>Ga0126381_100004986_pt1 | contig 14517 bp, 10 predicted proteins | sample PanSoiMetPlot_28_FD_96465 | JGI IMG/M metagenome (GOLD analysis project Ga0126381, IMG submission 96465) | Tropical forest soil microbial communities from Panama - MetaG Plot_28 | ecosystem: Environmental > Terrestrial > Soil > Tropical forest > Bulk soil | place: Panama | collected 2016-02-17
GGCATGATGGGTCAGTATTGGAATATGAATAGTACAACGATAGACACGAGAAGACAGGCAACCCCTTGCTGTTGCAGTACGGACATAACCTGGACAAGGCGATTAAATTGGCATGTGGTACGGGAAAAACATAGCTAGAACTATTAGCTAACTATACTGTATGATTCAGCCTACTTATTCAATACTATTATTTGTCGGGTTCTTTTTACTATGACAATACCAGGAAGAGAGCATGTAAATTTCTTGATGTGTAAAGTATGTTTCTGGTGTGCCTCGCCTTGTATCTTATAAATTGACCGAAGCGTGTCCCACGTGTGATAATAATAAAAGCATTGAATCACCCAATCAGCCAATCCCGGATTCGAAGCTCTGGGAGATTCGATGATCTGAAAAATGTTACAATTGAAGAATTAACGCTGTTCCAAAACAACCAGCCATTGTGGTCCAAAGACAAAGAGGCCTATCTAATAATCTAATTATCACATGGCTGAAGTTAATATTTTGCTAACCTGTCGATGCTATGAAGCTGTTCGCACTTATCATTGATTTGAATTCATTATTTTCATTGGGCTATTGGAATACTGCCACAATGAACTGCTCGTTGCCTGGTCTTATGTCAGTTTTCCTTGATATCCCTCGACAACGACCAACTAAGTGTTATCCTTATTGCTACAATAACAACAAGCGATATTAGATCTGATTCTGACGGGGCTAATATAGTTTGTATAATATCGCTACCCACTGCTAGGTCTAATGCAAGGATCAGGCCATTTCCTACGTATTGCTTTATGCCTTCTTCTTCCCTTCTTTGCTCTAGAGGAGATCTTCGTAATAACTTTACATACATAATAAATCCTCGTATAACCGATATCGCTATTACTACTCCTACCGCGATATCTATCCCAAACGCTATAGAGCCTAGGAAAGGTTTGAGCAGGTCTTCAGGGATCAAGGGAAGTTGCACTATTAATAGGATTAAACTAAATTATCGCCAGTATAATAAACCTGCGTTATGAAGATTGTTAAACTGTGTATTTCTTCTATTATTGACATTGATAGTAATGGTACATAGACCGCGACACTGAAGGGTTATGCAAAGTATTGTTTGAAATATTACGCCACATATTTGGCTGCCAAGGGCGTCATCTTAGTAGCGAGGCGTTTCATTCTGATAGCTAAGAACACACACGCAATTGTCATTACTGCTCCCAATCCAAATAGAATATTAAATGTGACTGGGCTTGGGTAACTTTTCTCAACATTATCCACAGTAATAGAAATCGTAGCAGAAGCTAGAATTACAGTTGTCAGAACAGGACCTATTGCACCTCCTATAATTCTCATCATATTCGTAGTGGCTGAAGCCAGTATATTCTTTAGGTGTAAATGCGATAGTCGTATTGGTTAATGTCATTGGTAAAAACGCACCGGCTATGCCAAATACAAATAGAGCACCATTAATAGCTTGTGAGGTGGAGTGGAAAAATAAAAGCAGTAAAAATGAGATGGCAGTAGTCACAATACCAGGTATCAACAACTTCAGATTAAGTCCCCTTCTTTTTGCGACTAACAATCCGAAAACTGGCCCAAAGATCATCATCGATAAGCCGAAAGCCAGCTGTAGAAATCCCACCTTTAGTGGATCTAGTCCTAATCCTGAAGGAGAAGGGGCAGCTCCCAACTGTAAAATACCAAACATCAACATGATTACCAGATGTTCCCAGTAAAGATTACCGGATGAAACGCTAACTTCAAATTTACCAATGGTAACTTTGTTCGCTTTTCTACTATAATGAAAAGTACAAGGAAAATAACTCCAATGGCTAGTGGAACTACAAAAGCTGGTAAGTTAGTGACAATTGATTTACTGAATGTTATTGCTATGAGAAAACTGACAATTGTCACAGTCAGCGTTATAATACCCTTAATGTCTATACGTTGCTTTTTATCCCGCTTATCCCTCGGAGATTCAACATGGTCATGCTCATGTATCTTCAAAGTTTAATCACTATGAATGAACCTCCAGCATACAAATGACAATACAACAGCAATAGGAGCAATGAAGTAGAAGTTACCTTGCCATCCTGAGTTAGCAGCTACAACAGATCCTAGCACGGCGCCTAATGCCATTCCGCCAGAATATGCTGACAGATAAATACTGATGCCGACAGGAAATTTGGTTTTTGGAACCTGATCTCTTATTAACTTGGGGTACTGGCAACAGCTACTCCTTGAAGTACTCTAAGTGCAAGAAGAGTGGATATGTTATGAGCAATAGTGTTAAAAAGTACCAAAGATTTATCGTCCGAAATTGTCTTTAGTACATCCGTGACCGTCGCAGTAGTTTTCGGACTCATATCACTAGAGCTTGTGAATGATTAGTTAGTGAGAGAATCCAGAATGTGATGAGCTGTAGTACATTTAGGCTTGAAGATGGATGAGTGAGAGAATTTAGCGATAAACCGTGAGAGTTACCTCCTATACCGAGGGACATAATTATCTTCGAATTCATTATTCCATAACGAACCGATGTGCCGTAGCGATCCCTATCCCACTGTTTCCGCCAGCGATGACTGCAATTTTTCCGTCGTTTTGTAATTAATTCAGTTTGACTCATATAGCACTAATAAACTAGTAATTATTTAAAATCAGTAGTAGAGTCGTCAAAGATTGATCCCTTTTCCCCTATACGCTATGGATTAACGTGATTACTCAATTTTCCGCAGGTGAAAAACTACGCTCGACAAAAATAGGCGTAATCTGCAAAATTGTTGAGTAAGTCTGGGAATACTAATCTTTAACCAATTTATTCATGGACATGCATGTGTGTATATACCTATGAATATTGAAAGCATAATCTCTCCAACAAGTATCGCCGTACTAGGTGCATCAAATAGAAGAGGTAGTGTAGGCAATGCAGTTATTGCAAATATAGTAAATGGAGGTTATACCGGTAGAGTATATCCAGTTAATCCGTCAAGTGAAACAGTAATTGGCTTAAGGTGTCATAGGAGCATACTTGAAATAGTTGAACCTGTCGATATTGCGGTAATAATCACACCTAGCAATGTCGTACCCCCAGTGCTGGAAGAGTGTGGTAAAAAAGGAGGAGTAAAAGCTGCAGTCATTATATCTGCTGGATTTAAAGAAATAGGGGAGCGAGGAAAGATACTAGAAGATAAGACAAAGAGAATTGCTAAAGATTATGGCATCAGACTAATAGGACCAAACTGTATTGGTTTTATTAATACGGATCTAAGGGTTTCTCTGAATGCAAGTTTTACCAAAGGTATGCCAAAGTCTGGAAATATAGCGCTAGTTTCTCAAAGTGGTGCGATATGTGTTGCAATGCTAGAATATGCAAAGATGAGAAGTATGGGATTCTCCAAGGTCTTTAGTTTAGGAAACAAGGCGGATCTTAACGAAAATGATCTACTGGCTATGTTGGCAAATGACGATGCAACAAGCGTAGTTCTGATGTATATTGAAGATTTAGTCGACGGAAGAAGATTTATAGAAATTGCTTCTCATATAACAGGCGAGTCAGAGAAACGAAAACCCATACTTGCACTGAAGGTTGGAGAATCCGCTGTTGGGGCTAAATCCATTGCATCGCACACAGGTGCCCTAGCAGGTTCTCAAGAAGCATATAAAGCAATTTTTGCCCAGAGTGGAGTGCTAAGAGTAGAAACGTTAGAAGAGTTATTTGACTATGCAATGGCTTTTGCATATCAACCAATTCCAAAATATGGTGACGGTACCGCAGTAGTATCAAATGCAGGAGGACCAGCTACAATTATTGCAGATGCGTCTTCAAAATATAATTTAAAGTTGGCCAAATTGACTAAAAAAACTGTAAGTGAATTATCAAAAATACTTCCGGCAACAGCATCATTAATCAACCCAATAGATATAATTGGTGATGCAGATCATATAAGGTATGAAAAAACACTTAGAACTGTATTAAAAGATCCAAACGTGGATTCATGTATAATTGTGTCCACTCCTCAAATGATGCTTGATATGGAGCTACTCACTGATGTCACAATAAAGATAAACAACGAATTCAAGGAAAAAACAATACTATCTTGTATGATGGCTGTTGCTGATATAGGGAATGCCTTGACAAGACTTGATGAAAATAAAATACCCCAATACTCCTTCCCAGAGTCTGCGACTAGGGCTATTGTTACCATGCTAGAGTACAGATCATGGGTTGCAAGGCCTAGAACAGATGTGAAAATGTTTGATGTGGCCAAAGGTGGTGTTAGAAATGTATTTGATAAAGTCAGAAGTCAAGCAAGAAATTATTTACATGAAACTGAAGCAATGGAAGTTCTACAATCTTATGGATTTCAGAATCCTAAATCACAACTGGCACAAAGCGAAGATGAATGTGCTAGATTATCTGAAGAGATTGGCTATCCTGTAGTATTAAAAGTATCTTCACATGAGATTGTACATAAGACAGATGTTGGGGGCGTTGAACTTAATTTGAAGAATACCATGGAGGTACGAGAGGCGTTCCGAAGAATAATGGATAATACTAAAAAATTTAAAAAGGATGCAAAAATACTAGGGGTTAACATACAGGAACTTGTCACAAATGGTAAAGAAATGATAATAGGAATGAAACGTGATCCACAATTTGGTGCTTTGCTTATGTTTGGATTCGGTGGAATATATGTAGAAATCATTAAAGATGTTTCCTTTAGACTAGCACCTCTAAAGGAATTAGGTGCACTACATATGATTGAATCAACCAAGGCCGGCAAGCTCTTATTAGGTGTGAGGGGAGAGAAGCCGTCAGATATTCAATCCATAGTTGAATGTCTAGAACGAATGTCACAGCTTGTTATTGACTTTCCTGAAATACAAGAGATAGACATTAATCCATTGCTAGTGTTTGAACAGGGAAAAGGATCCAAGGCAGTTGATGCTAGAATGGTTATTTCTTGAAAGGTAACAGGTCATGCAAAAGGGGACAAAACCCGATGGTTGTCGTATTAATGTTACAGAAGAATAAAGATTCACAACACTTGAAAAAATATCCTGATGAATACAATGGTCATGCAAAAGACGCAATACTTGCGAAATTACTTGACAGAGATAAAGATGATTTGGTGTACTGGTACGTTCCATTGATGCGTTAGCTTTACGACTACGACTACGAATGCTAACTCATCCTCATACGAAATGAGTTAGCAGTTTAAAGGATAGACTAGGTCAAAAAATACGATTCCATTTTTAATTCTGTCATTTCTGATTCTACAGTGTGTTATCTTCGTTTATCACGTGTTCAATAAGCCTTTCAAATGCTTCCAACCTCCTGGATAATCAGAGCACCACGAAGTAGCCGTCATCGGAGAGAAGGTGCCGGGGCCAGTCTTGGCGCTGTGAATGAAGCTTTCTGATTTTCTCGACGAACACCGGGTCTCCTCCTAAGATACGACAACGAACTTTTAAACAGTTCAATACCTGTGAATAGTTCTGTTGTAGCACCTGACTTACATAGACTTACGTGGATTCATAAAAAAGCCTTTTTTGGACTAACACTAAAAAGCACTTAGTCCAGCTTCCGCTACGGTTGGTCCTGTTCCCCTGATCCACCACTTACAGTTATAGCCCGGTATGTCACCGGCAAAAATCATAACCTTCCCATCATTGGATTGATGGATGCGAAAAAAAGGACCACCAGGCTGAGAGTTCTTGGCTAGTTCTGGAATAACCAGAACTCTAGTTCGGCGAATACAATTCGAAAGATAGGTATGACATTGAGATTCTATGCTATAGGAAAACATCAATGAAACGACAAACCGTCATATTAGAGCAATAAATGTCTCAGTTCACCCTAAAGCAATATGTATATTGTATGAAGAGATATAATCATCCTTCAGGAGATAATATCATTATCTAGTCCACTTGGAAGAAATTGGTAAGAGGTGTGCGTGTGATTAGCCTGCATACCCCTTCTAAACAAAATCGAAGTGTAAAGTCGTATTTACATTGAATTGAAGGGAATTAGGGGGAAGAGATACCCTTGCTATCTATTCAATCCCAAGAAATTTAATCAACTTACTCGCTTTGCGGATCAACAGCATTTCGCTAACATGCTGCAGAGTTTGTAATTCAGTACAATAAATGTTACCAAAGTTAAAGAAAAACATTCGGCTTATGAGAACATATTCAATGATATAGTAAGTATGCATTTTGTCGATCTATTCCTTGAAGCCAACGGTACTTCCAATTCTAGGGGTGTTCTACTGTGAGTCGCTTTGGATGTCATCGCGTAGCTTGCTGACCGGTTTGTGATACTAAGATATCTATATTCATGGTAATTTCGACTAGCATTACACACTTCCGATATTATACGCGTAGTTGTTATGTATTGATAAATTATACAACCTTTGACCGTCAATTCTAAAACTACCATCCACTCCTAATGACCTGTTTGGTGTCCCAAACCTTTGGACAGCAGCCTTCACGTCGGTATAAATCTTTTCAAACGTAAATTCAGGGCAATCGACACCAAGTACGACTCTTGTCTTTTTGTTTTCAAAGTTGTGTTGTTCGAGAAAAATGAAGGCAAACACTTCTCATGATGAATCTATATTAACTGCTAAATATAGAAGGTCTATTGAAGCACTATGGATATCACGGACACTATTTCCCACACTACCACTATGGATACTACGGACACTATGGCCACTACCATTACCACGGACACGGATATATTCATGCTGGCAAGACTGTGATGACACCACACGGAATATATCATAAAGGCGTTAGTGCATATTAGGATCCAAATATCAAGGAGGGGGGAGATTCACACTAATTTAGAGATAGTTAATAGAGAAGCAGAACTACTGGACATTTTTTTATCTTTTATTTTTCATATTTTTCAATCGACCATATGAGCTATAATACTAAATCCGATTAGAAACATTAAAAATGATTCCATTCAGTCGTAGTGACAATAGATTAACGATTGTAATCACGGACAAAACTATGCCAATTAGCATAAGTTTTCTAACTAATACTAGCAGGAAAAGAAGATTTGATGGGTTGATTTAGCCTTGCATAGGTCGTGGGCATTATTGTTATATTTTATTTTTCTAGCAGCTACACCGGTCCTGGCGAAAAACTTACCTACATTACAACCATAAACTTCACCCTCATAATGTATGCGGCATCATACATCTCTGCTGCTCCAGTATAAGGAACATCTGTTGATCCATATGGCTTGAGAATGAGTAGGAAGTTGAGTGTTTTCCTTTATAACTTGAGATGACAACAACATTACAAAATGATGAGCAGCAATCCAACAACATAAAATATAAGATGAAATGTGTAGGTTAGGACAGGAAATGTCAAAGAATATTAATCAACAACCTCCTGCAACCTACCACAGTCAAAGACCATTAGGCGTAGAGACATATATCGCATGCAAATACCTGTTCACACTGTTCACAAATTATCCTGATTTCTATATTTTTCCAAGAATACAAGTACAATCCAGTCATTTACAGGTACTCGCTTGAACTCACGGTAGCCAAGTTTTTGGTACAAGTATAAATTCCGAGCACTCCTGTGGCCTGTAAACAGTTCATAGCGTGCTGCCATTCTAAAGCATTCTTCAATAGCTTGCATGAGTTTGGTTCCTATACCCTTGTTTTGAGAATCTGGTTTGACCATCAGCCGTCCGATATATGCTGTTCCTTTCTCAAGATAAGCTCGGACAGAACCAATTATTTCTCCTTCTTCTAAGGCATTCAGAAATACCAGCCATGAAAATTCTTGTTTGATCTCTTTTAATGTCTGTATTAAAGGAGGAATGCTATAGTCATTATATATTTCCGCCTCGCTTAGATAAGCATGTATTTGCAAATGAAGAATTATCTCTGCATCTTCTTGCGTCGCTCGCGTGATTTCTAAGTGACCCACCCAAAGTTAACAAGTCCTTCATATGTATAAGCTCATGGTATAGGACCGACATAACCATTTATGTTCAAAACAAATAATGGTAAAGAGTACACAATTTGTGATACGAATGTAGTTTCAAATAAAGTCGCATGTATGGAGCATTTTTCTTCGCGTAATCATTGGATATTTTTATTTTATTTTTTCCAACTACTCTGTGTATCTAGGTGACACATAAAAGATCTTTTCTGGCTTTATTTTAAGAATAATCCTTATACCAAAGGTGTCAGTCAGATTTTTTGTCGGATAGACTATTCTTTTTGTAGCACACTGATTCAAGACAGTCCAACGCCCGCTAATAACCATATCAAGGCAAACGATGGAGTGTTCAATAAAGCTACAGTGAAAAGTCCTGGGATAGATTTCTGAATAAATGAATCCAAACAAGGATGAATCGACTAAAATTGTCCATAATTTATAATCTTCTAACATTTTCTCGAAATCGCGCCTTACCGCTTATCATTCGCTCATAAGCCTCTTGTGCGCTTTATAGTGGAAAGGCTTCGTTCATCGTTCTATCTATAACTATTATCTGCAGTCAGTATAGGTACGTCTATGATAGATGTGACGCCAATCCTTTCCTCAAGTTTATCGATTATGGCATCGCTTTATCATACTTAACCAGAACTGCTGATGAGAAGTTGGTAGATGAACTCCTTATTTGCCGATTTGCCGTTGTTGGTACATAATGCTGGCACATAATTCAATCCAGGAAAGATTCTCTTATCCATTCCACTGGTCGTGATATGTCGGTATGGGATCAGATATGGCAGGACATTCGCAGCTCCTATAATTCCGTGGATTCTATCAGTATATACTAGGTACACTACGACGGGCTTATGAGACGACATTCTATATGCCTAAAAACTGTCCCAGATGATAATTATAGCTCAGCACACTTATCATCCGAAAAGACTAGAGGTTATGGGGTTGCATAGACATCTTAAAAAAGTTAGCCATAGCAGTTTTTACTGAAAATGTGTCAATATCAATGATGCCGAAAAGATCCTATGGACATGAACATGTGATGATAGTGTAAAGGTCTAGTATTGCATTTACTGTCTTGTGTTATTCCAATAGGATCGTAAGTTGACGATTGTGGAATGCACTTACTATTGCGTAACAGGTCCGTAGGATGGTCCTGCTAAGTATAACTTACCTTATTTCCAGTGTTCCTCTTCGACGTAGAATTCTATCGCAGGTTTCTACCCACTATTTCAATAGATAAAGCGGGTATCGTACCTGGTTATGGTACACCTTTTGCTTCCTCTAAATTGAGATGACAACAATATTACAAAATGATGAGTAGCGATCCAACAACATAAAATATAAGATGAAATGTGTAGGGTAGGACAGGAAATGTCAAAAAATATTAATCAAGAACCTCCGTTTCAACACTACCGAAACTACTTTATTGCTGCCGCAGTTGCTACTGCAATTGCGGGAATAGTTCATCTATATATACCATTTGGATTTCCTGTGGTATTTGGAAATCTAGCAATTGTAATATTCTTTCTAGGATCTGGAATAGCACAAATCATTTGGATATTGCCTATGCTAAAAAGATGGGGAAAGCCGTGGTATTATATAGGAATTGTAGGAAATCTAGGTCTCATAATCTTGTACGTAATAACGCTGTTACCTGGCAATCCTGTAACTGGGAGAGGTGGAAATGTTGATATCACAGCAACGATATGTGAGTCAGGACAAGTCGCTTACATAGTAATAACTGCAACAATATTAGCTAAAGAGCGACATAGGATTCAGTCAAAATGAAGCAACTAACAGTTAGTCAGTTATCTTCATAACAGAGGGAGGACTTGCTCTCCCCGATAGCTAAAAATTAGTTAGATATTGGCTATATATACTCAATAACATTAATTCGCTATATCTTTCCTAAACAGATATTTGGTTATTTCTAGCTTGAAACGTCTCGTTCTATAATAATTGGCTATAGCACTTTTTAGATTGAAGAATTTAGGATAGTATCTTGATACAGAAGATCATCTTTTCCTAGTCTCCAGCATTCTTCAACAGCATTATATTCAGATGGGCCTTTGGGTAAGTACTCAACTCTAATAACATCTATTTTCTTCTAAATGCTTTCTAACCATGATTGAATTGCGATGTTGAACTGCTCTGTCTGAAGATATGATTATTTTGATATGAATAGTTATATCAAGAGCTACTATTCGCCACATATTGTATGCCAAGCACCAAGCACCTGTGCTTGCACATCTCTTTCACGTACATCCTGTAACTTTTCGAATTTATGGAACTGCTAGTCTTAATATGTGAGCTGATTTTGCAACGTATTACCATGGCAATTGAGGACAGACTTTCAAACTTTCTCAGAGATGCCCGTGACTGGGAGAGAAGAGCAACAAATATTCCAGGAGTATTCTTGTTGAAACTACCGTCATCCAGGACAAGACAGGCAGCCATTGCTATTGAGAGTTGATTCTGCTGGGTCAGCAACTAAAAAGAGAGGCATAGTAGTAAGATCTGCTTCTGAGCTTGATGAATTTAACCGTATTCTGGCGAATCAGAAATTAGTGGAATTAGCAAGAAAGGTGGACCTGGTAAATCCCAAGCAAAAGGAAGCTCCTACTGCTACAGGTTCCAATGTCTTTGAAATTTAGCTTAACTAGCCGATTAGAGTTGATGTTATGTATGATCGTAGTCGATGTCTGGTTGGGGTCCAGCCTCATCTATCTATTTTTAGAAAAATTTAGTCAGCAAGAAGGTTCGCCTATTAATAACTCTATGCTACAATCTTACGATCTAGAGTTGTTTGGAAACCCGATTGGACTAAGGTAGGCACTTAGATTTTTGCTTCTGCCTTGAAAAATTTGAGAATGCCTCTATCAGCAAGAGGTGGCAATTAATGTCCATCTGACGTCATACCACCTATTACAATACTATTACCGTAAGGCCCTTTCGTCAGCTTTTCAAGCGCTGTTGCATTAAGAATTTTACCATGAGTTTCCGGGACTACTGTTACTATTTTATGAACATTACTGCTTGGATCCTTAGATTCAGTGTGAGCTTTATGATGTACTGCTACTTTATGATGTACTGCTGCTGATGCATGTTGTGAAGCCGTTATCAAAGATACAGCAAATAATGCACTCACGGTAACGAATGCAAAGAATACAAGGGATGTTTTCTTTATTTGTTCTCTTTTCATTTCTATCAACTACTGTTGTTAGTAGATCCTGCAAATTCCTTATATTCTTGCAAATTTCTCAATATATGAAATGCCGCTAATGTTTTAAGAGCTTGTTGTTTGTTCAATCCTTGTATCTTTTGGATAATATCCTTTACCTCGGTTCCCTGACTTGAACTTAATAACGGAAACTTTGAAATTAGCTATCTGATGATCTATGCCTATGTTTGGCAATATGCACATTGCTAGGTATGAGAAATATAACAACTCTGGAAATTGTGCCTCTAAGTCTTTAGTATTAACATCCACACATACCAGTGAACAAATCCAGTTTATAAAGCCCGCGGTTTACAAACCCTACAAATTTAAGACTCATTTTTCTCCTTCTAACCGCTGGTCTTATTTTCAAGTGCGTGTGACAATCTCATAATTAATAACATATCTCAGCTGAGTTCGACGCATGTACCACGACCTGCCTAGTGGCTTTTTTTGACCTTACCTTTGTCTACTAAACACTAGGCAATGACGCCTTTTTTTCTCATACAAAACATGTCGTTAATAGAGCAGTCGAAGGCTAAGGTGACGATAAGATCCCAAACAACATCGTTACCATGCATCTTCGGTCGTTCTATCTAGCAGCTAGTGGAAGTGATGACTAAGGTGACGATAAGATCCCAAACAACATCGTTACCATGCATCTTCGGTCGTTCTATCTAGCAGCTAGTGGAAGTGATGGTTATTTCCATGCTTAAGGTCGCATGTAATATCTTATTTTTTGCTTGCTGCTTGTTGCTTTGCTGTTCAGTTTCCATAAATCGCAGTGAGTAGTCAGTTTGTAATCGTACATCATATTAGTTATACAGAAAAGAGCTGATCATGTTCATGATTTCGCCCAAGAACTGAGAAAGAACAAGGAAGATCTTGCAAGAAATGTCACACAAGAAATGGGAAAGGCCATAAAAGATGGAAGAGCTGAAGTTGAGAAATGTGTATGGAGAGAATCGAGCCTACAGTACAGGCATTAATCCAAAACAGTACATTTGTATACAAATGAGTCACTATACTCACTAATTTTTTCCTGTTTTTGCACTATCACTAAAATTATGTGTCCTAGGGCTGCGAACCAAGTTAGCACATCCATAGTAATATATTGTTCAACCTTGCTACAATTCATCCTGATGGAAATACAGGATATCAGATGATCAATGTATAGTAGACATAGATTACAATTGATTATAATCATGTAAAGTATCCTCAAATACAATTAGCCGAAACCAGAGGGGGTTGTTTTCATGCCTGTATTATTTAGTATCTTACCTATGCATATTGTCCCTCTGATTGTAGTAAAGTGAAATAAAGCGAATAAAAAGGGAGAACCCTTTAATGTGTTTGCAAGCGTTTGCGAATAAGGAGAATAACTGTTAGCCTAGTCTACGGTTGTTCATGAAGGATGTTCATCGCCGAAAGGAACAGGGTAGTCTCCTTCTCAATCCATATGTAGGTACTTCCCAGCTCCAGTGGGGCCTGACCAATGATACCCTTGCCCATGAACGGGTCATTTATTGTGGAGTTGTGTGGTGAAAGTCTCTTGATAAACTCGCGTATGAAGTCCTTCTGATCCGAATACGTCTCCGCCACCGATTCGGTCGGACGTAATGCTAAATTCGGATGAAAGCGGCTGGGTATTGAGTACGCCCCTGACGTAAACGCAGCAGGGCCTCCATTCTTCGATGAATATGGTGTTTCGGCTGGGGAAGATCTCGCTTAATAAAGGCTCAAAAATTTAACGAGCTTAATCCTTCTACAACCAGAGTCCATTACTAGCAATCCATGTTGCAAAGAGAAGATGTTTAGCTTCCGTTATGTATCCTTGCACCTTTGACTAGGCGTTGTACTTCCAAAGATTGTTGACAAAACAATGTACCAACGTGGCTGACACTTTCTTGTTTTAGCGTATTAGTATCGGTTGTTTTAAACATTTCATGAACTTCTCTACCGATTCATTCCATTTATTCCAATGTGTTCTCTTTCATAGTTATACGAATTGACAAATGATTGGTATTTCTTTGCCTCATCTTTCAACTAGGAAGGCGTTCTTCGCAGTAATAACATTGAAACTACGTTGCCTCATCTGTTCAGGAGTTATCTTGTATAGCTATTAAAACGATGTAAGGTCCTCCATTCATCATTGTTCGTGCTGACCATGGTTACGTTGGGTCAGCGTATTGTTACTATCTCAGTTGATTAAGTATCCTGCGAACGTGAGATATCTCTGCATGTTGGAAATAAGATAAGGAATTAAAGAAAAGATATGTAGGCAAGAACCTCGGTGATTTTAGACTTAGACAGTTAGCCATGAGCGGCATGCCAAGCGGAGCGGCAGAATCAGAGATGAGGATGTTATCGGGTAAACCCTCAGCAAAATTTGCGGTGCTGGTGTGACAGAATTTAACAGCGGTGCTGCAAAAGCCTGGAATTCATTCGTCACAAGCCTAACATTGAATATGACCCCAGCAGCCACCTTGTCCGAATGACCCCATCTATCACAGACACTATTAGAACCTCCATTTACGACATAAACCATGCCTGTGACACGATTAGATGCTATATTGACAGGATTGTGACCTATAGATATATCATGTGGCGTCTTCTTATCGTCAGTAGTATTGATTACAGATACGGAATCGTTATCGGAATTTGTTACGTAAATTTTACCGCTTGACAGAATTGTACCGTGGTAAAAATTAAGACTAGCTATTGATCGTATCCATAGCAATTTACATAGAAGCCTGTCATGGTGGACATTCCAAAATACTAGTATTGAAAACAGCTAATGTTTTCACTGGTAGATATTACTACAATCTAAAAAAGCGTAGATGGCTTTTTGAAGAGAGATTAAGGATAGAAGAATTATGGACCACACAATAGCAAACTATCCCTAATTTTCTCTTCTCTAAGCCAAATCTACACCAGTTATTATTATTATCATATTAAGGATAAATAGGCTTACAAACTTGATACTGTATTTCTAATAGCTACCATGTGTTCTAGTCTGAAGTAGTCGAATTCTCTTTGTTATTTGCTTTTGAATAGGCTCCTCCTAATCGTTCTAGGAAATATATCGCGGCCGAAGGTATTCTCGGACGATATCATTCAACTTAACTAAAAAAAGAAGGATAGTTGTAGTAATTGAACAGAATCACTAGACAGTTTTTTAGCCGAATCCACCGAAGCCGCCACAGACACTTAAGCCGAAGCCACAGCCGCTGAAGGCCCAATGACGAGGAATTCCAACCGGGAATTCGCCGCCGAAGGCAATGCCCCACGGATAAACTTGTCCTCCTTCAGGGCCGTTTCCGCAGCCGTAA
>Ga0126381_100004987_pt1 | contig 14516 bp, 13 predicted proteins | sample PanSoiMetPlot_28_FD_96465 | JGI IMG/M metagenome (GOLD analysis project Ga0126381, IMG submission 96465) | Tropical forest soil microbial communities from Panama - MetaG Plot_28 | ecosystem: Environmental > Terrestrial > Soil > Tropical forest > Bulk soil | place: Panama | collected 2016-02-17
GGCGGAGCAGGGCCGATTTATCGCTAGCGCTAGAGCGTTGATTTATCTACTAAACTACACCGGATGACGCAACAGAACGACGAACCTCGCCAGATGAACGTCGCCAACTATGCGCGATACGAGGGCGTTTCCTATGCCTCGATTGCGCAGGCGATCAACCGTGGCGAGATCGTGCCACTCGACAACGGCCTGATCGATGTCGCGCAGGCCAAGGCGACTTATGGCCGCCGCCGGGCCGAGCGGGCGGCACTGCGCGGCAGCAACCTTCAGACAGTCGAGAAGCGCAGCCGAGCCCTGCTGCAGCGCACCATCGCCCAGATGGCGATGATGCAGAAGCGCGCGGAGGAGCTGCACGGCAGTGTCGTGCCGCGTGACGCCAGCCAGGCCGATGTGAATGGCCAGACGATCGATGTGCGGTCGCGCGTGACCTTCGCCAGCGGCACGAATTGGCAGATGGTGGCGAAGACAGTGTTGCTCGGCGATCTTGGTGACGTTCAAAGCGAGGCGCATCGGGTCACTCGGTGAGCGAACTATGGCCGGCTGATCATGTGGAGCGGCGTCCGCTGGATCAGCTGGTGCCGTACGCGCGCAATGCGCGGACCCACAGCGACGAACAGGTGGCGCAGCTCGCGGCCTCCATCCGCGAATGGGGATGGACGATACCGGTGTTGGTCGATGAGGAGAACACGCTGATTGCCGGCCATGGCCGCGTGCTCGCGGCGCAACGGCTTGGGCTTACCGATGTGCCGACGATGGTCGCGCGCGGCTGGACCGATGCGCAGATCAGGGCCTACCGCATAGCTGACAACAAGCTGACGCTGAATGCTGGCTGGGACGATGCGCAACTCAGCCTAGAGTTGACTGATCTGCAGGAGGCTAATTTCGATCTCGGTCTGGTTGGCTTCAGTGATACTGAGATCTCGCATCTTCTCGCGACGTACACTGAGGGACTAACCGATCCTGATGAGGCGCCCGAGGCACCGGCTAAACCGGTGACGCGGACTGGCGATGTTTGGTTGCTCGGCAAGCACCGGCTGGTGTGCGGCGATGCGACGAATGATGCAGATGTGGCGCTCGCGTTGAATGGCGTACGGCCGCATCTAATGGTCACCGATCCGCCGTATGGGGTGGATTACGATCCAAATTGGCGCAGTGATCCCAACGTTGCTATGGCAATTCGCCATCCTAAGAAGGGCGCGCTCGGCATAGTGACAAACGATCACATTGCGGACTGGCGCGATGCTTTGGCGCTTTTCCCCGGAGAGGTCATATATCTCTGGCACGCACCGCAGCGTGCCAGAGATAGCATTGATTCTCTGCAAGCATCTGGCTTCGAAATACGCGCGCAAATTATCTGGGCAAAACATCGTTTCGTCTTAGGTCGTGGCCACTATCACCCACAGCATGAACCTTGTTGGTACGCTGTGCGTGGCAACAGTCACTGGCATGGCGATAGAACGCATAGCACGCTATGGACAATGGAAGGACACCAACGATCAGAGACGGGTCATTCAGCCCAAAAGCCTATCGAATGCATGCGCCGGCCGATCGAGAACAATAGCAGTGCTGGGCAGGCGGTATATGATTCGTTCGTTGGCTCTGGCACCACGATCATCGCCGCCGAGATGACTGGCCGTGCCTGCCATGCCATCGAGATCAGCCCAGCGTATGTCGACGTATCCGTGCTGCGCTGGCAAGCATTCACGGGCGAAACCGCGACGCTCGCTGGCAGCGATCAATCTTTCGCCGAAGTGGCTACAGCGCGGCAGCAGACCGTAGTGGCATGAGCGAAGCAACGTCGGAGCGCTCTGTTACAGCACAGTTAGAAGACGCGAAGACCGGCTTCCGTGTTGCCCAGGCGGCATATGAAACGCTGAAGGCGCAACTCGCACGCGGCGAACTGATGTACCGCAAGGACTTCGAGGATCGAGCGTTCGCCTATCTGCGCGGCCTCCGCGACCGGCTGTTGAACATGAGTGCGCGGCATGCGGCGGTTATCGCGGCCGACCATAATGTTCCCGTGGCCGAAGTCGCCAAATGGATGGACGACTGGATGTATTCCATCTGCGAGGAGATGGCGGCGAAGTGGGTGCATAAGAACCCAGTTTATGGCCGCGCGTGGCGGCCTGATCCGCGGATTACGGTCAGCGAATGGGCAGACCAGCATCGTTATCTTTCAACCCGTGGCGCGTCGGAGTCTGGCCGTTATCGGATGTCGCGTACGCCATACTTGCGCGAGATCATGGACAATCTTTCGGCGCAGTCGACGGTGCAGCGTGTGGTGTTCAAGAAGGCGGCACAGATCGGTGCCACCGAGGCCGGCAACTGTTGGCTCGGTTATATCATCGATCATCTGCCAGGCCCGGTGCTGGCGGTGCAGCCGACGGTCGAGTTGGCCAAGCGGTTCAGCAAACAGCGCATTGAGCCACTGATCGCGGAAACGCCGCGGCTGCGTGAGCGAGTGGCACCATCGCGCGAGAAGGACAGCGGCAACACGCAACTGATGAAGGAATTTACCGGCGGCGTGCTGGTAATGACCGGCGCCAATAGCGCGGTCGGTCTGCGCAGCATGCCGGCGCGGTTTCTGTTTCTCGATGAGGTCGATGCCTATCCCGGCGATGTCGGTGATGAGGGCGACCCGATCACGCTGGCTGAGGCGCGTACGCGCACGTTCGGCTATCGCGCAAAGACGTTTCTGATCAGCACGCCGCGGATGAAGGGCACATCCGTGATTTCGCGTGAGTATGCGCGCAGCGATCAGCGCCGGTATTTCGTGCCATGTCCGCATTGCCGGCATGAGCAGGTGCTGGAGTTTAGCCAGCTGCGTTATCAGAAGCTCGAGGTCCGCGACGAGCAGACCGGCGAGTTGAGCATCAAGGTCGATGACGTCCATTATGAATGCGAGAAATGCCATCAGCAGATTCACGAGCACGACAAGACGGCGATGCTGGAGCATGGCCAATGGCAGCCGACCGCGGCGAGCGATGATCCGACCATGCGCGGCTATCATCTGAGCGCACTTTACTCGCCGGTCGGCTGGCTGAGTTGGCAGACGATTGCACGGCAGTGGGAAAATGAAGCCTGCAAGTCGGTCGATGCACGCAAGGGCTTCATCAATACCATCCTCGGCGAGGAGTGGGAGGAAGAGGCCGACGCGGTTCCGGACTGGCAGCGGCTCTATGAGCGGCGTGAGGAATGGCCACATCGCGAGGTGCCGGAGCGCGGCTTGTTCCTGACCGCGGGCGCTGACGTGCAGACCGACCGCATTGAGGTCGATGTCTGGGGATGGGGCCGGCAGCTGGAAAGCTGGCACATTGAGCATGTCGTCCTGTTCGGTGATCCGGCCCGGCCAGAGGTCTGGAACGAGTTGACGCTGTTGCTGTCACGGACCTGGCAGCATAGCAGTGGCAAGCGGCTGGCACTGCAGCGGATCGCAATCGACACCGGCGCATTTACGCAGAATGTTTACGGCTGGGCACGCACGCAGGCGCGTGACCTGGTGATGGCGATTAAGGGCGTGCCGCAATATGAGAAGACCATGCCGGTCTCCGGCCCGACCTATATCGACATCACGCAGGGTGGGAAGAAGATCAAGCGCGGCATCGCAATTCGCACAGTGAGCGTTAGCTTCTTCAAGCGCGAGCTGTATCGTCAGTTGCATCTCGCCAAGCCGACCGACGAGGACTTGGCGAACGACATGCGCTTTCCGCCCGGCTTTGTGCATCTGTCGCACGAGGCGAGCGACGAGTGGTGCAAGCAGCTCGTCGCGGAGCAGGCGGTGGTGGTGCGCTCGCGTCATGGCTTCGCGATACGCACCGAGTGGCGCCCGCTGCGTGCGAGGAATGAGGCGCTCGACTGCCGTACCTATGCGCGCGCCGCTGCGTGGCAGCTAGGCGTCGATCGCTGGTCGGAGCGCCACTGGCGACAATACGAGCAAGCGCTGGGCGTTGAGCCGCCGAAACCGGGCAAGCCGCCGCCTGACCAGCCGCCGCTGCCGCTGCCGCCGGAGCCGCCAACGCCGCGGCCTCCACGCCCACCTTCTCCTCCGCCGGCTGCAGCGCCGTCGCTACGCAGTCCGCGTCCGATGCGCAATCGCAGGATCGGCTACAGCAACTGGTAACATGACGATTCTGCTGATCTTGCTCATTCTGCTAATTTTGGCAGGCGGCGGTTATGGATATCGTGGCGGCTACTATACCAGCGCGCCATTCCCGTATTACGGCGGTCTTATCTTCGTTATCCTCGTCATCGTTCTGCTGCTTATCTTCGCGCCGCCTTCATCGTGGTGGTGGTATCGCGGAGTGCCGTAGTGCTGAACATCACGCTCGATAGTCGGGCATTTGCCTCCGTAATCGATCAGCTAAAAGCGCCGAGGCTTGATGAGACGGTCGCCATCGCGCTGGCGGATACGCAGCGCAATGCCAAGGTTCGTGCGGCGTCGCTGATCGCGCGCAACATGGGGATTAGAAGCTCGGTAGTGCGTGATCGCATTCTGACGCCGTTCGTGGCTCCGGGCGCGAAGCAAGCGCGCATTCTCGCTTCTCGCCGCCCGATTGCTCTGAGCGAGTTTCCATCAACGCGGCAGACGGGTTCCGGCATTACCACGCGCGCCTGGGGCAAGCCGGTGGAAATACGGAGTGGTTTCTTTGCCAGCATGCCATCTGGCACCACCGGCCCGTGGCGTCGTGTCGGTCGTAGTCGGCTGCCGATTAAGCGCCTCTGGGGGCCGACCATCTGGGGCACGTTCGTGCGAGACGAAGGCGTGAGGACCGCGATCGGACGCCGCATTGTCGAGCAGCTACCGAGGAACCTGGTGCGCCGGATCAAAAGCGCGCTGCGGAGGCGCGGATGAGCGGCAGTGTCTACTACCGCAAGTGCAATCCCGAGGCGCGCGCGCAGCGCCAGCAGCAGATTGCGGACCTGCGCGCCAAGATCGCCTCCGGCATTACCAGCGTCGCCGATCGCGGACGTTCGGTGTCCTACAATAACCCGCAATGGATGTGGAACATTCTGCAGTCGTTGGAGGCAGAGGAAGACTATTGCGACGGCGTCCGCCGCGGCATGCGGATGATCTACGTCCCGATGTGTCGAGGCTAGATGCCAATTCTCGCGGCAGTCCGCCGCACTATCGCACGATTGCAAGGGAACACTACCGGCGAGGCTCTGGCGCCCTATGGCAACTGGGCGTCAGGTTGCGCAACGCCTGGCCTGGAGGCCGGCTCGGTCGGCCGGCGCCTGGCGACCTGGCAGCCGGTGCAACAGCACGTCAACACGCTGCTACAAGGTGCCGGCGAGAACGTGCTGTCTCGAGCGCGCTGGCTGGTGCGCAACAATGGCTATGCGCGCGCGGCGGTCGAGGCGTGGACCGCGGCGACGGTCGGTCCCGGCATCAAGCCCAACTCGCTCGTCGAGGACGAGGATCTACGCGAGACCATCAATGCCGCGTGGCTTCGCTGGACGGATGAGTGCGATGTCGAGGACGTCACCGACTTCTACGGGCTGACGCGCCGTGTTGCGCGCGAGGCGTTCCTGGCGGGCGAGGTATTCGTGCGCTTTCGCCCGCGGTTTCGTCAGGACGGGCTGTTCGTGCCGCTGCAATTGCAGATGTTGCCGTCCGAGCAGCTCGCCAGTGATCAGGCGCAGGATACCTATCAGGACCGTCCGATCAGGATGGGAATCGAGTTCGATCCCAACGTCCATGACCGGCGGATCGGCTATTGGTTCTGGCGCGCGAACCCGACCGATCAGTCGCTGACCTTCCAGGACGCACTGCGGGCGATGGAACTCACCAGAGTCCCCGCCGAGGATATCATCCACATCTATGATCCGATCGAGGCCGGTCAAATCCGCGGCCTCTCCGCAATGGCTGCGGCCATGGTGCGGCTGTTCATGCTCGACATGTACGACGACGCGGAGGTCGAGCGGAAACGCCAGATCGCCAGGTATGCCACCTTCATCAAGCGCCCGGACTTTCGTGACGGCGACGGCATGCCGTTCGGCGTGCCAATGGAAGGCCACGGCCAGCCGATGGACGGCGCATGGGGTGGCTTGGAGCCGCGACCGGAAGGCGAGATCCAACAAGGCGACTACTACGGGCCGGGCGCCACCGTCGTGCTGTATCCCGGCGAGGAAGTGCAGTTCTCGCAACCCGGCGAGGTCGGCAATTCCTATGAGCCGTTCCAGTATCGCACGCTGCTACAGATCTGCGCCGCACTCGGCATTCCCTACACCGAGCTATCTCACGATCTGAACCGCACGACCTATGCCAGTTCGCGCGCCGGCTTGCTCGCGTTCAGGGCGCGGGTCGAGGCGTTCCAGCACGGCATTCTGGTCTACCAGCTGCTCCGCAAGACCTGGAACCGCTGGATGGATATGGCGGTGCTGGCGGGCGCCTTGCCGATCAATGCCGAGGCCTATCTTCGCGATCCCCAGCGCTATCGCGTGATGGAGGCGATCACGCCGAAAGCGCCGTGGGTGGATCCGCTCAAGGACCGCCAAGCGGTCGTGCTGGCGCTGCGCTCGGGCATGATGTCGCCCAGGCAGGCGGCAGCCGCGGAAGGCTACGACATCGAGGATGTCTACCGTCAGATCGCCGAGGATCGCGAACTTGCCGAGGAACTCGGCATCGACGACCGCATTGACTATGGCTGGTCCGCCCGCGCGACACAGCAACAGCAACAGGCGCCGCAGCGACCCGCCGCACCACCACAGCGAGGGGCCGCATGATCCGCCAACTGCCGCACATCATCGCGTGCATCCATAACAAGCCGCTATTGATCGAGCACGATCGATTGATGGCGCTAATGAGCGGGCTGGCTATCGTCATGCGCGCTCGCGGTCCCGCCGAGATCGAGGCAAGTGACGAGCCAGAGAGTGGCGAGGGCGAGGCAGCCAGGCCTCGCTCCTATCGTGTCCAGCGTGGCGTCGGCATCGTGCCGGTGCGCGGTGTGCTGGTGCGTCGCGCCGGCCAGGTCGACTCGCAGTCAACGCCACTGCAATCCTACGAGACGCTAGCGCGCACCATCCGTAGCGCGCGCGCCGATCCCCGCGTGCGCGGCATCCTGCTCGATATCGACAGCCCCGGCGGCGAGGCCGGCGGCGTGTTCGACATGACGCACGATATTCGTGCCGCAGCACAGACCAAACCGGTCTGGGCAATCGCCAACGATGACGCGCTGTCGGCCGCATACGCGATCGGTGCGGCGGCTGACCAGCTCTGGGTCACCGATACCGGAGCAGCGGGCAGCGTCGGCGCGGTCGCGATGCATGTCGACCAGAGCAGCTACGACGAGGAACAAGGCCTGAAATACACTTACCTCTACCGCGGCGCGCATAAAGTCGATGGCAATCCACACAGTCCGATTTCCGGCATCGCCATGGCCGCAACCCAGGACGAGGTCGATCGCCTTTACGGCATGCTGGTCGATGACATCGCTGCGCATCGCGATATGTCGGCCGACGAACTGCGCCGCACCGAGGCGGCGATCTACTACGGCGGCAACGCGCTAGAGCGCGGCCTGGCCGACCGTATCGGCACATTGGAGCAGGCGCATGCGGAACTGGCGGAACGCGTCGCTATGCCAACCCGCCGCACCAGCAGTCCGTCACAGGAGACGCACATGGAACATGAACCGGACGGCCAGCCGATTGCGCCGATCGCCGATAATATTATCCGCATCCAAGAGCAGCTGGAGGCGGCCAGTGTGGCCGCCGCCGTCAATGAACGAACCCGCGCCGGGGAGATCGCCGCGCTCTGCAATCTCGCGCGTCATCCGGAAATGGCCGCCGAATATATCAAGTCGAACACTTCGCTGGCCGAGGTGCGCGATAGCCTGCAAAGAGCGCAGGCGGCGGACGATGCCAAGCGCCAGGTCGAGGTGATCGACCCGACGCAGGTCCAGAAACGCAACACACATGCCGAGCTGCACGCTGCAGCCGAGGCCAGATTCAAGGCACAGAGTCAGGCCGTGCGATGAGCTATAGCGCGCTCCTTGGCGGCAATCCTCTGCTCTATCTCGGCCGCAAGGGCGAGGTTTCTCCGGTGCCGCGGATTCTCGGCCCTCTGACTATAAACGCTAGGCTCGGCGATCCGTTTTCCTTCCAGATTACCGCGACCAATCCGCCGCATAACGCGTTCGCTGCGGCACCTTTGCCGGCGGGACTTACGGTAAGCGCAACCGGCGTTATTTCCGGCATACCAAGCGGACCGATCGGCAGCACCGTTGTCGCGGTCAGTGTGTCAAATGCCGACGGCACCGGCTCGCGCAATACCACCATCAACATCACGCCCAGACCAGCGCTCGCGTGGCCTGCGTATTATGGCCCAGCGCCATCACTGATCAGCGTCGGCGGCGCAAACATCGACCATGCTTTCCTTCAGACGTTACCGAACACGCGGCCGATGCCGGCGGTTGGCATGGCCATGGTCGCTCCGGCACCAGTCGGTGGATTTGGTCCGGTCTTTGCCTATCCGGCTAGCTTGCCGCCAGCGACCTCGATTCAGGATTCAGTTGCTGGGCCTGTGCTGGGATCGTTCACCAACATCACCATCACGGCATACGGGCCGAACCCGTATGATACGCCGCAGGATTATCGCGTCTATTTCGTCCGCTTCGCCGGGGCTTCTCCGGTGGTTGGCACGACCTCAACCCTGACAATTTAGGGCTCACGCCATGGCACAGCTCGGCTGGTCGTTTAGCCTTGTCAGAACGACCAATGAACCGCTGGATGCGAGTTCGGTCTTTGAGACGCAGGCCGACCTCGATACGTATTTGGCCGGGCCATTTTGCTATGAAGGCCAAATTGTCGCGGTCAAAAACCCGACGGGCGCACCCGATGTTTTCGTTATCCAACATGATCTGACGCCGGCTGGCATTGGCGCTGGCGGCGGCGGCGGTCCCGGCACGCAAGGCGCTCAAGGAGCACAAGGCGCGCAAGGCGCACAGGGTCCGCAAGGTGAAGGCGCACAAGGCGCACAGGGCGCCCAAGGCTCACAAGGCGGCGACGGCGCGCAAGGTGCGCAGGGTAGCCAGGGCGCTCAAGGCGCTCAGGGCGAGGGGGCACAAGGACCGCAGGGTGCGCAAGGCGCGATCGGTGAGCAAGGCGGCCAAGGCCCGATGGGCGCGGCCGTCGTCATCCGCGGCGTGCAAGGTTCGCAGGCGGCGATCGAAGCGCTGCCCGGTCCGCATAATCCCGGCGACTTGTGGATTGCCGAAGATACCGGTGATGGCTGGGTCTGGGGCGGGGCAGCGTTCTCTAACGCCGGGCGAATCCAAGGACCGCAGGGCGGCTTAGGCGTTCAAGGCGCGCAAGGTGCGCAGGGCGCCCAAGGCGAGGCCGGATTACAGGGTGCGCAGGGCGCACAAGGCGCGCAAGGCGCACAAGGACTCGGAACCCAAGGCGCACAAGGCACCCAAGGTCCGCAAGGCGCGCAGGGACATATCGGTGGCCAAGGTGCGCAAGGCGCCCAAGGCCCAGGCAATCAGGGCCCGCAAGGCAGTCAGGGCGCGCAAGGCACGACTGGCACGCAGGGCGCGCAGGGCGCGCAAGGGTTTCAGGGATCCGTCACCAATCTTGCGGGCGATGTAACCGGCGCCGGCTGGATGAACGTTGTCATGCAAATCCGCGGCACGCCGATCGCGTCGATGGCAGGAGCCGCCGCGCCGCTGGAGGGCCAGGTGCTCACATGGTCTGGCGGCGCCTGGCGCGCAATGGCGCCGACCGGCGGAGACGGACCGCAAGCGCCCGCCCCGATCGATTGGGATGAGACCGGCCACAATTGGAACGGCGGTTGGACCTGGGCCTGACAATAGGAGCCTGAGAGAATGGCAAGCAGTATCAATCAATCGATCCCGGTGGCGGGCACTCCCGCAACCGCCGCGCCGATTCAAAGCAACTTCGCCATTGCCGCGCAGGAAATCACCGACCTGCAGAACCAATGGGCAGCCGGCGGTGCACAAGGTGCGCAAGGCGCAGCAGGCCCACAAGGCGCGCAAGGCTCGCAAGGCGGGGTTGGCGCGCAAGGCGCACAGGGCGCGCCAGGCACGGGCGTACAAGGCGCGCAAGGCGCGCAAGGGGCCGCTGGGGCTGATGGCACAGGAGGCGCGGCCAGCGCGATCGTCGCCGACGTCAACACCTATCCGGTCGGCGCACATCCACAGGGCACGCTGCTGATCGACGAGAACACCGCTGGCATATTCGTTCGCCTCGGCTCGCTCTGGATACCGGCGCAAGTGGGATAAGCGGGAGCTGACCAATGGCAACGTCATGGGGCGCACTCAATCCGCCATCGTCGGGCATGCAGCCTGGCGATATTTGGATCTCGCTCGCTGACCACCGGCAACTGCGATATGACGCAACGGATGGCTGGGTGGCCGTCGAAACGCGGCAGGACGTCGCGCCGGTCGCGGGCACCTCAGGCTGGCATTTGGCGAAAGCGGCGTCACGTTCCTTTGACACACGCTGGGTCAATGCCTCCGATGGGCTGGTGACGGCACCGCACACTGAGGTGACGGCATCGGCGCAATGGAACATCACGCACGGTCTGCAATCGCGTTGGGTCGATGTGACGGTCTACTCGCCGGGCGCGATCAACCCGAGCGCACCGCAGACGATCATCATTCCCGATATCACTTTCGACAGTGCAGTGGCGTGCGTCCTGCGTTTTGCTGAACCTGTTGCCGGGACCGCGATCGTCCGCAGATAGGATCCTAAAAAATGCCGATGGAACTGCACACGCAGGTACGGCTCAAAGTCGCGCCGACCGAGGACGAGCATCTTGTGCGGCGTATTGATCTCGGCGCTGCTGGTGGTCAGGGCACGCAAGGTCCGCAAGGCGCGCAGGGCGGCGAAGGCGCGCAAGGCGCTGCTGGTGGTCAGGGCGCACAAGGTTCGCAGGGTGCGGCCGGTGCTCAGGGAGCGCAGGGTCATCCTGGCGTCGGCATCCAGGGCGGTTTCGGTCCGCAAGGTCCGCAAGGCCATCAAGGCTCGCAGGGCGAAGGCGCGCAGGGTGCGCAAGGCGCGCAAGGTGGCATCGGTGCGCAAGGTCCGATGGGTGCGGCTGTTGTCATCAGAGGCGTGCAAGGCAGTCAGGCTGCTATCGAGGCTCTGCCGCCGCCGCACAACATCGGTGATCTGTGGATCGCGTCTGATACCGGCGATGGCTGGGTCTATGGCGGCGCCACATGGTCGAACGTCGGACGCATTCAGGGCGCACCTGGCGAGCAGGGCGGCTTCGGTCCGCAAGGTGCGCAAGGCGTTGCTGGCGGTCAGGGCGCTCAGGGTTCGCAAGGTGCGACCGGTGCTCAGGGAGCACAGGGTCATACCGGCGTCGGCATGCAAGGCGCGCAGGGTCATCAGGGGCACCAGGGCGCGGCGGGCACCCAAGGCGCGCAAGGCACGACCGGTAGCCAGGGCGCGCAGGGCGCGCAGGGTCACCAGGGGACAACTGGGACGCAGGGCAGCCAGGGCGCACCCGGCTTCCAAGGCGCGCAAGGGGCGCCAGGCCCGCAAGGTGGCTTTGGCGCACAGGGCTCACAGGGTCACGCCGGCACACAGGGAACGCAGGGCCCAGCGGGGACGCAAGGCAGCCAGGGCGCAACAGGAACGCAAGGCAGCCAAGGCACAGCTGGAACCCAAGGCAGTCAAGGGGCGGCCGGCGCACAGGGCTCACAGGGTCACGCAGGTACCCAGGGCACGCAGGGTGCAGCTGGAACCCAAGGCAGCCAGGGTGCCGCTGGTACGCAGGGCACACAGGGGCCAGCGGGCACCCAGGGCAGTCAGGGCGCTGCTGGTACGCAGGGCACACAAGGGCCAGCGGGCACCCAGGGCAGCCAAGGCGCAGCTGGCGCCCAAGGGACGCAGGGTTCACAGGGCACACAGGGCTATCAAGGCCGCCAAGGGCTCCAGGGCGCTCAGGGGGCGACCGGCGCACAGGGAGCGCAAGGCGCCACTGGCGTCGGAACGCAAGGCGCTCAAGGTTTCCAAGGCGCACAAGGAGCCACCGGCAACCAAGGCTTCCAGGGCGCGCAGGGCCACACGGGTGGATCGGGCACGCAAGGGTTCCAAGGTGCGCAGGGCGCCACTGGCAACCAGGGGTTCCAAGGCTCGCAAGGAACGCAAGGCTATCAAGGCCGGCAGGGCCTCCAAGGCGCACAAGGCGCGACTGGTAGCCAAGGCGCGCAAGGCGCAACGGGCACCGGCACGCAGGGCGCGCAAGGCGCGCAGGGTTCCCAGGGCACGCAAGGCTATCAAGGCCGGCAGGGCCTCCAAGGTGCGACTGGTGCCGGAACACAGGGCAGCCAGGGTGCGACTGGCGCACAGGGGGCGCAGGGTTCTCAAGGCGCGGCAGGCACCCAAGGCTCGCAAGGCTATGCCGGCAACGCACCGCACGCCGTCACTGCCGCGACGACAACAGCCCCAACGGGTGCACGCGTCGGCGATCTGATCGTCAACACCGGCACCACCGGGTTCCAGATCGCAAATCAGGGCACCATCCCGATTGGTGGAGTGGTGCGGATTACGACACTCAGTCCGCTCGCCGGCACCCAAGCGGGCAACGTCCGTGGTGCCGCAGGAGCGCAGGGTAGCCAAGGTGCTACGGGCACTGGCACGCAAGGCGCCCAGGGTGCCCAGGGCAGCCAAGGCACGCAGGGTTATCAGGGGCGGCAAGGCCTACAGGGCGCAACTGGTGCCGGCACGCAAGGCGCGCAGGGTGCGACTGGCGCTCAGGGTGCCCAAGGCAGCCAAGGCACACAGGGCTATCAGGGGCGGCAAGGCCTACAGGGCGCAACTGGTGCCGGGACACAGGGCAGCCAAGGCGCGACTGGCACACAGGGCGCCCAAGGATCGCAAGGCCATCAGGGCAGCCAAGGTGTGCCCGGCATCAGTCGCGGGTCCACCACAACGTCGCTGCCGATCAGTACCGGTTCAAAGACGGTGACGTTGGCATCTCCAGTCACTCTGCCGACCGGAACGCGCGTGCGCCTTAGATCCACCACCATGACGAACTACTGGATGGAAGGCTCGCTCAGTAGCGCGGTCACCAATAGCACCTCGCTGACAATAAATGTTGATCTCATTTCCGGCGCAGGCACGTTGACCAGTTGGAATGTCGACCTTGCCGAGCAGCGTTCGGTTGTCCCGGTATGGTATGGCTTTTCGCAAACCGGCGAGTTCATCATTCCGCGCCATGTCCGCCATGCCAACCCGGGGAGTACCTCGATCACCGAGTATGCCACCCTGATCTTTTCCGGGGTCAGATTTAGATTCTCGCCAGTCGGGACCTTCGACCAGCTCGACGAGGATTTCGGCGCAGTCATCGGTTTGCGATGGAATCAGATAGCATGGCCGCCAGACCCCCCTTGGGCTTGGTACTATCGATCGTATAATCGCACCATCGATATCTATCGCCCCGCCTATCACATGACTTACGCCTGGCCGGGCAACCTGATGCCAGCGACGCAGCAAGTGGCGATCTATCATACCGGCTGGGAAGCGGTCCGGTTCCGTACCGACGCGCACCTCTATATCGTCAGTGTCATGGCTCTGGTGCCATGAGGCGATAGCGTGATCAAGTTCAAGCTGGACGAAGTAACCAGCAAAGTCCTCGGCTATACGTTGTTTCCGATCAATCCGGAGGACGAGGACGTCGTCGACATGGAAGTCGATGGCACGCTATCCGAAGCGCTCAAGCGCAATGATGTATTTTTTCTGAATGGCGAGCTGGTCTACAAAGAACGCGATCCGAGCGACTTTTATCACAAACTCGCTGCAATCGACGATCAGCTCGATAAGGCCCACAAGGCGCTCGATGTGAACACGATTCTGCGGGAACTGCTAACCGCAGGGCGCTCCAGCAACGAACTCGGCGATGAGTTCACGGCGCGCAAATACGCGATCGATCGATTGCTAGCAGACAGAGAGAGGCTGGTCGCCGAGCAGGAGGCGGCCGTGCGCAAAGTCAACCGCGAACGCAACGCGGCCCGGGATGCGCTGCTCAACACTCGGCACTACGCGGCAAACTGTCTGTTGATTAAGGACGAAAGCGAGTACCTCCAAGAATGGATGGACTACCATTTCGGCCTCGGCTTCGATCACGTCTACATATACGATAACGGCTCGGCCGTGCCGGTCGGCGAGGCGGTGCCGGGCCAATATCGCGAGCGAGTGACGATCGTCGATTGGAGCGGGCCGCACGAGCATATGCAGCATGAATGCTATGCGCATTGCCTGGAGCACTATGGCGCCGATTGCCGGTGGATCGCGTTTCTTGATATCGACGAGTTCCTGCGCCCGCTGGATGAAAGCGCTGGCGTCGGTACCTTTTTGCGCCAATACGAGGAATTCGGCTGTTTGTTCGTGCCTTGGATTATGTACAACGCGAGCGGCCTCGTGCATAAAGACGACCGGCCGCAGCGCGAGCGCTTCACTGAAACGTCGCACAATGACTATGAAGGCTCCCGTCTCGGCAAGCCGATTGTGCAGCCGGCCCGCACCAAGCGAATGATGGTGCACCA
>Ga0126381_100004988_pt1 | contig 14516 bp, 13 predicted proteins | sample PanSoiMetPlot_28_FD_96465 | JGI IMG/M metagenome (GOLD analysis project Ga0126381, IMG submission 96465) | Tropical forest soil microbial communities from Panama - MetaG Plot_28 | ecosystem: Environmental > Terrestrial > Soil > Tropical forest > Bulk soil | place: Panama | collected 2016-02-17
AAGCTATGCGCCAGGCCGGAGCGTTACTGCAAGACATAGTACTCGCGCCTCTAACTCGTGAGGACCTGGAGCAGTTAATTGCAGACTCTCTTCGTTGTGAACCCCGGCATGTTGGCCCGCTCGCGGAACTGGTCCACGACAAGACCTTTGGCAATCCGTTTTTTGCGATCCAATTTCTGTCCGCACTTTTTGAAGAGGACCTGCTCACCTTTGATCACGTCGAAGCGCGATGGTCTTGGGATTTGGATCGCATTCACGCCAAAGGGTACACCGATAATGTTGTGGACCTCATGGTCAGGAAGCTAAACCGCCTGGCTCCGGACACACAGAACGCATTGAAGCAGCTCGCGTGCCTAGGAAACACTGCAGAGTTCAGCTTGCTGGAGCTGGTCTCCCAGGATTCAACAGAGCAAATGCACTCGCAGGTTGAGGAAGCACTCAGAGCGGGTTTTGTCTTGCGCTCGAAAGATTCGTACCACTTCCTTCACGATCGCGTTCAGGAGGCAGCGTATTCTCTAATCCCGCAACAGTTCCGCGCGGAGACGCATCTCCGCATCGGTATGTTGATGGCATCACGGATGCCTCAAGACAAACTTGCGGAAGGGATCTTCGAAATCGTCAATCAACTCAACCGTGGGCATCTCCTAATTACGTCGATTACGGAACGTGAACGCGTCGCAGAATTTAATCTCATTGCGGGGAGGCGCGCAAAGAGTTCAGCGGCTTACGCATCGGCGCTTAAGTACCTTCTCGCGGCACGGCACTTGTTGACGGACGAGACTTGGAACCGTAACTACGACCTTGCCTTTTCGGTCGAATCTCTCATCGCCGAGTGTGAATTACTGACTTCGGATATGGCGGCTGCGGAAGACCGGTTGTCCGTGTTGGCCGGCCGTGCGAGAAGCGCCCACGATATCGCTCTCGTCACACGTTTGCGCCTAACTCTCTATACGGCTTTGGGCAGCGATCGCGCCGTGGAAGTCTTCGTTGAGTACTTGGGAGGTCGCGGCACGGATTGGTCCCTGCATCCGACCGAAGAGGAAGTAGCGCGAGAATACAACCAAATTTGGTCCTTACTGGGGAGCCGACAGATCGAGGAACTCGTTGATCTGCCCCTGGCTACCAATCAGGACGTGCTCGATATGCTAGACGTTTTCGCTGAGGTCGTAACACCTGCATTGTTCATCGATGCCAAATTTCTTGCTCTCGTGATTTGTCGGATGGTCAATCTCAGTTTGGAGCACGGCCACAGCGATGGGTCGTGCTATGCCTATGTATGGTTGGGTATGCTCGCTGGACCTCATTTCGGAAACTACCCGGCCGGATTCCGCTTTGGCCAACTTGGTTACGATCTGGTAGAACAGCGCGGATTGCTTCGATATCAAGCTCGCACCTACATGTCTTTTGGAACTCTTATCATTCCCTGGACAAAACACGTCAAGGAAGCGCGAGAACTCCAGCGGCGCTGTTTCGACGCCGCGAACAAGATCGGTGATCTAACCTATACCGCATACAGCTGTAACGTCCTATACACAAATTTTCTCGCGGCGGGAGATCATTTATCCGAGGTCCAGCATGAAGCTGAGACTGGTCTCGAGTTCGCGACTAACATCCGGTTTGTTCTCGTCATAGACTGCATCACCGCGCAGCTCGGTCTCATCCGGACGCTTCGTGGCCTGACACTGAAATTCGGTGCGTTTAGTGACGGTCGTTTCGACGAGCTTGAGTTCGAGCGACATTTGGAAAGCGATCCTGTTCTGGCGTTGCCTGGGTGTTGGTATTGGATTCGAAAGCTACAGGCGCGCTTTTTGGCGGGAGACTATCCTGCTGCAATTGAAGCATCTTTAAATGCAGAACGCCTGCTCTGGACATCGCTCTCCTTCTTCGAAGTGGCGGAGCATCACTTTTACAGTGCACTCTCCCGGGCCGCCTCCGTCGATTCTGCAACGGACGAATCGAGACATCGACATTTCGAGGCTCTGACCGCTCACCAAGCAAAGCAAGAGATCTGGGCGCAGCATTGTCCGGAGAATTTTGAAAACCGCGCCGCCCTGGTGGGTGCGGAGATCGCCCGGATCGAAGGCCACATGCTCGAGGCTGAGCAGCTCTACGAACAGGCTATCCGCTCGGCGCACAGCAACGGCTTTCTCAATAATGAGGCAATTGCATACGAGCTCGCCGCGCGATTCTACGCGGCACGTGGTTTGCAGAAGTTCGCAGACGCGTATTTGCTTGAAGCCCGGTATTGCTATCAGCGCTGGGGGGCCGATGGCAAAGTAGCACAGCTAGACCATTTATACCCTCATCTCAAAAAGGAAGCATCGTTCTCGACTCCGACGAGCACAATCCTGGCACCCACGGAACTTCTAGATCTCGCTACGGTGATCAAAGTCTCGCAGGCGGTCTCTGGCGAAATGGTTTTGGAGAAACTTATCGACAGTCTCATGCGCGCGGCGCTCGAGCATGCGGGCGCTGAGCGGGGTTTCCTGATTGTTCCGCGACGCGATGAGCTGCAGATCGAGGCGGAGACCGGTACAACGGAGGGTGATGTCACCGTGCACTTTCGGGACAACGGCGGTATCAGAACCGCCATGCCAGAGTCTCTCGTGCGCTATGTAATGCGTACTCAAGATAACGTGATTCTTGAAGATGCATCATCTCCTAATTTGTTTTCTGCTGATCCCTATTTCGTTCAGAATCGTGTCCGTTCGATTCTCTGTTTGCCGTTACTGAACCAGTCGAAACTCTCGGCAATTCTGTATCTTGAAAACAGCCTGACGCCGCGCGTTTTCACTCCTGACCGGATCACGGTTCTAAAGGTGCTTGCCTCGCAAGCTGCGATCTCTCTGGAGAACACGCGGCTGTATCGCGATCTCGAAGATCGCGAAGCGAAGATCCGGCGCTTGGTTGACGCCAACATTCTGGGAATCGTGACCTGGAATGTCGAAGGTGCCATCCTCGACGCCAATGAAGCTTTCCTTCGCATAGTGCAATACGACGATGAGGAGGTTGCGGCAGGTCGCGTGCGATGGTGGGACATGACGCCTACGGACCGGCGCGAGCGCGCAGAACGCGCTTTGGCAGAAGTAATTCAGAAGGGGACCGTACAACCTTTTGAGTCCGAGTTCTTCCGGAAAGACGGCGGCCGCGTGCCCGTGCTGATTGGAGCTACTCTGTTCCAAGAGGGCGCGAACGAGGGCGTCGCTTTTGTTCTCGATTTGAGCGAACAGAAGCGGGCCGAAGCAGAGATCAGAGCATTAAAGGACCAGCTATACAAGGAGAACTTAGCCCTCCGTGACGAGGTCGAGCGCACCTCGATGTTCGATGAAATTGTCGGCACCTCGAAGCCGTTGAAGGCTGTTCTTTCTCAGATTGCCAAAGTGGCTCCCACTGATTCCACCGTTTTAATAACAGGGGAAACGGGTACCGGCAAGGAACTCATCGCCCGTGCAATCCACAGGAAGTCCCTGAGAGCGGGTCGAGCCTTCGTCAGCGTCAACTGCGCTGCAATCCCCCGTGACTTAATCCCTTCCGAATTATTCGGCCATGAGAAAGGGGCCTTCACGGGAGCTACACAAAGACGGCTTGGGCGTTTTGAGCTTGCAGACGGCGGAACGATTTTCCTGGACGAAGTGGGCGAGCTGCTGCCCGATACCCAGGTCGCGTTACTGCGGATACTGCAGGAACGGGAATTGGAACGCGTCGGAGGAGGACAACCGATCCATGTCGACGTTCGCGTTATCGCAGCGACGAATCGTGACTTGGAGACGGCGCTAGCCAATGGAACCTTCCGGCAGGACCTCTTTTATCGACTCAATGTGTTCCCGATCGAGGTGCCTCCTCTCCGAGAGCGAAAGGAGGATCTCCAGCTTCTGGTCGAATATTTCGTGCAACGTTACGGGATTAAGGCAGGCAAGGATATCCGCTCGATCGAGAAAAAGACGCTGGATCTGTTGCAGTCCTACGATTGGCCAGGCAACATCCGGGAGTTGCAGAACGTGATTGAGAGGTCAGTCATCCTGAGATCTAGTGATGTTTTTTCCGTTGACGAATTGTGGCTTTCTCAAAGGCCCGTTTCTCCCGCCCGTCCACTGAAACAGTCGCCACACGCCAACGGTCAAGTCGAGCCGCCCAGCGAGCGGGAGATTATCGAGGCGGCGCTGGCCGCTACCAGGGGCCGGGTTTCCGGACCATCGGGGGCGGCAGCGAAGCTAGGAATTCGAGCCTCGACTCTCGAGGCCCGCATCAAGGCCCTGAAAATCAACAAACTCCAATTCAAATTTCGGTGAAGCGATTCTCGAATCACGATCAGAATTGCAAAATTCGCAAAATTCGCAAGATTCTCAAAATTTGCGTCCACATCGATATTTTTGCTGCTGTTTTCACAAGGTTACAAGTGGCAAGGAATTTGCTCTTAGTGAAGCAAGCTGATGCGCTGAGAGGTTCACAGTGACCTGCAAAATTCATCGCCAAGCAATAGGAGAGGATCGTGTCGTTTTGCGCGTCAGTGGACGACTTGCAGGGGACAACGTCGACATGCTTAGAACACTGCTGGAGCAAGAGCGCAGTGTAGTGACTCTCGATCTCAAAGATGTTCGTTTAGTGGACAGCGACGCCACAAAAGTTCTGGCGATCCACGAATCGAACGGAGGAAGAATCGAGAACTGCCCGCTGTATGTTCGTGAGTGGATCAGACGTGAAAGAGAAGAGATGTGATAGCTAATCGCAGTCGGTCAAATAACATTATGCCTTAGCAGGCGCACTTAACCATCGTTCCACCAACTCGACTCTGAACATATTCCGTCAGTCAACGGCAACTCCCCGCCATTGGTCGAGACTTCCCATCCAACATCACTTGTCTCAGTGCTAACACGATTCAAAGCGATTCTTTTTGGAAACCTAATTGCATCGTCAGGCGCATCGTGTGAGTTAAGAAAGGTAGGAACTGTGTCATGGCGACTGCAGGGCAACCTCTATTGCAAACCACTTCGTCCCTTTGTTTTGACTTTGAGCTCGGCGAGCACGACGATGGGCTTGCAAACTTTAATACCGTACGCCCCCGGCTGTTCGGCATCGCCTACCGCATGCTCCGAAATGCCGCGGAAGCCGAGGATATCGTGCAAGATGTTTGGTTGCGGTGGCAGTCTACAGATCGAAGCGTGGTCGAGAACCCGCGCGCGTTTCTCGCGACGACAACCACACGACTGTGTATAAACCTCGCCCACTCCGCTCGTACACGTCGCGAAACCTATGCCGACGCGTGGCTTCCCGAACCGGTGGACACGAGCGGTGACCCTGCATTGGGTGCGGAACGCGGAGAGGCGTTGAAGCTTGCAGTCCTGCTCCTCCTCGAGAAACTCTCTCCAACAGAACGTGCGGCATACGTTCTGCGCGAAGCTTTCGACTACTCCTACCGTCAGATCGCAGCGATCCTGAACATGGCGGAAGAAAACACTCGCCAACTCGTCTTCCGGGCGCGCAAACATATTGCAGCTGGACGGCGCACGCCCGTCAGTTCAGAGGAGCAGCGGCACTTTCTGGAAGCCTTTATCGATGCTGCTCAAGGAGGGGACATGGCTGGGCTGGAAAAGTCTTTTCGCAGAGGATCTCTCTTGTAAAAATGGCGATGGGTTTGTTCACGCCAGTCATTTGGCAGCTTGAGATTTTGAAAGATTTGAGCCCGTGAACGAAAATAACGGGTGTTGCGCCTGAGGCGCTCGCACGTTCTACCTGAAGTCCTCGCGAAACTCTGACCCACCGTATTAACCGTCTCAAGGTCCTTTTTAACTTCTCCTCGGACACTCCTTCGTAAAGCCAGCTCTATCTGTGAGAGAACAAATCTTAGCTGCTGTGAGATTCGACCGGCGCCGAACAAAGGGCGTGATTTCAGTAACTTGACTCCAAAAAAGGGGACCTAATAAGGCTTGATTTTCCTGTATCAAGCTAAGTCGTCTCAGCGAGTCGCAACGCATGGCCTTCCTGATCGCCGTCAACCGTTTTGCCGAGAACTCTTCCTGGGCCGATCGGATGCTCGGCGAGCAGCTCAAGATCCTCTCCGAACTAGAACTCGACTTCGACCTGGAGGCAATTGGCTTCGGAGTTCCTGAGATCGATTTTCTCATCGATGGTCTCAACACACTGCCCGAGACAGATCCGGATGATCGCTTGCCAGAGATCTCGGAAACGGCAGTCACCGTCTCCGGCGATCTATGGCAACTGGGTAAGCACTGCGTACTTTGTGGCAACTCATTGAGCACTGCCAGCTAGGAGCGACTTATGGAAGGCGGAAAAGCCGATCTTGTAATCACCGACCCTCCCTACAACGCCGTCATTGACGGCCACGCCACCGGCAACGGCTCCACCCACCGCGAGTTCGCGATGGCATCGGGAGAGATGAGTTCGACCGAGTTTACCGAGTTTCTTCGCAGAGCGATGATCGCAGCTCGGGAACACAGCACCGCCGATTCCCTTGCCTACTACTACTTCATGGATTGGCGTTGTTTACACGCATTGTGTTCATACATCACCTCATTGAATGGCAATCAGCCAAAATTAGGAGAAGAGAGGACATTGTCGAGTATCAATGTCCTCCCGCTGGACCCGAAATTTTAGTCTTTTTCATAAAGAACAAAGCGGCCCCACTGGCGAGCAATACGCAGCCCAGACCCAGGAAACAATCGCTATAGGCGAGCAGAAATGCCTGGCGACGGACCACGCCGCCGATAGCGCCGATTGCACGCATATTGGCTGAATACGGATCACTGCCCTGAGAGAGGAAGTAAGCTGCTGACTGTTGCATCCGTTCCTGTACGGCACCTGCGTAAACGGTCACAGATTCACCGAGGCGCTCTGAGTGGAACCGTTCTCTTACCGATAGCAGTGTGGATAATCCGGCGATCCCGATCGATCCGCCTATATTGCGCATCATATTGAAGAGCGCAGATGCCGCACCGCTTTCACGTCCTTTGGCCATGCCGGACGTGGTGACGGCGGAAAGGGGAGCCATGATGAGAGGCTGGCCCAGCGCGCGGATGATTAGCGGGATACGGAACTGCGGTCCTGCAAAATTGGAATCGAGATGAATATTTAGGAAGCAGCTACCACCGAATAATAGAACGCCGACGCCAATAATGATCCGCGCATCGACATATTTCATCAACTTCGGTATCAGGGGGATGACAACGAGTTGCGGAAGACCGAGCCAGATGATCACCGTTCCGATTTGGGTCGCATCATAACCATGAATCTGTCCGAGATATAAGGGCAGGATAAAGACGACGCCATAGAGACCCATTCCAAGGACCACATTGACGATGCTGCCGAGCCCGAAGTTCCTGCGCGCAAAGAGGCGCAAATCGAGAAGCGGTTCTTTCTGTAGCAGCTCAATAATGATGAAGGCGGGAATGAAGATCGCGGCAGTCCAAGCCAGCTTCACAATCCCCGGATCACCAAACCAGTCTTTACGATTTCCATCTTCGAGCACGATCTCGAATGCAGCGAGGCCGAATGCCATGGTGAGGATTCCCCACCAATCACCTTTTTTCAACAGGCCGAGATTCATGGGCTGCATTTCCATGCAGAACCATACTGCTGCGATCAGCAGTATCCCGGGAATGACGTTAATGTAAAAGACGTATGGCCATCCGTAATTGTCGGTCAGCCATCCGCCGAGGAGCGGCCCTAAGGCAGGAGCGAACGTTGCCGTGATGGTGAACATGGCCATGCCAACTGCTCGCTTCGACGTTGGAAGGTACGTGAGGATGACGACGAAGGAGAGAGGAATCAGGACGCCACCTGTGAAACCCTGCAGGACGCGAAAGAGGATCATGAGATTCAGAGAATGCGCCTGTCCGCAGCAAACAGAGAAGAACACGAACAAGACGGAGTTCACCAGAAGGTATCTCTTCAGAGAGAACGCAGCAGAGAGCCACGAGGTCAACGGTATCACGACAATCTCCGCTACCAGGTACGAAGTTGGCACCCATGAGATCTCATCCGAACTGGCAGCGAGTGTCCCTGCAATGTCGCGCAGCGAAGAGTTCGTAACAATGATGTCGAGCACTGCCATAAAGCAGCCAAGAAGAACTCCGATAACGCATATCCAGGTCTTCAACGACACATGATCGGGAGCTTCTGTCGCGTGGCTTCCTGCAGCCATCGCCGGCTTCATCGTAGTGGTTGCCATAGAATAGTTCTCCCTTATCGTGTGGTCACAGTGACAACGGATGACATGCCGGGCGAGAGCAGGTTTTCGTAACCGCGCACACTATCGTCCTCGAGCACGACTTTGACGGGAATGCGCTGCACAATCTTGGTGAAGTTGCCAGTTGCATTGTCCGGAGGCAACAGCGCGAATTCGTTGCCGGAGCCTGGAGCGAGACTATCCACATGTCCATAGAATTTGTGATTCGGAAAGGTATCAATCTCTACTTCGACGTGCTGACCGCCGCGCATCTTCTCCAACTGTGTTTCCTTGAAATTGGCGACCACCCACGGAGGATCTTCGACAACGGCCATTAGGGGTTGGCCTATCTGTACGCGTTGACCAGCTTCAACTGACTTTCTGCCAATACGACCGCTTACAGGCGCCTTGATAATCGTGTAGGAGAGTTGCAGCTTTGCGTCCTCCAAAGAAGCTGTTGCCTGCGCCATTGCAGCCTGTGCGGTGGCAAACTGTCCTTCACGTACTCGCGTCTCAAGCCTGGTAGCCTGCGCGGACTGCAACCCTCCTTCTGAGTTCGTCAATTGAGCTTCAGTGCGCACAACGCCTTGCTGTGCCGCGACCAGCTGCGCCTGTGCCTGTCGTACCTGTTCCTGGGCTGCTGCCTGTGCAGCTATCGCAACCTGATAGCTCGCGCGCTGGTGATCAAGGGTCTGTTTTGAGACCTGCTCTTTCGCATAGAGATCCTGATATCTGTGCAGATCGGTCTCCTCGCGTTGCAAGGTCGCATTTGCCTCCTGCAGCTGGGCATTTGCACGGGGCACTCCTGCTTCAGCGGCGGTGACGGCTGCCTTCGAGGCCTGAATCGATGCTTTGGCTTCGCCGATTGCTCCTTGCGCCTGGGTGGTCTGAGCTGTCGCAGATTGAGATGTGGTGTGGATAGCGGCTTCAGCGGTCTCAACCTGCCGGCTTGCTGCATCGAGGGCAGCCTTCGCCTGATCGAGCCTGACCCTGTAATCGTTAGGATCAAGGATGACCAATGTCTGCCCTTCAACTACATGTTGATTGTCGTCGATCAGCACTTGCTGCACGGTGCCCGTGATGCGGGCGCTGATTGGGTGCAGATGTCCTGCCAGATAGGCATCGTCTGTTGTCTCGTGATGAGCCGACCAAATGAGGTATCGGACGCCGAAGGCCAGCAGCGGAACCAGGGCAGCGGCTCCTCCCCAGATCAGCAGAGTCCTTTTCCTCCCGGCGATCCCTGCTGCTTTCGGAGGCTCTGGTACTGTGGCTGATTCTTGAATTGGTGATTCTAAAACTGTTTGACTCATGGCCCTGTCCTCTCTCAAGAATGAATGTGTATTAGGGATGGGTATAGGTCTGTTCGACACTTCCCACCGCGCGTGCGAGTTGTGCACGTGCGACGTTGTAGCGGAACAGCGCACCGATTTCCGCATCGTTTGCGCGGGCAAGCGAATCCTGCGCAGCGGTGACCTCGATGTTGTCGGTTACGCCCGACTGAAATCGCCCCTGCGATAACGAGACTTCCTGATTGGCCAGTTGCACTTCCTGTCGGCCAAGCTCCACCTGGTGAAGGGCTGCCTGTAACTCAACCTGACCGTCGCGTACCTGCTCGGTTACCAGATTTCGTTCCTGGGCGAGCTGTTTCTCTGTCCGCTGCTCTGCTAGTGCTGTGCTCTTCTGCTCAGCACGAAGCCGTCCGCCGGTGAAGATGGGAAACCTCACATTGAAGCGAAAGTCATATCCTGGAGTCATCGTGGTAAGCGTCTGCCCTTGCTCATTCCATCTCCCCTCAAAAGTCAGCTTCGGCAAGGAGTCCGCCACGGCGGCCTTATGTGCCGATTCAGCAGCCTTGATGCTTTCAGACAGGGAGTGCAATTCAGGGCGTTGTTCAAGAGCGGTTGACAGCGGATCGGAAAGTTCGAGCGAGGGTGTCGAGAAAAAGTCCTGCTGGTCAGCGAACTCGATCTGTTGACTGTCCGGAACATTCAGAATGCGCTTTAGCGCATATAAGGTAGTCTCCGAATCGCGCTGGGCATCAATCAGGCGTTGCTTCTCTTCTCTCAGCCGCACTTGAGCGCGCGACACATCAATCTTGCTCGCTACACCGTCGGTGAGCAGGTCTTGCGCCTGATGGGCCAGACGGTCCGCCAGCTCTACCCGCGATTCCGCAGCGGTGACGCTGGCGAGTGCGCGAAGATGTGCCATGTATTCGCTGACGGCCAGCAGGACCGTTTCTTCGCGCACTGCCTGCTCATCGGCTCGGCTTGCCAGCAGGCGGTGTCCGCTCGCTTGGTATTGACGAATCAGCGTCAGATCGAAAATAGGAGTCGAGAATGCCGGGCCGACGTGGATGGACTGATATGGGCCGACGTTGTGGGGAATGATGGAGGGCTGCACGCCGAGCTGAGCCTTGGCGTTGTATCGCGTCACCGAGTCGCTGACATCGAAGTCCGCCTGGGGAAGCAGTTCCGAGCGCGCGATCACGCGATCCTGCTGTTTACTCGCAGTTTCGATATTGGCGATCTGGATGTCGAGATTCTGTTTCAGTGCAAGCTCGACAGCTCCGGTCAACGTCAGTTTCTGACTGCCGGAAGGTGCATTCTGCGCGACGGCCCCTTCTCCCTGCACAGCCGAGACGAGAAAAAGAAGTCCGGCCACAAGTTTTGCTGTCAGCAACCGTTGCCTTTTTCGGCTTTCAGTTTCCTGATTCATTTCTGACCGATCCCTCCTTATTAACTAACTAGTCAGTCAATAAATGGATGATTCATGGTGCAAGAAGTTGCAGTATTTCTTATTTTGGCGTGACGCCTATGCTGACAAAAGCCATCACTTCCGCTGCATGTCTTCTCAGCGATGCTTCGCTCATGGGATCGCTGCCTTTACCCGCATGGGACAAGTTGCCGGCCGCACAAAAGTAAAAGGCGCATAGGCCCATAATATTGATAGCGCTGTGCCACGGATCCATCTTTCGGAACTCGCCTGCCGCGATACCCCTCTTGAGCAGCGTCTCAATCCGGGCGTAGAGGGAGGGCATTCCGAGCTTGCGAAAGTGCTCGCCCCGGCCCTGGATGCTTTCCAGCATGAAGATAGCGGGAGACAGCGGTCTCTCCGCCATTGCGGCGAGTACTTGTTCGACAAAAGTCAATAAAGCATCCGTGGCGCTAAGGTTCTTATCGAGAGACTTGTCCAGCGCCCCGCTGAAGGGCTGATACGCCCGTTCGAGAACGGCCTCAAAAAGTCCTTCTTTGTTCTTGAAATAATGGAAAATCATACCTTTAACCACATTCGCGCGCGCTGCAATACTCTCCGTTCGCGCCGCAGTAAAACCATGTGTAGCAAATTCAATCTCGGCTGCGGCGAGAATGGCCGGTACGGTCACTTCTCTGTCCCGCGTTTGCGTGCGGTGGAGTTTATCTACACTGCCGGCGATTTGACTGCGGGCGATTTGTCCCACGAATTATTCCTTCACTTAATTGTACTGTCGACTGACTAGATGGTCAATTGCGAGCGGGGAGATGCAATTGTTTCACTAGAAAGGTCGCGCCTGGTTATCTACGCCGTACAGCACACCTCGGGTCCAAATAGCCTACTTGACATTCACTGTATACAAATTGGTAGGGAGTACGAATATGAACCCTTCAATGAACCAGGCACCCAAGTTTTGCGGTCGCCGATTCGCCGACATCAACGCAATGCATAAAGAGTTTTGGCGTAAGCAAGCGGAAAAGACAGAGCGCCAATTTGAAGACCAGTATCTGGTGAGCGAGGCCTTTAAGGACCTGGAGGAAGAGCAAAAGCGAGTCCCAATCAAATTTCAACTGCCACTTGAAGCTCATCTCAACAGAGCGGAGAAGCATCGAGGGCGAGCTTTGTTCTCGGACGATGAGCAACTGCTGCAGCGGGTTCGCCAAGAGAATGGTCGCCGCGGTGGCAAATGTCCCAAGGCGGATAGGTTGCAGATACTAATCGAAGAAATTGTCGCGAAAAGACCCGCCGTCGGCTGTCCTGAGTTGCTCAAGTTGCTCAGCCACAAACAAGGGGCAGGTGTGATCGTAGAGGTGCAGGAGGAAGAAATCTTTTTCGCCAACGCTAACGGTGGAGAGAAATCTGCGAGGATCGCGGGCCTAAAAGATCGTCTCTATCGCGCCAGAAAAAAAGTTGACTCGCAGAAAGCCGTTTGCGCGAGTCGACCCTAGATCATTAGCTCCAGCCCCAACCAGGGGCCGGAGCTAACATAACAAGCCGAAATGCTGGTGAGCTCGTAATTATCAGTGTTCCCATCCGGAACCTCAGAGCGAATCGCCATAACGCCCGCACCCATTCCAAACATCAAGTGCGCCAGATAGCTGAGAGCGTCACCAACTTTGGTTTCCTCAACCCTGTCATCATCGACAAAGACAACTAGATCATCGCAGGCCACGGCCGGGTCGCAGCCGCGACTCTTCTCGGTATGGAATCGGTTCCGACGATCCGGATTGAGCATCTCTCACCAGGCCAGCTTCGGGCCTACATATTGGCTGACAACCAGCTTGCCCTTAAGGCTGGCTGGAATAAAGAGATCCTCGCCATTGAGCTGCAACACCTCACCATTTCCTCGGAAATCCCAGACGTTACACTCACCGGCTTTGAAGTCTCTGAGATCGATCTGATTATTCAGTCAGCTGCAAGCGCCGGAAGCGACGATGACGAGCCAGAGATCACTGTTCCGGCGGTGCCCGTCACCCAGTTCGGAGACCTCTGGCAACTCGGGAATCACCGAATCCTGTGCGGCAATTCCCTCAAGGATGACTTCTACTAGGCGCTACTCCGAGATAAGCGCGCAGGTGCAGTTTTCTCGGACCCGCCCTACAACGTAAAGATTGACGGCCACGTCTCCGGCAAGGGACGAGTCCGACACAAAGAGTTCGCAGTGGCCTCAGGCGAGATGACGAAGACCGAGTTTATTGCCTTTCTTTCAACCAGTGTGGGTCTGATGGCCAGGTACAGCGCCGCAGGCGCAGTTCACTACATCTGCATGGACTGGAAGCATCAGCTCGAGCTGCTTCAGGCCGGACAGGGCATTTATGACGAACTCCTGAACGTTTGCGTCTGGGTCAAGAACAACGGCGGCATGGGATCGTTCTATCGCTCACAGCACGAGCTGATCTTGGTCTTCCGCGCTCGCGGCGGACGACACCTAAATAATATCCGTTTGGGCAAGTACGGCAGGAACCGCACCAACGTCTGGGAATATCCCAACGCCAGGACCTTCTCGAAGACCGGCGACGAGGGGAACCTCCTTGCCCTTCACCCAACCGTAAAGCCCGTCGCCATGGTAGCCGATGCGATCCTCGATTGCACCAAGCGCGGCGACATCGTGCTCGACGCGTTCCTCGGCTCAGGCACCACTCTCATGGCAGCCGAGCGCGTAGGCCGAATCTGCCATGGTATCGAACTGGAACCTTGTTATGTCGATGTCGCGATTGAGCGTTGGCAGCGGCTGACGGGTGAATCAGCCATCCACGTCGAGACGGGCAAGTCCTATGCAGAGGTTGCAAGCGACCGGGGGGTGGTCCATGTCTGATCGTCGATATGAGACCGGATATGCGAAACCACCGAAAAGTCGGCAGTTTCGGAAGGGGCAGTCTGGCAATCCGAAAGGACGGCCGAAGGGATCAAAGAACTTCGCCACGATCTTCCACGATGTTGGCCGGCAGAAGGTCAAGGTTACCGACAACGGCATCACTCGCGAGATTACCAAGTTTGAAGCAAGCGCCATGCAGCTCATGAACAAGGCTGCTGCCGGCGACATGCGGGCGTTGAACACACTTGCGCCGTGGGTGCGTTTGTTCCAGGAGGTGGTAGAGGAGTCAGAGAAACCCACTCAATTCAGCAACGAAAATGACAAAGAAGTGATGGAAAACATCCTCAAAAGGATGCGAGAGATCGAGCCCAACACCGAAGGAAGCGAAGAATGATCGACCAGTTAACACCAGAAGAATACAAACACATCTTGCGACGCGACTTGAGGACCTTCATTGAGCGGTCTTTTTATGAGCTCAACCCACAAACCCGCTTTGTAGCCAATTGGCATATCGACGTCATCGCCTCGAAGCTCGAGCAATGCCGGCAAGGCAAGATTCGTCGATTCATCGTCAATCTTCCTCCACGCTCCCTAAAATCCCATGCCATCTCCGTAGCCTTTCCCGCATGGGTTCTCGGACACTCACCGTCAGCACAAATCATCTGCGCCAGCTATGGGCAGGATCTGGCAGAGAAGCATGCGCGGGATTGCCGCAACCTTATGATGAGTGAGTTCTATAAGCGCTGCTTCCCTACCCGGCTGGCACCG
>Ga0126381_100004989_pt1 | contig 14516 bp, 14 predicted proteins | sample PanSoiMetPlot_28_FD_96465 | JGI IMG/M metagenome (GOLD analysis project Ga0126381, IMG submission 96465) | Tropical forest soil microbial communities from Panama - MetaG Plot_28 | ecosystem: Environmental > Terrestrial > Soil > Tropical forest > Bulk soil | place: Panama | collected 2016-02-17
AGGAGAGGACTATGAAATATCTGTTGATGGTTTTCTACGATGAGAAGAATCGTAATGCTCTTTCGGAGCAGGAATCTCAGAAGTTGATGGTAGAGGCACTGGATTTTGACGACACGCTCCGCAAAGGCGGGCACTTCATTGCCGCGCACCCGCTCGAGTCAGTTCAGTCCGCTACGACGGTGCGGGTACGAAACGGCAAGATTACGATTACGGACGGGCCGTTTGCCGAAACGAATGAGCAAATCGGCGGATTTCTGCTCATCGAAGCCAAAGACTTGAACGAAGCTATCCAGATTGCATCCCAGGTTCCGCCGGTACGGCTTGGCGGCATCGAGGTGCGCCCAATCATCGAAATCGATCGCAACAATATCAAGCGAACGTGGACCCAATATTCCATGAAGTCTGCATCGAAACCCCAGGAAAGATAGCGTCACAGATGCGCATGAGTCAGGAATTCTCAGAACAAGCACGCGAGGCCTTGGAGGCGGTCTATCGCAACGAGTCGCGCCGTGTGCTGGCCACGTTGATTCGGCTGGTCGGTGACTTCGACCTCGCGGAAGAGGCGCTGCACGAGGCCATCACGGCCGCCATAGAGCACTGGCCGAGCGAAGGCGTCCCGAGCAATCCGCGTGCGTGGCTCATCTCGACAGGAAGGTTCAAGGCGATCGATCGAATACGACGGCGCGCCAAATTCGATACGGTGCTGGATGATGTCGTGGAGAAACTGGAGGGGGAAGCGTTCGATCCGACGCAATGGGACGATGAGCATCTTGAGGATGACCGATTGCGGCTGATCTTCACCTGCTGCCACCCGGCGCTGCCCCGGGATGCTCAAGTCGCATTGACGTTGCGGGAGGTGTGCGGCCTTACCACAGAAGAGATCGCACGGGCATTTCTTACCAGCGCTCCGACTATCGCGAAGCGGATCGTCCGGGCGAAGTCGAAGATTCGCGACGCACACATTCCGTACGAGGTTCCTCCCCGCAAAGACCTGCCCGAAAGGCTGGACCCGGTCCTGGAGGTGATCTACCTGATCTTTACCGAGGGATACGCCGCGTCATCCGGATCGTCGCTGACGCGCGCGGACATTTCGGAGGAAGCGATCCGGCTTGGCCGGCTCGTGATGAATCTGTTACCAGAGCCGGAGGCCATCGGGCTGCTCGCTCTAATGTTGCTGCAGGAGTCGCGCCGAAGCGCTCGCACTTCTCACGATGGCCAAGTTGTTCTGCTGGAGGAACAAGATCGCGGGCTTTGGGATCGGGCATTGATTGAGGAGGGGAAGAAGCTGGTGGAGCAGGTACTCGTCGCGCGTGAGGTCGGCTCCTATACTCTGCAGGCGGCGATCGCGGCGGTGCACTCGGATGCGAGTACGGCAGCAGAGACGGACTGGGCAGAGATTGTGGGGCTGTATGACGTCTTGATCAAGGTGAATCCGTCACCAGTTGTGGAATTGAATCGCGCGGTGGCGGTCGCGATGCGTGATGGTCCAGAAAAAGGGCTGGCGTTGATTGACTCGATTCTCAAGCGCGGCGATCTGGAGGATTACTATCTCGCGCATTCGGCGCGTGCGGACCTCTGCAAACGATTGGGCAGAAGGGATGAGGCGATTGTGTCGTATCAACGGGCGATGAATCTTGCGCGGCCAATCCCTGCACGTCGATTTCTGGCGCGACGGCTCGCGGAACTTGGGGTTGTTGTGGATGTGCCCGTCGATGGAGAGTCAGGTATCCACGCTTGACGGGCGAGACGCCCGTCGCTCCATCGTGGTTTACGACTGCGCCTTCTGCTGCCACCGCGCGATCATGGAGTCGAGGGCATCGCGAGTCAGGAAATTGATGGTCTCGGCGACCGTTTCTGGCGCGAGCTCGCTCGAATCTCCGACGAACTCCATCACCATGGTGACGCGAGTGTTGCCGGAGGGAAATGAATTGAAGGTCACGATCTGATCGGCGGTAATCCCAAGCGAGTGGTTGATGATGGAGATTCGTCGTGGCGGATCGATCGAGGTGACGACAGAGGAGATAACCGCGGCAAGCGGCTTCTCGACCGTATAGCGCACGCGGCTTCCCAGCTGCCAAGGTAGGCCTTCAATCCAGGTCGCTTCGCGATAGATTCCCCGATTCAGCAGGCGCGTCAAATCGCAGAATGCTTCCCAAAGCTGCTGAGGAGTGGTACGGGCGGTAACGGAATACTCAATGCGTGGAAGCATGGACCCACAGCCCCAACCCGCGGACAGGTCGAGCGCGGCCGCGGCCCAACGTGTTGTTTAGAAAATCCCGCTGGCCTTGCAGTTCAAGCGGCCAGAGTGCCTGTGAGCGCGCCTTCGAGTTCAAGAAGCTTGCGCTTTACATCGAGTCCGCCGCCGTATCCGCAAAGGGTGCCGTCGGAAGCGATGACCCGATGGCACGGTACGACGATTGCGATGGGATTCCGGTTATTCGCGAGGCCGACGGCACGAAAGCCCTTCGGCTGACCAACCGCTCGCGCGATGTCGGCATAGGTGCGCGTCTCGCCGTAGGGAATCTTCAGCAGCGCACGCCAACAACTCACCTGAAACGGCGTGCCGCGCAGGTCGAGCGAGAAGCTGAAATCGCGGCGTTTACTAGAGAAGTATTCTGAGAGCTCCTTCGTGTAGGGCTTGGTCTTCTTTTCGGAGAGTTCCCACTTTACGTTTTTGTCCCGCGGAAATGGAAACTGTCCTCGATCGAATGCCAGAGCGACCAATCCTTTTTCGGATACTGCCACCAACAGAGGTCCGGCTAGAGAGTTGTAGCGCGAATAGTAAAGAGTTTCCACCGAGTTGCCCCTCGGGAGGAGATGTGCGCCTGATTGTACGCCCATCCCTTGGATACGCTTGTGACGTTTTCGGACGCAATCGTTGTTGGGGCGGTTCTGAAGACATGCAAAAAGCCTCTCGCATTGCGAGAGGCTTTTTGCGGGGGAGGACGGGACTTAGTCCCGCCAGTGTCAAACTATTTCGGAGGCGCCGGCTGCTGATCGGTCGAAGACGCTGGGGTGCTGGAAGCCAGCTGATCCAGGTTGTTCTTCAGGAGGCTGATTTCAACGCGTCCGCCGGTGGTCCGCTTCGGCTTCGCATCACCCGTGTTGGTGGCCTGCGCCGGGGCATTGCCCATACCGACGAGATAGATGCGGTAGACCGGGATGTCGTGGTTCAGAACGAGATAACGGACAACCGACTCCGCCATCTTCTGCGAGTTCTGAATTGCAACCTGGCCGCGGCCTGCGGAGAAGCCCTGCACTTCCACGATGTAGCCGTGCTGGCTCTTCAGCGGGGTTGCCATCTCATCCAGCGCGTCCTTGGCGGCCTTGCTCAGGACAGTCTGACCCGCCTTGAAGCGGATCTCAGTTTGAGTCGAGGGGGTGTACTGGTCGATGTTGCCCACCACTTGCTCGACGTTGGTGATGCGGGTCGTCGCGGTCTGCGCCGTCTGCTGGGCGGTGTTTGCGCGATTGCCGGCGTCGATAGCATGCTGGTCGGCTTCATTCGCCTTGTTAGAGGCCAGCTGGATGCCCTGCTGGGCGCGCGAGTCGACGTCCTTGATCATCTTCGTATTCGAAGAGGTGAGCTCATCCAGCTCGTTGACGCGGTCGCGGATGGGCGCTGTCTGACGCTGGACGTATTTCTTCCGGGCAAACGGATTGAGCTTGCCCCAGAAGCCCTCGTGGGTGTCCGGCTGTAAAGGATCTTTTCCAGTGGCGGCATCCGCTTTGGTCGGCGCGGGAGCCGCTTGGGTCGTGCCTTGCGATGGGGTAGACGAGGTAGTTTGCTGAGCGAACGCCGGAATAGCAAGTGCACCGGCGATAAGCACTGCAAGGATGCTGTTTTTCATTTTTGGACTTCCTCCGATTGGGGGAGCTTCGGGCTCCACTCCAGCACGCCTGAGAGCGTGTTGCGCGATTTTTAATTGCGTCCCCTAACGGGTGAACTAGAGCAAGATGTTGCTTTGCCGGCATACGCTGACGCAACGTATGCACTAACCTCTAAACCGATCCCGGTTCACCTGGTTGAGCGAACCTGCAGTATCTATTAACAGGTTGCATGCCAATGGGCGCCGTGCCCCAAGGCACCCCTAAATCCTTTGTGTACAACGACATTGTAGCGCGATTGCAAGGTTTAGTGTGTCTCTGGTGACACGTGCAGGGTAATTTTGGCAGAACCTGCTATAAAAACTACAGTAGATCAAGCCCCTCCGTAACCAGCGAAACATACTGCATGTGCAAGGGATTTGCATTCGGCCGCATCCCTGCAGCCTGGCAGAGAGTGTCTTTCGTAACCATGGCGCGCGACCGCGAAGACCCGGCACCCGTCCCTCGCGACATTCGCGAAAGCTACGATGCAGTTGCCCGCACGTATGCCGACGAAATCTACGGTGAGTTGCGTGGTAAGCCTTTCGACCGGCAACTGCTCGATCGCTTTGCGGAGCGGGTGCGCGGCAAAGGCTGGGTGTGCGACGCGGGATGCGGTCCGGCACAGGTCGCGCGGTACTTGAGCGATCGGGGTGCCGAAGTTTTCGGGCTGGATTTATCGGCCGGAATGCTGGCCGAGGCGCAGCGCCTCAATCCCGATCTTCAGTTCGTCCAGAGTTCGATGATGGAATTGGGACTGGCTCCGGAGTCGCTCTTTGCGATCGCCGCCTTCTACAGCATTATTCACATCCCTCGCGACCAGGTGTCAGCGGCGTTGGCGGAGATGGCGCGAGTCTTAACGCCCAGTGGTTCGTTGTTGCTTACCTTCCATCTAGGGACCGGGGATAGTTATCACGAGGAGATGCTGGGACACCGCGTAAGCATGAACGTCGCGTTGTTCACAACGGAGGAAATGAACGGCTATTTACGGGCGGCCGGGTTCCAGGTGGACGAGGTGCTGGAGCGAGACCCGTATGCGCCGGAGGTGGAATATCAGAGCCGGCGCGGGTACATCCTGGCATCACGACCGGCGAAGCAGTGAAACCTAGTTCGCCGCCTGCGTGCTCCCTTTTGGGAGGACGAACTCATCCATGTACTCGAACAGTTTGTCGCGGTGGTCGGCGCGATAGGCAGGATAGTCTTTGGCGATCTCGGGATCGGCGCGGTTGAGCAAAACAAAAGATTCCAGCAAACCTTTTTGATCGATCTGAATAAGTTGTAGCAGGGCGGGATCGAGTTTCTTCGCCTTGCTCTCGGAAGCAGCTTCGGGCGCCAAAACCTTGATCATGGCATCAAGGGCCGCGGTCTCTTCTTTCAAAGAGCGCCGGTAGGTAGTTTCGTTCGGAAACGCACGCTTGAATTTGCCTTGCTGCCAAGCAGCGCGCTCATTGTTGTAGGCATTCCAGCCAGCGTTTTCAGGGCTGCTCTGGTCGAGTGTGTGTTCATCCAGCGTGCCCGCTGCATTTCCGCCCGGAGTCTTCTCGGTCGATTTGTTCTGCAACAAGATGGCATTGAATGGCTGCTTGGTACGATCACTCCACTGGCGTAAGGCAAGCCATGACGAACGGGTGTAGGGCTCGGCGATCACGGCCTTGATGTATTGCTCGCGTGCTTCGTCGTTCTTGCCGGTCTTCGCCAATGAATCCCCCCAATACTGGTAGGCAGCCTCCCTGTCGGGATTGATCTGGGCCGCCTTGGCGAACCATTCATTTGCGCTGTTGTAAGCGTGCTCGTTGAAGTACACGTCGCCCATAAAAAGTGTGGCGTCGTAGTTCTTGGGATCGAGTTCCAGAACACGCTTGTAACCTTCGCGAGCCTTGTCGAGATCGCCGCGAGCAAAGTCGGCCTCGGCTGCTTTCATCGCGTCATTCACGTCGGCTCGTTCGGAAAATTTGACCTCCGAACCATCTTCCGGGATGGCGACGAGGGTTTGCACGAGATCGCTCTGATCCCCGGCTTTCTGCGCTTCGAGACCGAGGGCGCGGGCCTGAATGCGCGCTCTCTTGCGCGCTTCGGGATCTCGCAGGGTCAACGAGAATTCCAGCATGCAGTAGCCCCAATGTTCCTTCACTACGTAGTCATTAGGATTTTTGGCGGAAAGTTGCTCCAGCAGCGGGATCGCGTCGACGTACTTGCCCTGGCGGTAGAGATCGAGTGCTTTGCGCCGCATGGCAGCGGTGTCGGGATCGTCCTGTTGTTGGGACTGCGAGAAACCTGGTGATTGCGAGAAGGCCCCGGTGTGGCAAATGGCGAGCGGCGCCAACATAAGCGCAGCCAGGAACAATCCGCTGCCGACGCGCTTGTCCAGAATGGTCATCGAACGCCTCCGTCGGCGCCAAAATCGCGCACATCTCGAACCATCAGACTAATACGAATTTGGCGGTCTGCCCATGGCACGGGTGGGGCTCGATACAAGGTGCGGGCCTACCTCACTGTCGCGAACCTCTCATATTGTTCATAGATGAAGTGGTCGGTCATTCCCGCGATATAGTCGCAAACGACGCGCGGCAACGGTTCCTCGCGCGCTTTGTCCTGGTAGTTATGGGGGAGGGTGACGGGTTTTTCCATCCATTGATCGAAAAGTGTGGTGATGACGATCTCGGCATCGTCCTTTTCTTCGGCCAGGGCCGGGCTGAAATAAAGATTTTCGTAGAGGAAGCTTTTGGTTGTTCGGCGCTCTTCTTCGACGTCGGGGCTGAGCGCTACAAGCCGCTCGGGATAATGACGAACATCTTCGAGCGATCGAATTTTGGCGGCGTCAAGCCGGGACTGCGTGTTGCGAATCAGATCGCCGACCAGCCGATCCAGCACGCGTTTGATGGTTTCGTTGAACTTCAACTTGTCAGGCACGTCGGGATAGAGAGCCTCGACGTCCTGGAAAAATCGAGCGAACACCGGAACGCCGGCGCGAATATCGTCGAGGGGGAGCAGGTGGGCTTCGTAGCCGTCATCGAGATCGGCGGTGTTGTAGGCGATCTCGTCGGCGAGGTCGATGAGCTGAGCCTCGAGCGGCGGCCGCTGGGCGAGCAAATATTCGGCGAGTTCCGGGAATTGCTTCGGATCGTAGTCGCGGGAATGCTTGATGATTCCTTCGCGGACTTCGAAGGTTAAATTGAGTCCGCGGAATGAGGCATAGCGCAGTTCGAAGTCTTCTACGATTCGCAGAGCATGGAGGTTGTGGTCGAACGACATGCCATGTTTCTGCATGGCGTTGTTGAGGGCTTTTTCGCCTGCATGCCCGAAGGGCGGATGGCCGATGTCATGGACCAGTGCGAGCGCTTCTACGAAGTCGGCGTTCAAATTCAATGCGGCAGCGACCGTGCGGGCGATCTGCGCGACTTCCAACGTGTGCGTGAGTCGGTTACGAAAGTGGTCGGAATAACGGCGCGTGAAAACTTGCGTCTTGGCTTCAAGACGGCGAAAGGCGCGCGCGTGAATGACGCGGTCGCGATCGCGTTGAAAATCGTTTCGATAGGGATGTGGCGGCTGGGGAAATCGGCGCCCGCGCGATTGCTCGACGTGCACGGCGTAATCAGCGAGCATGGCGCGAGTTTAGCAGAGATAGAAACGAGTTCCGCACGGGTGTTATGGCGGAAATGCCTTTAAGGAACGGGAATCCGCCTTCTATAAGGGGTCCTACGACTTCGTTCGGCTGTCGCCTTACTTCGCTCAGGATGACAGAGGTAGAGAGAAGTCCGTGGATGAATGGAACGATCTGAAAACCGCGGATGCTTGTCCTCGAAAGCAAACCTTGGAAGGACGGCAAAACAAAAACGGCGAGCATCAGCTCGCCGTTGGCATGCGTCTGTCTTTGGCTTACTGCGGTTTTTCTGCGCCTTGCTCTTTTGCCAACTTCATCTTGGCGGACTCGAGCTTCTTCTGCACGCTGGCGAGACTGTCGGTATCGACTTCGGCTGCAACGGTCTTGTTCCATTCGGCCAAGGCACGCTCCCAATGAACTGCGGCAAGCTTGAGGCGTCCAGTGCGCTGATAGAGATCGCCGAGGTGATCCTGCACAGTCGGATCGCTACCGATCCGCTGCGACGCTTTCACTAGAGCTTCTTCGGCCTGATCGAACTTGCCCAGCCGGAAATACGCCCATCCAAGTGAATCGAGGTATGCGCCATTGGCTGGTTCGAGATCGACGGCCTTCTTGATCAAGTTGAGCGCTTCTTCGAGCTTGTTGCCACGATCGGCCAACATGTAGCCCAGATAATTGAGCGTCATCGAGTTTTGCGGATCGATGGTCAGCACCTTGCGGAACATCTCTTCCGCCTGCTCGTACTTCTTCTGGCGTTCAAAGCTCGAGCCGCGCAGGAAGTAGACGTACTCTTTGTCCTCGGCCTTGGTCGAGAGCGCTTCCGCCTTGTCGAGAGCGGCCTGCGCATCGTCCCAGCGCTTCAAGCGCGTGTTCATTTGCGCCAGCGTGATGTAAACGTCCCGGTCTTCCGGCGCGCCCTTCAGCATTGATTTGACTTCAGCGAGTGCCTTGTCGGGCTGCCCTGAATCGGCAAGCTGGCCTGCGTAAACCATCTGCAGGCCGCGGTCGTTGGGGAGCTTCTGTACGGCTTCCTTCGCGGCGGCCGTTGCCTGCTGCCACTGCTTGGCTTCACGGTAAGTATCGATAATTTGCTGATAGCCGCGGACAGTATTGTCATCGCCGAGTGCGACCATCTTCCGGAACACATCAACTGCTTCGGGATACTTGCCCTGATCGCGGTAAACGGTTCCGAGCCGCTCAAGGAAGACGGCGCGATTGTTGCGCTCGCCCTGGCTGTAGCTGCTGTCGGGCTTTTCAGTCTTCTTAAGCAGATCCTGCAAGGTCTGTGCCGCGTCGTCGTAGCGTCCCTGGGCTTGATAAACCGCAGCCATGTTGTACGGGACCTCGATCGAGTCCTGCACCATGGTTTCGGCTTTTTTCAGGTTCTCAAGGGCGAGATCAAACTTGCCGCTCTTGCGGTAGATCTCGGCCATATGCAGGTAGGTCTGCGCATCTTCGGGATTTGCGTCTGCGATGACCTTGTATTGCTCAAGGGCCGCCTCAGTCTGGCCATCGTTCATCAGGTTCTCGGCGAGACCGCGGATGGCGTCGAGATTGTCACGATCGAGTTCGATCGCGTGCCGGTAGGCGTTGATGGCTTCCTTGTACTGCTTCTGCTGCTCGTAGGTGTAACCGAGCGCGGAATACATTTTGGCGGAGCGGCCCTCGTCGGGGACCGAGCTCAAAACGCCTACGGCACGGCTCGTGTCGCCTTCTTCGTTGTAAAGGTAGGCGAGCGTCGTTACCGCTTCTTCGGAGCTGGGCTGCAACTTCACCGCAGTTTTAAATTCAGATTCGGCCTTGTTGAGATCGTTGTTCAGCCGATAAAGGCGCCCGAGCAGAAGATGATCGTCCATGTTGTCGGGCTCGATTTTCACGATCTGCTCATACTGTTCGATGGCGAGCTTGAGAACGCTGCTCGAGCCATTCCCCGACTGCATGTCACCCAGCGACCGCAGGTAGATGCGGCCCAGGAGTTTGTGCGCTTCCAGGTTGTTCGGATCGCGCTTCAGGATATCTTGCGCTTCACTGACTGCCTCGCGAATGCGGCCAGTCTTGGCATACAGTTCGGCCAATCCCGACGTGAGATATTCTGACGAGGGGTCGGCTTCGATGGCGAGACGATACTCGTCGATCGCTTTGCTGGCCATCTCGCTCCTGCCGTAAACGGCCACCTGCTCCTCATACATGTGAGCGAGGGAGTAGTGATAGTACGCGGCAGCCTTGTCCACTTTATGCGCGGCTTGTGGGCTGGGGGGCTGACCAGGGGCTTGGGTGTCTGCCGAAGGGTTGTTGGCCTGAGCGAAACTCGCCCCTGCCGACAGCAGAAGCACCGAAAAGGAAAAAAGAAGTCTCTTCATGCAATACCTTTGAGCCCAAACTGTTAGCGATTTAGATGCTCAACCGCCGCGCGTGGGTGTATTTGAATTGTACTCCCCGTTCTTTGCCCGGAGGAAGGAAGCCGGTCACAAAATGGCCCGAAAGTAACCTGTGTAAAGACAAGTAAAGCCCTTCTCGCAGCCAGCGCAAGAGTTTCGTTTGACAGGTCCCGCCCACTCGTAGAGAAGCGAATTTCGCGATTCAGAAGGCCTCAACTTGGTCCGTGAAACAAATCGATTTTTTATTCTTACTGGCGGTCCGGGATCCGGGAAAAGTTCCCTGATCGATGCCGTTGCGCGTCTCGGATATGCGCGTACCGTGGAAGCAGGACGGGCCATCATCCAGGATCAGGTAGATATCGGAGGCAAGGCTCTGCCCTGGGCCGACCGTGCGCTCTTTGCCGAGATGATGCTCTCCTGGGAGATGCGATCTTATCGCTCGGCACAGGAACAACCAGGACTTGTCTTTTTTGATCGCGGCGTCCCCGACGTGATGGCGTACCTGCGTCTGGTAGATTTGCCAGTTACTGCACATATCACCAACGCGGCTGCGGAATTTCGCTACAACCGCTCTGTCTTCATCGCACCGCCTTGGCCAGAAATCTTCCATCCGGACCGCGAGCGCAAGCAGGATTTCCACGAAGCCGTTCGGACCTACGAATCTCTGGCGTTCACGTATAAGGAACTCGGCTATGAACTCGTGGAATTGCCCTGCGTCTCAATCGAGGAGCGCGTTCAGTTCGTGCTGCGCAAGATCAAGGAGGCGGGATTCCAGGGCTAAGTTTTTGGCGCCGTTTGCCTCCACGTCGAAATCGGCAGATCAGTGTCGGAAATGCCGCACTCCGGTGAAGATCATGGCCATCCCGTGGCGATCGGCAGCGTCGATTACCTCCTGATCGCGTACCGAGCCACCCGGCTGAATGATGGCGGTGGCGCCGGCCTTCGCGATTTCTTCCACGCCATCCGGGAATGGGAAGAACGCGTCTGACGCTGCTACCGTTCCCTTCAGGGGAAGCTGTGCCTTCATCGCGCCAATCTTGCAAGAATCCACGCGGCTCATTTGGCCGGCGCCCACTCCCACGGTTTGTCCGTCACGCACATATAAGATCGCGTTCGACTTCACATGCTTGCAAACTTTCCATCCGAAAAGTAACGCGCGTTTTTCTTCGGGGGTGGGGTCGCGCTTCGTGACGACCTTCAAGTCGGCGTCGGTCAGCGGGCGAATGTCGGCGTCCTGCACCAGCATCCCGCCGGATACGTTTTTCAAAGCCCAATTCTGATCGGAAGCGGCCACCTGCACCAGCCGCAGATTCTTCTTCATCCCAAACTTCGCGAGCGCCGCTTCGTCGAAGCCGGGCGCTGCGATCACTTCGAGGAAAAGCTTCGCCATTTCCTCGGCCGCATTGCCATCAATCACGCGATTGACACCAATCACCCCGCCAAATGCGGAGACCGGATCACATTCCAGCGCTTTCTTATAGGCTTCGACCAGCGTCTTGCCGACTGCGGTGCCACACGGATTAGTGTGCTTGATGATCGCAACCACGGGCTCTTCGAATTCCTGCGCCAAATCCCATGCCGCCTGCATGTCGACGATGTTGTTAAAGGAAAGTTCCTTGCCTTGCAGTTGCTTTCCATTGGCGACGCCCTTGGCCGAGCCGTCGGAGTACATAGCGGCTTTCTGGTGCGGATTTTCTCCGTAACGCAGGTCCATTACCTTCTGAAACGACATGCGGAGCGTGTCGGGAAATCCGTCTGCCGACTTCAGTTCGAAATGACCGTTCGAGTGCACGCGTTCGAGGGTCGACGCGATTGCGGAGTCATAGGCCGCCGTGGTGGCGAATGCTTTTTGTGCAAGGTGCCACTTGGTGGTTTCCGAGAGCGATCCGCCGGATTTGCTCATCTCGTCGGCGAGGGAAGCGTAGTCGGAAGGCGAGGTGACCACCGCGACGTCATGAAAATTCTTTGCCGCCGAGCGAATCATCGAAGGCCCGCCGATGTCGATATTCTCGATCAATTCGTCAAAGTGGACGCCGGTCTTGGCGGCAGTTTTCTCGAAGGCGTAAAGATTCACCACCACCATGTCGATGGGTTCAATGCCGTGCTCGACGACTGCGGATCGGTGAGCGGCGTTTTCGCGCCGGTGGAGGATTCCGCCGTGGACCTTGGGATGGAGCGTTTTCACGCGGCCGTCGAGCATCTCGGGAAATCCAGTGAGGTCGGAGATGTCTTTTACGCGGACTCCAGAATCGCGCAGAAGCTTGGCGGTGCCCCCGGTCGAAATCAGTTCGACGCCGAGTTTTTCAAGCTGTTTTGCAAAATCGACCAGACTGGTCTTGTCCGTCACACTCAGGATGGCACGTTGAATTTTCGCCATGGAACGCCTCACTGGGAGAAGGGATGAATGTCGCAGGCAGGAGCGACTGGAAATTGTACAGCAGGGTGGCAGCAGTCGTCAGTCGCCAGTCATCAGTCGCCAGCGATAACGCCCGCAGCTTCGCGGACGACTGGTGGCTAGAAGCCGACGACTAAGTTTTGGCCTTGGCTTTCAATTTGGCCTGGCCGTCTTTTAATTCTACGGAATACTCGACGGCATGGCAGCCGTACTGCTTGCGGATTTGCGAGGTTTTGCTCTTGACGAAATTGCTGAACGAATCGAAATTACCCGTCACGGTTTCGCCGGATTTCTTCTTGGCGGCTACAAGCGCGTTGTAGAGACGTTCGACGTCGTCGCGTTGCGCGGTGGCGTCGGAGCATTCCAGGGTGAAGGAGTGCGGCTCCTTCGCTGCGTTTACACCGTATACCGTGTGGTGCTGTTGCTCATGCTCTTCGTTCACGCGAACGCCTTGAACGGAGAGCAAAGCATCCTGCGGTCGGCGGTAGCCTTCTTCGCGAATGCGGCTCTTTTTGCGCCAGAGGTCGCTGTAGATTGCGTAACGCTGCGCCAGTTCGTTGTAGCGAAAACGCTGCGAGAAGTTCATGCGGCTGCCGTCGGAGTGTTTGCGCAGAAGCGTGACGACCTTCCACTCCATGTCGGCGGGCGGGCGCTTGGTTGGATTGTTGAAAAATACCTCGTACTCGATCTTCAAGCGACGAAGCAGCGAGTCGAGGTGCGTCAATTCCTCATCAATGGTCACAGGAGACGCCTCACCTGCGATCAGTTTAGGCACGCTACGACCTTTCGGGCAGATATCCGACGCCCACGAAGGGTGTGGTACCACGGTAACGAACGGAGCTACGAGCTACCAGCTTCGAGCCAGAAACTCCTAACTCACGATTTATCAACGTGAATCGGAACTTATCGCACCGGGGATGCCGAATCGAGATGATTGGCGTCAGCGTAGGTCGAAGAAGGGTTATGAGCTGACAGTTCGAAGCTATGCTACCGCGCGGCGCTGGTCGCCATCTTTTTCACCATGGCGAGGACGAGTTTGCGGTCGCTGTCGTTGAGGCTGGTGGAATAGCGGCGGATCTGGCTCAGGAAGCGGACCTCATCTTCGGATAGCTGCGGCAATCCTTTGGATCCGTTGGAGTGATTCGAATCGGAGAAGAATTGCGAAAGCGGCAACTCCATCGCCCCGGCAATTTTCGCGAGAGTGTCGAGCGAAGGAATCGTGTGTCCGTTTTCAACGCGGGACAGGTAGCAGCGCAGAAGGCCGGTGCGCTTTTCGATGTCGCCCTGGGACATGCCTTTTTGAAGGCGATAGTTTCGAATGGTCTCGCCGATGTTCATAAAGAACGAAAACGACCGTCCGGGTCCGACAGGAGTTGGACTGCATAGTAACTAGAGGAACACGGTCTGGCAAGTGGAAATTCGATGAGTAGAAAAACCGTTTCGCGAATACCATTTGCCGCACTCTCGCTGAAGAGACAGGGGAGTTTTCCTCAATAACGCCGATCCATGTCCAGTCGGAATAAGGTCGGCAACCTCACCGTCAGACTTGGTCTATGATGTTGCCACGCGATTCCGCCGGGCCCGCTGCAAAATCTGGAACCGCTCGCCTACTTCGCATTTCTACGCGCTTTCTGCGCGAACTGAGAGGATTTATTCCATGCCTGAGAAAACGAAGGTCGCTTTGTGGGTCCGCCTTGAGGCCAAACCAGGAAAGGAGCAAGCAGTCGCCGACTTCATCCGCTCCGGTCTTACACTCGTGCAGCAGGAACCCTCTACCGTTGTGTGGTTCGGAGTACAACTTGGCCCGTCGACCTTCGGCATCTTCGATGCGTTTCCCGACGAGGCCGGCCGCAGGGCTCATCTTGCTGGAGGCGTTGCCACTGCGTTGATGGCGAGTGCCTCAGAACTTCTCGCACAACCGCCCGAGATTCATGCGCTCGATATTCTGGCTTCCAAGCTTCCGGCCGAAGAAGGAAGAAAAGCCGCATAATTTGCGATTCGATATGCATTAAGAAAGGCCAGCATTTTCGCCGGCCTTTTGTATTTTCACTACGACAATCCGACTTTCGTGGCCGCGGCCTCCGCTTTCGTTTCTCCAGCCGCCACCGAACGAACCTCTGCACCCGCGCCCGGTCCCGCCAGGTTCCGCCCGCCTGCGCCACCGTGGGCCGCACTTGCGTGCGCTTCTGCTTTATCGGCTCGCATCGAGGTCTGCTGTCCTACTCCCCTGTTTCAGCTTCGGCCCTTCGCGGTCTCGCGACCGCTACGATGGCCT
>Ga0126381_100004990_pt1 | contig 14515 bp, 16 predicted proteins | sample PanSoiMetPlot_28_FD_96465 | JGI IMG/M metagenome (GOLD analysis project Ga0126381, IMG submission 96465) | Tropical forest soil microbial communities from Panama - MetaG Plot_28 | ecosystem: Environmental > Terrestrial > Soil > Tropical forest > Bulk soil | place: Panama | collected 2016-02-17
TTGGGCTGTGGTCACGCCGGGCGGTGGAGGGGCGCAGACCACCACGATCGTGGACCTTGGACACAGCTCAATCAACGGCGACGTTATCCGGGCGCCGGAAGTGGTGGCCAGCCTGGCGCTTTCCACCACGGGAGTGGGTATCAACACGCAAACGCACCAGGCCCTTTTCACCGACCCGAATGCGGGCAATCTCACCTCATTCAGCTTGCTGGATGCGACGGTAAATCCGATCACGTTCATGAACGCGGGCCTGGCCGTGAATCAGTTGGGATTCAGCGCGGCAGCTGTTAGTCCGCTCGAAAACGTGGGCATCGCGGTAAATGCGCTGAGTTCGACGGCTGCGATCGTGGACCTTGAAACCGGCAATGTGCTGCAAACGGTGAGTGGTTTAGGAGTTTCGCCGCAGGCGGTGGCTGTCGATCCTGCAAGCAACCTCGCAGTGGTCGCGAACCAAGGTGCCAACTCAATTTCTATTGTCTCGCTGGGGCCTGCGCTGAACCCCCTCCAAATCGTGGAGACGAGCCCGGCGATCACATTCACCAGCGGAACGCCATTGACCCTGACGGTTACGGGAGGAGCATTCACCACCTCGTCCGTAGTCCGATTGGATCAGGTACCGGTGCCGACAGCCGTAGTAGCGACTAGTTGCGCCGGAGCGCCCGCCGCGTGCCGCCAATTAACGGCCACGGTCCCAGCAAGCATGTTGAGCAGCGCGCGAAATTACGCGGTGGACGTTACCACACCCGGGACTACTCCGGTGCCCGTATCGAATGTGGCCCAATTAACTATTGTCCAGTCGATTGTAGTGGGAAATGCGCCGGTGGGCGTAGCTGTTGATACTGATAGGGACATGGCCGTGGTGACCAATGCTGGAGGTGGAAGTGTGTCGCTTGTCGCTCTGAGTCCGACGACGCCGGTGGGAGTGTTGCAATCGGCTGCCGGATCGGTCGGAACTGTTGGCGCGCCGCTGACCGTGGGAACGAATCCGCTGGGCGTGGCGGTTATTTCCAGGCTGGGCCTGGCTGTTGTGGCCAACAATGGCAGCAACAACGCGTCGCTCATCGACGAGACTCAGGCGTCGGTTCCGCAAACGGTTTCACCTTGCGGGAGCACCGGAGGGTTGTGCACGGGTCCCACAGCGGCGGCCATCAATCAGGATACTGCGCAAGCAGTGATTACGAACGCGGGGATTCTAAACGATACGGCGGCGCCCTCCAGCATCAGCTTCGGAACGATAACTCCCGGAACGGCGTCCACCGCTCCGACGCTAGCCTCGACGAGCACCGACGGCAATGTGGATCAGAATCCGGTCGCGGCGGCGGTCGATCCGCAACCGATACCGGCGACGCCCGGAATCAGCTACGTAGGAATCGGAACGGCCTCTCAAGCCAGCACCGTGCAGGTCATAAACGCCTCCACTTTGATCCCGCAGCGCGTTTCAGGTTTCCAGAATCCCACGGGCATGATTTTCGATCCGTTGAATCTTGTGTTCGCGATTGCGAACAGCTTGAGCAACAATATCGTTCTCCTGGACCCGAACACGCTGGTACAGACGCCAGTGCGCGTAGGAATTAATCCTACGGCGCTGGACTACGACTTCCAGACGAGTACGCTGGTGACATCCAACTTGTCGAGCCATACGCTCTCAATACTCAATTACCAGTGCCCACCTTCCGGAGGAAATACGGCGTGTCTTGCGCCGCGAGTTCAGGCAGTGCTGGGGCTGGGAGGTTCGCAGCAGTTTTCCGTGGCGGTCGATGCGAGGCTGAACATCGCCGTGGTGGCGGATCAAGCGAATAACCGGGTATTGCTCGTTCCTCTGCCCCATTAGAGGCGGTGCCAGGCGTAGGCCCGGCCAACCCATTCAGCCAGAACCGCATCCGAAATTTGTCAAACGGCCAACAGGTGGGGAATGTAATTGACCGTTTTCTTCGTAGGAAGCTATAATCCACGATTCCATTTACACGAAATTCGACTAAGGAGCCAGAATGAAGAAGCAATTGGCACTTTCTGCCTTGGCGGCGCTATTGGCCGCGCCCTCGATGTTGGCTCAATCGAGCAGTACACCCGGCGGCGCCATGAAGGTAGGCGTGATCAACGTGCAAATCGCAATCACGAGCACCGCCGAAGGCAAGCAGGCGGCGGCGGAGCTGCAGTCGAAATTCGCACCGCGGCAGACCGAACTCGACAATATGCGGAAGCAGCTCGACGATCTGCAGGCCCGTCTGCGTACCGGCCAAACTACCCTGAGCGACGACGAAAAGGCGCGCCTGGCGCGCGAAGGCGATACGCTGACTCGCACGTATCAGCGCAAGCAGCAAGAAGCTCAAGACGATTTCAATGACGAACAGCAGGATGTGGTAAACCGTATCGGGCGGAAAATGATGACAATTCTGGACAAGTATTCGAAAGACAACAGCTACGCCATCATTTTCGACACGTCGGCGCAGCAAACGCCGGTGGTCTACGCCGCCAATCAGATCGACGTGACCCAGGAAATTATCCGCCTCTATGACCAGGGAAACCCGGTGAGGGGCGGCGCGCCCAGCGCGTCTGGAGCTCCTCCTCTAGCTCCGAAGCCGGCTGCTCCGAAACCAGCGGCTCCGGCATCGAAGCCCTAGTAACAGTTCAGTGCGACCAAGTTGATTCAGGCCTCGTTGGCAAAAACCAACGAGGCTTTTTTTTCAAGCGCAAACACATCGGCAACATTGTTTGCGCTCCCTCGTTCAACTATGATGAAAGCCCGGCAATTAGCACGCCAGCTATCCTGAAAAATTACGTCGCGACAGCGAACTTGGAGGCTTCGAGAATGGCTATTTCCGTGGGAAGCGCAGCTCCCGATTTCACGCTCAAAGACCAAAATCAGAAAGAAGTGAAGCTTTCGGACTTCAAAGGCAAGAAGAATGTGGTGGTGGTCTTCTATCCACTGGACTGGAGCCCCGTGTGCACGAACGAGCACGCGTGCTTCGTGAACGACATGAAAAAGTTCGAGCAGCTCGATGCGCAAGTGCTTGGGGTCAGCGTGGATAGCGCCTGGTCGCACAAGGCATTCGCCGAGAAGATGGGTATCCACTACCCGCTGTTGGCCGATTTTCAGCCGAGAGGCGCGGTCGGAGAAAAATTCGGCGTCTACCTGGCGGACAAGGGCATTACTGGGCGAGCGATTGCCATCATCGATAAAGGCGGTAACGTTGCCTGGTTCAAAAACTACGATATTCCCACCGTGCCGGACATTAACGAAGTTTCCAGTGCGTTGGCGGGAGTGAGGTAGGGTAGGCCAGAATGTTTCTAGGCTGCCCTATTGCCGTGGCGTGTTTTGAGCCGGCTGCTGCGGAACGGAAGCAGCCGGCAATGGCCCAGATTGCGCAAACTGGCGAATGTAATCGACTGCTTGCCACCGCTGTATGGAAGAGAGCTTGTCTTCGTACCCCGGCATGGGATTGCGGCCCTTGGTAATTTGCCAGTAGAGCTCACCGTCAGTTACGCCTGACATTTTCTTTGCGTCCGTGAAATTTCCAGGCTCAACGGAAAGTTGCGCAGATTTTTGGCCTTTGCCGTCGCCTTTATCGCCGTGGCACTGGACGCAATGTTCGTTATAGATTTTAAGCCCTGCTTTTAGGCTCTCTTCGGTTACCGGAACGGGGTTGGGCATTTTTTTTGCCCGCTGTTCAGCGACCCAGTTTGTGATGCCATAAACCAAGGCGACGCACCCCAACGCAACGATGAAGAATAGCGCGACAAAGTATGGAGTGCGGGAATTGTTGCGGTGACCGCGTGTCGGCATCATCCTGATTGTTTTCTGTGAGCTTGCGGGAATTTTCGCACAGCCGCTCAGGATTTCCCAGTTGCTATGGCGAACAACAGCCACACGTTCATGCTAAGTATGACCACGGTGGCGGTTAACGCAAGATAGTTTGTGACGGCGCGGTTGGCGTGCGCGCCCATCAACGCTTTTCGACGAGTCAGCACGAGCAGCGGAATCATGGCAAAGGGAAGACAGAAACTCAACACTGCCTGGCTGAGTACGAGCGTCTTCAGAGGATCGAGTCCGTAGGCAATCACCGCGACAGCCGGAATCATGGTGATAAGGCGCCGGAGAAAAATGCTCATGCGGAACTGCATGAATCCCTCCAAGATTACCTGACCGGCCATGGTGCCAACCGTCGCCGAGGAAAGCCCCGAGCAAAGTAGAGCCACCGCAAACGCAGTTCCGGCGAACCTGCCCAGGAGAGGAATCAGGGTGTCGTGTGCTGCCTCGATAGAATAAACGTGGATGGCGCCGCCGAAGAACACCGCCGCGGCCATAACCACCATGGCCGAGTTGATAAGCCAGGCGCCATTCATGGCCAACAAGACATCCAGCAGTTCCATCTTGCGGTGACGATGCTCTTCGCGATCGTGAGCCTCACGCCGGGGAAGGACCAAGGCCGAATGCAGATAGATCACATGCGGCATGACCGTGGCGCCCAGCATGGAAACAGCCAGGTAGATCGATCCAGAATGTAGTTCCGGCATCGCGACATTTTTGAGAATTGGGCGCCAAGCCGGCTTGGTCAGAAACATCTCAATCGCATAGGAGATTCCGATCATGCCGACGAAAAACATGATGACCCGTTCGAGCCACTGAAATCCCAACTGTTCGATGGCCAGAATTAGCATCACGCAGATCCCGGTCACAACAGCCGCCGGAAGCATAGGAATACCGAACAACAAGTAAAAGCCGAGAGCCGCGCCGAGGAATTCGGCGAGGTCGGTGGCCATGGCCGCGATTTCTGCGGCAAGCCACAGAACGACGGTGGTCGCGCGTGAAAATTCAGCGCGGCAATTTTCGGGAAGCGTGCGGCCCGTGGCAATGCCCAGCTTGGCGGCAAGGTATTGCACCAGGATAGCCATGGCGTTCGACCACAGCAAAACCCAGAGCAATTCATATCCAAAGCGGGCGCCGGCTTCGATGTTCGTGGCAAAATTGCCCGGATCCATGTAGGCCACCGAGGCGACGAAGGCGGGACCGAGATACCACCATTTTTCGCGAAGAATGCGGGAGGGCAAAGCGGCTGCTTTCTCGGCGGTTTTGGAATTGGGCGAAGGTAGGGACAATTCGGACATTTGTATTAACTTAGCTAAACTTGCTATATAAACTACGCTTAATGGCTTTGCGCGTCAATCATGAGAATGCTTGGAAAGGGTGACGATTCGACAGGAGAGCGACCGGCGTTCTGTTATAGTTGCTTGACGAGATCGAGGAGACGAAGAATGGCCGATCCAGCGAAGCCGCAACAGCAACAGGTACAGATAAAGGCCGATGAGAAAGAGTTGCTCGGCCAGTATTCCAATCTGGTTGTGGTCCACCACAACGCGGAGGAATTCACGCTCAATTTCATTTACTTGTTTCCGACTGTTCCACAAGGCAAGCTGGTGTCGAGCCTGATCGTGAGTCCCACGCATGCGAAGAGATTGATGCGCGCGTTGCAGGAGAATGTAGCGCGGTACGAATCGCAGTTTGGAACGCTGCCGGAAGGATCAGGGCCGGCGCCCGAGCCTAATGTGGGGTTTATCCAGTAGTAGTGCGCTACAGGCAGGCCGCAACGTTGCCCAATCGAAATTGTCTTTCCTCGCGACGCTTCATGCGATAGAGCCCGTGGTCGGCGGCCGCGAAAAGCTTCTCAATGGTCATGCCGTCGGTGGGATACAGCGCGACGCCGACGCTCACGGTCACTGAAGGCGCCTGGCCATCGTTGGCAAGGCGCTCGCAGATCCGGGCTGCCACGCGGTCGGCTTCCTCCCGGCCGATTTCGGGAAGGACCACGGCAAACTCATCCCCTCCGTACCGAGCGGGCGTGTCGATGGTACGGCTGTTACTGCGCAAAGCGTTTCCGAGCCGCTTGATGGCGCGGCTTCCCGTCAAGTGCCCGTACTTATCGTTGATTTTTTTCAGGTCATCCAGATCGAAAAGCAATAGCGCGAAGCTTCGCCGGGTGCGGCGCGAACGCGCGATTTCGCTTTCGAGAACTTCGACAAGCCTGCGGTGGTTTGCCAGCCCAGTAAGGGAATCGGAAGCGGCCATGCGGCTGACCTGTTCGAAAAGCTGCGCATTGTCCAGCAGGGTGCCACCAAGAACCACAACGTAGCTGAGGACCATCAGAACATGAGCCAGCGTGAACGGCGCGTCCAACGCTCGCTGGGATTCGGCAATGGTGAGGTGGCAAATCACATTTAACCCTGAGGCAATGAAGAGGGCGCGGTCCAGGGAAGCGCTCGCGCGCCGCAGTCGCCAGCGATACCCAATCGTGGCCAACACGTAAATCGCCGCGGGCAACAGATCCCAGGGGCGCGGCACAAAAGCACCGGGATGAATCTTGGGTGTATGCGGGACCATGAAATAAAAAACACTGGTTAGATAGGCCGCCACTCCCACAATCAAAGTGGCTCCGGCGATTTCTTTGCCTGGTTCTCGCGAAAGAGGTGAGCTGCGTTCCACCAGCAATGCCGCCAGAAGCAAAATGCCGAGCAATGTCCGGCCTGCAAGCCAGGCCATGGAAACCTGCCCTGCCGGATTCGTGACCAACATGCCGCGAAAGAAAGTCATGCTGGTTCCCGCCTCTATCAAACCCGCAAGGATGAAACCGAAGGCAAGTATCAGAGAAATGCGGTCATGCATCCCGCGGAAGCGGATCATGGCGTTAGCCGCGAACGTAAAGGCGATCAGGCTTCCCGCCATCTCGAGAAACGTATCCAAAAGAGGGTCGGCCAAGTAAGATGAGTCGCGCAAAGCCCACACAAACAGAAAATAAGCGAGCGCAGCGATAAGGCCGAGGAGTGCCAGCCGAAATCGGTGAAGAAATCCCCAAAAGATTCTGGTTGAATTACTCATTATTGACCCAGCAGAAGGAACACTTTTCCCCGAAAGAATCTCGGCACGTCTTGTGCCGTTTATAGGCGTGCCAGAATACCCGCTAACACTATGAGGATAAATAGCTTAGTAAGTGTCTGGACCCGCAGAATTGATGTTGAAGATAGCTCCGCGCCAAGCTGTGGGGTAGAAAGGTTACAATCAGGGTTAGTACTTTCCTACTACATCTCTAGGTCTTCGGTCCTGGTGACGGCAGATCACGAGCTTGGACAACGCTCTGAAAGTTGAACCTTTTGTGAGCTCCATCGCAAAAAGGTTTGGAATCTGAATGGCCACACCGGCACAGCGCAATCGCAGCTCGGCCGCCTAGGCCGAATGCCTTGCCTTCCTGGTCAACGATCTCGAAATCACCCTCGACTTTTATGGAACCGTCGTTGCGAACAGTGATCTTGCTCCCTGCCATTCCTATCCTCCGAATAATCTAATATTTGGGAACACTTGGATCGACCTCGTCTGACCACGCCAGAATGCCGCCCTTCAGGTTCCATATCTTCCGGAACCCGGCTTTACGCAGAAACTCCGCCGCATCGGCGGAGCGCTTTCCGCTGCGGCAATGGGCCACAATTTCGCGAGAGCTATCGAGCTCATGGACGCGACGCGAAAGCTCGCCCAAAGGCATAAGATGCCCGCCAATGTTGCAGATCTCGTATTCGTGGGGCTCGCGAACGTCCAGGATATAGAGATCGTCGCCGCGGTCGAGGCGAGCCTTTAGCTCGCGGGGCGTCATTTCGGGGACGCTGGTCGGAGCGGCGGGCGCCTCCTCACCGCGGATTCCGCAGAATTCCGCATAATCGATCAGCTTGGTGACCGTCGGATGATCACCGCAAACTGGGCATTCGGGATTCTTGCGGAGCTTCAATTCTCGAAACTTCATTCCCAATGCATCGAATAGTAGCAGGCGCCCGATTAGTGCATCGCCCTTCCCAATTATTAATTTGAGCGTTTCCGCGGCTTGAATAGTGCCAACGATGCCCGGAAGCACGCCGAGAACGCCGCCCTCTGCGCAGGAAGGGACCAAACCCGGAGGAGGCGGTTCGGGGTATAGGCAGCGGTAGCAGGGGCCGCCGGGAGCGCCGAAAATGGTGATCTGACCCTCAAAGCGGAAAATCGAACCGTACACGTTCGGCTTACCCAGCAACACACAGGCATCGTTCACGAGATAGCGCGTCGGAAAATTGTCGGTGCCGTCGACAATAATGTCGTAGTCTTTGAACAAGTCCAAGGCATTCTCGCTAGTGAGGCGCGTTTCATACGCATCGATCTGTATTTCCGGGTTCAAATTGCGTAAATGGTCCGCTGCAGCTTCGATTTTTGGTCGTCCGACGTCGGTCGTACCAAACAAAACCTGGCGCTGCAGATTCGTAAAGTCGACGACGTCGAAATCCACTAACCCTAGCCGTCCCACACCCGCGGCCGCCAGATAAAGCCCCAGTGGCGCGCCAAGGCCACCGGTTCCAATGCACAGCACCTTAGCTCGCTTCAGCTTTAGCTGCCCTTCCATGCCCACCTCGGGCATGATCAGATGGCGACTGTACCGCAGCACCTCCTGCTTTGAGAGCGACACGCCGGGCTTATTGGTTTGAGGCGCGATTGGAATGCCGATCTTTGTTGCCATGGCCTTTACTCTCCGTTCGGAATCTTTAGACGCCGGTGAATTGGATGCTCAAGCACCGCCGGCGATGGAAGGGACAATACTGACGACGTCGCCTTCCCGCACAGGTGTTTTGTCTCTCTGAAGATACCGAATGTCTTCATCGTTGACATAGACATTCACAAAGCTGCGCAAACGGCCGTCGTCGGAGAACAAGTGCTTACGAAGTTCCGCGAACTGGCCGGTTAACTCCGAAAGCGCCTCACCCACTGTGGCTGCCTGCAACTGTACGCTTTCCTGCTTGCCTGCGTATGCCCGCAAGGGCGTTGGAATCATTACCTTCACTGGCATTCGATCCGCTCCCTGTGAATTCCGCACGACATTTGAGACTTCGCGACTACTTTCAATCCGCGGTGGCCGATCGCCGAACTGTTTCGATCTGCTCCGAATCGTATCCCGCCCGATCATCGCGCAGCCGCCAACTGGTTGTATCACGAGGTTGGCGCTGCTGCACGCTGACGATGATATAGCTATACCAGGGCCACGCATGCTCCCGGTCAAACTCGGACGGACGGGCCGGGGCGTCGGGATGCGAATGATACCATCCGATCAGGTCAACGTGATTCTCTCGAGCGGTTTTTTCCGCGAGCTGCACGTCTTCCGGTGTCACTTCGAACCGGTTACGCGGCGAATCGTTGCGCCGGTTGGCGAGCGGCAGCAGGTCCGTGACCTCGCGCCCCGAATCGGCGTCGCGTCCCAGCAGGGCGCCGCAACATTCGTGCGGATAGGTCTCTACGCCATGCGCGTGAATTCGCTGCAATAACTGACTCTCTATTTTCAATACCGGACCGCTCACTCATCGCTCCAGAACTGCTCGCTCAGGTATTTTTCCCCCGAGTCGGGGAATACCGTCACAATTGTGGCCCGTTCGTCGCGCGGCACCCGCCGCGCCACCTCCAGGCAGGCCCACAGGGCCGCTCCGGAGCTCACGCCGACAAGAATGCCCTCTTCGCGCGCCAGGCTCTTCGACATATCTTGGCCATCTTCGGTGCGCACCGCGATGTCCTCGTCGGCCAGAGACGCGTCGTAGATCGGGGGAACGATGGCCGTCGCCATGTGCTTGAGCCCTTCCAGACCATGGAAGCCGGAATCGGGCTGCATGCTGATGCAGCGGATACGTGGATTGAGCTCTTTGAGCCGTCGTGTAGTACCCACAAAAGTTCCGCTGGTACCCAGCCCGGCTACGAAATGAGTAATGCGACCTTCGGTCTGCAACCAGATTTCCGGAGCCGTACCAGTGTAGTGCGCAGCAGGATTCGCGGGATTTCCATACTGGTTCGGATAAAAATAGCGCTCGGGATCGGCTTCATAGATCTCGCGCACACGGCGAATGGCACCGTCAGTGCCCTCATCGCCCGGGGTATACACAATTTCAACCCCGTAGGCCTTTAAAATGCGTTTACGTTCAGGCGAGGCGCTGTTCGGCAGGCACAGTTTCACTTTGTATCCGAGTGCGGCACCGATCATGGCGTAAGCGATCCCGGTATTGCCGCTGGTGGCGTCGAGGATGACCTTTCCCGGCCGCAAGTCCCCGTGGCGTTCACCCTCACGGAGCATCGAATAAGCCGCGCGATCTTTCACCGAACCGCCTGGATTGAACCATTCAGCCTTGGCATAGATCTGAACATTCGGGAACTCTGCACTGGCCCTTACGAGCCTCAACAGCGGCGTATTTCCAATTCGCTCCACCAGCCGCTGGCCGAGGCGCGACCCAAACTCGGAACGTTGCGTTGTGGCAGCGACGGGTTTATTCAGAGTGGTCACGTTCGAGCATTCTCGTGAGATGGTTCGGAAAACTGTTATGCAAATGATTCGATTCAGTTTAGCAGAATCGTAATAACGTTCCTACGAAACAAAGGCTGGAAATGGCGGGGGAAATCGACAAGCTTCGCGAAGAGGAAAGAACGCGTTCATGCGACGGCTCATGGCTTTTTGGATGCTTGTGGCCCTATTTTCGATCCCACTTTTAGCTTTACAGACGTGAGGGGAATTCTTATTCTCAAAAGGCCATGTGGTACGTTAACAAGCTGTTTGACCAATCGCAAGTCGAGTCGCTTTCCGGCAAATCCTTTCTGGTAAGGAGTTCGGGAGGGGTCGTGCGCATTGAGAAACACGGCTGCGGGGCTGAGCTTCGGCGCACGCCGAGTGGCCGCTATCAAATGACGATCATTCCCAGCATCATGGTCGGCGGCCAGTTTACGCGACTCTGGGACGCAGGCTATCAAAAGTTCCTTCTGATGAACGACGGGCGAAAGCTTCCGATCCGCGTAACCCAACTTGCCGATCTGCGGCGCTTTAACGAGGAACTACGCACGGCTCTCGGTGTCCCCGCGTACTACAACGAAGCCCTTGGCTCAACCTGCCATTACAGCGTCTACGACCGGGTGAAGGGGCGCCGCGGAGACGTTCCGGACGAAAGCGTCGGGGCGCAGGAGCAAGTCGAACATTAATTTCGTATGCGTGGCGCTAGAGCGCCTGTAACCGATACCGAGTTCGCTTGCGAGCTTCCAGGACATCCAATCCAGCATCCTGGCGGCGTCTTGAAAAAGAATCAGGAGAGGAACGATGGCGCAGGTTGTAGCGCTGGTTGACGACTTGTTTTTTCAGGCCAAGCTGCTTGAGACGGCAAAACATGTTGGCGTTGAACTGCGCACGTACGCTACGTCGGACGCCTTGATGACGGAGGTGGGCAAGGAGAAGCCCAAGCTGGTCGTTGTCGATTTGAACGCGCGGCAAGACCCGATTGGGGCCATCGAGCGCTTGAACGCGAATGGGGAGACCATCCCGACTCTCTGTTTTCTTTCGCATGTACAGACTGGGCTGGCCCAGCGGGCACGACAAGCCGGATGCCACGACGTAATGCCACGCTCGAAATTCTCGCAGGAGCTGGCAACCATCCTGGCGCAAGTGAAATCGCAATCTTGATGATTGCTGCGCAAAGATTCTTGGCTCTTAGCGCGATGTGCGCAGCGGTTCTGTTTTTCTTGATCCCCGGCTGCGGTTTCGCGAAAGACGGAAGCGAGACTGACCCGGTCGCCGCGCTTTCCGCCGCCCTTGGCGCTGCGTGCCGCTCGAACGAAGGGCAATTTGCCAACTATCTCACCGAAGACAGTGTTGCAGCGTTTCGCGCTCTACCTGCACAGCAGCGAGCCGCCCTGCTGAAGCGCTTTTCGCTCGCGGATGGTACCGGGAAGCTGCTTGTCTCTTCCGATGACCGGGGCCACGCGATTTTGCGTTGCGAGGCCCCGGAGCAAACCGTGGAATTCCGTTTCGGAGACGTGCGCCGCCATGAAAATTTGGCGTTCGTTCCGGTGAAGGCAGTGGACAGCCAGGAAACCGAATTTGGGCTGGTGCGCGAAAATGGCGGTTGGAGGTTACTCTCGCTGGGATTGTTGGTTCTCGATATACCGCAGCTATCGAAGCAATGGGCGGCCCAGGATCTTGCAACTCAGGAAGACAGAGCCGTTGATGCCTTACGCGAAATTGGCGAAGCAATTCGCTCCTACCGTCGTGCATTCGGGAAGTTACCTGACGCTCTTGCGCAATTGGGCCCCGCTCCTAAAAATGAAATCTCACCCGATCAAGCATCGCTACTCAGCGCAGAACTCGCTGCGGGAGCGGCCGGGGGTTATCACTTTCGCTATCGAATTCTCCCTGCGGAGGCGGATTCGGAAGCCACGTTCGAGCTTGCGGCGAGTCCCGACAAATACGGACAAACCGGCAAACGATCTTTTTTTCTGGATGGTGCTGGAAAGGTTCACGGAGCGGACAAACAAGGTGCGGTAGCGCAACCCGCGGACCCGCTTATCGTTGGCGAAAAAGCCCCCTGAGTTCGGCTCGCAATCATTTTCTCCGCCGCCTCGATACGGGTCCCCGCCGGACCGTTCGCGGAGCACGCTGGCAATGCGGACAAAAGTGACTGCTGCGGCCTGCCACGGCGATTCGCTGGATTAAGGTTCCGCAACGAAAGCATTTTTCCCCTTTACGCTGGTATACGCGGTGCCGAATTTGGAATTCGCCCCGATTTCCTTCTGAATCGACATAATCGGAAACCGACGACCCCTTCAACCGGATAGCCTCTTTCAAAACTTGCTGGACAGCGCGGTAAAGGTCATGCAATTCGTTTTTTTTCAGCGTGGTTGCAAGACGCGCGGGATGAATGCGTGCGCGCCAAAGGCTCTCATCGGTATAAATGTTTCCCAGGCCACGCAAGACACGCTGATCGAGAAGCAAAGCTTTGATTCTTGCCTGGCGCCCGCGTAACTGAGCCGCGAACTCTTTTTCGGTCGTGTCGAGGGCGTCGAGTCCGAGCTTGCCGAGCAAGCTCCCGTTGGTGTCTTCAGCTAAAAGGCGTACGCGGCCGAAACGGCGGATGTCGGTGTAGCGCAACTCGCGGCCGTCATCGAGCGGAAAAAATATATGCGTATGCGGCGCTATTGGGGCGGAGGCGGGAACAATGACCAATTGTCCAGTCATGCCAAGGTGGACCAACAACACAGCCGCGTCAGTGGCGCCGTCCTCCAGCTCAAAAACGATGAACTTGCCGTGGCGTCGCACTGAACTCACGCGAAGTCCGGGTAACCGTTCGGCAATCCTTTTCGGATCGTGCACAAAATCTGTTTTGTTGAAACGCACTGCTTCAATGCGCTTTCCAGGAAGGGCGACTTGCAGTCCGCGTACAACGGTTTCGACTTCAGGGAGTTCAGGCATGGTTTGGATTTATAAAATAGTCCAGTTGAGATTGTAATATCGGGCGCAAACGGGGCTACTCAAGCGCGAAATTTTATCGCCGCGCGGCGGAAGACTCCTGAATGGAGGTTTGGTAACTCAAAGCCTCGACCCAATTCCCGCTGCGCTTTACCCAAATGCGCGTGACCTGAAGAGGCTTACCGCGGTCGGGCTGGTGCAAAGAGGTCATCAGCACGGCACCGCCGAAGTCGAACATTCTTGCCGACGATAACGGGGTTGGCGCGACGCCCGCCATTTTGGAATGATCGAAATCTTCCATGCGTCCGCGTTTGTCATAAACCTTGTTGCTGTTCGAACTGGCGGCAACGAACTCGTCCGCCGCCAGGGTGCTGAACGCCGATGAATTGTGCGCCATCGCCGCTGTTTCCAGATGCTCATAGGCGGTGACCACATCTCTCTCCACCTGATTTTTCGGTTCGTAGGACACTGACTTGCACGGATTCTCGCAGTTTTTACCCGCTCCCGGCGCAAAAGTGGGCGGCGCTTCCAGAGAGGTGACCTCCTGGTAGACCATCGCACGCCAGCCCGCCGGCCGCTTTACCCACACTCGCAATACGTGGACACGACCCGCATTGACTTGGACATCGCCCAGCTCACCATACAAGTAATGCTTCGACTCTGTTTTGGTTTCGCTGTCGATTCCCGCCTTCGGCACAGTCGCGAGCACTTCTGACCTGCTTCGCGTCCTGCCATCGGAGCCAACCCAGGAAAAATCCGCATCAAGGAGTTTAGCCAGCTTTCGGGTGTCCGCTTTGGCCAAGGCTCCGGTGAAATCGCGATCGGCCTGAAGCATGGCCTGTTCTTCGGTTTCGGTGCTGGCCGCAACGGCAGAGAATCCCGCGCAGATCAAAAACGCGAAGATGCTTAAAGCTAATATCGGCCTACAAATACGCTGCATAGCGGCTCCGTAACGCGGTCAGGTGTCAAGAATTCTAGAATGTCCCACCGCACCAGGCAATACCAGCCGTTGGGCATTCATACTGAGACGCTGCCCCGGAGCCAGGCGGCTTCTTTTCCAAAGCGTCTTTTTTTCTGCCAATGAAACTTTCTAGAAAGCATGACACTGGTTGAAGGGGCAGCGGGGCGTGTGCTAGCATTCGAGTTTTCCGCAGGGCTCACCGCGCGCAATCGCCGGAGGCGGCGCTTCGTGATGTTGATCCCAGTGCCATCCGCGATCGGTTTGTTCTTTTCATTCTCTTGCGAAA
>Ga0126381_100004991_pt1 | contig 14512 bp, 13 predicted proteins | sample PanSoiMetPlot_28_FD_96465 | JGI IMG/M metagenome (GOLD analysis project Ga0126381, IMG submission 96465) | Tropical forest soil microbial communities from Panama - MetaG Plot_28 | ecosystem: Environmental > Terrestrial > Soil > Tropical forest > Bulk soil | place: Panama | collected 2016-02-17
CGGTGGTGATGTAGGAGAGATACTTCTCTCCAAAAGAACACGGCCTTTTCCTGCCGTTCTCTCTTCGCTTGTTCCCCGGTGAATGTTGCAGTTGTGTATCTGACAAATGGGTATCGCCGGTGGTGAAAGAGAAGAGTTACTTCTCCACCAATGAAGGACGCTGCAGGATTGGGAGATCCTGCCGGTTGTGCTAAGTTTGCGGGTCGGGGGCGTAGTCCCGAGTCACAAGGCACCGCAGATCAGATTCGCCGAGTCCGCACTCTTTTCGTGTGTTCCCCGGCGTGTGGCTGCGGTGAAGGGGTTAAAGCCCAACTGTTCGAATTCTCGGCACGACTGAGGTCGTGCCCTGTTACAAAACGTGGCCGGTGGTGTAGGTCGCAGATACTTCGCTTATGACGAGGCGGTCGCGGGTTCGAATCCCGCCTGGGGAAGTAATTCCCAGTAGCTCAGCCTGGATAGAGCGCCTGGCGTTTGTTCGGAATGTGCTGTATCCGAAGAAATGCCGTTTCTGCAGCCGCTTGTTCCCCGGCTGATAAGCCGGCGTGGATCTTGAAATCTACGTCATAACTTCAACTTTGATCACTGGTGTTGATAACGGATCCATCGATGGGCTGCGGGTTCAAGTCCCGCCGCAGGTGACTGACCTGTGTAGCTCAATGGCAGAGCAAATCCGTTATCGCGGGTTCCACGGTCAACTCAATAGTCGGGCGCAGCTGGTTAGAAAGGTATTGCCATGGGCATGGTGAGAGTAAAGAACGGAACACCCGTTGGCAACGAGCACCTGTGCAAACGCTGCAGCTGGGGACAGTTCGTTACCGGTTACCGCGAGTCGGACCTGCTGGTGATCTGCACCAATGCAACTCCAAATTTCAGGGTGCCGTTCCCGGTGTACGAGTGCAGCGAGTTCAGCGACAGGACCAAGCCGACCTGGGATCAGATGAGCAAGCTCGCAATCGAGGTGGATCCGGTGCGCGTGTCGGCCAAGACGAGGGGCTTCTATACCGTGAGCAAAGTCGAGCCGATTCGTGTCGACGACGATGAGGACCAGGCAGCGCGGGCTGGGTGAATAGGGATGGTCCGGGGCATTGTCATTTTCCGCCCATCGCGCAAAAGGATGCGCGATGGCGGGGCACCCAGATCGAAGGGATCGATGGGCACCAAAATCAACTTTCAGCTGCCGGTGGCGCAGGGTACGGATACTTCAATGGTAGAGGACCGATGGAAGCTTGCTTCTTCGGTGGTGCAGGTTCGAATCCTGCCGCCGGGCGAGAGTCCGGTGTCAAATGCCCGTGTCCGATTTTCCCCGGCAGCGATTTACTTTTGTTTCGCACGAAAGGAGGCGCAGGATGCGTTTGAATCTTGCGAAGTATTACAAGAGTCCGCGCGTGCATCTGCGCACGCATGAGGGAGCGCCGGCGGTGGCGATTTCGCCGGAGCAGGCGCTGCGACGTTCGGTTCTCTCCTGCATGTTGTGGGAAGGAGAGTTCTACGAGGGCGGTGTCGAGATCGCGGGGCGCATCCGCGAGCTGGTGCCGCAGGTGGGTGCGGAGAAGGTCGCTGCGCTTGCCGTTGAGGCGCGCGAGCGGATGAAGCTGCGTCATGCACCGCTGTTGCTGGTGCGTGAGATGGCGCGGCTTCTGACACATCGTGCGCTGGTGGCCGAGACGTTGACGCGCGTGATCCAGCGCGCGGATGAGCTGGCGGAGTTTGTCGCGATCTACTGGGCGGGCGGGCGCCAGCCGTTGTCCGCACAGGTGAAGAAGGGACTGGCCACTGCGTTCTGCAAGTTTGACGAGTACGCGCTGTCCAAGTACGACCGCGCAGGTGCGGTGCGCCTGCGCGACGTGCTGTTCCTTTCGCATGCGCGGCCCGTGGACGAGGCCCAGGCGGCAGTTTGGAAGCGCCTGGCTGAGAACCAGCTGGCGACGCCGGACACGTGGGAGGTTGCGTTGTCGGCAACCGGGCGTGATGGCGAGGGCAAGCGTGTGGCTTGGGAGCGACTGCTTGCTGAGCGAAAGCTTGGCGCGCTGGCGCTGCTGCGCAACCTGCGGAACATGCACGAGGCGCGCGTGGGCGAGGAGCTGGTGCTATCTGCACTGGCCGCAATGAAGACGGACCGCGTATTGCCGTTCCGTTTTCTTGCAGCAGCGCGCACAGCTCCCAAATGGGAGCAGGCGCTGGAGGGCTCGATGTTCCGGGCTCTCGAGGGCAAGGCGGGGCGTTTGCCTGGTCACACAGTGCTGCTGGTAGACGTCTCCGGTTCGATGGAGGCGCCGATCTCGCATCGCTCGGAGATGCGCCGAACCGATGCGGCATACGGACTGGCGATCCTGCTTCGCGAGATCGCGGAGAAGGTGACGATTTACACCTTCTCGGATCACACAAAGCTCGTTGCTTCGCGTCGTGGCATGGCGCTTCGCGACGCGCTGGAGCACAGCCAGCCGCACAGTGGAACGTACCTGGGAAAGGCGATCGAGCATGCTGAGAGGGATTGCCCAAACGGGTACGACCGCATGGTCGTGATCACCGACGAACAGTCGCACGACCATGTTCCCGCACCGCGGGATCGTGGTTACGTGATCAACGTAGCCTCGAACCGCAACGGCGTCGGGTATGGTGCCTGGACACACGTCGACGGCTGGAGCGAGGCAGTGGTTGAGTTCATTGTCGAACTCGAGTCGACCGACTCAGCGCTCCTCACTTAGAGCTGGGGTGGTGAACTAACGAATCAACGCACGGGGACGGATCGCATTCGCGGCACGCCCCCGCGGCTTTTTCTTCTTCAAGTCGTGTCAGGAGAGCACCGGGAGGTGCAGCTGCTGACCTACCCTGATCAGGTCCGGATTGTTGATCCCGTTCGCCTGAGCGATGCTGGAGTACCTGTTCGGCGTTCCATAGAACCGCTCGGAGATGCGGGAAAGATTGTCGCCGGATTTCACGGTGTAATCCTGTTCGTCGGAGCCGACGGTGGCGATTTCGTGGTGCAGGTCGGAGTAGGCGGGGTCGGCTTGCTTGATCTTGTCCCAAACCCGGTTGGCCACAACTTTCGACGGGACCCTCGCTTTCAAGAGAAGTCTCTCGCCGTCAAGGCCGACCTGGTCGACCGTGGCGCCAAGATCCGAGAAGCTCTGAATGGTGGAAATGACTCCGGAGTATTTCTGTTTCAACTGATCCAGATTTGCCATGCATCCTCCTTCCGCCCGCAGCGGAGTCGGGTTCAAGAAGTTAGCGATAACTCAGTCAAGAGACGGGCCGAGCACTGCTTGCTTTCCGCTCTGAGCGATGCGCCACCCTTTGTGCATGGTTGTCTGTGTCAATGCCGATACGCCCTAATCCACTTCCAGCGTGCGAGTTCGGAAGAATAGCCCCCCGACAAGGCCGGCCAGGCTGGGGATGAGCAGGAAGAGCCATATCTGCGACATGGCCTTTCCACCGACGAACAAAGCAGGGCCAAAGCTGCGGGCAGGGTTTACGCTCGTGCCCGTAATGTGGATGCCGAGGAGGTGGATTGCGCTCAGCGTGATGCCGATGCTGAGGCCCGCAAATCCCGCCGGCGCAGCTTTCTGGGTGGAACCGAGAATCACGATCACGAAGAGCAGTGTGGCGAAGAATTCGAAGAGGATAGCTGACGTCGTATTGTAGCCACCCTGGTATCCGGGGCCCCAGCCGTTCTGGCCAAGGCCGCTAGTGCCGATGTCATAGCCGCCGCCTACGCCGCGGACGATGATTGAGAGCACGCCTGCGCCGAGAATGGCTCCGACAAACTGGCCGATCCAGTAGCCGATCAACTCGCCCGTCGTCATCCGGCCCGCAGTCCAGACACCTATGCTGACGGCCGGATTAATGTGGCAGCCGGAGATCGGACCAATTCCGTAGGCTGCACCGATGAGCGCAAAACCGAAGGCAAGGGCGATGCCGACGATGCCCACTTTATCGCCAGCGACGACGACGACGCCGCATCCGAAGAACACCAAAATAAAAGTGCCCACCAATTCAGCGAGATATTTCTTCATGAGGGGGTCCTCCAAGTTGTGGATAGCAAAAAGTCTGACTACCCTTTGCGCAAGGTCTCTGAGCCGGGAGACTGCACCGGATTGAGGGAGGAATAGGATGCGGCGAAACCGCAATTCCCTGGTGCGCAGCGAGTTTGGCAGAGGGGGAAGGCTGAGTCAAGATTGAATCGATCGTAGGGGAGGCCCGTCTGTTTCAAATTCATCAAACGTTTGCAATTTGTTTGCCTGTCTGCATTACTCTGTTAACGATTCCGAACGGCCTCCGCATTCTTTCGCCCCAGCGACGAAGGCCCATCGCCTGGGGCCGAGAAAATCCTCTGGCCGTCCGGTGAAAGGCATTCCGGTTGAGCCAAACCGTATTTGTACTAGAAGATGAGAGTGATATCGCGCGGCTGGTACAGCATCATTTAGAAGCCGCTGGTTTTGGGACCCGCGTTTACCATACCCCTACCAATCTTGTTCCGGACGCCGAACGGCAGCCGCCGGCGCTGTTTTTGCTGGACATCATGGTGCCTGGCGGTGATGGGCTCGATGTATGCCGCCGGCTGAGGGCGCACTCTGGTTTGTCGACCGTTCCCATCATTTTTCTGACCGCGCGAGCCGGAGAGAACGACCGCGTTCTGGGATTGGAACTCGGTGCCGACGACTACATTACGAAGCCTTTTGCCACACGCGAGCTGGTGGCCCGGGTGAAAGCGGTGCTGCGCCGGTTTGAACGACCAACGACACCCTCGGTGATCAGCTTCGAGGAAGTCGTGATTGATGCCAACGCAATGCAGTTGAAGGTTCGCGGTGATCTGACCACAACGACGGCAACCGAGTTCCGGCTTCTGGAGTACCTGGCGCGCCATCCTGGTCGGGTCTTCAGCCGGGATCATCTGTTGGATTCGGTTTGGGGAGATGCGCGTTTTGTGACTCCGCGCTCCGTGGACGTATACGTGCGCCGTATCCGTGAGAAAATCGAGATCGACCCCGAGAATCCTCGTTATCTAAAGACAGTTCGCGGGGCGGGCTACCGGTTCGAAATACCCAGGGGTGACTGATTCCTGACGCCGGAGCCGCGCGTGAGAGCGGACCTGAAGTGACACGCAAAGTATTTACCAAGCTGATGGCGCTTTTCGTGCTCCTGCTGCTGTTTGAGACAGCGGCGATGGAGTTGATCCTGCGCCGGATGATTGCCCACACGGCTGGAGAAACGCTGCAAAGGCTCGCGCGCGAGGCGCTCTGGTCGGGGTTGTTCGCGCTGCTCGTTGCGCTTCCGATTGCCGCCTGGGCGGCCAATCGAATCGCGACGCGGTTGCAGCAGGTAATGACCTTTGCCCGGCGCATCGCCGAAGGCGATCTGAGCGCCCGCCTGGCGCCTGCTCCCGGGGATGAACTGGCTCCCATGGAAGCTGCATTGAATCAGACCGCGGAGCGTCTGGGTCAGAGCTTCGCCGAGATCGAAAGCAGCCGCCACGAGCTTGTGACGATGTTGAACTCGATGCAGGAGGCAGTGGTCGCAGTCACGAAAGAAGGTCACGTCCGCTGGTCGAACATTGTCATGAAGCGGATTGCCGGCACGGAAGTTCGAGTGGGCAGGCCGCTGGTTCACTCGCTCCGCGACCCTGATCTGCTGGAGTGCGTCCGTGGTGCACTCGAGGCGCGCGAAGTGCGCTACGGCCGGGCGAGCACGCTCACGCCGGGCCGGGTGTTTGAGATCAGCGCGGCACCGTTACCCAGCGGCGGAGCGATTGCCGTGTTGCACGATGTGACACGCATCGAGATCGCGGAGCGGTCTCGTCGCGATTTTGTTGCGAATGTGAGCCATGAACTGCGTACGCCGTTGACATCGATTCAGGGATATGTCGAGACCCTAATGGAGGAGCCACATCCCGATCCGGCAACGGCCACCGATTTTCTGAACATAATCTGGAAAAACGCGACAAGAATGAATCGGCTCACTGAGGACCTGCTTGCGCTGGCTAGTATCGAGAGCCCGGACTACAAGCTGGCAATGCAGCCGACACGTGCGAGCGCGATGGTGCGGGATGCGATCGATGCGCTGGGCGGAATCGTAGTGGACTCCGGTGTCGAACTAGTGCACTCCGGCGCGCCGGAAGCGCTGATCATGGTGGATCCGGATGCAATGAACCAGGTTTTCGGGAATCTGATTGAGAACGCGGTTAAGTACGGGAAATCCGGCAGGCGAATTCGAGTGGGCGCCAGGGCTCTCGAGCACGAGGTCGAATTCTTTGTGCAGGATTTTGGACCGGGTATCGCGTCGGAACATCTGGAGCGCATCTTCGAGCGGTTCTATCGCATAGACAAGGCGCGATCGCGCGAGGCGGGCGGAACCGGACTTGGGTTGGCGATTGTGAAGCACATCGTCCAGGCGCACGGCGGGCGTATTCGAGCTGAGAGCGAACTCGGCGGGGGCACGACGTTCCTTTTTGTCTTGCCGATGGCTCCGGAAAAGCGGACCCACGAGGAGCATCCAAATGCCGCTGCTGCTGTCCCGAGCAACGGCTAAAAACCAACCGCATGTCTTCTGGGAATTGGCGTAAGTCAAAGAAAATCTGAAAGCTGCGGAGTTTTAAACAATCCTTAACATTTCCGCTTAAGAATGGTAGATGGCAGTAATCCTGCGAGGGAGTTATCCGTGAAAAAGACTCTGTTTACTCTGGGTTTGTTGGTTTCGACTCTGGGAATCGCCCAGGCACAGAAGATAAACGCAGCCGGCGCATCATTCCCGGCGCCCATCTACACAAAATGGTTTACAGAATACAGCAGCGCCCATCCGGGCGTGCAGGTCAACTATGCCTCGATCGGTTCGGGCGGTGGCATCGCCCAGGTGACGAAGGGGCTGGTTGATTTTGGAGCGTCCGACATGCCGATGACCGACGATCAGCTCTCTTCGTCCCAGGTGAAGCTGATTCACCTTCCGACGGTCCTGGGAGCAGTTGTGCCCGTGTTTAACGTACCCGGCGTGAAGGATCTGAGATTCAGCCCCGACGTGCTTGCCGACATCTACCTGGGCAAGATCACCAACTGGAACGATGCTCGCATCAAGAAAGACAACCAGGACGCGAACCTGCCGGACCAGAAGATTATCGTGGTGCATCGTTCGGATGGATCGGGCACGAGTTTCATTTGGACCGACTACCTGAGCAAGGTTAGCAAGGAGTGGGCCGGTGGGCCGAGCAAGGGCTCTTCGCCGAGCTGGCCCGTCGGAGTCGGCGGCAAGGGCAACGAAGGAGTTGCCGGGTTGGTGCGCCAGCTGCCGGGCGCCATCGGTTACGTCGAGTTGATCTATGCGCTGCAGAACCACATCGCCTTCGGCGAGGTGAAGAATGCTGAGGGAAATTGGGTTAAGGCCTCGATTGAAGGTGTGACCGAGGCGGCGTCGAGTGTCAAGGAGATGCCAGCCGATTACCGTGTTTCGATTACGAATGCTCCAGGCGCGAAAGCGTATCCGATTTCGAGCTTCACTTATCTGCTGATCCCGGTAAAGGGCGCCAACCAGCAGAATCGCGCCGTGATGAAGGATCTGCTGAGCTGGATTCTGAAGTCGGGCCAGGGTGAGGTTTCGACACTGTCCTATGCTCCGCTTCCACAGAGCCTTGTCGATAAAGAATTGAAGACGGTCTACTCGCTGCAGTAAAGAGGTTTAGTAGTTTCACTCGGGGCCGCGTAACGATCACGCGGCCCCGTTTGTCTTGGGGCGAAGTGCTGTTAGGCGGAGGCAAAAGGCCCGCGGCGCAGAGTAAAATTCCAGACGGGAAAACTCTCAAGTCAAAGGGACCTTTTCGATGCGGGTGCAGTCTGCTTGTTCTCTGGCGCTTTTCGCCTTTCTGTGTGCATCCTCTGTTCCATGTCAATCCACTGCCAGTCCCCACGAGTCGCCCTACGGGTCGGTGGACCCGCTGATTGGAACGGCGGGCGGCGGCAATACCTTTCCGGGTGCGACGCTGCCGTTTGGGATGATTCAGTGGAGTCCAGATACCAATCAGGACGCATGGTACAGGTACGACGAAAAGCAGTTGCATGGATTCAGCCTGACACACGTCAGCGGGGCTGGTTGCCCGTTGTACGGCGACTTCGCCGTGCTGCCGACGCTGGATGATCTGACGGCAAGCCCGGGCACGAAGTTTGTGCCGGTGCCGTTGGACCGCAAAGACGAGAAGGCGCAGCCCGGGTACTATGCGGTGACGCTCAACAATGGAGTCCGGGTTGAGCTGACGGTGACGGAGCGCGCGGGAATTGCACGGTTTATTTTTCCTGCTGGAAAACCGGCCCGCCTGCTGGTGAACGCCGGATCGAGCACGGAGTCGATTCCCGGTGGATCTCACGATTACAACCACGACTGGATCGCACTCAAGGGTACTGATGGTTTTACTGGATTCTCCGGCGCGGGACATTTCTGCCAATCGAGTTCGCACTACACGATCTACGTCGCTGGGCAATTCAGCAAGCCCATTGTGAAGACGGCTGCCTGGCAGGACGACGCGATGGCGGCCGATGGGAAAACCGCAGAGGGCAGGCGCACAGGCGTGTGGCTCGACTTCGGCAACCTACGCGAGGTGATGCTGAAGGTTGGAATTTCTTTCGTGGGCGCAGACGGCGCGAAGAACAATCTTGCAAAAGAGATTCCGGGCTGGGATTTCGATGCTACCCGCGCGCGCGCAATGACAACCTGGACCGACCTGCTGAACCGCATCGAGGTCGAAGGCGGCACTGAAGACCAGCGCAAAATCTTCTACACGGGCGTGTACCACTCCTTTCTCTCGCCGAATGTGTTCAGCGATGAGGACGGGCAGTACATCGGCTTCGACGGCAAGATCCGTTCAGTTGGGAGCAAGCAGAAGGCGCAATACGCGAACTTCTCCGACTGGGATATTTATCGAAACACCGTGCAATGGCAGGCTCTGTTTGAGCCGGAGCGCGTAAGCGATATGATGCAATCGCTCGTGAATGATGCCGAACAAAGCGGATGGTTTCCACGCTGGCCGGCGGCAAACGATGTCACATATGTGATGGGCGGTGACTCGCCGGTTGCACTGCTGTCGTCTGCATACGCATTCGGGGCGCGAGACCTCGACGCGGAAAAAGCGCTCGAGTACATGGTGAAGGCCGGAACAGAGCCAGGGAAAGGGCCGCACAAAGGTGAGGAGCGGCCGTTCCTTGCCGAATATCTGAAGCTCGGATACACACCCGTAGACAAAGACCGCATTGCCGCATCGCGCACGCTGGAGTATGCGAGCGATGACTTTGCGATAGCGCAATTTGCAAAGGCGCTCGGCCGGCAGGATGTTTACGGACAATTCCTGAAGCGATCGGAGAACTGGAGGACGCTCCTTGACCCGCAGACGCACTGGATACGGCCTCGGAACTCGGATGGCTCGTGGCTCGCGGATTTCGATCCAGAGACTTCGATGCCAAAGCGCTATGAGAATGCCGGTACGCCCAGCGACCAGATGGGCTTCGAGGAAGGCAACACCTGGCAATACTCATTCATGGTTCCCTTCGACTATCCGGCGTTGTTTGAGGCCATGGGCGGTGAGCGGGTTGTCGAGCCGCGGCTGGACAGGTTTTTCACTGCGTTGCGCTGCTGGGGCAAGCCGTGTTTCAACATCGAGAATGAGCCGGATTTCGTGACGCCATACGCCTACGTATTCCTTGGCAAGCCATGGAAGACCGAAGAAGTGGTGACCCGGATAGGCAAAGAGACGTTCAAGCCGACGCCGGACGGCATTCCGGGCAACGACGACCTGGGCGCGACTTCGGGTGTCTACGTGTGGAACGCACTCGGGTTTTATCCTGGCGTGCCGGGCGTCGGCGGCCTTGTACTAGGTATTCCGATGTTTGACAGGGCAACGCTGAAGCTCGCGGGCAATCGTACGGTGGTTGTGTCGAGGCAAGGGCCGGGAAACTATGTGCACGGCCTGACGTTCAACGGCACGCCTTATGCAAGCACGTGGCTTCCGATCAGCAAGCTTCAAACCGGCGTTACGCAAATGCAATTCACGATGGGCACGGAGCCGAACACGAAGCGCGGCGTTGCGATCGAAGATCGGCCACCCACTTTCCGGTAGTGTGTTGTAAAAGGGCACGACTTTAGTCCTGCCGAAAGCTCCGCAAAATGATCTGGGCGTTAGGCCCCGAGGGATGTCTTTGGATCGGGTCTGCGGACTCGATTCGCCGGATACCGACTAGCCCTGCTGGTTTTCTTCGATCAGGCGATCAACGAGTGGAATCAACTGCTCGCCGGTGCGGGGAAGCACAAATGTGCGAGCAGCCGCATCCCACTCAAGCTTGAAGCTGGTTGAGAGCGCTGAGATCCAGATCTGGCGGACGGGCGTGTTGGGAGTGACGACGAATTTCCCGGGTGGCTCTTCAAACAAGACGTTCAGCACGCCGCCCTGTTCCTCGACCTCGAAGCCTGCCTCGTCCTCCTCTTCGCGGACGATGAGGTGCTTCTTGAGCGAATCGAGGGCGCTCTCGGCGACGCGGCGAAATTCCAACTCGTCCTGCATATCTTGCAGTTTATCAATGCAGTTTCACCACTAAGTGTTTCGATCCCAGGTTCACTGGCTGTGGATTTCTCGGGGTTTTTACCGCCTAATTGCCGTTTTTTCACCAAAAACAATGCATATTCGAGGTGGCTACTGAGCAACTGAGAAAACTCCACGAAACTCCAACCTGGAGGAAACGGTATGCGTGTGCCAGCGCTAATGTGGGGAATCGTAGTTGCAGCGGTCGTGCTTGTGGCCAGAGATTCCTGTGCCCAGGCAAAGCTGCCGGCAATTCCACCTGGTCAACTGGTGCGCGAGGTTGTGTACAACGAACTGGGCGACCACGAGCGTCACGGGTATTGGCGGTATTTCGCAGAGAAACACACGCAGCAAGGGACGATGGTCGAAGACCAGATTGAGACCGCTGATGGAACGGTGAAGGAGCTTGTTCTGAGCAACGGTCGGCCGCTTGGCCGGACTGCCCGACAGCTGGAGCGAGAGCAGCTCGATCACCTCCTCGCATCGGATGCCGACAAGTCACGCCTGCGCCGGGAGCACTTCGAAGACGAGAGGCGGATCGGCCGCATCCTTGGTTTGTTGCCCGATGCATTCCTTTTCGCGTACGTGAACGAGGAGAATGGGTGCTGGCACCTCCGATTCTGGCCCAACCCGCAGTATCCGGCGCAAGGCATCGAGGCCCGCATCTTTCATGCAATGACCGGAGAGCTCTGGATAGATGCGCGCATGAAGCACCTGGTTCGGCTGGATGGGCGCCTTCAGTCGAATGTGGATTTTGGTTACGGCCTCCTGGGCCGGCTTTACAAAGACGGGTGGTTCCGACTGGAGCGGACACAGGTGAGCGCCACGGACTGGAAGACGAATCGCCTCGAGATTCATATGAACGGTCGTGCGATGCTGTTCAAGACCATTGCACGCGAGACCAGCGAGGTTCGCAGCACCTTCACTCCTGTTCCAGCGGCCATGAGCCTGAAACAGGGGGTCGATATGCTCAGCTCGCAGAATGTGGCGGCGCCGCCGCCGACTGCACGCGGCATTTCAACTTCTCTCGTTGCAAACCGATAACGGCTCCTGGCGGTCCGAACCAGTCTTCGCAAGCCACTTTGTCCTGAGAGCCGCAACCTTCCTGCCGCATTTTCCGTCCTAAAGAAAAGATTCCCCAGTGAGTTCCGTACGGTCGGCCGGAGCTGGAAGGAAGTTTTGCGTACGCTCTTATCGTTCAATCGCATTTTCCGCTCTCCGATGTTGTCAGGCTGTGCAGTGGGCCTGTTGCTGCTGATCTCGAACTGCCCGGCTTTTTGCACAACCATCCAGGACGCAGCCGCTGCCGGCGATGTGGCGACACTGCGGTCGATGCTCGAAACCAATCCCGCTCTGGCTTCGGCCAGGGAAGTAGATGGAATGACGGCATTACACGTAGCCGCGCTCTACGGACAGAAAGAAGTTGTTGAAGTTCTGATCGCGTTTCATGCAGATGTCGGGGCGGAGGACAAGAACGGCGATACCGCTTTGCACCTGGCCGCGGCAAAGGGACGGCAGGAAGTAGTGGCGCCGTTGCTTCGACACCACGCGGACCTAAATGCAAAGGATGTTCGTGGAGCGACGCCGCTCCACGTGGCGGTGTTCTACAAGCAGAACGAAATGGCGAGGCTGCTTGTTGCCAGCCGTGCAGACGTACAAGCTGCGGATGAGAATGGCGATACTCCACTGCACATGGCGGCGGAAACTGGTTCGGTTGAGTTGTCGAAGCTGCTGTTGGCAAATCATGCTGACGTGAACGCGAGAGATATATCCGGCTTCACTCCGCTGTATGTGGCGGCATTCTTCAAGCACGAGGATGTGGTTACGATCCTACGGCAGCATGGCGGACAAAACTAGCGTTGATTTGCATAAATGGCTTGGGAAGGTGACACCATTCCTCAGGGGCTGAAGCCTGCCATGATGCAGCTTTCACCGCACGGCTGAAGCCGAGCACTTTCAAAACCGGATCTATGCAATCAAGTTCTAGTCGCTAAACGCCCCTTCAGTGCGCTCTAAATCTTCAAGTTCCGACGACGTTAGCCGATGAGGTTCCTTGTGGGTCTTGGGCTGCCGATGGTCGTCGGGTTGGCCCGGTCAACGCGTCGGCAACGGGCCGCGAAGTGCCGCCGGCACTCCCCCTGGATCGCACCAGTCCAATTGGTGATGACAACTACCGCCGACCCGGCAACGAGGCTGAATGCGAAGTGGCAGATGACGATCCTGAGGCTCCAGAGCAGGATCCTTGCGCCGCGGAGAGGAAGATCGACCTCATCGCGTGAAATGTAGCGATCTGCCGAATTGTTTCGACAGCTGCCCAGCGACATTTGAGACGTTTTCAGCTTTTCCCTGCTAGGCGGATCCTTTTGTAACCCGAGCCATGAGGCCGCCGTAATTCCTTGAAGAGCAGTGGGTTAAGCGGAGAATTTGTGGAATCCCCAGCTTGAGACTTGATTTTCGCCGTGAACTTGCGGTAATTTACTAACCAGTTAGTTAAACCGTTTGGTTAAAGTCATGGGAACTGGATCAGAAGCCGTAAATGTATCGGGGGATCGCTCGGCGGAAACGCGAGCGCGAATTCTGGAGGCTGCCTTGCGCGAGTTCGCCGCGTTGGGCATGGCCGGGGCGCGGATGGACCAGATTGCCGGCGCGGCCGGCGTGAACAAGGCGCTGCTGTATTACCACTTCGAGAGCAAGGAGAAGTTGTACGTGGCCGCACTGGAGATGATCTCCGCGAAGATTCGCGATCGTTCGATGGCGGTATTTTTGCGGGATGCTTCTGCGGGTGAGCGGTTGCTTCGCACGGCGCTGGACCACTTCGACCGCATCCTGGCCCAGGGTGCGTTTCAAAGCCTGTTGCAGCAGGAGATGATGCGGCTGCACCAGGGTGAGTCGGACGCACTACCTGTTCTGGTGAAGCGCGTGTTTGCGCCGCTGCAATCGATGTATCAGTCGATGATGCGGGAGGGAATTGCGTCGGGCGAACTGATCGATGCCGACTGGCTGCAGATTCACCTGGCTGCACTGGGAGCGAATATTTTTTACTTTCTGGCTGCTCCTGTGTGGCGATTGGTGATGCCTTTCGATCCGTACGCAGCGGATGTGCTGGAGGCGCGGCGACACGCAGTAGTGGAGTTTTTGGGCAAGGCAGTGTTTACGGATCGAGCGCACGGTACAGAGCTGGCTGCAAAGGTGCTGGCCGACACACCTATGCCGGAGCTGCCGAGCACGCGACCATTTGTGGGGAGAAACGATGAACGCAAGAAATAGAGTTTTCGTGATCCTTGGGCTGCTGGTAGTGGGATCGCTGATCTGGTACCTGGTGACTGCTCGGTCACCAGACGACCTGAAACTGATTGGTACCGTGGATGCCAACGAGGTCCTGGTGAGTGCCAAGATTCCGGGACGCATTGAGAAGCTGAACATTGAAGAGGGCCAGTCCGTGAAGGCCGGCGAACTGATCGCCGTTGTCGAGAGCGAGGATCTTCTCGCTGCTCACAATGCGGCGACAGCGAGCGTCGAGAGCAATCAGTCAAAACTGGCTGAGACCATGGCAACACAGCGCCAGAACGAGGGAGAGGTAACAAGCGCAACCAACACCGCGGAAGCACAGGTGAGGGCGAGCCATGCGGCGCTGACTCAGGCGCAGGCGAATCTCGCGCACCAGCAGGCTGATACAACGCGCACGGTCGCGCTGGCGAAGCAGGGAATCGCGAGCGACCAGGCGCGCGACGAGGCTGTTACGAGTCTCGAGGCGGCTCAGGCAGCGGTCGACACTGCACGCGAGAATGTAGCTGCGGCTCAGGCATCTCTTCAGCAGGCGCAAGCACATGAGCTGCTGGCCAAGGCTGCCGCGCATACGGTCGATTCGACTCGGGGAATCGTACAGAACTCCAAAGCCCTTGCAGACCAGGCGAAGGTCCAGCTCGGATACGCGCAGGTTTATGCGCCGGTGACGGGCAGGGTGAA
>Ga0126381_100004992_pt1 | contig 14512 bp, 11 predicted proteins | sample PanSoiMetPlot_28_FD_96465 | JGI IMG/M metagenome (GOLD analysis project Ga0126381, IMG submission 96465) | Tropical forest soil microbial communities from Panama - MetaG Plot_28 | ecosystem: Environmental > Terrestrial > Soil > Tropical forest > Bulk soil | place: Panama | collected 2016-02-17
CTTCCATAATGCAAAGGGTAACGTCCACTGCACTGCCCGGCGGAAGTGAAGGCACCTTTGCTGCTCCTGCTGACGCAGGTGCGGCATCGGACAGCTCTCAATTGCAGGATGCTGCAGTGATGAGGCAGTCCGCTTCCTCCGTAACACAAAGCGTGACGTCCACTGCACTGTCCGGCGGAAGTGAAGGCAGCTTTGCTGCTCCTGCTGGCGCCGGTGCGGCATCGGACAGCTCTCAATTGCAGGATGCTGCAGTGGATCGTGCTTCCCCCACTTCAGTAGTCCAGCCCAGCGGCAAACCTGGAGGCGCGGCATGGGCTTTGCCGGTCATGCGTCACAAGTCGAATGCATCGCAGGCCGCGCGGCAGAGCGAGGCGCCGAAGGCTGCAATTCTGAGAGCTGAGGAACCGCAAGTTCGACCAACGACCGCCTCGTCAGATTTATCTCGCAGAGTGGGATCGGCTGACGCTGGACCATCGGGACGGATCGCTACCACTGCTTACAAGCCCCGTGATCCTGGGGCTGGTTCTGCGACGCCGGTGTCAACGAAACAAGCAGCCAGTCCGAATGCAGGTCCTATGGGTACCGGCAGAAGTGCAGCTTCGGATGGCGAAGTTACTGTTGTTCACCTTGAACCGCTTCCCGCCCCGTCTGCCACAGCTCAACGAATGGTTTTGGCGCGAAGTCCTGAGCCGGGCGCCGCTGTGGCCGCACCTGGCCTCGTTTCTGAAGCCAACGCTCTTTGGCCGGCGAGCACCGAGCGCGATGGGGCTGCGATCTCAGAACTTGCGGTGGCGGTGCCGAGGCAGCCGGGATCCGAGCTTTCAGCCGTCGCCGGCACATCAGGGGCACAATCGAGCGCGTCCTCCGTTTCCGCATTTTCGCATCATGCTGCCACGAGACTTGCGAGTAGTGCGGCGCCACGTACACTGCTACGGCAACCCGCAAGGCAAGACTCCGTCGAGGCCGCATACGGCGGCATGGCGTTTCGTGGGAACCGTCGTTTATCTCTAGCCACGCAGCCGGAGATAACACACGCGGTGTGGCGGCGAGCGGAGATCGCATCGCCGCAGGCACAGGGCACGAGTTGGGACAGACAGGCTCCCGGCGGAACCAGCGGGATGCTGCAAGCTGCAACAGCCGGGCCGCAGATCAGTGGGGCCCAAACTCCACCGTCGTCGCCGACTTTGCCGGCACGCAGCAGTGCGTGGTCGCAAGGACCAAAGGCGTCGGACATTACGCAACTGGCCAATCGTGTGTATGAGCTCCTGGTGCGGCGACTGACTGCCGAGAAGCAGCGGAGGGGACTGTAGAGCATGGGACATCAACACATTACCATTGCGCCAAGAAACCAGCCTTCCTTTGCGGTGCTCTTCAATCCCTCGGAATACAGTCTGGACAAGGCCAACACGATCGCTCAGGCAGCAATTCCCGGCCTGCAAGCTCCAATCCTTCAGTATGTCCATGGCAACATGCGCACGCTATCCATGGATCTGTTTTTCGATACCTATGAAGAGAAAAGTGACGTCACCGCCAAGACAGACAAAATTTACAACCTATTGCAGCTGGACCGCTCTTCGCATGCGCCACCAATCTGCGATCTGAGTTGGGGAAAGTTTAAATTTTGCGGAGTACTGGACCACGTCAATGGCAAGTTCAATTTGTTTCTGGCGGACGGCACACCGGTTCGGGCCACGTTAAGCGTGGTGTTCAACGAATTCATCGATGTTCAGGTGATGGTACAACAGCAGCCAACCGAGTCTGCCGACCACCGCAAGACCCGGCTGATTAAGGCAGGAGATCGCATCGACAACATCGCCGCCGAAGAGTACGGCGATCCGGCCAAGTGGCGGCCAATTGCGGAAGCCAACGATCTGGATGATCCATCGCAACTCGAGCCCGGTTTCGTGATGGTGATTCCGCGGCTCAACTGAAGGGAAAGGCTACAGCGTGTCGAATTATTTCGCGCCCGCATTCCTGGTGACGGTGAACGGTTCCCATCTGCTGGCGGATGTTTCCAGAAATATTGAGACCATCACCGTCATGAGTATGCCCGACACGATGGACAACTTTAACTTCACGCTGACCAATACTCTGCCGAAGATGCGCTGGACGCACCTCCCGGATGCCGATCTCTTTCGTCCCGGCAGTTCGGTGAAGATTTTCATGGGCTATGTTGACGATCTGCAACCCATGATCGACGGCGAGATTACCAACATGACGGCCAGCTTTCCTGCCGATGGCGTGCCCACGGTAGAGATCAGCGGGCATACCCGGATGCATCGCTTGCGCGGCAGCAACACGACCCGGACCTTTCAGAAGATGACCGACGCACAGGTCGTGCAGCAGATCGCACAGGCCAACGGCTTACAGGCGGAGACGGATGATACGAAAGTTCAGTATGAGTATCTGATTCAGCCCAACCAGAACGATCTGGATTTTCTGAAACAGCGCGCCAGCCGTATTCACTTCGAGATGTTGGTGGAAGGTACGAAGTTGATTTTTCGCAAGACCCAGGAAAATCAGCCCAAGAGCTATACCTTGGTTTGGGCTGGTCCACAGCAGGCTTTTAGCGGCGGGCCCAACACGTTTCCTTTGAAGAGCTTCTCTTCCGACTTGAACCTGCTGCAACCCCTGTCCAACGTGCACCGCCGCGGGTACGACCCGGCAACCAAACAGGCACTGGTTTCCAAAGCCGGACCGTCGGACCAAACCGCCACGATGGGCGGCAAGCAGAAAGGGGCGAACTTGCCCAAGGATTCCTTCGGGTTCGAGCGCAACGAGGTGAATGTCTCTACGCCATTCGCTTCACAGGAGGAAGGCGATCAGGACGTCAAAGCCCGGCTCAACCAGAAATCCCTGCAAACGGTCACGGGCAAGGCGGAGACGATCGGCATCCCCGAATTGCGGTCCGGGCAAAACGTGGAACTGGTGGGCCTCGGTCCGCATTTTGACGGCGTGTACTCCATCGATCAGGCAACCCACACCATAAACGAGAGCGGATATGCTACCTCGCTCGACGTAAAAAGGAATGCGATCTAAATGGCAACCAGTTTGGTTGATCTATTGACGCCGCACGGTGGTTCACAGCAGCAACAAGGGAAGTTCTACGGCGTTGTCATGGGCATCGTCACCAACAATCAGGACCCGAACAACATGGCGCGGGTCAGGGTGAAGTTCCCCTGGCTTTCCGACGACAACGAAAGTTGGTGGGCGCGCATTGCCACGCCGATGGCGGGGTCCGGCCGCGGATCGTATTTCCTGCCCGAGGTCAATGATGAGGTTTTAATTGCCTTCGAACACGGGGACGTGCGTTTCCCCTACGTGCTGGGCGCATTGTGGAACGGACAGGACAAACCGCCGGCGAACAACAGCGATGGCCAAAACAACATCCGCGTCATCCACTCACGTAGCGGGCATCTAGTTCGACTGGACGATACCAACGGAGACGAGAAGATCGAGGTCATCGACAAAACGGGAGGCAACAGCATCACCATCAAGAGTTCCGACAACAGCATGAACCTGACCTGCACCGGCGACATGACGCTGAAATGTACCGGAACCATGAAGCTCCAGGCTACTGCGGGCATGCAGATCACCTGTGATGCCAACATACAAATCCAGGCGCAGGCAACGATGGATATCGAGTCGACCGCTCCCATGACCATCAAAGGCGCCATTGTGAACATTAATTAAAGCGGCATACTGCGATGCTAGCGGATTTCTTAGGCAAAGGATGGAATTTCCCGGTAGACCTCGATAAAGGAAATGGTATCGAGATCAGCGCCGGCGAGAAAAGCATTCAGGATGCAATCTGGATCATTCTTGCGACGACGCCGGGCGAAAGGGTGATGCGCCCGGACTTCGGTTGCGGGATACATCGCCTGATGTTTGCTGTAATTGATGCGGCGGCCGTCGGTAACGCCGCCCAGGAAGTGCGGCTGGCGTTGACGCGCTGGGAACCGCGCATTGATGTTCTCGATGTAGACACCGAGGTTCGCGGTAGAGGAGAGGTGTTGCTCATCAATGTTCACTATCGGAACCGTACTACAAACAACTACTTCAATCTGGTCTACCCGTTCTATCTGACGGCAGGTTCTTAATGGTCGAGGCCCCAAAGATCGATAAGCGAAGTGCACCCGAAGTTGCTGAGCAGGTGTATGGGTTGTTGCCGCATTACTTGGCGCACTGGCCGGGCCGCGGCAAAGAGGGAGAGCTGGCGAATGCCCTTATTTTTATTTTTGCGCGCTTTAATGAATTGATTATTGAGCGGCTCAATAGGACGCCAACAAAGAACCTCCTGGCTTTTCTCGATCTGCTGGGGATTTCTCCGCTTCCCTTAGAGCCGGCTCGAGTGCCGCTGACGTTTTATCTGGCTGGTGGGAATGTGAGTCATGCCACGATTACCGCGGGGACACAGGTGGCCGCTCCGCCGCCTCCTGGGCAACAGACACCGGTAATCTTCGAAACCGAGAAAGACCTGGTGGCGGTTTCGACTCTGCTTACATGGCTGGTCATCAAGGATGGCGGGCACGACCGTTATATCGATTTCAGTTCGCTGCTGGTCCCGGCGGCCAGCGGAGCTGCGAGCGCTACGACAACGACCGCGGTGACGGGCGACGTGGTGCCTGTTCCTCACATGTTTTACGTCCCACTGCCCACATTGCCAGTGTGGCCGGCAGAGAGCAAGACATATGTGAAGTTCACCGTGGATGCCAATTTGCAAGGAAGCATTGACCCGCGAGAACTGCGTTGGGAGCTGTGCGCACCGCCAAAGGAAAAGCCGGCGGCCGCAGCTGCTCCCGGGGCCGCAAAACCACTGTTTCCTGCAGAGGCATTCAGTGTGGTCGCGCAGCAGCCAACGGATGGTACTGCAAATCTCACCCAAAGCGGCGACGTCTTGTTTGAGAATCTGCCAGATACGGAACCAGTAGCAGTGCACGGAGTGCCGGCAAGATGGCTTCGCTGCCGCTTATTGACTCCTATTAACAACTCGCCCACAGCCTCGACAGGCACAGTTCGGGCATCGCAGCTCCCGGCTATCAAGGTACTGACGATTGAGAATGGAGTGGAGCGCAAGGGATTGTCGATTGATCAGGCCTTTTTTAATACGGTAAAGGTCGATACCAGCAAGGATTTCTTTCCTTTTGGCGAGCGACCGAAGTTTGGCGACACCCTCTATCTTGCGAGCCAGGAAGCTTTCTCCAACCCTGGCGCCATTCTCACCATTGACATCGCGGTCACAAATCCCGCAAGCAGCAAAGTGGACATGCCCATTCCCGCCGCGAAGCCGCAAGATACCCAGTTGCGCTGGGAATTCTGGGATGGAAAAGAATGGCGCAAACTAGGCACATCAGGTGTTATTGGGATTGGCGGAGACTTCCAGGACGACACGCAGCTGTTTTCAGAAAACGGAACGGTCACGCTAAAGTTCCCGCAGGTCCCAGCGCCGGCGCTCTTGAATCTTGGCGGCCAGAACAACTACTGGATCAGGGTGCGAATTGTCGGCGGCGACTATGGCAAGGAAGCTCACTACGAGCACAAACTCAGTCTTATTCAGAACCTGAAGGATACGGTTGCCAAACACGGTCTTATCGATCACCTAAACCATATCCTGGCCAAACCCGAAGTTGTCGAAGAGCTCAAGGGTGGATTGGTTCTGGTGCCGGCGACCTTCGCTCCGCCTTCTATCCATTCCATCAGTATCAACTACTCGTTTACCCGGAGTTTTCAGCCGGACACGGTCCTGACCTGCAATGATTTCAGTTGGGTCCGGAGTAACCCGCAGAGCGGAGCGTTCACACCCTTTGTTCCTGTACCCGCCGATCAAGGGCTGCCGACCCTCTATTTCGGATTTACTTTGCCCATCACAGCTCCGGCGGTAACGTTCCTACCCCAATACCCGATGAGCATCTATGCGGGAGTGTGCGCGACGGTCGCGGGGCAAAATGCTTCCGCCGATACTGCTGCCACCGCGGCTTGGCAATACTGGAGCAGAGCGGGATGGCAGAAATCGATCGTACTGGATGAGACTCAGGGCTTTCGTCGAGCCGGATTGATTCGATTTCTTCCCGCCGCCGATTTCACTTTCAGCGATCAGTTTGGTCAAACCGGATTCTGGCTGCGAATGCGCCAACAAGATCCGCAATTTCAGCCAAAGCTCTCGGACGTAGTGCTCAACACCACGATGGGCGTGCAAGGCGCCACGGTCAGCAATGAGATTCTGGGCACCAGCAACGAAACTCCGGGCCAGCGCTTTCAGACCACCCAAACACCGGTGCTCGCGGGAGAAAGATTGGAAATTCGCGAGTCTACCGAACCGTCTCTTGCAGAGCGCACGCAGATTCAGGCGGCTGAAGGGGATAACGCCATAGTGGCTGTAGTCGAGCCCACGACCAAGGCGAACACGTTCTGGGTGCGGTGGCATGAGGTGCCGAATTTCTACGGCTCGGGGCCACGCGATCGACACTACATGCTGGAGCGCTCGACGGGCGAGGTGAGCTTCGGTGACGGCATCAACGGCATGATCCCTCCGACCCTCCCCGCCAACGTTAGGGCGACGTATCGCACCGGGGGTGGGACTGCGGGCAACTTGCCGGCAAAAGCCATCGCGCAATTGAAGACTGCCATTCCCTACGTACAAAAGGCCGCAAACCTGGAAGCTGCCGCTGGAGGCACGGATGCTGAGCCGGAGGCGGCGATATTGGCCCGAGGCCCTCGAACTGTGCGACATGGGGGTCGGGCCGTCACGCGCGAGGACTTCGAAGATCTCGCCATGCTTGCGTCACGCGAAGTGGCGCGTGCGAAGTGCGTTCCCTTGTTCGATCTGACACAAGATCCCGATACACGCAACAAGAAACCCGGGGTTGTCAGCTTAATCCTATTGCCGCGCTCGACGAGGCCGCGCCCTCGGCCCAGCCAGGATTTAGTCGATCGGGTGCGAGCTTTCCTGGATGCGCGACGCGAGCTTACGGCCAAACTGTTTCTGCTCGGGCCGGAGTTCATACGCGTTGATGTCGATTGCGAAATCGCTGTTACGGAGCCGGAACGAGCAAGTGAGGTAGAAGAAGCGGTTAGAGCTGCTCTCGATGATTACTTACATCCGGTGACTGGGGGGCAGAAAGGCGAAGGATGGGACTTCGGCCGTGCACCCCAGCGGTCTGATTTTTTTGCTTTGCTCGAAGGAATCCCGGGTGTAAGTCACGTGCGCGAACTGCGCACGACTCTGGTTCCCGAGCGGCGAGGTAGCGAGAAAACTGGTCGCTTCCTGGTTTCTCGAGGTATGTACCAGGTCATTACGACGTTAGAGGAATGATCGTGCCGTTGCCCTTGCCAAATCTCGATGATCTGACCTGGGACGACCTCACAGCAGAGGCGCGTTCGCTGATTCCCGCCCGTTCACAGGCTTGGACGAACCACAATCCCTCGGATCCAGGCATAACACTGATCGAGTTATTCGCGTATTTCAGTGAGCGGCTGATCTATGAGCTTAATCGCGTCAGCGCGAAAAACGTGGAATCGTTCCTGAGGCTTATTAATGGCCCAGACTGGCATCGGAAGCACCCATTGATTGGCGAGATACGAGCTGCCGTGCTTGACCTGCGCCGGCCGCATCGTGCCGTCACGGCGGAGGACTTCGAAGCATTGGCGCTGAGCGTGAATGAAAGACTGGGTGAGCGACATCAAGAAAAAGTTGGTCGGGCGAAGTGCATCTTCGAACGCAATTTGGAGCGCCCAGGCGCGGAAGGGCAGCTCGCCGAAGCCCCTGGACACGTGAGCGTGGTGATCGTGCCGGCCCGCCGGGCGCATCCCTCGACGGCATTGCTTTGGGAAGTCAAGCGCGATCTAGACGCTGCGCGCCTGGTGACCACCCGAATTCATGTGGTTCGTCCCAGATTTGTAACCGTAAGCTTCGCCGTCACATTGACGCCGCGGCCCGGCGCGGACCCAGCGAAGTTGCGGAGGGATGCGGTCGACAAGCTGGAAAAATTCTTTGACTCGCATCAGGGAGGCGTCGACGGAAAGGGCTGGCCGTTCGGTCGCAGCGTCTATGTTTCCGAACTGTACCGTCTGTTAGATGAGATGCCGGGCGTCGATTACGTCAGCCGCAGCCGGGATATCCAGACGGGAGCGGAAATACCCGAATTGATCGTTGCGCCTGCAGAGCAAGCGCGGCTGAGGCGGGACAGCCAGGGCGGATTGGAAGCGATTGAGTTGCGTCCGGACGAACTGGTCAGCGTATGGATTGAAGAAAGCGATATTACGATTGCACGGCGTTAGCACGCCATAACCTGAGGCTTGCAGAAAATGCAAACATCCACCGAGGTCGGACGCCCGCAACCCCACTTGATGGAGTATCTGCCTGCGATCTATCAGGAAGCCGAGCCTGCACATCCGAAGGAATTTCTCGGACAGTTTCTACTGGCTTTTGAGAGACTCCTGCTGGGAGGGATGGGCGAGGAGGATACGCGTGCCCTGGAAGCGGTAAGTGCGAACGAGCATCAGCCGACGGCAGGCTTGGGAGATGAGATCACCCGCCTGCATCGCTATTTCGATCCGCGGTGGACGCCGGAAGAGTTTCTCCCCTGGCTGGCAGGATGGGCAGCGTTGACACTGCGGGCCGACCTCAGCCTGGAACGAAAACGCAAGTTGCTGGCGCGTATCATTCCGCTCTACCGCATCCGCGGAACGAAAGATTATCTGCAAGAGCTGTTGAATTTGTCGGTGGATGCAGCGGTGCAGGTCAGCGATACGGAATTGCCCGAACTGGAAGTGGGATCACATTCTACCGTAGGCAGTGACACTTATCTGGGAGGAGGGGCGCCGTACTTCTTCCAGGTCAGGATGTTTGCTCCCCGGCTGAGTCCCGCGGAAGTAGAGGCCCAGATGCAAATTGCCCGCGAGGTCATTGAGTTGGGCAAGCCGGCGCATACCGACTATGACTTAGCCGTGGTTTCGCCGCTTCTCCAGGTGGGAGTGCACTCCAGTATCGGAGTCGACACTGTCCTCGGTCCTGAAACGGCCTAGCTTGGGCGAAAGGAGATCCTTCGTGTCTATTAAACGGCTCAATTATTTCACCCATCAATTCCTGCGCGAACACGACTTCAAGGACGAGCAGACCTACCATCGGGAGATGCGGTATCGCCACAATGTCAGCCTGCATGGATGGGGAGTGGTACAAGGCCTTGAGGTGGAGAAGCGGGGCGAGCGAGGAATTAGCGTGCTGCCGGGAATCGCGATCGACAAAGAAGGAAGAGAGCTGGTCCTGACAGAATCCGTAACGCACGAAGTTATCGAGCGCGACACCGAAACTCATATCGCCATACGTTATGCCGAAATCTGGGACGAGGCGGACCGCCATTCCGGCGGAGGGGTCGAAGGGTTTACCCGCGTGACGGAGTCGCCGGAGATCATCGAGAGGAGGCACGCTCACGCCGACGATGCCGAGGTTACGCTTGCCCGGATCCACATCAATAATGTCGGCCACGTGCATGAAATTGACATGGGCCCTGCGGTGCGCAACAGGATTGGAGGTCGCGGCACCGGCGGATGGGTACGATTGCCCTTCAAACCAGCCAGGCTATATCCGCTGAGGATTGGAAATCAGCTGGTTCCCACCGATAAGGCCTATGAATTCATTATTGACGAGTACAAAGCCTACTGCGACGACCAGGGCGCCAGGGGATCGATGGGCATACCTGTGCCTCCGGGAGCGACGAAAATCGTTGACTTTCGCATTGCCGGTTTTACCTCCGGCATTATCAAGGTTCATCTCTTCCGGACTGGTTGGAACCTGCACGAGAACAAACCTGAGGACAGGAAACTTCTGACGGAAACGGTGAAGGGACCTAAGTTTCATCAGGACATTTCGGTGAAAGAGGGAAATCTGGACGAGTCGCATGCCGTGGCGGTTTCCGTTGAGGCGGAAAAAGCTGCGGAAATCTGGTTCATCGCGGCGCGCTTTGAGTAAGCCGCGAGAGCCCCGTGAGAGCGCATCGGCGCGCCGGTTGGTGAAGAATCAATGATAAGCCGTGAGCCATCACCGTGGCCGGCTCCCACGCCGACTGTCGGGCAAAGCGCGTTGCACGCGGTTGCTGACCCGGAACCGTCCTCGGCCAGTCCCTAGGGCAGTTCCACAGAGCATCTGTTGGCGGAACTGGAACGGATTGACCTCCACATTGAAGCGCAGGTATTACGCGCGCGACAGGCCCAGGCGCGCGACGAGCTTCCGGGGTTATATATCTCCGAACAAGAGGTAAATGATCTGCTTGCCCAACCCATCGGCATGCCGCGATGGGCTGCCTTGCCGGCCTCCGGTGCCGTTGCAAGCCTGGAGACAGCTTTGGCCCGCGTGGAGAGCCAGATTGCACGCAGGAAGGCGGCGACGGAACCTAGCGGCTTGGTTCTCCGGCTGCTCAAGCTGGCCAGCCACTTTTCGTTGTCGCCGTTCGATGTCGATGTCGTCCTGATTTGTCTAGCGGCAGAACTCGATCTCCGGTACGAACGCCTTTATGCCTACCTGCAGGATGATGTCACAAAAAAACGTGCCTCCGTCGATCTGATGCTAAGCCTGCTTTGCGCTTCTTTTGTAGCGAAGCTCGAAATGCGACGGCGTTTCAATCTCGCCGCCCCGCTGCTGGAGCACCAATTGGTGTCGCTGATCGACGACCCGGCCAATCCCCGAACGCCGCTGCTAAGCCGTTACGTGAAGCTCGATGAACGGATTGTGAACTACTTGTTGGGCGCGGATGAGATCGACGCGCGCCTCACCGGCTATGCCACCCTGATTGAGCCCAAGCGTACGCTCGACAGCCTGATCCTGCCCTCCGAGCTGCTCAGCGAATTGGGCTCCCTGGCTGAACGAGGCATCAACGGGTCTGGCCTCAACCTGTATTTCCAGGGCCCGTACGGCGTGGGCAAAAGGTCAACGGCCGAGGCCTTGTGCCGAATCGCAGGTTTGAAGCTTCTTGTGGTCGACGGCGCAAGTCTTGCGCCTTCGCCGTCCAGTGATTTCGCCCTGTTTCTACGTCTGATCTTCCGCGAGGCGACGCTGCAAAATGCGGCGATTTACTGGAATGGCTTTGATGCCTTGCTCCCCGATGAGCAATCGACCGTGCGCAAAATGCTATTGCAGCAATTGCAGGAACTTCGGGGAATGGCCTTTGTTGCCGGAGAAACCACGTGGGAGCCGGTGGACAATCCCGAACTGCGCTTGGTGAGGATTGAGTTTCCCCGCCCGGCATATGGCGATCGCCTGCACTTCTGGCGAACCGCGCTTGACGGATTGAACCACATCGACGTCGATCCGGCAGCGCTCGCGAATAAGTTCCGCTTCACTGGCGGGCAAATCCGCGATGCCGCCTTGACTGCGCGCAATCAAGCCTCGCAGCGCGAGCCCGAACGTGCCGCCATCACCATGCCTGAGATGCTGGAAGCGTGCCGTCTGCAGTCCAACCGCAAACTGGCGACGCTGGCAACCAGCATCAAACCGCATTTTTCCTTCAAGGACATCGTGCTTCCTTCTGACCGGCTCCGGCAGCTACGCGAGATCTGTGCCGCCGTCGAGTACCGTTCTCTGTTGTATGACGAGTGGGGCTTTGAGGATAAGCTATCGCTGGGCAAAGGCCTGAGCCTGCTCTTTGCTGGACCGTCGGGAACCGGCAAAACCATGGCCGCGGAGATCCTCGCCGGCGAATTGGGACTTGATCTTTACAAGATCGATCTCTCGACCATCGTCAGCAAGTACATTGGCGAAACAGAAAAGAACCTTTCGCGGATCTTCACCGAAGCCGCAACCTCGAACGCGATTCTGTTCTTCGACGAGGCGGATGCGCTGTTTGGGAAGCGCAGCGAAGTACGCGACTCGCATGATCGCTACGCCAATATCGAAGTCAACTATCTGCTACAGCGCATGGAGGAGTACGACGGAATTGTGATCCTGGCCACGAACCTGCGCAAGAACATGGACGAAGCATTCGTGCGGCGCATCCATGCGACCATTGAATTCCCTTTCCCCAATGCGGCGGACCGCTTGCGTATCTGGCGAGGGGTATGGCCGGCCAAGACGCCGCGTGAAGGGCTCGATTTGGAATTCCTGGCGCGGCGCTTCGAACTTACAGGCGGCAACATCCGCAACATTGCCCTGGCCGCGGCTTTCCTGGGCGCGGAAGACGGCGGCTGCGTGCGAATGAAGCATGTCATTCGCGGCACCTGGCAGGAATATCAAAAGATGGGCAAAGTCATCCTCGAAGGCGAGTTCGGCCCCTACGCAGAATTCGCACAAACGCTGGCACAATCGAATGAGGAGGAAGAATATGACGGATCGCCGGTTTGACCCGAACCTTGGAGCCACCCACAGTTTTCTACAACCAAGCGTCGATCGCGCCGAGCAAAGCGAGACCGCAACCACGCCCGCGCTGCAGCGCGACCCGGTTGATCAAGTGACCTGCCGCGCGGGGGACGCCTCGTGTGCGACCGCGCACGCTTCCACAATTAATCGTGCGACGGCATCGCATCCCGCGCGTGCCGAACGGTCGCTGCTGCAGCTGCAACGGCAGTACGGGAATCGCTATGTCGAACGTGTGTTATCGGCGGCACGAGAGGAAGGTGCGGAGTCGAATCAGGTTGCTCCGGACGTGGAGCGGTCCATCCATCAGGAGCAAGGTGGCGGCCAGGCACTGGATGCCGGAGTGCGCCGCCAGATGGAATCGGCGATGGGCGCCAACTTTGGCGGCGTGCGCGTACATACGGGAGAAAAATCCAACTCACTCAATCAGGCGCTGAGTGCGCGCGCGTTCACGACAGGTCAGGATATTTTTTTCCGGCAGGATGCGTATCAACCTGGCAGCTCCGTCGGGCGCGAGTTGATCGCGCATGAGCTGACCCACGTCGTGCAGCAGAACGGCGATTCCGTGCGGCGCAGCGCGGAGGTAAGCCTGCCCGTCGTGCAGCGACAGATGGAAGTAAGCCAGCCCGGCGATCCCCACGAGGTAGAAGCGGAACATATGGCGCGGGCGGTGATGCAGCAAGAACAACAGGCGTCGAGAGAGGTCGCACCTGCGTCCGAGCACGATAAAGACAAAGATAAGCAGACGCACCATCCGGCCATGGCTAGCCGCTGCGGCGAGGATGCGCAGCGACAGCCCGAAGCCGCGAGTGAGGAAGAGAAGAAAAAACATCACGCCATGGCAAAGGCAGATCGATCGCAGTTAAGCCGCGATGTATCAGATCGCCAACATTCAACCTAAGGCAGCCCCGGCAGCCCGCATCAGTGGGGCGTGCCGAACATTTCGCAGTCTTGCCCTCCTTCCCTTTGGATTCCAGGTGTGTTCGAGGCAGATAGCGTGGCTGATCATATGGAGCAATCGCAGGCACGGATGAACATCAGCCGGCCGACCCGGGAATTACCCTCTGCCCGAGAGGAACACAGGGATGAGCAACAGGTTGTGGGCAAACTTGGGACAAGCTTGCCGGTTTTGTGGCGGAAGAAGCTGGAATTCGGTCGACTCGCTCCAGGTGAGAGTCTCCTTCTGCAGCGCGCGATCGGCAATCAGGCGCTTGGCCTGCTGATAACCGAAGCTCGCCAGCGCGGGCGCATTAGCGAGCCCTGGCCCAACCTTCAGCGGGCTGATGGAACTGACAACGACGATAGCCAGCCTTCGCCACCTGCTTGCGCGCCACCTGTTTTCCAGTATGACTTTGATCCCGTTCCCCAGGATTCATCGCAAGCCTCAACCGATCAGCCAGCTGCCAATTCGTATGTTCAAACATCGCTTGACGGATCCCGTATTCAGCGGCAGGCGACTGGTGGTACGGGTACAAGTCCGTCGATGATCATTGCTCAGACATTGTCATGGTCTGACTTCCCTCCGGTTCCTAACCGGATCAATGGTAAGTCGGCCCAGACTGGATGGAGATCGTCCTGGCGGACGGACGGCACTGGATTCAACATCACATTCGACAGCGGTGGTTCCTGGTCGATTGTGGCCGACCAGACAGACAGTTTATTACGGCACGAGCAATACCACCTTAATCTCGCGGTCCTTGTGGCCAACAAAGCGAATGCAGCCTCAGGAACGATGAAAGCCGGCGCACTGATCGCTGCGTTCAAGAAAGCGCTCGAAGCGCACAATCGCGCCTACGAAAACGATACGAAAAACGGCACCGATGCGCGTATGCAATCGATGTGGGAGAGCGATATCGATGCGGGTGTGCCCGAGTTCCCCATTACGCCGATGCCGCCTAACTAGTGAGGGAAGACACAAGTCATTTGATACGGCTATGCCAAGACTGCTCCTAGTCGGGGAGAAGGGTTGAGGAGTTAGGTTTGCTGCAGCAAGAGGCCAAGCCGACCGCTGACGTCAAGGCGCCCGCCAAAAGGCGGCTGGATGAAGGTGCCGGAAAGCAAGAGATTTCCACTGGAACCTCAGTACTCGCTCCCCCTTCGGCAAATGTTTCGACCGCCGTCTTGCTGGACGAGCATGCTTCGCCGCAGCTAGCTTCTCAGCGCGCCCAC
>Ga0126381_100004993_pt1 | contig 14510 bp, 15 predicted proteins | sample PanSoiMetPlot_28_FD_96465 | JGI IMG/M metagenome (GOLD analysis project Ga0126381, IMG submission 96465) | Tropical forest soil microbial communities from Panama - MetaG Plot_28 | ecosystem: Environmental > Terrestrial > Soil > Tropical forest > Bulk soil | place: Panama | collected 2016-02-17
AACGGCCGAGGACCGGGCCATCCGCGGCGGGCGCTGGCAGCTGGACCTTCCGGTCAACCTGGCCGGCGCGACCCTGGGCCTTGCCGGTCTCGGTCACCTCGGCTCGGCGATGATCGGGCCCGCCAGGGCGTTCGGCATGGACGTCATCGCGTGGAGCCAGAACCTCACCGTCGAGCGCGCTGCCGCGGCCGGCGCCCGCCGGGTCAGCAAGGCGGAGCTGCTGGCCGGCTCCGACGTCCTGTCCATCCACCTCGTGCTGAGCGACCGGACCCGCGGCCTGTTCCAGGCCGCGGACCTCGCCGAGATGAAGCCGACGGCCGTGCTCGTAAACACCTCGCGCGGGCCGATCGTCGACGAGCAGGCCCTGGTCGAGGCGCTGCGCAGCGACACGATCGCCGCTGCCGGGCTGGACGTCTACGACACCGAGCCGCTGCCACCCGGACACCCGCTCACGACACTGGACAACGTGGTCCTGCTGCCGCACCTCGGCTACGTGAGCGAGGCCGGGTTCCGCCAGATGTACGGCCAGGTCGTCGAGAACATCGCGGCATTCCTGGCCGGGTCGCCGATCCGGACGATCAGCCCGTCAGCTCCTGCCTGACCCCGGTGACCGCCGCCTGATCGAGGCGGGATCGACGCGCAGCCGTGGCTATCACCGGCGGCCGCGAGCAATGAGGCTCGGCGCGGGGATGGCGACCACGTTCCCTCCTTAGTGCTGGAGGCGCTCCTTCGCCTGCTGGTAAACCTCGGCCGGAAGCGGACCGTTCTCGGCGACGGCCACGTTGGCCCGCAGGTGGTCGATGTTCGCGGTACCGACGATCGTCGTGGACAGGTCCGGATGGCTCAAAGTGAAGCGCAGCATGAACTCCATCCGGCTCATGCCGTCGAGCAGGCCTGCCAGGTCCGAGCTTTCCCAGCGCCGCCGGCCCTCGCCTTCAGCCAGGCCGATAGGTCCCATGCGCCAGTTCTTGTCCTCGGCCGGGGCGCCACGGGCGACGCCGCCGCGGATGAGCGTGCCAGCGCCGGTGGCGGCCGCCCCGGTGATGAGGTCCTCGTGCTCGCGCTGGAGAGCCGAGTACGGGATCTGGAACGCATCGAACACGCCCATGGCGATGTGATCGGGCAGGTTCGGGAGGGTGCCTGACATACCGATGAAGCGCAGCTTCCCCTCATCCCTGAGCGCCTCGAGCGTTGCCACGGTGTCGTCCGCGGCGAGCTGCGCCTGGCTCGGCGACATGTGCACCTGCACCAGGTCGAGCCGGTCGGTTCCGAGCCGGCGCAGGCTCTGCTCGACGTCGGCGCGCACGTTGGCGGGGGAGTAGTCGTGGGGATACGGCGGCGGGATGTCGGCCGGCAGCCGCAGCGGGCAGCCGCACTTGGACGCGAGGAAATACTCCTCCCGCCGGTGGCCGACATACCGGCCGATCAGCTCCTCGCTGCGGCCGTAGTCGACTGATGTGTCGATGAGGGTGATGCCGGCGTCCAGGACAGCGTTGAGCAGCCGCCCGGCGTCCTCGTCGGCGATCGAGGGCCCGCGCGGCTGGCCGCGCAGTTCCATGGCGCCGTAGCCAAGGATGGTGACGTCCGATCCGGTCCGTCCGAGTGGTCGTGTCTCGATTGCCATGACAGCACGCTCTCCTTAGATGATCATCCCGCCGTCGACGGACAACGTCGTGCCGGTCACGAACGAGCTGTCGTCACTGGCGAGGTAGAGCACCGAGCGGGCGATCTCCTCCGGGGTAGCGTGCCGACCCATCGGGATCATTCCGTCGAAGATGCGGGCGGCATCCTCGGCCGGGGCACCGGTGGCCCGGATCTCGATGTCCTCCTGGAACGCCGTGTCCGTGGGGCCAGGGTGGATCGTGTTCACGCGGATGCCGCGGGTCACCGCCTCCCTGGCCACGGTGCGCATGAGGCCGACCTGGCCGTGCTTGGCGGTCGCGTAGCCGGCGATCCCACTGGCGGAAGTCAGGCCGACGATGCTCGAGGTGATGATGATGCTGCCGCCGTCGCGCATGACCGGCAGGCCGTGCTTCAGCATGAGGAACGCGCCGAGGATGTGCACGTCGAGCACGCGCCGGAACTCGTCGGTCGGGAATTCGGTGATCGGCACAATGGGGCCGCTGATGCCGGCGTTACTGAACAGCACGTCCAGCTCGCCGAAGCGGTCGCTCGCCTGCGCCAGCGCGCCGATCACCTGGTCTTCCTCGGTGACGTCGGTGACGCTCCAGCCAACGTTCTCCGAGCCGAGTTCGTCGGCGGCGGCCACGAGCAGTTCCTTGCGCAGCCCAGCCAGGTGCACGCGCGCGCCCTCGCGCACGAACAGGCGTGCGGTCGCCAGCCCGATGCCGCTCTCGCCGCCGGTAATGATGGCGACCTTGTTGTCCAGCCGGCCCATCACGGCTCCTTCGCTCGCGGAAAAAGATCAAGCCCTTTCTAACGGAACGGGGCCGCCCGGGCTAGCCACGCTCCCGGCTCGCGGCAGCCAACGTTAAGCCAGAGGTCCGCATGGGGGCGGGTCTGCACTGGTCATAGCCAGTGTGATCCCGCCCCCATGCCGGGCCACCTTCGCCGTCAGATGCTCCAGAGTGCCTCGGTGGGGGACAGGCGCGCGGCGCGGATGGCTGGCAGCAGCCCGGCGAGGGCGCCGATGACGATTGCTGCCGCGAGTCCGCCGGCCCAGGCTTCGGGCGGGATGGTAACCGGCTCGCCGTGGCTGCGGGCGTAGGCGGTGGTGGCCGCGAGGCCGATGACGACGCCGGTGACGCCGCCGGCCAGGGACAGCAGGATGGCCTCGGCCAGGAACTGCACGCGGATCTGGCCGCGGGTGGCGCCGAGCGCGCGCCGCAGCCCGATCTCGGAGCGGCGCTCGAGGACGGCGATGACCATGATGTTGGCAACCCCGATGGCGCCGACCAGGAGCGCAACCGCGCCGAGACCGAGGAACAGGGTGTCGAGGGCGCCCTTCGCGTCAGCCTGGGCGGTGAGCACGGCCGAGGGCTGGGAGACGGTGACGTAGCTGGGGTTTTCCGGGCTGGCCGCCGAGCCGAGCAGGCTGTCCACCCGCGCGGTGACGGCGGGGTCGCCGGCGGTGGTGCGGATGTAGATCCTGGCGGGGTGCCCGTCGAAGTGCAGGTACTTTTCCGCCGCCGGAAAGCCGACCAGGATCGCCGAGTCAAGCTCGGGCGCATAGGTGTCTGTGCGGAGTATGCCCGTCACGTAGAACCACTGGCCGTCGACCCAGATTCGCAGGCCGGGCGTTATCCGGTCGACGCCCAGCAGCCGGGCGGCCTGGGCCCCGAGCACCGCGACTGGCTCGCGGGCTGTGGCCGCGTTCAGGAACCGGCCTTGCGCGAGGCTGCTTCCGGCGACCGCAGGCAGGCCAAGAGTGGCGGCGTCCACGCTGAGACCATCGGTTTCAATCGACGGAATGAGCGGGGATTTGTAAGCGCTGACGTCGCCGACTGTGCCGACGTCCTGTACCCCGACAACGCCAGGCAGCCGCGCGATCATTTGCGGCGCCACCACTGGCAGCTCGGCCGTGTCGCCGCCGATTGTCTGCCCGTTGGACACGGTCAGCAGGTTGGTGCCGAGCGCCTGGATCTCGTTGAGCAGCGTGGCCTTAGCGGATGCGGCCAGGCCCAGAACGGCGACGATCGCGGCGACGCCGATCGCGATGCCCAGTGCCGAGAGTGACGCACGCAGCTTGCGGGTCCGTAGCCCGACGCTTGCCAGAGCGGCCAGGTCGGAGTAGCGCAACCGGACGGCGGGCGGAGGGGCGGGAGAGGACGGCCGCTCGGAAATCGTGGTCATGACGGTCCTCCCTGCGCGAGCCCAGGGTTGCCCGCCGCATGGCCGTTGCCGGGTACGGGGGCGGAGTCGGCGATGACGTGCCCGTCGAGCATCTCGATGCGCCGCCGCGCTCGAGCGGCGACGGCGTGGTCGTGGGTGACGATGATGATCGTGGTGCCCTGAGCGTTGAGCTCGTCGAGCAGCGCGAGGATGGCGACGCCGGTGGCCGAGTCCAGGTTTCCGGTTGGCTCATCCGCCAGCACCACCGGCGGACCACCGGCCACTGCCCGGGCGATCGCGACCCGCTGCCTCTCCCCGCCCGACAGCTGGGTGGGCCGCGCAGTAGCGCGGTGCGCCAGCCCCACCCGCTCCAGCGCGTCGGCTGCTAGCCGCCGGCGGTCGTCGCGCCGGGTGCCGGCGTACAGCAGCCCATCGGCGACGTTCGCAAGCGCGCTCAGGTGCTCGGCGAGGAAGAACTGCTGGAACACGAAACCGATCCGGGACGCCCGCAGCGCCGACAGCTGGCGGTCGGTCATCTCTGCCGCGTCCAGGCCGGTGACGCGCACCGTCCCGCTGGTGGGCTTGTCCAGGGTGCCCATCAGATGCAGCAGCGTGGACTTGCCTGACCCGGACGGGCCCACGATGGCGGCCAGCTCCCCGGCCATCACCGCCAGGCTCACCCCGGCCAGCGCCCGCACCGGCGGCGACCCCGGATACACCTTCGACACGTTCTCGAGGTCCAGCACCGGCAGCGGCCTCCGGGACTGTCGATCCTCAGGGGCGGGGGCGAGGGCAGTCATGACGACGCCACCACGACCCGTTGCCCGGCGGTCAGCGCGCCGGTGACCTGCACCATGCCCGAGCTGTCGTCGAAGATCCCGGGCGTCACTGGCACGTACCGTCGGGTGTTTCCCTGGCCGACAACCTCTACCACGTACCCGCCAGGCGATCGGGCCAGCAGCGCCGTGACGGGCACGGCCAGCACGCCGCGCGCGGTGGCGGTGGTGATATTGACCGTCACGGGCGCCTGGTCGAGGCCACCCCCCGCCCGCAGGTTCGACAGCGTGACCGTCACGGGAATGGTCGTGGCCGAGGACTGCCCCTGCTGCGACGCGGATGTCGTCGCCACGGTGCCGACGGAGGACACGACGCCCGACGTGGTCGTTCCGTCCGGCAGCGTGACGCTCACGTTGTCCCCGGCCGTGACTTCCGACTCCTGGGCGACATCAAGAGCGATCGTCACCACTTGCTCATCGGAGGTCACCTGAAGCACCGGCCCGGCTGCCGGGCCGCCCAGGCTGCCGGTCACCTGGGTGACTCGGATCGCGGCTGGCTCGAATACCACCTGGCCCAGCGACAGCGACCCCGGCGGGAAAGACACTCCGAGGTGCTCTTCAACCCGCTGCACCCCAGCCGCTGTCTCCCACGAGTAGTTATCCCAGCCGGCCGCTGCCACGGCCGCGGTACTGGCGTCACCCAGCGCCACCAGGTCGTGGTTGAGCTGAGACACATCCGCGCCGGTGAGTCCTTCCGACAGCGTCCGCCAGTCGGGCACTCTGCCGTACAGCAGGACCACGGGGGAGCCGTTATCCACCCGGTAGAGCACCTGCCCCTGGCTGATCACCTGCCCGCCCTGGGGCAGCCAGGTCAGTGTCCCGCCGCCCTGCCCGGTCACGGTGTAGGACCCGGCGTATCCGAGCGTCGCAGGCACCGGCGTCGTCGCCGACAGGTTCCCCCGGACTACCGCCGCCGTGGCGGGCGCGGGCGCTCCCTGCCCCCCGCCAGCCGACGTGGCCGCGGAGAACACACCTGCCGCCCACGCCGCCGCGACCGCCAGCACCGCCACCAGCCCCGCGGCAATCCAGCCACGACGGCCGCGCGATACCCTTGCCGCCGGCGCTGCGAGCGCGACGCCGGGCTGGCTGTATCGGCGCCGAGATCTCGGCGCAGCGATGCCTCTCATGGTGAAGCCTGCACCTGCACGCCGCTCGGGCTGTTCGGCAGCATGAATGCGGGCAGCCCGCGCTCGCATGCGTGAGCTTTGGCGAGAATCTGCGGCGGCGGCGAGTGCAGGTCGAAGCCGACGTGACTGCTGCTGACAACGAATACCACTAGCCCGGATTCGGGATCGGTGCGAGGGTCGGGCCAGTTCGGCACCCCGTGGGAGCGCATGCACCGGGCGAACGTGAGGCCGGCGGCCAGCTCCTGCCGTCGCTGCGTCGGCGTCGGCCCCTGATACGGCCACAGCGCCTGGCATGCGGTCCGGGCCGCCTCGAACCGGGACTCACTGACGCCCAGCTGCGCTTCGTTCACGGGGGTTATCTTCGGGAGCTGACCGGCGCTGTTGGGGTAGGGGTAGTCCGGCACGCCATGGGAGCGCATGCAGCTGGTGTAGCGGACCGCCGACGCGGAGATCGCTGAGGCGCCTGTGCTCCCTGAATGGCCGGACCCCGCGGTCGATGGGCTGTTGCTGCATGCCGCCGCCACGAATGCGGCGGCTACGACGGCCGTAACGGCTGCGGCTCGCGCCCGCCGCGGGCTGGGCGGTCGCGTGCTACGTGGGCTGCCCGTGTATGTGCTCATCTCGTGCCTCCTCGCGCTGGATAGCGTTACTGTCGATGCATGGCAGCCAGCGTCACGGCTGCCGCGAGCCGGCACATCACGCGCCGGGGGTAGGGCGGGTCCCCCGTAGGAGGGATACGCCGTAGGGAAGAGCGGCACCTCATGACCCTGCCGTCGTCCCTGGCATGCGGCCCGCATCGTCCTCAGCCACCTGACGAGCGGAGCCCTGCGGGGATGAGCCGCTCGCATATCTGCCGTGCCCGGGTGAACTGCGGCGAGCTGGTGTCAATGCTGGTCGGGATGCGGCCGACGCTCCCGCCGGAGAAGGTCGGGTCGGGGAAGTTGGTGATGCCGTGTGATCGCATGCAGGCGGCAGCCTTCAGGTAGTCCTGCTCCTGCTGGGCTGTCAGAGCGGGGGGCCCGGACTCAGCTGGGTTCAGCTTGGCGCAGGCATACGTAGCCGCCTTGGCCACCGAATCGCTGACCTCGCGCAACGCGCGTTTGGCAGCGCCCGCTGGAAGTTGCTCGCTGGTGTTGGGGTCGGGGAAGCCTGGCACGCCGTGAGAGCGAACGCACTGGGCGTAGGCGAGCCAGGATGCGTTACCTGCTGCGCCTCCCGCGGTCGGCGCGCCGCCGGACCCCGCGGTCGATGGGATGTTGCTGCATGCCGCCGCCACGAATGCGGCGGCGGCTGCGACGGTCATGACGGCTGCGGCTCGCGCCCGCCGCGGGCTGGGCGGTCGCGTGCTACGTGGGCTGCCCGTGTAGGTGCTCATCTCGTGCCTCCTGGCGCTGGACAGCGTGGTTCTTGGCAGCCAGCGTCACGGCTGTCGCCAGCCGACACATCACGCGGCGGGGGGAGGGCGGGTCCCTCGTAGGAGGGATCCGCCACCGAGCTGCGCGGAGGTAGCGTGCAGGTGTGCTGGACAGGGTGCGACGCGCAGCGTGGGGGCTATCGGGCCGGCTGATCGCGTCCTACATCCTCGTCACGGTGGCCGTCGTTGTGCTGGTCGAGGCGCTCGTACTCGGCTTCCAGGTGCCGGTGCTGGTGGCTGGCGCCCAGCTGCAGGCCCAGGTGGACGCCACCGCGAGGAGCTACAGCCAACGACTCGTCGAGGGCGTGTCAGCGGCCACCGTGCTCGGGGAACCCCGCCAGCCGGCGCGGCCTGGCGTGGCGCGGCCTGCCCCGGACGGCGCGCTGGTCGTGCCAGCGATCACCGGCCCGATCCATAGCCGGCAGGCGGTTACCGCGGTCGTGGCAATCGCTGCGGACGGCACCGTCGTCGCATCCTCCGCGCCATCCCGGTACCCGCCCGGACGGCCGGCGGCCAGCGAACTCCCCGCCCCGGCGGCCCAGGCAATCCCCGAGATTGCCGCCACCCGCGCGGTGATCAAAGGCAGCAACACCTTTGGCACGCCGTACCCCACGCCGTTCGGCGGCGTACTCTGGATGATCTCGCCGGTGGGCCGCGCCGACACCAGTAAGCAGGCGGCCAGTGCGCGGCGACTGGCCGCCTATGTCTATGTCCAGGCGCCCTTCTCGCCTGGGTTCATTAACCCGATCCGCGCCTGGAGCGAGCTGCGCCAGCTCGGCGACGACGGCCCGCTGCTGACAGCCCTCCTCGTCCTGCTCATCGCCATCGTGCCGGTCGGCGTGCTGTTCGGGCTCCTGGCCTCATGGCGTGTCGTCCGCCGGGTACGCCGCCTGGAACGAGCCGCCACTGCGGTCGCCGACGGCGACTACACCGTGACCCTGCCTGTCTCGGGCCGCGACGAAGTGGGTCGGCTGGAGGCGAACTTCACGACGATGACTCAGCAGCTCGGCTCCGCGCTGGCCGCAGAACGGCAGCGCGCCACCGGCGACGCGCGCAGCGCGGAGCGCGCCCGGTTGGCGCGAGAGGTCCACGATGCCATCTCCCAGCACCTGTTCGCGCTGCGGATGATCGCCGCCGGGATGCGCCGGGCCGACCCGGGCAATCAACAGGTGCGTGCCATCGAGCGCATCAGCGAGGAGGCGCTGCGCGACATGCAGGCGCTGCTGATCGAGCTGCGCCCGGCCAGTCTCGACGGCGCCGGGCTTGCACCGGCGCTGCAGGAGATCTGCGCGGCCTACCACGACCGGCTCGGCGTCAGCGTCGACGCCAGCCTAGACGACGTCACCGTCCCCGAGCCTGTCGAGCACGCCTTGCTGCGCATCACGCAGGAGGCATGCACCAACGCCGTCCGCCACGGCAACGCTCGCCGGCTGGCCGTGTCGATGACCCGCCAGGACGGCCACGTCGAGCTTGTTGTACGCGACACCGGCACTGGATTCGATCCGGCCGCCGCGCAGGCCGGGTCCGGGCTCACCCACATCCGGGAGCGGGTCGCCGAGCTCGGTGGCACCGCGGACATCGACAGCGCACCAGGGCGCGGTGCGACGCTCACCGTCCGGGTGCCGGTGCCGTGACGATCCGGGTGGTGATCGTCGACGACCATCGCGTCGTCCGGGACGGGCTGAGCTATCTGCTCGGCCAGGAACCAGACGTCGAGGTCGTCGGCGAAGCCGGGGACGGCCGGCGGGCGCTGGCCGTCGTGGCCGCTACCCGCCCGGACGTGCTGCTGCTCGACCTGTACATGCCGGAGCCGGACGGGCACGTTGTGCTCGACGCGCTCCGCGACGCGCCGCACCAGCCCGCTGTCGTCGTGCTCACTTCCGCGACCGACGACGAGAACCTCATCCGCGCCATGCACGCCGGCGCGACCGCCTACCTGCTCAAGACCGCCTCGGCCGAGCAGGTTATCGTCGCCGTCCGCGACGCCGCCGCAGGCACCGCGAGCCTCAGCCCTGAGTTGCTGACCAGGCTCACCCGGACGCTCCGCCGGCCACCGCCACAGGATCCGTTCCAGCCACTCTCACCGCGAGAACGCGACGTGCTCCGGCTGATCGCCCGCGGGTACAGCAATCGGCAGATAGCCAGGGACCTGGCGATCGGCGAGCAGACCGTCAAGACCCACGTCCGCGGCATCCTCACCAAGCTCGGATTGCAGGACCGCGTCCAGGCAGCGATCTTCGCCCTCCGCCACCACCCCAATAGCTGACCGGAAAATACCTCTCGGGCAATTCTCCATTGGCCGCGGCCGGTGAGGTCCCGGAAGTACCCCCAGCCACCTGGCACGGCAGCGAAGGGTAGCTGGCGACTGAGGTCTGAGGCTTTGGTTAACGGCGCTGCTCGATGCGGAACACGGGGTAGTCCGCGGCGATTCGCGCGAACTCGGTCAGCGGGGCTCCTCGGTCGACCGGGATGTGTGGGCGGGCTCCGGGGGCAACCTGCAGATAACGCTGCAGGATCGGGGCGCGAGCGACTGGCTCGACTTCGTCCAGGTGCACGCTCTCGCGGCGGCCATGACGCAGCACAGCCTGGCCGCCAGCGGCCTTGAGGTTGCGCACCCAGTTCACGTCCGCACCGAGCATCGAGACCAGGTATCGCTCCTCTCCGATGTCGGCGATCACGATCGGAAACGAGATAGTCCGGCCGCTGCGCCGACCGCGAATCTCAAGCGCCGCCGCTCGTCTCGGCATGGCCCCAGCCGCGAACACGATGGCCGAGGCGCGGTTCTGCAGCCGCGCGAAAAGATTCGGGCGACCAGCTCGGTATAGCCACCGGAGGTAGTTGTCGTACTTTCTCATCGGCGCGGTCCTCCCACTGTTAGTGGCGAGCCGGTTTTGGCTCCCTTCGGTGAAGTTAATCGTCGCCACGGCCGAGCTAGCATCGGGACACGACGGACGCTGCGCGCTGCCACCCGCTAAGGAGGGCCGATGGCCACAGAGGATGATGTCCGCCGCATCGCGCTGTCGCTGCCGGAGACGAGCGAAGCCGCGGACCACTTCGGCTTCGGGGTGCTCAGCAAAGGCAAGCAGCGGGGGTTTGCCTGGGCCTGGAACGAGCGGACACCGACGCCTGGCGCAGCCAGGCGCCAGGCGATCTCGCCGCTGGCATCGAGCGCCCTCCGCAGTAGGACACAGCGAGCGCTGCAGTCTGCCGATGAGTGAGTGGGAGTGTGATGGACGAGCAGATTCTCGGGGCTTACCTGCAGCGCATCGGAGCCGAGCGGCCGGCGGTCCTCGACGAGACGGCGCTGGTCGGCCTGCACCGCGCGCACCTGATGACCGTGCCGTTCGAGAACCTGAGCATCCACCTGGGCGAGGCCATCTCACTGGCTGAAGACGACCTGATCACCAAGATCGTCACGAGGCGGCGTGGCGGGTTCTGCTACGAACTGAACGGCGCGTTCGCCCTGCTGCTGCAGGCCCTGGGTGCCGACGTGGTGCGCGTTGCCGCCCGAGTGCACGGCGACGGAGGGCTTGGCCCGCCGTTCGACCATCTTGCCCTGGTGGTGCGGCTGCCGTCGGGCAACGACCGGTGGCTGGCCGATGTCGGTTTCGGCAGCCACTCCACCTACCCGCTGCGCTACGACAGCCGGCAGGAGCAGCACGACCCTGGCGGGCGGTTCGTGCTCGCCGACGCCACGGGCGGCGACGTGGACGTGCTCAGGGACGGGCACCCGGAGTACCGGATCGAGACACGCGTGCGCGCTCTGGCCGACTTCATCCCGACCTGCTGGTGGCAGCAGACCTCACCGGAATCCCATTTCACCCAGAACACGATCTGCTCGCGGCTCACCGCGGACGGCCGCATCACGCTGAGCGGCCGGACGCTGATCACGACCAGTAACGGCGCGCGAACCGAACGGCAACTGGAAACCGACGACGCCCTCCGCACGGCTTACCGCGACCACTTCGGGATCACGCTGGGCCAGGTCCCAGCCCTGTAGCCGACGGTCAGGAGGTCCGGCCTGGCATTCTTCCCTCAGACGACATGACCGTTTTATGGAGTGGGGCTGACAGAAATGTCTGAACGTGAAGAGCTGATGGCGCTGCGGCAGCAGTGCACCAGGTCGATCAACGGTCACGGGCCGGACACCGCGGCCTCGCTCCTGGCGACCATCCCGGCTGATACGGCGACGGATACCTACGGCCAGGGCGGCGTGGTTGCCGGCCTGGAGGCCGAGATCTGCCGGGTGCTGGGCAAGCCGGCGGCCGCGTTCTTTCCGTCTGGGGTGATGGCGCAGCAAGCGGTCCTCCGGGTGCACGCGGACGCCCGGAATCGCCGGACCGTCATCTTCCACCCGATGTGCCATCTCGAGCAGCACGAGGAGCAGGCATACCAGCGGCTGCACGGGCTCGTGGGCCGGCCGGCTGGGCACCGGGACCGGCTCATCACCCTGGACGACCTGACCGCGATCGCCGAGCCGCCGGCCGCCCTGCTGCTCGAACTTCCGCAGCGTGACATCGGCGGCCAGCAGCCAGCGTGGGACGATCTGGCGGCGCAGGTCGATTGGGCCCACCAGCGCGGTGCCGCCGCGCACATGGACGGGGCGCGACTGTGGGAGTCGTCGGCCGGGTACGGGCGGTCACCAGCTGAGATCTCGGCACTCTTCGACACGGTTTACGTGTCCTTCTACAAGGGGATCGGGGCGCTGCCCGGCTGCTGCGTTGCCGGGCCCGAGGACGTCATCGAGCAGGTGCGGGATTGGCGGCGCCGAATGGGCGGGACGTTGTACGGGCTGTGGCCCAATGCGGCATCCGCGCTGACCCTGCTCGGCGAGCGGCTGCCGAAGTTCCCCCGGTATCTCGACCACGCCAGGGCGGTCGCGTCCGCCCTGGCCAGCATTCCGGGCATCACGGTGATCCCGGATCCGCCTCAGGTGCCGATGATGCACCTGCTTCTGCAGGTGGCCAAGGACGACTACACCAAGGCGGCTCGGCGGCTGGCGGAAGACCAGGGCATCTGGGCCTCCCCGTTCTGCGATCGGACCGGGGATCCGGCGGTGCAGCGGCTGGAGCTCTCCGTGGGTGACGCGACGCTGGAGTTCACGCCAGCCGCGGTCGCTGACATCTTCGCCGTGCTCATCGGCAGCTGATTCCGTCTGTCTGGGGCCAGTGACTAGAACCGTGACGCTTCTGCCATGCTGCCCGCATGTCATTCGAGCCCCTCGCGTTCGCCGAGGACGTCATCGGTCAGCCGGCACGCGCCCAGTTCGAGGCGTTCCTCGATGAGCACCGCAGCGATCTCAGCCATTGCCTGGACGGGCTGACCGAGGAGCAGGCACGCCGATCGCTGGTCCCCTCCCGGACCACCCTCCTCGGTCTGGTCAAGCACGCGACCGTCGTCGAGAAGGTCTGGTTCGACGAGGCCATAACCCGCCGGTCGCGCGCTGAGATCGGCATCCCCGAGACCCCGGACGAGTCGTTCATCCTGGCCGACACCGACACGGTCGCGTCCGTCCGGCAAGCGCATCGCGAGGCCTGCGAGTCCTCACGCCGCGCGGCCGCATCCCTGGAATTGGACGATATGGTCTACGGCAACCGGCGCGGCCCGCTCCCGCTGCGCTGGGTATACCTGCACATGCTGCGTGAGCTTGCTCAGCACTGTGGGCACGCCGACATTCTCCGAGAGCAGATCGTCAATCACGAGCCGTCCGAGTGAGCGCGCCGTGGGGCGCCGTCAGGACAGCTGAGACACCGGTCAGCGTAGTGACGACGCGGGCGGGCGCTCGCGCAGAGCGCCGTAAGCGAGAAAATACGCCGGCACTCGCCGCAGCCATGGGGCGGTCGTGATTACCCGTACTGGAATCGGCGGCCGCGCCCGGTCAGCCCCCGTGCCGAAGACCTGGCGGCCAGCCAGCACGGGCTCGATGACCCGGGCGTGAGCCAGCCGCTGGAGTGCTTGCGTCGCTGCCGTGGTGGGCCACCGGCGACGCTGGATGGCGCGTACGTCCCGCGGCCTGACGGTTCCCGTCCGCAGCGGCTCGGCGAGGTGGCGGGCGGCGGCGACGGCGTCCTCCACCGCGAGGTTGATGCCAATGCCGAAGACGGGTGACATCGCGTGGGCCGCGTCGCCGATACACAGCAGACCAGGACGGTGCCAGCGGCGCAGTCGGTCTAGCCGCACGCTGAGCAGCTTCACCTCGTCCCACGAGCTCAATGCCCGGACGCGGTCCTCAAGCCAGGGCGCCACGGCCGCGAACTCAGCCATGAAGCGGTCCAGTCCCGCAGCGCGCCGCTCGGCGTCCGTCCCCTTGGGAATGAGTGCCGCGCACTGCCAGTAACTGCCGCGGTCGATCATGACAGTCATGAACCGGTCGCCCGCGCTCCCCACTAGCCCACCTGGGTCGCTCTCGCGCCGCGGCAGCCGGAACCACCAGGCGTCCATCGGGCAGTTGAAGCTCCGGAGCCGCAGTTCCGGCAGTGCCCGGGCGAGCGAGCCCCGGCCGTCGCAGGCGACTGTCAGGGTGGCTTGCAACTCTCCGGCCGTGCCGTCGGCGGTGCGGTAGCGCACTCCCGTCACCTGGCCGTGTTCCTGCAGGAACCCAGTCGCCTCGGTATTCAGTCGCAGGCTGAAAGTAGCCTCGCGCTGGGCCTCGTCGGCCAGCAGGTTCAGCAGGTCCCACTGCGGGACCATGGCAATGTAGTTGTACGGCGGCCGCAGCACGCGAAGGTCGCCGACGGTGAGCATCGGCCTGCCAGGCCCGGTCGGCACCTGAACGGTGCTCAGGTGCCGCTGCGGAAGTGCCGCGAACCGCGGCCCGAGCCCGAGCTGATCCAGCAGCGAGAGCGTGCTGGGGTGCACGGTGTCACCACGGAAGTCGCGCAGGAAGTCTCCGTGCTTCTCCAGGACGGTCACGTCGACACCACACCGGGCCAGCAGCAGGGCGAGGACCATTCCGGCAGGCCCGCCGCCGACCACGCAACACGTTGTCCGCTCCGCCATCGCCTGGCCATCCTTTCAGGTACCCGAGCAAGCACCTCGCCCGCCGCATCAGAGCCTGATCGACACGCCGCCAGTACCCCCGCCGGGAATGGCCATCCGCGAATGGCCAACGGTCCGAAATGTTTGCGGTGGTCTTCGGTGCACGAATCTGCTCCAGCCTCCCGGTGCCGGGCCGTTGAATACCAGCTGACCAGCCCGACGAGCGACGCTGAGGCGGCACGCGGAGGCGAGCAGTGATGCTCGCTGAGCCAGCCGTCTCCTTTGGCGCACGCGTCGGAAGAGGCCGTCTGGCGTGCGGGTGATCACCTTTACGAGACGATTCACAGCGAGTCGCGATCGCGG
>Ga0126381_100004994_pt1 | contig 14509 bp, 13 predicted proteins | sample PanSoiMetPlot_28_FD_96465 | JGI IMG/M metagenome (GOLD analysis project Ga0126381, IMG submission 96465) | Tropical forest soil microbial communities from Panama - MetaG Plot_28 | ecosystem: Environmental > Terrestrial > Soil > Tropical forest > Bulk soil | place: Panama | collected 2016-02-17
CCTGACGGGGTGGAACCGTCGCTTGACTCCGACGCCACCTACGACCCGGACAACTTCTCGTTCCCGCACGGCACCCACATGTGCGCCGTCGAGATCGACACCGAGACCGGGCAGGTCCGGATCCGCAAGTACGTGGCGGTCGACGACGTCGGCAACGTGGTGAACCCGCTCATCGTGGACGGCCAGGTGCACGGCGGCCTCGCCCAGGGCATCGCGCAGGCGCTGTACGAGGAGGCGGCCTACGACGCCGACGGGAACCTGCTGACCACCACGCTGGCCGACTACCTGGTGCCGTCGGCCGCTGACCTGCCGACGTTCGTGACGGACCGGACCCAGACACCGGCCACCACCAACCCGCTGGGCGTGAAGGGCGTCGGCGAGGCCGGCACGATCGCCTCCACTCCCGCGGTGGTGAACGCGGTGGTCGACGCGCTGCGCCCGCTCGGGGTCCGCGATGTCGAGATGCCGTGCACGCCGCAACGCGTCTGGCGAGCGATCTACAGCGCTTCAAGCGGGGGGGCCGTCCCTCCCGCACCCCCCCGGAAGGGAGCCTCGGAATGATCCCGGCGAAGTTCGAGTACACGCGGCCGTCCTCGGTGAGCGAGGCCGTACGGGCGCTCGCGGACGGCGGCGAAGACGCCAAGGTGATCGCCGGCGGGCAGAGCCTGCTGCCGCTGCTGCGGCTGCGGCTCGCCTACCCGGACCTGCTGGTCGACATCGGCGGGCTTGACGACCTGCGCGGCGTCCGCGACACCGGTGACGCGCTGGAGATCGGCGCGCTGACCACGCATTACTCGCTCACCAGGGATCCGCTGGTCCGCGAGCACTGCGGGCTGCTGGCCGCGGCGGCGAGCACGGTCGCCGACCCGGCCGTGCGGCACCGGGGCACGATCGGCGGCTCGCTGTCGCACGCCGACCCGGCGGGCGACCTGCCGGCCGTCGTCGCGGCCCTCGACGCCACCTTGCTGGCGTCGGGCCCGGAGGGGCAACGGTCCATCGCCGCGACGGACTTCTTCGTCGATTACCTCACGACAGCGCTGCGGCCAGGCGAGATCCTGACCGCGGTCCGGGTGCCCAAGCTGGGGCCCGGCTGGGGGTACCGGTACGAGAAGTTCAACGTGACCGCGCAGGACTGGGCCATCGTCGGCGTCGCGGCGCTGGCCCGGCGGGCGGACGGGCACGTGGCCGAGGCCAGGATCGGGCTCACCAACATGGGCACGGTTCCGGTCCGCGCGCGCGCCGCCGAACAGGCGGCCGCCGGGGCCGAGGCCACCCGGGCCGCGCTGGCCTCCGCCGCGGCGCAAGCCGACGAGGGTACCGCACCGCCTGACGACCTGCGGGCCGCCGCCGACTACCGCCGCCACCTGTCCCGGGTACTGACCGGGCGGGCCCTGGCGGCCGCCGCCGGCCTCACCTCCACGGCCGGGGTGATGTAGCACTTCGCAGCCCCCCGTAGTATGTCGATTGCGCAATCGATGCCGCTAGGGCGGTCTCGATTGCGCAATCGACACGTTCAGGGAAGGTGACGCCCGATGAGCATGGAGCTTGATAACACTTTTACCGTGCCGGTCCCGCCGGAGACCGCCTGGGATGTGCTACTGGACGTGGCGCGGATCGCCCCATGCATGCCCGGCGCCACCGTGGACGAGGTGGACGGCGACGTGGTAACCGGGCGGATCAAGATCAAGGTCGGCCCGGTGCAGCTGACCTACCGGGGCACCGCGAAGTTCCACGAGCGGGATGAGGCGGCGCGCACGGTCGTGGTCGAGGCGTCCGGCAAGGAAACCAGGGGCGCGGGTACCGCCGCGGCCACGATCAAGGCCACGCTTGAGCCGGCCGAGGGCGGCGCCACCCAGGTCACCATGCACACCACGATGAACGTGACCGGCCGGCCAGCCCAGTTCGGCCGGGGCGTGATGGTGGAGGTGGGCGGCAAGCTCGTCGACAAGTTCGCCGAGAACCTGGCCCAGCAGCTCGCCGCGGACACGGCTACCACCACGGACAGCGAGGCCTCGCCCGCAGCGGCCGGCGAGTCGGGTAAGTCCGGTGAGTCCGGTGAAACCGCGACCGAGACGCCGCGGGAAGCCGGAGCCACGGCGGCTGAGGGGACCACGGCGGTAGCGGCCGCGACGGCCACCGGGGCGGCGGAGCCGGCCAGGGAAGACTCGATCAACCTGGTCCGGCTGGTGGGCCCGGCGGTGCTGAAGCGGATCGTCCCGGTAGCCGCCATCGCGGCCGCGGCGGCGCTGCTGGGGCGGTGGATCAAGCGCGGCATGCGGCGCGGCGAGAAGGGCTAGCGGGGGGGACGCGTTCCGCGATCTTTTCCGGGCCTCTCGGATAGTGCCGTTGACGTGCTAGGTCGGCTTCTGGGCGTCGAACTCGTCCTTGTACTCCTGCGCCGCTTCGGCTAGCCAGGAGCCGATCTGCTCGTAGGCGGGCATCATCAGGCTGGCCATGGACACCCGCACCGACCATTCGGGGCCGTCGAAGCCACCGCCGTTGAGCAGGACGATCGCGTGACTCTGCGCCAGCCGGAACAAGATGTCTACCGGCTCGTAGTTGGCCTTCAGGAACGCGGCGAACTCCTTGCCCCAGTGCCGTTCGGCCCAGGACAGCAGGTCTAGCTCGACGTAGTAGTGCGCGGCGTTCGGGTCGCGGGGCAGCGGCACCAGCATGCCCGTGGCGAGCGCGTGCAGCCGCCGGGCGATGATGCTCTGGCAGACCCGCTTGTACGTGTCCTCGGTGTCGATGAGCGCGGACAGCGCGAACAGCGCCATCTGGGTCTGCTGCGGCAGCGACAGGCCCGCCGTGTGGTTCAGCGCCACCTGGCGGGAATCCGCGACCAGCCGGTCGATGAACCTGAGCTTCTCCGGCTCCAGCGCGATCGAGGAATACCGCCGCTGCAGCGCCCGCTGGTCAGCGGCGGGCAGGGCGGCGATCTTCTCGTCGAAGATGTTGTCCTGGTTGACCGCGATGACGCCGAGCCGCCAGCCGGTGCAGCCGAAGTACTTGGAGAAAGAGTAGACGCCGATGGTATTCCGCGGCAGCACCGACATCAGCGACCTGAAGCCGTTGACGAACGTGCCGTAAACGTCGTCAGTGATGATCGTCAGGCCGGGGTTCTTCTCCGTCACGATCGCCGCGAGCCGGTCCATGGAATCCTGCGACATCATCACCGACGGCGGATTGGACGGGTTGACGAGGAACAGCGCCTTGATCCTGGGGTCGGCCACCTTCGCCAGCTCGGCGTCGTCGTACTGCCAGGTGTGGAAGCCGTCCTCGTTGACCCTGCTGGCCCGCAGCTCGGTGACCTTGAACGAATACCGGTCCAGCCTCGGGATCTCCAGGTACGGGGTGAAGATCGGCGCCATGATGGCGATCCTGTCCCCGCGCTTGAGCAGGCCGTTGACCATCGCCGAGTCGAACACGTAGCACATCGCGGCGGTGCCGCCCTCGGTCGCGAACAGGTCATACGGCTTGGCCGGGGCCTGCCCGGCGCACATCTCCTCGACCAGGTAGGCGTGCACGATCTTCTCGGTGCAGCGGAGCATCCGGTCGGGCACCGGGTAGTTGTCACCGATCACGCCGTCGGTGAGCTCGTGCACCAGCGCGTCGGCGTCCAGCCCGAGCGTCTTGGTGGCATAGTCCAAGGACTTCTGGAGCAGCTCAGCTCCCGGCTCGTTGTGGTTGTCCGCCAGAAAAGCCACATATCGTTTTGATATTCCGGGTTTTGAAGGCATGCCGCCAACGCCGTCCCATTCATCCCACGCCAGCCGGGATTCGGCGAGGCCGAACTTTCCCAGCAGGAAGAATGCCTCCCGCGGCTCGGTGGCGATCCAGTTCGGGTTGCCGCGGCCGGCGTTCAGCAGCGTCTCCGCGGAGATCGCCGTGTTCGCGTCGGCGAGCTTGATCAGCGCGTCCTTCAGCTCGAACGGGCTGAGCTCGGTGAGCTCGCGGGCGCGCGTTACCCTTCCCATTTCTGGCATTTGTCCCCCTAATGCGAGGGGTGCCCGGTAGAAGCAGTCTTCAGCCAGTGCTGGGCACTCCCCTCCGATGCCGCTGTCCGCTGGTTACAACTAGTACCCATTTGATCGCAGAACACAAACTAGCAGGCAGGAGGGCTAACGGACGACTACCTCGGTGACCGGAAGGGAAGAATCGGCGGGGATTTCGAGCGGCGAGGGCGGCCCGCCGCGCGCCACGATCTCGGTGCCGAGTGCGGCGACCATGGCGCCGTTGTCGGTGCACAGGCCGGGGCGCGGGACCCGCAGGTTGATGCCCTTGTCGCTGGCGCGCTGTCCGGCCAGGGCGCGGAGGCGGGAATTGGCGGCCACGCCGCCCCCGATGATCAGGTCGGTCACGCCGTATTCCTGGCAGGCCTTGACGGCCTTGCGGGTGAGCACGTCGACGACGGCCTCCTGGAAGGAGGCGGCCACGTCGTTGACCGGCACCGGCTCGCCCCGGGCCTGGCGGGCCTCGACCCAGCGGGCCACCGCGGTCTTCAGTCCGGCGAAGGAGAAGTCGAGCGTGCCGTCGTTCGCCTTGCCGCGGGGGAAGTCGATCGCGGCGGGATCGCCGGTTCTGGCCGCTTTGTCGATCGGCGGGCCGCCGGGGAACGGCAGGCCGAGCACCCTGGCCACCTTGTCGTAGGCTTCGCCGGCCGCGTCATCGATCGTGGCGCCGAGCGGCTTCACGTCCGTGGTGACGTCGCTGACCAGCAGTAGCGAGGAGTGCCCGCCGGAGACCAGCAGGGCGATCGCCTGCTCGGGCAGCGCGCCGTGCTCCAGCTGGTCGACGGCGATGTGGGCGGCCAGGTGGTTGACCCCGTACAGCGGCTTGCCGAGGGCCAGCGAGTAGGCCTTGGCGGCGGCCACGCCGACCAGCAGGGCGCCCTGCAGGCCAGGGCCGGCGGTGACGGCCACCGCGTCGATCTGCGCGGGCCGGACGCCCGCCGTGGCGAGGGCCCGCTCGAACGCGGGGACCATCGCCTCCAGGTGCGCCCGGCTGGCCACCTCGGGCACCACGCCACCGAACCGGGCGTGCTCGTCCACGCTGGAGGCGACCGCGTCGGCGAGCAGCTCGTGACCCCTTACCACGCCGATGCCGGTCTCGTCGCAGGAGGTCTCGATGCCGAGGACGAGCGGGCTCACGGCGGTCACTGGGTCAGGTCCTTCCGCATCACGATCGCGTCCACGCCGGCTGGCTGGTAGTAGCCGCGGCGGACGCCGATCTCGGTGAAGCCGTGCCGCTTGTACAGATTGCGTGCCCTCGGGTTGTCTTCGCGGACCTCGAGGAACACCTCGGTGCAGCCGCGGTCACCGGCTTCGGTTATCAGCGCCTGGAGCAGGGCCGTGCCGGTTCCGTTGCCCCAGTGCCCGGGATGCACGGCCAGGGTCAGCACGTCGGCCTCGGGACCGCCAGTGAACAGCATGCCCGCATAGCCGATCAGCTTGGCCTCTTCCTCGGCGACCACGTAGCGGCGGCGGCCCGGCGACTCGGCGAACTCGCGGGTGAACATCTCCGGGGTCCAGGCGTCCTCCGGGAACAGTTCCTGCTCGAGCGCCATCACGGCCGGCATGTCGGCGCTGACCATGTCGCGCAGGTGCACGGCGTGCACGGCGTTCACGGCGGGGTGACCCGCTTCGGCGCACCCGGCTCCCGCGCGTCCGGCCGGCGCAGGTAGAGCGGAGTGGGCGGCAGCAATTCCGGGCCATCCTCGCCGCGCAGGCTACGGACGACCAGCTCGCACAAGATCCTGGCGTCCGGGTGAGCGGGCTCGGCGAGCTCGCCGAACGCCTCGGCGTAGAGGCGGCCGCCCGCCCCGGCCACGGTCAGCCGGTGCGCGCCGTCGATCTCGGCGGCCGGGCCGACCAGCGGCCCCTCGATCCGGCGCCCGGCCGCGTCGTACCTGGCCCAGTAGACCTCCTTGCGCCGGGCATCGGTCGCCACCAGGAATTCTCCGGCGTGGTCCGCCCCGGTTCCGGCGGCGATCACGTCGAGGGTGCACAGGCCGTGGACGGGGATGTCCAGCACCGAGCCCAGCACCCGGGCGGTCACCAGCCCGACGCGGAGCCCGGTGTACGGGCCTGGGCCGACCCCGACCGCGACGCCGGTGAGGTCGCCGCGGGCCGCGCCCGCCTCCGCCATGACCTTCGCGACCATCGGCGCCAGCAGCTCACCCTGGCGCCGCGCGTCGATGGTCAAGGCCGACGCGACCACCCGCCCGCCGTCGTGCAACGCCACGCTCACCGCGGGCGTCGCCGTATCAAACCCCACCACCAGCACCCGCCCAGCCTAGTGCTAGTGCAGTGCTAGTGCAGTGAGGCGTAGGCGGCCTGGGCGAAGGACAAGGCGGCGGTGGCTAGCTGGGACTTGTTGACCGGGCCGTACTGGCCCTTGTTGGAGTGCTCGAGGCCGCTGAACTCGACGGTCACGATCACGTTGTGGAAGCGGATGACCACGGTCGCCTCGTCGGAGACCGCTCCCCCGACGTGAAAGACCTGCATGGCGCTGAACGCCTCGTTCCCCAGGCCGGGCAGTATCGTCACCGCGGCGGGGGCCACGGCGGACTTCTTCGGCGGGTTCTGCAGGGTCTGGAGGGTCTGCGAGTAGGAGTCGATCGCGGCGTTGGTCGCGCTGCCGTTGCCGCTGGCCAGGCCATCAGGGGAATAGGCGAGCATGTTCAGTTCCAGCAGGCGGTAAACCGGCTGATGGTCCACCGTCAAGTCGCAGGCGGACCCGAGCTGGCCGTTGACCGGCAGCGGGGCCGCCTGCTTGACCTTTCCCGGCAGGTACTGCTGCACCGTCGCGGCCGGGATGACGCCGCAGGCGGCCGGCACCTTCTGGAGTTCACCGGGCTGGAACGTGGAGATGAAATCGTTCGGTATGAGGGCGGAGTTGGTCTGGCCGCGAGCGAAGAGCACCACCGCGAGGACCGCTCCGATGGCCACGATCGCCCCGCCGACCACCACGAACGATCGGCGCCGCTTGCGCAGCAGCGCCCGCCGGGCCCGCCTTCCTATCGCCTGGGAGCCGCCGCGCCCACGCCCGCGCCCGCGGCCGGTGTCGTCCTCCGCGGGAAATCGCTCCTCGTCAGCGTCGCCGTAGTGTCCTGAGCCGTTCGGCTGGTCAGCCGGCTCGTGCAGGCCACCGGCGTCGTAGAGGCCGCTGGGGCCGCTGGGGCCGCCTGCCAGTGGATTGCTCACCGTGGAGCCTGCGGGGCCCGCAGGGGCCGCGGGGGCCCGGCCGGGGGGCACGCTTCCCGCTGGCCCGTTCGGCCCGTTCGGTCCATTCGGCGCGGCAGGCCCGTACGGGCCGCCGCGGGGAGCGGCGGGCGGGGCGCCGTGACGCGGCGGCGCCTCGTACCGCCCGGAGGCGTCGTGCCGGGGCGGGGGTTCGCGCCGCGGGACATGGCCATGCCGTTGCGGATGCTCGCGGCGATCGGCACGCTGCGGGCCGACCGGAGGCAGGTTGGCCCACGGCGGCACCTCGTCGTCCTCTCCCTGCCTGGCGCGTCGCGCCTGGCGAAGGGGACGTTGAGGCGGGGTGGTGGGGTCCTGCTCTGGCACGGTGCGCCTCCGTGGGACGTGATCGAAGGGTTCAGACCGTACGTGACGACGCTTTAGGGCGTACCCGGGGATCAACTACAGCGGAACTATAGACGATCTTTGGTGCCGGTGAGGGCCGCATGCCAACGCTCACCGTAACCGCGTATCTTCACAGTGCGCTGTTCTGAGTCCGGATCGGGGGAGATCGAGATCTCCAGGCGGTCGTCGGCCAGGCCCTCAGCGAGTCCTTCCCCCCATTCCACCACGGTGACCGAGCCCGCCGTGTCCAGATCGAGGTCATCGACCTCGGCCACGCTGCCCAGCCGGTACGCGTCGGCGTGCACCAGCGGCACCACGGGACCTGGATGCACTCGCGCGATCACGAACGTCGGGGAGGTGACCGGCCCGCGCACGCCGAGGCCGGTCCCGATGCCCTGCACGAGCGTGGTCTTGCCCGCGCCGAGCGGCCCGGACAAGATCAGCAGGTCGCCGGCCCGGAGCAGGCCCGCGAGCCGCTCCCCCAGGTCCCGCATCGCACCGTCGGTGGGGACGAGCAGCTCAGCCGGCAGCCCACTCATGCTGTATATCCACTCCCTCGCGGGTCTCCCACTGCCCGGCACCTATCTTTCCACTGACATCCGCCGGTATGCGCGACACGCCGGAACGGGTCATGAGCGGCCCGCTGGGGAGTTCCGCGTGAAGGTCCTCGGGATGCGGGGGCCGAGGCTGGTGGCTATCTCGTAGGAGATCGTGCCGAGCGCGTCTCCCCACTCCTGCGCGGTGGGCTCGCCGTCGTCGCCCGGGCCGAACAGGACCACCTCGTCGCCAGGCGCCACCGGTTCGTCGCCGAAGTCGACGACGAACTGGTCCATGCACACCGTGCCGACGATCGGCCAGCGGCGACCGTGCAGGCTCACCAGGCGGTGCCCGGTCGCGACGCGGCGCACGCCGTCCGCGTAGCCCAGCGGCACCAGGCCCAGCGTGGTCTCGCGTCCGGTGACGTAATGATGGCCGTACGACACCCCTGTGCCCGCGGGCACGCGTTTGACCATGGCCAGCCGGGCGCGCAGGGTCATCGCCGGGCGCAGCCAGGACGGGGCGCCGCCGGGCAGCGTGGACAGGCCGTACAGTGCGCCGCCGAAGCGCACCAGGTCGAACCGGGACTCGGGCACGGTGAGCGCCGCCGCGGTGTTGGCCATGTGCCGGACCTCCGGGGTGATGCCGGCCTTGTCCGCGACGGCCAGCGCGTCGCAGAACGCGGTGAGCTGCGTGCCGATCGAGGGATGGCCCGGCAGGTCGGCGCAGGCGAAATGCGACCACAGGCCCGTGATCACGGCCGAGCCGTCCGCGGCGGCGACCAGCGCCGCGTCGAGCAGGCCCGGCCAGTCCGCCCGGGTGGCACCGCCGCGGCTGAGCCCGGTGTCGGCCTTGAGCTGCAGCCGGACCGGCCGGTCCGCGCGCCGCGCCGCGGCGGCGAGCGTGGCGACGTGCTCCGCCGAACTCGCCTGCAGGTCCACGCCGGCCCTGATCGCTTCCTCGTGCTCCTCGCCGGGCACCGCCATCAGGCACAGCACCGGCGCGGTGAGGCCGGCTTGGCGCAACGCCAGGGCCTCGGCCACGTGCGCCACGCCGAGCCACGTCGCCCCGCCGGCCAGGGCGGCCCGCGCGCACGCGGCCGCGCCGTGCCCGTAAGCGTCCTGCTTGACGACGGCCATAACCTGAGGGCCGCGGCCCTCGCTTTCACCGTCCGCGCCGTCACGCATCCGATTGCACAGCGCTGCCACATTCGCTGTGATCGTACGGAGATCAACACACACCCGCCTGTCCATCAGGCCCAAACTACCTGGTGGGATACCATGTCCGCGCCAGCTTGGCGCACTTGGCCGCACAGTTTGCGACATAACTGCGCTAATTACGCTGCGTAGCTTGTCAATTCAAACACTTCCTATGTGTTCAGTTCCGTAGAAAACTAGAGCAGCTACTCGTCGGAAACGAAGAAAGGACACAGGCATAATGCGGTGGAAGCAATGGCGCTTGGGAGCGATACTCCCGGCTGCCGCACTTGTGGCTGGGGTGGTGGCGGCGATGCCCGGCTCCGCAACCGCGGCCCCGACCGCCTCGCCCAGCTCGGATACGCACGGGCTCTGCAGCACTCCGTCGCATGGCGGAAACTGCCTCGACGTGTCCAACGTGTACCCGTCTGTCGGTTACGACGGCGCCTACGTCGGTCACGACGAGCCGTCCGTGCTCTTCTACAGCAACAAGGCGGGCTCAGGAAACAACGACACGTACCTGCTCCGGCTGCCGAAGGACCCGCCTGCCGCGCCCAAACAGGACGGCACGGGTGGCACCGACAACTTCATGCTGCACCCGGCCTTCTGGTTCGGCATGGCCATGTGCGACACCCAGTCGTTCCCGAACGCCAACACCAACTGCCCGGCCGATTCTGACGCGAACATCGCCAACAGCCCGGATCCGGCCTCGCCGCAGTTCATCGGCAACCACGCCGGTACCGCGTTCATGGAGATGCAGTTCTACCCGCCCGGCTGGGTCTCCTGGCCCGCGGGCGTCAGTTGCACGGCGACCCAGTGGTGCGCCGCGCTGAACATCGACAGCCTCAGCTCCAACCCGGCCAACCAGAACAACAACAACGCGTGCCTGGACACCGTCGGCACTGAGTACGTGAACTTCGCGTTCATCACCCACAACGGCAAGGCTCAGGCACCGGCCAACCCGGCGGACTTCGGCGCCGCGGCCACGCCGAACCTGGCTCAGGACATGCTGATGAACTCCGGCGACTCGCTGGTCGTGCGCCTGCACGACACTCCGGCGGGCTTCCGGGTCGACATCGCCGACCTCAGCAGCCACTCCTTCGGGTCGATGACCGCGAGCACCGCGAACGGGTTCGCGCAGGTGGACTTCCAGCCGAACTCGGCGACCTGCAACCTCACCCCGTACGCGTTCCACCCCATGTACGCGACCTCCAGCCCGAACACCCGGGTACCGTGGGCCGCGCACTCCTACAACGTGGCGTTCGCCGATGAGATCGGCCACTTCGAGTACTGCAACACGGCCGACCCCAACACCGGCAACTGCACCGCGGCCGGCGCCACCGAGAAGGACGGCACGCTCGACAACGACGACGCTGGCTGCTTCCCAGGGTCGCAGGGCCTGCTGTACCAGATCACTGGGTGCCTCGGCACCGACAACGATTTCGACGGGCCCGAATACGGACCCAACTGGCCCGGCACGGGATCGGTGGCGCATCAGCGGCAGTTCGATGCCGAGCCGATCACGTTCACCAGCCCGCTGTTCAACGGGTTCCAGCGCTACTCCCAGGTGGCGTTCGAGGCTGACCTGCCCCGCATCGAAGAGTCCAACCTGGGCGGACCCGGACCGTTCTGCAACCCGACGACGGGTACCGGCTGCGTGAACCCGCCCCCGGGCACCTCGTTCTACCCGATGTTCACCACGGCACGAGGCGGCGGCGCGTGTGTCTGGCGGGAGGGCGGGCCGAACCTGCCCGGTGCGACGAACACGTTCGGCGGATCGTCAACCACCGAATTCGGCAACCTGCTCACGCTGTTCTACCCGACGGTGGTCAACGGGCAGCCCGCGTCCTCGAACAAGATCGAGGACTTCCGTCAGATCATGCCCAACAACCCCTGCTGATCAACGGTTAGCCGAGGGCGCGGAACGCGTCAGGCAAACCCCTGATGACATCGGAGGCGCCGATCGGTGCCTCCGATGTCGTTTCTTCTCCTGGTGCCGGTGCCACCGCGGCCAGCCGCCCCGCCAGGCCGTGCAGGTAGGCGGCGGCGATAGCGGCGTCGGCTGGGCGCAGGCCCTGCGCCAGCAGGGCGCCGGCCAGGCCGGACAGGACGTCACCTGACCCGGCGGTGGCGAGCCACGGAGTACCGGTCGGGTTCACCAGGACCGTCGTCGCGCCGGGATCGGCGATGACGGTGGTCGAGCCCTTCAGCAGCACGGTGACGCCGAGCTCGGCGGCGGCCCGCCTGACGTGCTCGAGCCGGTGCGCCTCCACGCTCGCCGGGTCGGTGCCCAGCAGCCGGGCCAGTTCGCCCGCGTGCGGTGTTATCAGCGTCGGCGCCGAACGGCCCGCGGCCAGCTTCTCGAACCCGGCCAGCAGGGTCAGGCCGTCCGCGTCCACCAGGACCGGCAGGCTGGTGCCGAGCACCGCCTCGAGCCGCCTGCCCGCCGCCTGGTCGGTGCCCATCCCCGGACCCGCCACCCAGGCCTGCACGCGCCCCGCCGCGGTCGGGTCGCTGTCCTGCGTGTGCACGGTCACGACGGCTTCCGGCCAGGCCTGGCGTACCGCCTGAGCGGCGCTGGCCGCGGTCACCACCCGCACCATCCCCGCCCCGCCGTGGATGGCCCCGCCGGCCGACAGCACGGCGGCTCCGGCGAACCTGTCACTGCCCGCCAGCAGCCCGACGACGCCGCGCCGGTACTTGTCGGACTCCGCGCCGGGCCGGGGCAGCAGCGCCCTGATGTCGGCGTGCTGGGGGGCGCGGGCCTCGGGCGGCGTCCGCGCCAGGCCGTGCTCCACGCCGTGTTCCAGGCTGGGCTCCAGGCCGATGTCGATGAGCTGCACTGAGCCGGCGTGACCCGCGCCGGGGTCGATGAGCAGGCCCGGCTTGATCACGCCGAAGGTGACCGTGACGTCGGCGGTGACGGCCGGTCCGGCCACGACGCCGGTGTCCGCGTCGATGCCGCTCGGCAGGTCTACCGCGACGACCGTGCTGCCCGTCCGCGTGCGCGCCCGCTGAGCCAGGCCAGCCAGGGTGGCGTAGGGCTCGCGCAGCCCGCCGTGGCCGCCGATGCCGAGCATGCCGTCGATGATGAGGTCGGCCTCCATAGCGGCGCCGGACGCCTCGCGGAGGATACGCCCGCCCGCGGCCCGCAGGCCGGCGGCGCCGCCCTCATGGACCCGGCCGCCAGGGGCTATCGCGGTGACCACCGCACCGCGGCGAGCCAGCCTGGCGCCCGCGTACAGCGCGTCGCCGCCGTTGTCACCTGGGCCGGTCAGCACCGTGACCCGAGCGCCGTAGACCCGGCCAGGCCGCCGGGCGAGCAGCGTCGCGCAGACGGAGGCGAGCCCGGCCGCTGCGCGCTGCATCAGCGTGCCGTCGGGAAGGGTCGCCATCAGCGCGCGCTCGGCGGCGCGCACGGTCTCGACCCGGTAAGCCTGACGCATGGCTACCTGTGCGGGTGATCGGCGAGCTCCAGCCGGACCGCGTCGGCGAGCTGGCTGATGACCAGGTCCGCCAGCCCGGCGTCCCTGGCCTGGACCATCAGCCGGATCTTGGGCTCGGTGCCGCTGGGCCGGACGAGCACCCGCCCCTCGCCGCCGAGCTGGGACTCGGCGCGTGAGACGGCCGCCGCGAGCCCCGGCCCCAGCCGCGACCCGTCGCCGGGCACGTTGAGCAGGACCTGCGGATACCTCGGCATCAGCCGGGCCGCGTCGGCCATGCTCAGCCCGCGCCTGTTCACCGCGGCGAGCAGTTGCAGGCTGGTCAGCACGCCATCGCCGGTCGCCGCGTGCTCCAGCATGATGATGTGCCCGGACTGCTCCCCGCCAAGCAGGTAGCCGCCGTCGCGCATCGCCGCCGACACGTGCTTGTCGCCCACCGGGGTCTCGATCACCGCGATGCCCGCCGCGCGCATCGCGTCGTGGAAGCCCTGGTTCGACATCACCGTGACCACCACGCCGTCTCCGGCCAGCCGGCCCGCTTCCTTCAGCTCGGTGGCCAGCACGGTCAGGATCTGGTCGCCGTCGAGCGGCTGGCCGCCCGCGTCCACCGCGAGGCAGCGGTCCGCGTCGCCGTCGTAGGCGATGCCGGCGTCGGCACCGTGCTCGATGACCGCCGAGGCGAGGGCCTCCAGCGCGGTCGAGCCGCAGCCCAGGTTGATGTTCAGGCCATCCGGCTCGACCCCGATCGCGGTCACGTCCGCGCCGGCCCGGCGCAGCGCCCGCGGCGCGATGCGGTAAGCCGCCCCGTGCGCGCAATCGACGACCAGCTTGAGCCCGGACAGCGCCGAGGCCTGCCCGGCGCCCAGCGCGGCGATCAGGTGGTCCAGGTAGCGCTCGTGCTCCGCGCTGGCCTCGCTGACCCGGCCGAACTGGCGCCCGGCGCAGCGCACGCCAGTTCTAGCCCCGCTGAGCTCGACCTCGATCTCGTCCTCGACCGGGTCCGGTAGCTTGACCCCGCCCGGGCCGAAGAACTTGATGCCGTTGTCCGCCGCGGGATTGTGGCTCGCCGAGATCACCACGCCGAAGTCGGCGGCCAGTGCCCCGGTCAGGTAGGCGACCCCGGGGGTCGGCAGCACGCCGAGGCGGAGCACGTCCACTCCCTCGCTGGCCAACCCGGCCACCACCGCGGCCTCGAGGAACTCGCCCGAGACGCGCGGATCGCGGCCGACCACCGCGACCGGACGAGAGCCCGGCTGGGCGCCCGCACCGGAACCGCCCGCACCGCACAGAACCCGGGCCGCGGCCACGGACAGATCCATGGCCAAGCGCGCGGTCAGGTCGCGTCCTGCGACACCCCGGACACCATCGGTACCGAACAACCGCGGAGCAGGCACCGTCGTGCCCTCCGGCTCGCCCACTAGCGCTTGGAGTACTGCGGTGCCTTGCGCGCCTTCTTCAGGCCGTACTTCTTGCGTTCCTTCACCCGGGCGTCGCGGGTCAGGAAGCCCGCCTTCTTCAGCGCGGGGCGGTTCTCCGGGTCCACCAGCGTGAGCGCACGGGTCACGCCGAGGCGCAGCGCGCCGGCCTGACCGGTGACGCCGCCGCCGGAGATGCGGGCCACGACATCGAACTTCTCCTCCGCGCCCAGGGTCACGAACGGCTCATTGACGAGCTGCTGGTGCACCTTGTTCGGGAAGTACGTCTCAAGCGTCCGGCCGTTGATCTGCCACTGCCCCGTACCCGGCAG
>Ga0126381_100004995_pt1 | contig 14509 bp, 17 predicted proteins | sample PanSoiMetPlot_28_FD_96465 | JGI IMG/M metagenome (GOLD analysis project Ga0126381, IMG submission 96465) | Tropical forest soil microbial communities from Panama - MetaG Plot_28 | ecosystem: Environmental > Terrestrial > Soil > Tropical forest > Bulk soil | place: Panama | collected 2016-02-17
CTCGTGTCCGTCGGGCGTGAAGAGCACGACGCCCGTCTCCGCCCCCGGAATCTTGAGCTCGATCCAGCGCTTCCCCGGCCCCATCGGCTGGTCCGTGTGGACCTTGAATCCGAGCCGGTCGCGGTAGAAGGCGAGGGCGCGATCCTGATCGGCGACCGGAATCCCGACGAACTTCACGCGGCGGATCATGGAGAACCTCCTCGGCCCAGAATCTAGAGACCGGCCCGCCGCGTTGTAAAGCAAATTCGTCTGTCTCGACGGTCACTATAGTAATTGTTACTATAGCTATGAATGGACACACTGAGGCTCGATCTCTACGTCGTGGACACGCTCATGGCGGATCTCGTCGGCCACGACCGCTCGCCGTCCTCGTTCCTCGTGTACCTGGCGCTCGCGGCGCGCCTCCGGGGCCGGCGCCCGTCGCCCGTCCGGATCAGCCACCGCCAGTTGGCCGACGAGACAGGCCTCTCGAAGAGCTCCGTCCAGGCGGCGATTCGAAACCTCGTGCGGCGCCGCCTCCTCGCGGTCGAGCGCGCATCGGAGACCGCCGTTCCGGCCTACACCGTGCTCAAACCCTGGCGCGGCCGCGCCCGCGGGCGCTAGCGGATCTCTTACCGCCGCTTCTTCGAGGGAAGCAGCCGATACCCCGACAGCGTCTTTTCGACCTTCCGGCGGACGTCGTCTCGGACCGGGACGAGCGGGAGGCGGAGGGTCTCGCCGCATTTGCCCATCAGCGCGAGCGCGCACTTGACCGGGCCCGGGTTCGACTCGAGCAGGTTCATCTCCATCAGGGGCTGCCAACGGCGCTGCAACTCGAGCGCCTCGTCGCGCCGGTCCTCGAGCGCGGCATGGACCAGCGTGCACATCTCTTTCGGAATCTCGTTGGCGGCGATCGAGATGACACCCCGCGCGCCGAGGGCAATCATCGCGAGTGCGGTCGTGTCCTGACCGGCGTACACGGCGAATTCGTGCGGCACCGAGGCCATGAGCCGGGCGATCTTGTGGAAGTCCATCGAGGCTTCCTTGAGCCCCGCCACGTGCGGGATCTCCGCGAGCCTCAAGATCGTCTCGACATCGAGGTCGAGCGACGTGCGCCCGGGCTCGTTGCCGACGAGGATCGGCAGGTCGGTCGCATCGGCGATCGCAGAGAAGTGCCGCAAGAGGCCCTCCGCGCTCGGCCGGTTGTACATCGGCGTGACCGAGAGGATGCCGTCCGCCTTGGCATCCGCCGCGTCGCGCGCCCAGAAGACGGCGCGCGCCGTGTGGTTTCCGCCTGCCCCCGCGACGACGGGGACGCGGCCGTTGGACGCCCGCACGACCGCCGCCGTGACGGCCCGACGCTCGTCGCGCGAAAGCGTCGCGGATTCGCCGGTCGTGCCGCACGGCAGGAGGAAGTCCACGCCCGCGCGGATCTGGTCCTCGACCAGCGCCTCGAGCGCTCCGAAATCGATGCGGCCCCTCTCGTCGAAAGGCGTCACCAGCGCCGTGCCGCAGCCCGCCCACGGGACGACCGTCACGTTGCCGTTCAACCCCACTTTCATCCTCTCCGCTCGCCCAACCGTATAATCGAAGCGCCTCCCGGATCGAGCAGGAAAAAAGCATGAGCGCACCCACGGCCGGGCCTCTCTGTCCCCGCTGCCGGCGGAAGCTGGCGGCCTGGAGGCTGGATCACTGCGTCTACTGCGGCGAGGCGCTGCCGGCCGGGCTGAAGGAGGCGCACGACGCCCCGTCCGGCCTGCAATGGGTCGATCGCCCGGCGCTCCCGACCGATCTTTCGAAGAAGCTCGAGCTGATGAAAGTCGTGCCGATCGAAGCCCGGCGCAAGTCCCGCTCCCTCGTTGCGACGATCGGAACGATCTCCGTCCCCATCTTCGCCATCATCTTCTACCTTCTCTACACGATGGTCCGCCGGCTCTCCCCCGGCACGGCGATCCTGGTGCTCCTCGGCGGCTCCGGCTTCCTCGGCTACCTCATCTGGATCTTCGCGAAGGCGGCGAAGACCCGGAGACCTTAGTCGAACAGGCTCCGCTTCGGCTCCTCCGGAATCCGGATCCCGAGCTCGCGCGCGAGCGCCCGGATCGTCAGCGGCGCGCACCCTTCGGCCCGGTTGTTGACGAGGACGAAGGCGTCGGCGCCGGCCTCCGTCACGTGGCGAATCAGGCGGACGAGGTCGCGGCGCATGTCCTCGCGCGGCGCCTGGACGTGGTCGTATGGCTGAAACCGGCGGACCGCGTCCTCGTACGCCATGCCCGGGGGAACGAGGATGCGCGTGACGGAGAACTTCGCCGGAAGCGGCTGCGCCGCTTCCCACTGCTCGAGGAGTCCCGGCGTCCGCGTCCACCAGTTGAAGACGTGGGCGACGCCGCGACGCCGCAGAACGTCGAAGTACTCGGGCGCGAAATACGCCGGCGTCCGGATCTCGATCGCGTAGTCGTGCTCCGGCGGGAGCTCTCCGAGGAATGCGTCGAGCCCCTCCACGAACCGCGCCCGGCGCTCGGCCGTGGGTTGCCACTCCGTCGGAAACTCGAACACGAAGGCGCCGAGGTGCGCCGCGAACGCCCGCTCGTACGCCGGGAGGACCTCCTCGCGGAACGCCTTCGCGTCGAGGTATCGCGGGTTCTCGGCGCCGACGCGGCCCGCGTGCCGGGGCAGGTCGGGGAATCGCGGCATCGTGATCTCTTCCCAGACCTTCGACACGACCGGAAAACCCGGGGGGAGCGCTCGGGCGTACCGGGCCAGCTGCGCCTCGGTCGGCGGCCGATAGAACGGAAAATCGAACTCGACCGTCCGGAACGGCGCATAGCGCGCGTACTCGCGCAGGCACTCGACCTTGAAGTCGGCTTCGCGATACCGGTCGTGGTAGACGATCCCCTTCCAGCCCTCGTACGCGAAGCTCGCCGTGCCGAAGAGGATCTCGGCCATGACGCGAGTATCTAGCATCGGCGGGCACGTAGAATGCCGCCCCATGATTCCGCTGCGCGGCGCCGCGGAGATCGCGAGCCGGCTCGAGGTCGCGGCGGCCGGGCGGATCCTCCTCGTCGAGGCGCCGGAGGAGCTCGCGAACGCGATCACCGTGTCGATCTCCCCGGAGCAGAGTCTCCGCACGGCCGAGGCGCGCACGCTGCGCTCGGTCAAGGAGCCGTTCGACCTGATCCTCCTGTGGCTCGAGAGCCGGGTCGGGTCGCGCGCCGTCCTCGACGCCGCGGTCAAGCGGCTCGCGCCGGACGGAAAGCTCTGGGTCGCGACCGCGCTACGGAAGGTGACCGGGCCGAAAACGCCGGCGATCCATCGCCTCGCCCTCGAGGACCTGAAAAAGGCGTTCGAGAAACCGGGGCTCGTCGCGGACCGCGAGGCGAGGCTGTCGGCCTGGCACGTGGCGCACCGCTTCGTCGCGGGAAAGGATCCCTCGAGCTAGGGCTCGGTCACTCCACGTACGGGAAGAACCGGCCCGTCACCCGGAAGAAGCGGCCGCTCGGAGGCTCTACGGTCAGCTGGCAGCGGGAGACCTCGAGCGTCGTCGAGAACGAGACCCCCGGGGCGGTCAGGCTGATGGGGTACTTCGTCCCCACCTTCAAAGGAGTGTCGAAGTCGAAGCGCACGCCGGTCGGCGAAACCTCCAGGACCTGGCGGGCCTTTTCCCACCGGATCTTCAGCTCGTACTGCTCCGGCTTGAGCTTCTTGGAGGTCTTGCCGGACGCGGGCGGATCCGTCTTCCTCTCAGCCATGGACTCGGGGGGGACAGCCTACTCCGTTTCGGGTCGGGTTCCAACGGCGCGGGGAAAGCCTCAGGAGCGCCCCAGTGAGCGAGCGAGTTTGATCGCCGCGGGCAGTCCCTTCTTCTCCCGAAGAGCGCTGACGCGCGCCTTCTCGGAGGCTTTCAGCCGGCGCACGAGGCCCATGTACTGGCCCTGCTGACGGCGCAGGGCCCGGACCTTCGGCGACAGGTTTCGGCGCGCACGCCCGGCGGTCCGAACGGTCGTCGCCGTTGCGGCCGCGGTCGCCCGGGCGCCGAGGCGCTCGAGCTCTCCGAGCCGGCGGCGCAGTGCGGCGATCTCTTTTTCACGCTCATTCAGGATCTCGCGCACGTGGCGCTCAGCGATCCGGCGCTTGGCGATCAGGGTCTCCAGAACGTAGTGAGCTTCCCTGGGGTCGAGCTTCATCGTGTCTTCACCTCCGGGCGGGCGGGGAGTCTATACCAGCCGGCCTCGAACGCCATCTAGGCGAGCACGTCACGGCGCACGAAGACGGCGAACGCCGCCGCGACTGCGGCCGCGGCCCAGACGGCCAGGACGGCCGCCCCGAAACCGACGGTCAACCCCGTGATCGGCGGCGGGGAGCCCGAGTAGTAGTCCGGCAGAGGGAGGTTCGTCACGAAGAGGAATTTCTGGGACTCCCACGTGGGAGCCAGGCGCGGCAGGATCGTCCCCGCGATCAGCGCCGCGAGCATCGTCCCCATCGCGGCCGCCGTCGAGCGCAGCAGCACGCTCGTCAGCAGGGCGATTGCACCGACGCAGAGCGTCGCGAACCAGGCGAGACCGTACGCGAGGATCGTGTCCTGCCAGAGGAGCACCGAGCGCACCGAGGCGGGATCGAGACGCTCGCCGGCGACGCGGAACCCCGTCAGCGCGGGCGCGGCCCAGCCGCCGTAGCCGTAGGCGATACCGCCGAAGAGGTACGCCACGATTCCTCCGAAGAGGACGGTGAGCGTGATCGCCAGGACGAGCGCCGCGAGCTTGGAGGCGAGCACGCGGGCACGCCCCACCGGCCGCGTCAGGAGGAGCTTGATGGTCCCCTGCGCGAACTCCCCCGACACGACGTCGGAGGCGAAGACGATCGCGAGCAGCGGCAACAGCAGGTAGCTCGCCGCGTTGGCGAAACCGCGGGCGAAGAGCGGGCCGGAGACCGCGTCGGGATCGATGTTGTGGTCGAGGTGGTAGCGCAGCCGGTCGAGCTCGAAGCGCGCCCAGCGCCGCCACGTCGGCGGCGTCCGATTGTCGCGGAGCATGTTCTGCATGCGCGCCATGCGCTCCTGCGTCTCGACGTGCCAGTCCTTGTTGTGGAAACGCTCTCGCCCGCGCGCCTGGGCGAAGACGATGAGCCCGATCAGCGCGACGAGGATCAGGATGACCACGCGAAAGCGCCGCTGCCGCGAGAACTTCAGGATCTCGTTCTCGACGAGGCCGGAAAACCTCATACGGTCTCGCCGCCTGTCACATCCAGAAAGACTTCCTCGAGCGACGCGAGCGAGCGCTCCACCGCGAAGACGTCGACGCCGGCCGCCGCGAGCGCGCGCAGGGCCTCCGGCACGGACTCCTTCGGGAGCCGGGCGTCGACCTCGCCTTCCCCGTCCGCGTTGCCGGCGACCTCGGCGTGGCCGAACGCGGCGAGGACCTCCGCCGCCCGGCGCGCCGGCCGGACGATCAGGCGCAGGCCGTCGGAGGCGACGCGGTTCACGAGCTCGCGGACCGGCCCGGTTGCGAGCGTGCGGCCTCGATGGATGATCGCCACGCGGTCGCAGGTCTGCTCGACCTCCGAGAGCAGATGGCTGGACACGAAGACGGCGATGCCGCGCTCGGCGGCGAGCCGCCGGACCAGCCTCCGGATCTCGCGGATGCCGGCCGGGTCGAGCCCGTTGGCCGGCTCGTCGAGGATGAGCACGTCCGGGTTCCCGAGAAGCGCCTGCGCGATTCCCAGGCGCTGCCGCATCCCGAGCGAGTACGTCGAGACCTTGTCGTCCAGGCGCTCGGTCAGCGCGACGAGGCTCGCGAGCTCGGAGATGCGCGCGGCTGCGCCGTCGGGGAGCATCCGCGAGAAGTGCACGAGGTTTTCCCGTCCGGTCAGGTACCGGTAGAGGTCCGGGGACTCGACGATGCAGCCGACGTGGCCCATCGCGCGCCGGAAGTCGTGCGCGAGGTCGAGCCCGCGGATCCGGACGCGACCGCGGTCGGGCCGCGCGAGGCCGACGAGCATCCGGATCGTAGTCGTCTTGCCGGCGCCGTTCGGGCCGAGGAAGCCGAAGACCTCGCCGGCGTGCACGTCGAACGAGACGTCCGAGACGGCCTCGCGGTCGCCGAACCGCTTGGTCAGATGCTCCGCCGAGAGGACGACTTCCGGCGCCGCCGACTCCGACGGAACAGCTTCCGCGTTCACCGATTCAACGTATCATCCCCGCTCCATGGCCCGCGGGACCTCGCGCTTATGGCTCTGGATCGCGCCGCTCGTCGTCGGCGTCGCGGCGGCGCTCGTCTTCGGGACGGGCTTCGTCCTCGCGCTGCGGGGCGGCGTCGGTCAGCCGCTCGGCCCTCCCGTCACGCCCGAGACGCCGATCGCTCGGGCCGCGCCGCGCGACGGCGTCTTCCGGATCCTCGTCGTCGGAGACTCGCTGGCGAAGGGAACCGGGGACGAGACCGGCAAGGGCTTCGCCGTCGACGTGCTGGAGGCGTTCCGCAAGAAGGGGAAGGCCGAGATCACCAACCTGGCCGTCAACGGGATGGAGTCGCCCGAGATCCGCGAGGTCGTCGAGAGCCCCAACGTGAAGTCGCTCGCGGCCCAGGCCGACCTCATTCTCGTCTCGGCCGGCGGCAACGACCTTTCCCACGGCGCGACGGGCGGAGGCTCCTCACCGACGCAGCTCGCCGAGGCCGTCGTCGCCTCGCGCGAGCGCTACGCGAAGAACCTGCGGGCCATCCTCGAGACACTCCGCGAGGCAAACCCGAAGGCGCGCATCGTCGTCCTGGGCCTCTACGATCCCTTCGGCGACGACCGAACCGGCGGACACCTCGGCGCCTCCGTCGTCCTCGAGTGGAACACGCTGACCCAGGAGATCGCCCTCGGCGTCCCGAACGTCGCCGTCATCCCGACCTTCGACCTCTTCGCCGGCCGTCCGGATCGGCTATCGGCCGACCACTACCATCCCAACGCCGCGGCGTACGAGGAGATCGCGAAGCGCATTCTTCAAGTCGTTTAGCCGTCGCCTTCACTTGCGCTCCGGCTCCCGCTGCGCAATTCGGCTCGCTCGTCCTGACTCGCGAACGTTGATCGCGCGGCGAGCAAAACTCACGATGCCTTTCGACGAGAGGCGCTCGGGTTTGAGTTCGCGGCGTGAGTAGTCTCCCGACCGAAGGGAGGGAGGAGGCTCACGCCGCGGGAGCCGGAGCGAGAGGAAGGAGTCAGGCGGGCGGCGAGCCGCATCTTGGGGAGCCGCCCGCCCGTGCGCCGCACGGCGCCATGCGACGTGGCGGCGCAGACTTCGAGCGAGCGAAGGCGACGGCTAGAGGAAGCGCCGAATCCGCCGAATCCCTCGTCCCACTCCGATCAGGAGCGACGCCCAGGAGGCGATGCGGCCGGTCCGCGCCGCGAGCGAGTTTCTTCCGAAGAGCTTCCAGCCGGCGGTGGCGGCCGCGGCGAGCCCCGACGCAGCCCAGCCCGCGAAGCGCCAGCGGTGGCGGAAGTCGACGGCGTTGTCGCGCACGGCGGCGAGCGCTTCGGCGAGGTCTTCGCGCTCGCGGGCGGCGCGCCGGCGCAGCTCTTCGAGCCGGCCTTCGGCGGCGGCGCTCATTCCGAGCCTCGGCGCAGTCGGTCCTCGAGGTCCGCGACGTCTGCGTCGTCACCGGAGGCCGGCGCTGCCTCTTCCCACTGCTCCGGCGGCGCGAGCGCCTCGGAGATCGCGGCGGCGTCTTGGGCGATCTCGGCGGTCACGGCCGGGAATTCGAACGGCCGGACCTTCGACAGCGACCTCCACCCGAACCACGCGGCGGCGGCCGCACCCGCGCCGTAGAGAACCACCGCGAGGAGGATGCCCCAGACGAGGCTGTTCGTCAGGCGAATGAGCACGGCGGCGATCAGCGCCGCGGCGAGCAGGAGCGCCCCGACGGCGAGCGCCGCCGCGACGACGAGGCCCGCGAGCCCCTTGGCCGCGAAGATGGCTTTCGCCGCCGCCTCTTCGCGAAAGATCTCGAGGCGCGTGGCGACGAGAACCCGGCCCGCGGCCGCCGCTTCGGAGAGCCGTTCGCGCCAGCTCCGCTCTTCGTCCTCGCCCGGCAGCTCCGCCCGCTCGACGCTCATGAGTGCGATCAGTCTACAGGTTCCGTGCCAGCGCCGGCCGCGGCGCTCCTCTATCCGGGCGGAATGACGACGCTGGCCCGGCGGTTCACGCGGCCCGGCTCGAGCGGCGCGATCCGGATGCCTTCGGCGCGGAAGCGCTCGTGGACCCGCCGGGCGATCGCCGTGATCCCCGGGGTATCTCCATGCAGGCAAAGCGTATCCGCGCGCACGGCGACGCGGGCCCCGTCTTGCGCGACGACGGCGTGATCGCGCGCGATCGACACCGCCTGCTCGGCGGCCTCGTCCGGGTCCGTGATGACGGCCCCCGCCTCGCTTCGCGAAACGAGTGACCCGTCGCGCCGGTACTTGCGGTCGGCGAACGCCTCCTCGGCCACGGCGAGCCCGGCCTCGCGGCCCGCTTCGATCAGCATCGAGCCCGCGGGTCCGACGAGCACGAGCCCCGGCCGGAAGCGCCGCATCCCTTCCGCGATCGCGCGCGCCACGTCCGGGAACTCCGCGCCCGCGTGGTAGAGCGCGCCGTGCGGCTTGACGTGCGTGAGCGTTCCGCCACGCGAACGGACGAAGCCGTCGAGAGCGGCGATCTGGTACAGAACCAGGTTCTCCACGGCCTCCGCCGAGAGCTCGACCGGCGCGCGGCCAAAGTGCTCGCGGTCCGGGTAACCGGGATGCGCTCCCACGCGCACTCCGTGCGAGAGCGCGAACGAGACGGTCCCGTCCATGACCGAGGGATCTCCCGCGTGCATCCCGCAGGCGACGTTCGCGGACGTGACGAACGGCAACAGAGCCGCGTCGTCCATACCCTCGCCGACGTCCGCGTTCAGATCGATGCTCAAGGGACGCTAATCGTACTCCCGGCGCGCCTCCAGCGCGTCCTCGAGCGTGACGGCGCGGAAGCGGAGGACGTCTCCCGGCGCCGCCTGCCCGAGCCGGGGAAGGTCCGACTCGATCACCGTGGCGATCTTCGGATAGCCCCCCGTCACGGGACCGTCGGGGCCGAGAACGATCGGGAAACCTTCGCCCGGAACCTGGACTGACCCGAATACGGTCCCCTCCGGAGCGATCTCGGGGGCGTGCGCGTGTTCGAGGCGCGGCCCCTCGAGGCGAAGGCCCCGCCGGTCGCTGACGGGCGAAACACGCCAGGGAGTCGAGAGGAACCTCTCCAACGACGCCGCCAAGAAGTGATCGCTCTGCGGGCCGGCAACGACGCGAACCACGATCTCGCCGCCGGGCACGACCTCCCCCGGATCCGGGACGGGAGCCCCCGCCGCCGTGACCGATGCGGAGAAGAGCTCGTCGCCGGGCTCGATCCGCTGCCTGCCCTCTCCCGGCCGGCGCGGGTCGACCAGGCCGCCGCCAACGGCCAGATAGGCCCGCACGCCCCGCTGCGCCCGGGAAAGGCGCAGGCGGCTTCCGGCGCGGACCCGAAAGGCCAAGCCGTCGGGCGCCGGCCGCCCGTCGAGCCGGGCGTCGAACTCGGCTCCCGCGATCGCAACCGCGACGTTCTCGAGCACCTCGAGCTCCGGGCCGAGGAGCGCGATCTCCAGCGCCGGAGCGTGCGCGTCGTTACCGACGAGCGCGTTCGCACGAGCGAACGAGGAGCAGTCCATCGCGCCGCCGGCCGGCACGCCCGAGGAGCCATATCCGTACCGGGGAGCGCCCTGGATCGTCGCGAAGACGCCCGGCGAGACCACGCGGAGCACCGGGCGGCCCGCCAGGCGGCGCTGAACGGGCGGCGTGCGCGGCGGCAGCGCCTCCTCGCCGATCGGCTCGAACCGCACGCGGTCCCCGGGAGACAGCAGGGCCGGGGGATTCGCTTCCGGATCGAAGAGCGCGGCCGAGGACCTTCCGATCAGACGCCAACCGCCGGGCATCGACGCCGGGTAGATCCCGGTGTACGGGCCGCCGATCCCGACGGATCCCGCGGCGACCCGCGGACGCGGGCTCGCCAGCCGCGGCGCGTGCAGCTCGGGCGGGAGCCCTGTGAGGTACGCGAAGCCCGGAGCAAACCCCACGAAGGCCACCCGGTACTCCGGCTCCGCGTGGCGGCGGACGAGCTCCTCCTCCGAAAGCGCGGTGGTGCGCGCGAGCTCGGCGAGGTCGAGGGCGGCGTCGCCGCCGTAGGCCACCGGAACGCGGACGAGGCGCGACGCCGCGAGCCCGGTGCCGTCGCTCCGGGCGCGCCGCGAAACGGCTTCGGCGATGCGGTCGCGCGGGAGTTCGTCCGGATCGAACAGGACGAGGAGTGTCCGCGTCGCCGGGATCGCGTCGCGGAACCCACGCGGGGCGGATTCGGCGAGGTTGCGCGCGATCACGTTCGCGGCGCGATTGGCCTCTTCGTCCGAGGCCTCCGGGAACTCGACGAGCAGGACGCCGTCGCGGACGTCGCGAAAGCGGATGGAAGGCGTCAGGACCGGCGGCTCCAGAAGAAGAACACGGGCACGCCCGTCGCGAGCATGAAATATCCCGGCCAGGTGCCGCGCGGATTCTCGACGAGGAGCAGCACGATCAAAGCGATCCCCGCCGCGGCGTAGAGAAGCTGCAGCCAGGGATAGGCGGGCGCGCGAAACGGACGCGGCCATTCCGGGCGCCTCCGCCTCAGCACGACGACGGCCGCGACGAGGAGCACGTAGAGCACGAGGTCCACCGAGATGACGTAACGAAGCAGCTGGCTGTAGGTACCGGAGAGGACGAGCAACCCGGCCCAGGCTCCCTGGAGCCACAGCGCCGCCGCGGGGACGCGGGCGGCGTTGACGCGCTCGAGTCCGCGGAAGAAGAGCCCGTCGCGCGCCATCGCGAACGAGACGCGCGCGCCCGATAGGATCAGCCCGTTGACGCATCCGAAGGTCGACACCATGATCGCGGCAGCCGCGAGCGGCGGCCCCGCCTTCCCGAAGATCGCTCCGGCCGCCGCGGTTCCGACGCGATCCTCGGCTGCGTGCTGAATCGCGTCGAAGGGCAGGGCCCGCACGTAGGAGACGTTCGTCGCGACGTAGAGGATCGTCACGATCAGGCATCCCGTCAGCAGCGCGAACGGGAGGTTTCGCCCCGGGTCGCGCACTTCCTCTCCGGCGAAAGCGACGTTGTTCCACGCCGATTGGGAAAACAGCGGTCCGACGAGGGCCGCGGCGAAGGCCGCCGCCAGTGCAAACCCCGAGAGCGTCTCTCCGGACGCGTTTCGCGGCGTGAAGAATCCGGGCGCCGACAGCCCCGTCTTCGAGGCGCCGAGGAACAGACCCGCGGCGGCCAGGGCGAGGAGCGCCGCGAGCTTGGCCGCCGTGAAGACGTTCTGGGTCCGCGTCCCGGCCTTCAGTCCCGTCGCGTTCGAGGCGGTGAGGAGCGCGATCACCGCGAGCGCGACGAGCTGAACGGGCGAGATCGAGAGCGGACCGGCCGACGCCCACGGCGCGCTCGAGACGGCCGGAACCAGGACGCCGAGGAAGCGGGCGAACGCCACGGCGACGGCGGCGATCGTTCCGGTCTGAATCACGAGAAACATCGTCCAGCCGAAAAGAAACCCCGCGAGGGGTCCGTACGCCTCGCGGAAGAAAACGTACTGGCCACCCGCCCGCGGCAGCATCGCCGAGAGCTCCGCGCACGAGAGCGAGGCGGCGATCGTGAGCGCGCCGGCAACGACCCACGTCAGAAGCAGCCCGCCCGGGGAGCCGATGAGGCGGGCCGACTCGGCGGACACGAGGAAGATGCCCGAGCCGATCATCGATCCCACCACGAGCGCCGTGGCGTCGAGCCGCCCGATGCGGCGCTCGAGAACGGTCGCCGGAGCTTCCACGGGGGTCTGTCTCACGACACCGGTTCGCGGCTCGCCAAACGCGGCTCGACCGCGAACCTGACCCCCGTGCCGCGCTCCGGCTCCCGCGGCGCGCGCCTCCTCCCTCGGTTACTTCGGGAGACTTCGCGCGCCGCGAACCGGGGCCCAGCGTCGGGCTCGCGAGTCGCGCTCACGCGAACGAAATGTAAACGCCGGCGTCTAAGATCAGGGAAGCATCACCCTTGGTTCAGCTCGTCCCGCAGCAGGCCCATCCGTACGACGTCGAGCGCGCGGCCCTTCCGGTAGAACTCCTGCCGCAAGAGACCCTCGCGGCGGAAACCGACCTTCTCGTAGGCCCGGAGGGCGGCCTCGTTGTCGCCATGCGTGTCGAGGCGGATCTTGCGCAGGTCCATTTCCTCGAAGGCGAAGCGGCAGAGCGTCCGCACGGCCTCCGTCCCGAATCCCCGGCCGCGGCAGTCCTTCTCGCCGATCAGGATCCCGAGGGTCGCGGTCCGGTTGTCGCGGTCGATCGCCATGAGCCCGCAGTTCCCGACGTGGCGGTCGCCGTCGGCGAGACAGATGGCGAACGTCATCTCCGATGGATCCTGGCCGCGCGTCACGCGCTCGATCCAGTCGGCTTCGCGCGGAAGCGACATCGGGTAGCGCTGCGCGAGGGTCGACCGCAGCTCCGGATCGTTCATCCACGCATGGCACCGGGCGAGGTCGTCCCGCTCGATCGATCTCAAGTAGATTCGCTGGCCTCGAATCACGCGCAACCCCTTCCGATGCAACGATATCGGAAGGGCGATCCCGTTTCGAGCGGCGGGTTCGCAGGCGCCGTAGGCGGAAGTGGCTGGCGCCAGAGGAACTTCGCCCGGGCACCTGCGTACCTCCCCTCAAGGGAAGGCGGGAAGGGCTGACCCGATGAGCGGCGCGATCCGACGCTTCTTCGCCAGGGAGGACGGAATGTCCAAGCTGTTCAAGACACTGCTGCTTCTCTTCGTCCTCGTCGCGATCGCGGCCGGCCTCTACGCCCTGACCCGCAGCGGCAAGGGAGACGGAGACGTCAAGCTCGTCACCGTCGAGAAAGGCTCGATCACCGAAAAAGCCCTGGCCGTCGGACAGATCCAGCCGCGGCAGAAGTTCTCGATCAAGTCCAAGATCTCGGGCATCGTCAAGCGCTGCATGGTCAACGTCGGCGACCACGTCAAGGCCGGCGACCCCCTGCTCGAGATCGCTCCCGATCCGACGCCCCAGGAGCTGACCGACGTGGACCGTCAGCTCGACTCGGCGCGCGCCTCGTACGAGCGCGCAAAGGCGGAGTTCGAGCGCTCGCAGCAGCTCTCCAAAGACGGCGTGCTTCCCAAATCCGACCTCGACGTCAAACAGGAAGCCTGGGAGCTGGCGCAGGTCGCGCTCGCCCGGGCCGAGCAGCAGCGCGACCTGACCCGCATCGGCCGCGTCACGACCGCGACCGTGAACATGGAGTCGATCATCCGCGCGCCGGCCGCGGGGACGATCCTCTCGCGCGCCGTCAACCCGGGAGACCCGGTCGTGCCGCTGACGTCGTACCAGCCGGGCACCGAGCTCGCCGCGATTGCCGACATGAGCGACTTGATCTTCAAGGGAACGGTCGACGAGATCGACGTCGGCAAGCTCCACGCCGGCATGACGGCGCGGATCAAGGTCGGCGCGCTCCCGACCGACGTCGTCACGGGCAAAGTCTCGCGCATCGCGCCGCAGGCGCAGCAGAAAGAGGGCGCGACCCTCTTCGACGTCGAGATCGAGCTCGCGCCGACCTCGAACATCACGCTGCGGGCCGGCTACTCCGCCAACGCCGACTTGATCATTCGCGAGGTCAAAGACGTCCCGACGATCCCGGAGCGGGTCGTGATCTTCGAGGACGGCGGCAAAAAGACCTCCGTCGAGCTTCCCGCGGCGAACCCGAAGGAGCCGCCGAAGAAAGTCGCCGTCAAGCTGGGCGTCTCCGACGGCCTCACGACGCAGGTCGTCGAGGGCCTGGCGCTCGGCGCCAAGGTCGTCGAGCGGCCCCCGAAGAAGCTGACCTCGGCCGTCGACTAGCCGGGGCGGCGGAAGTTCCATGCTCTCGTTCCGCGACGCCCTTCGCCAGATGTGGCGGGACGTCCGCAGTCAGAAGCTGCGGACGTTCCTGACCGTCTTCGGCATCATCTGGGGAACCGTCTCGGTGACGCTCATGCTCGCCTTCGGCAAGGGCATGCAGCGGCAGATGGTCGTCAACGCCGCCGGCATCGGCGACGGCATCTGCATCGCCTGGCCCGGGCTGACGTCCATCCCGTTCGAGGGACTGGGCAAGGGCCGCAAGATCCGGGTCAACGAGGACGACGTCGACGCGATCCGCCGCCAGGCTCCGGGTCTGCGGGCGATCTCGAGCGAGTACTCCGACACGATGAAGCTGAACTACGGGACGAAGACCGTGGCCGTGGACATCTCTGGCGTCGCGCCCGAGTTCGGCGGCATGCGCAACATCAACCCGCGCAAGGGCAGCCGCTTCATCAACCCGACCGACATGGACGAGCAGCGGCGGGTCCTCTTCATCGGCTGGAAGCTCGCCGAGCAGGTCTTCGGCAAGACGGACCCCGTCGGCAAGACCGTCATGCTGAAGGGCTCCCCGTTCCTCGTCGTCGGCGTGCTCGAGGA
>Ga0126381_100004996_pt1 | contig 14509 bp, 13 predicted proteins | sample PanSoiMetPlot_28_FD_96465 | JGI IMG/M metagenome (GOLD analysis project Ga0126381, IMG submission 96465) | Tropical forest soil microbial communities from Panama - MetaG Plot_28 | ecosystem: Environmental > Terrestrial > Soil > Tropical forest > Bulk soil | place: Panama | collected 2016-02-17
AGCAAGAGCGGGCGCTCATCGCCGCGTGCGACCAGACGCGCGGCTTGTGTGTTCAAGACGCGCGATGCGCTTTCGACTTCCGCGTTTAGGGCGGGGATTCCTGCACGGCGTGCGGCGTGATCGGCTTCGCCGAGCGCGGCGCGCGCGGTCTTTGCCTTAAGGCGCCGCATCGCTATCCCGGCGACCACCAGAGCATGCGCCGCGCGCAGGGCCGGGGGAAACGGCGCGGGATCGAGTCTTCCGAGCGCACGTTCGGCTTCGTCAAGGCGGCCGATCAAAAGCAGGCGCCGCACTTCAAGATAGCGTGCATGTGCGGCGTTCAACTTGTCGCTATGTGCTTCCAGCGTCACCCGCGCCGCGTCGAGCGATTTCGCTGGCCACCCAAGGTCGCGCGAGGCCAGCGCGATTTCGGCCTCGGCGACGGTGCAGCGGGCGCGGGCAACGGCCTCTTTGGGGCCGAAAGCGCGAGCCGCGCTTTTGAGCAGCGTCTTGGCGCGGGAAAGATCGCCCAGCTGCGCCATGGCGATGCCGCGCAGCGCCAGCGCGGGCGCATCGTCGCGGAGCGCAACCCGCTTCAGGGCGCCCAGCGGATCACCCACCGCCAGGGCCCGTCCTGCGGCCGTGATCAACGAATCCATTCAAAGCCCGTCACACTTGTTACGCTCATCACCCGATCCCGCCACACTTGTCACTCTCATCGCCGCGTCGGCTGGCGCTAAATGTCGTTCGAAGCAGAAAGCGGCGACGATCATCCGGCTTGAAGGAACGCCCCGCCAATCTGCTTCGAAGACCAACCAGACAGGAGATGGACATGCGTTTTTTTGAAAGTGAACTGCTCAGCAATATCCTGCACGCCATTGCCGCCATCCCGTTCGGCTTCATCGTGATCGGCTTCGCCACGCAGGTGTTACAGTATGCGGTTTGAGGCGAAAAAGCCCGTGCGAATTGGCAACTTCGCGCGGGCTCCAGGCGCGGCCGCAGGGCAGGATGCCACCGCAGAAATCTCGCCACACTTGTCACTCCCGCTCCGTTGGCGCCCCAGAGTTTAATAACTCTGCAATAGCTACTGATGGGAAACGAACATGACGACGCAACACCGCAAAGGATATCCAAGTATGAGCACGCCCCAAATCGTCTCGCATGAGGCCTGGGAAACCCGGCGCCAGGAATTGCTCGTCAAAGAAAAGGCCCTGACGCGGGCCCGCGACAGGCTCGCCGCCGAACGCCGGCGGATGCCATGGATGGCCGTCGAGAAGAGGTATGAATTCGAGGGGCCTGACGGCACGGTCGGCCTGCGCGACCTATTCGAAGGTCGCCGGCAACTGATCGTTTATCGCGCTTTTTTCGAGCCCGGCGTGTTCGGCTGGCCCGACCACGCGTGCCGCGGCTGCTCCCTCGGCGCAGATCAGGTTGCCCAGCTGGCCCATCTGAACGCGCGCGACACCACTCTTGCCTACGTCTCGCGCGCGCCGCAGGCTGATATTGCGCGCTTAAAGGTGAGAATGGGCTGGAAGATGCCCTGGTATACCATCACCGACAGCTTCGATACCGATTTCGGAGTCAACGAATGGCACGGCCACAATGTGTTCATCCGCGACGGCGAGCGGTTGTTCCGCACATACTTCATCAACAACCGCGGCGACGAGGCGATGGGCACCACTTGGAGTTACCTCGATATCACGCCTCTCGGCCGCCAGGAGACCTGGGAGGATTCGCCGGAGGGTTATCCTCAGACCCAGCCGTACAAATGGTGGAACTGGCACGACAATTATGACGCCGGCGTTTCGCCCGACCCGAAATGGGTCGAGGTATCCGACGCTGGAGAAGCCGCCTTTCGAAAGCGCGATGCGGAAGGTCCGAAGTCTGCCTAGCAAGGAAGAGGAGGTGCCAGGCGGAATCCCGCCACACTTGTCACTCCCACCGCTTGGAGCTCCGGGCTTTAATCATTCGATGAAGTCACCGACAGGAGGAAAACCATGACGACACAACATGCCATCGCGACACGAGATGAATGGCTGGCCCAGCGGTTGGATCTGCTGACGGCCGAAAAGGAACTCACCCGGCAAAGCGACGCGCTGGCCAGGCGCCGGCAAGCATTGCCGTGGGTGCGGGTGGAGAAGGAATACAGGTTCGACACTGATGACGGCAGCGCCACGCTCAAGGACCTGTTCAACGGCCGCACGCAGCTACTGGTCTATCATTTCATGTTCGGCCCCGATTACGCGGCCGGCTGCCCGTCCTGCTCGATGATTGCGGATGGTTTCAACGGCTTTGCCATCCATCTGGCGAACCATGATGTCGAACTCACGGCAGTGTCGCGGGCGCCACTGGCCAAGCTACAGGCTTACAAAAAACGCATGGGATGGAACTTCCCTTGGGCGTCTTCCCATGGCGGCGATTTCAATTTCGATTTCAACGTTTCGATCACCCCCGAGCAGCAGCGCGAAGGCAATGTCGAATATAATTACGCGCGCAATCGTCATCCCATCGATCTGAATCCGGCGCCCGCGCCCGTCGCCCAGTTTGCGGCCATGTGCGGCACCGACGCGTCAACCTTTAGGCGCGACCGGCCGGGCATGAGCAGCTTCGTGCTCAACGACGGCGCGGTTTATCACACCTATTCCACCTATGCGCGCGGATTGGATGGCTTGTGGGGCATGTATCAGTGGCTCGACCGCGCGCCACTGGGACGCAATGAGAAAGGGCCCTGGTGGAAGCGTCACGATGAGTACAGCAAACCTTAGGCCGCTTGTCTTTTGGGCATGGGCACACTGTCGCTGCTTCCAGGATTCGTCGCGCGAGTTCATATGTCGCCGCGGGCGGTTATAGAATGGTGTTCGACATGGCACCTGATCGGAGATTTTTCACCGCGTCGCTGTTGCTCTTCCTGGGAAGCGCGGTCGTGACCATTATCGGTGCCAGGCCATGCCGATGCCGCTTGGCGGCGCGATGGCGACGGCGGGCGTAGATTGGCCCGCCACCGCTTTGTCCTTCCTGGTCATGTGGCTCATGATGATGGCGGCGATGATGCTGCCGTCCCTGGCGCCGATGCTGATGCGCTACCGCCTGGCGGTCGGGGCAACGGGGTTGCGGCTGGATGGGCTAACCGCGCTGGCAGGTGCGGGCTATTTCTCTATTTGGGTTTTGCTCGGCGTGGCGGTCTTGGCGTTCCAAACTGCGCTGACGGTGCTCGAGGCGCGGCTTCCCCTGGTCGGCCACGCCATACCCCTCGCGGCAACCCTGGCCATCCTGATCGCGAGTGCGTATCAGTTCAGTGCCGCAAAAGCCCGCGCTCTTGCGTGCTGCCGCTATGCGCCGGTTCGTATACAAGCCGACATGATGACCGCCTGGCGCCATGGCCTCGACCTGGGTCTACGCTGTGCGGCGTGCTGCGCCAATCTCATGGCGATCCTTCTGGTAATCGGGATGATGGATCTTCGCGCAATGATTGCGGTGACAGCGGCCATAACCGCGGAGCGCCTCATGCCGGGCAGGCAGCGCGTTGCGCATGCCATTGGCGCCGCCGCTCTCGTGGCCGGATTGTTCCTGACGATGCGGACTTTTGTCCTCTGACAGCCTGTTTGTCAGACACGCTCGACCCGTTCTAGTGTTCGCCCACAGGACAAGGGCTTCGGGGGGCGAATGAAACGGATAATGTTGATCGCGGTCATGGCGCTGGGCGCGAGTTTTGCCTGGCATATCGCCAATGCCGCCACGCCGCCCGCAACCACGCCTTCGCTGGTGACCACCACCGACGGCCAGCTTCGCGGTAGGATCGAGGGCGATGTGGTAGGTTTCACGGGCGTACCCTTCGCCGCGCCCCCGGTGGGAGCCATGCGCTGGCATGAGCCGATGCCGGTTCATGCCTGGGCCGGTGTGCGCGATGCGCTGGCGTATGGGCCGCCTTGCGCCCAGGCCGCGATGGACTGGAACAATTCCGTCGCCGCCAAAAGCAGCGAGGACTGCCTTTATCTCAATGTGTGGGCCCCCACTCATCACAGCGGGCCATTGCCGGTGATGATTTTTTTTCCAGGCGGCGCCTATCATGGCGGTTCGGCCGAAGGCTTGAGCTCGATCGAACCGTCCTATGATGGCGGAAAGCTGGCGGCACGGGGCGTCGTGGTGGTGACGGCGAATTACCGGCTGGGCATGTTCGGCTTCCTGGCCCATCCCGAATTGAGCGCGGAATCGCCGCATCACGTCTCGGGCAATTATGCGCTGATGGACAATATCGCAGCACTGAACTGGGTGAAAGCCAATATCGCCCGCTTCGGCGGCGACCCGGGCCAAGTCACGATCTTTGGCCAGTCCGCGGGCGGCTTCACTGTCGGCTTCCTGATGACGTCGCCCTTGGCCAAAGGCCTCTTCGCCAAAGCGATCGCCCATAGTGGCAGCGTGATCGATATGCGCGTGGGCGAGCCTGACTTGAACAAGGCCGAAGCGGCGGGCGTGAAATTCATAGGGCGGTTCGGCGTTACCGGTAAGGGCGCCATCGCCGCACTGCGCAAGAAATCCGCATCGGAATTGATCAAGACGATGATGGCTGACCGGGCGTTTCATGCGGCCGAGCCGCGTGGGCCCGTCGTGGACGGCTATGTCTTCCCCGAACAGCCGGCCCTGGTGTTCCAGGCAGGCCATGAAAACCCGGTGCCGTTGATCGTGGGCGCCACGTCGCGCGACGGCGACGAGGACAGTATGGGTGTCTCCGGCACGCCCAAAGCGGACAAGACGCTGGCGGACAAAACGAGGCCATTATCCTCGGCGCACAAGGTGACGCCGCTGGGCAGCGATGGTGCCAAGCAGATCCAAAATTATTACGCTCATTACGGTGATCTGGCGGCCAAGGCCGCCAAGCTCTATGGCGATCCCGGCACCACCAATCCAGTGGATGGCGATGTGATAAACGCCTTCAACACCGATGTGGATTTTCGCTGCGGGGCGGAATTGATTGCCGACTGGCATTCGCGCGTCGCGCCGACCTGGCAATTCCAATTCAGCCACGGCTATGAGCCTCTTGGGGCTGTGCATCTCTGGGACATGTTCTATGTCTTTGGCTGGCTGAAGCCGCCGGCCGATCAGCCGCGGGATCGCATGCTGGTGGACCAGGAGCAGGGTTATTGGGCCGATTTCGCCAAGACCGGCGATCCCAACGCGCCCGGCCTTCCGATTTGGCCAAAAAGCGGCGCGGGCAGGGCGTATCTGGACTTCACATCCAATGGCGCAGTCGCCAAGACCGGTTTAAGGCTGGCGGCCTGCACGATCTATGCGCGCAAAATCGAGCAGGATTTGGGGATGCTGCCGCAGGCGGGACGCTGAGCCCAGCGTCCGACGAAGAATTATGAGGGTGCATTATGAATCATCTGACGCTTAAATTTGCTGCATCAACCTTTGCAGCTTCCTTGCTGCTGTGCGGTTTTTTCGGACAGGCGACGGCGGCCGACACGGTTGGGTCTTCGGCCGCTCCAGAATATCTGCGCTGGCCCGTTCCAGCGGCAGACAAGAAATATGGGAGCATCGACGGCAAGCATATCTGGCAATATGTGGCGGAACAGGCCGAGATCGCCGAGCATTACCGGGACAATGGGCACCCGCAATTCTGGGGCCGCCTTGCCGGTACGTCGAGCGACGACGCGGATGCGCAATGGCTTCTGAATAAGTACCGCCAGATCGGATTGACGGATACGCGCGTCCAGACCATCAATTTCTACAACCCTCAATGGTCGGCGCAAAGTTGGGGCGTCACGGTGGCCGCCGCGAATAAGACGGTGCAAATCACCTCGGCCGAGCCCTCCTACGGAAGTCCCGATACGGGCGGGAAAGAATTGGACCTCCCGGTCGTCTATGTAGGACTGGGCAGCGAAGCGGACTTCGCGGGCCGCGACGTGCGTGGCAAGGCCATCCTCTTCGTCAAGGGTCAGTCGAGTTATCAAGCCGGCGCCGCGGACATCCTCAAGCGCGCTGAGGATCACGGCGCCGCCGCCATCCTTTCCACGGACCTGCGTGGCGGAAATTATACGGCGCAATCTTACCGGGCCTACACGAAGGTTCCGACATTCAATGTGGGAACGAAGGATGGCGAGGCGATCCGCGACCTGATCGGCGGCACATCGGCCGGCGACCCGCCGCGCATCAAGATCCGCCTCGATACCAGTTGGCTCCAGGGCCAGAGATCATATCTGGTGTGGGGCACCCTGCCCGGCGAAACCGACGAGACCATATATGTGATCGCGCACCGCGATGGTTTCTTTGATGCCGCGGGCGACAATGCCAGCGGTGTCGCCACGATGCTGGGACTGGCTGAGTACTTTGCGAGGATTCCCAAAAGCCAGCGCCGCCGGACGATGATTTTCATCGGCACGGATGGACACCACAACATCAAGCCCGGCGGCTTTGGCCGTGAGTGGCTCGTAGCCAATCGGGACAAGTTTTTCTCGAAAACGGCTCTGATGATCAATGCCGAGCATCCGGCGGAAGTGCTCTCCCACGGCGGTACGGCGGGAACAGCGACCGCCACGATCCCGTTGGAATGGTACGCCGGCGGCGCGTCCAGGCCGCAGCTCACGAAAATCGCCGCCGATGCCTTCCACGAATTCGGCCTGCCGATCTGGACCGTGCCCAGCGAAAGGCCGCCGGGGGGTGATCTGGGGCGCTTTTATTGGTTCCTGCCTGGCGTGGTGGCGCAGTCCAACGATTTCGCGAACATGCACACCTCTGCGGATACGCCCGCCAATGTGACATGGACCGGGCTGGAGGCTGCGACGCGCGCCTATGCGAAGATCGTCGATGAGGTCAACAAGCTTCCGCTCACGGATTTGCAAAGGCCTGCGACCGCCGATCCGAATGCCCCCGCCACGCCGCAAGGGTATTTGAGTCTGGCCAATTGCGAGGCTTGGGTGAAGGACTCATCGGCGAGCTGCGTTCAGCCGTAATGCCGATAGTTTTTTGGGCGTCGAGATGCTGTCGCTGCCTCCAGGGTTCGTCGGACGTGCTGTGAGCAATCGGCCGAACGGGGAATGCGCGATGATAACAGTCGCTGTGGATCTTGGAGGCACGACGATCAAGCTGGGCGTGGTGAGGGATGGAAAAGTCGCTCGAGAGGCTTCGCTAGCTGCCGAATCCAGAGATGGCTTGTTGCGCCAGCTTCGGGAGATCGCCGATGAGATTGGCCGCCTGCTCTCCTCGCTCGGTCTTGAGCACCGGAATTGCAACGCGCTTGGCCTCACATTTCCCGGCCTGGTCGATGTCGACACTAACCGGGTGCGCGCGACATACGGCAAATGGGATGACGCACCGGGGATCGATCTTGCCGCTTGGGCAAAAGAGCAATTCGGCTTGCCCCTCGTCATGGAGAATGACACACGCCTTGCCCTGCTTGGCGAATGGCGCGCGGGCGCCGGTATTGGTTGCGACAACCTTGTGCTGGTTACATTGGGCACGGGACTTGGTACCGCTGCGATCATCGAGGGCAAGCTGCTCAAGGGCGTTCACGGCCAGGCGGGCGTGCTCGGCGGTCACTTCTCTACGAACCGCGATGGCGCGCGGTGTACGTGCGGCAATATCGGGTGTGCCGAAGCAGAGGCCTCGACCTCCGTGCTCGCGCGCATCGCAGCAAAACACCCCGAATTTGCAACAAGCGCACTCCGGCAGCGTGACAAGATCGATTACAGCGCCGTCTTCGATCTCGCGCGACAAGGCGATCCCTGCGCGCTGGCGTTGAAAACTGAAAGCATCGCCGTATGGGCGCAGATGATCGTCAACCTGATCCATGCTTATGACCCCGAAAAGATTATTCTGGGCGGCGGCGTGATGGCCGGCGCCGCAGATTTCTTCGACGCGCTGAAAGCGGCCATCTTCGCGCACGCCCATATGCCCTGGGGGCGCGTCGATGTCGTGGCCGGGTCCCTGGGCTCGTCCGCTGCGCTGCTGGGTCTTGACGCATTCGCCCGCCAGCGTTTTCTGGTGTGAGCATGACGAATTCGAATTACGACAAATTTCCCATCATCGATGTCCCGGGCGGCGAAGGAATGGCGTGTCGCGGCTGGTCGGAAATTTTGGCACGGTTGCGATCGAATATGCACCGGGGCGTGGGATCGGTAGTGGCAATTGACTGCTATGCAGGGGTCTTTCAGGCCGAGATTGGCGGTGCCTTCAAGGCGCATTGGCCCGACGCAGAGCTGATCGACATGCGTCAGGCGCTGCTGCCCGAGGATGAAATTTCAAAACTGATTGCACCTTTTGCCGGCGGCGATGATCCGGTGTTCGGCTATATGTGCAATCTGACGCTCGACCGCTTTTTCCGCCCCGAAGCGCTTGAGGCCATTCGCGCTCACGGCGGCCTTGCGACGGCGCCTTTGGTGATCTTGGGGCCCGGTGCGTTTTTGGCGGCCCCGCAGAACGCCCTTCACATTTTCGCCGACCTTCCGCGCTGGGAGATACAGCAGCGTCAGCGCCGGCGTGAGATCGCCAATCTTGGGTCCCAGGACACGACGATAAAGGCTTCGCTGCAGTATAAGCGTGCATTCTTCGTGGATTGGCGCGTGTGCGACCGGCTCAAACGCGCGACGATGACGCGGTGGGATTATTTGCTCGATACCACCGCTCGCGACGACCCCAAACTCGTTGAAGGAACGGCGTTCCGTCAAGCACTGACCCACGCGGTTTCAAGACCCTTCCGTGTCGTCCCGTTATTCGATCCGGGCCCGTGGGGTGGCCAATGGATGAAGGAAGTATGCGATCTCGACCGCGATCAGGCAAATTTTGCCTGGTGCTTCGATTGCGTGCCGGAGGAGAACAGCCTTCGCTTCCGGTTTGGCCGGGTCGAAATCGAAGTTCCGGCGATCGATCTGGTATTCGCGCAACCCCGCGCCCTGCTTGGCGCGCCCGTCTACGGGCGCTTCGGCGCCGAATTCCCGATCCGGTTTGATTTTCTCGATACGATGGCCGGCGGCAATCTTTCGCTCCAGGTGCATCCGCTCACAGAATATATCCAGGACCAATTTGGGTTTCATTACACTCAAGACGAAAGCTATTATTTGCTCGATGCCAAGCCAGGAGCGCAAGTTTATCTCGGTTGCAAGGCCGGAGTTCGCCGCGCGCAGATGGAGGCCGCGCTCGAAGCTGCACAAGCCGGCAAGGGCGGTTTTCGGGACGAGGATTACGTTGCCCGCTTCCCCGCCAAGGCACATGATCATTTCCTGATCCCGGCCGGTACGGTTCACTGTTCCGGCGCCGATGCCATGGTGCTGGAGATTAGCGCCACACCCTATATTTTCACTTTCAAGCTGTGGGATTGGGAGCGGCTAGGCCTCGACGGCAAACCCCGCCCCATCAACATCGCGCGTGGAATGGACAATGTCTGCTGGGAGCGCGACGAACATTATGCGGCACGGCATCTGGTCAATCGGGTTATTCCACTGGCCGAGGGCGATGGCTGGCGCGAGGAGCGCACAGGGCTTCACGAGGCCGAATTCATCGAAACGCGGCGCCACTGGTTCACCGGCTCAGTGCCCCACGACACCGGAGGTTCTGAGGCGGGGGGTGTGCAGGTCCTTAACCTCGTGGCGGGCACCGAAGCGATCGTCGAAAGTCCGTTGGCTGCTTTCGCCCCTTTCATCGTCCACTATGCCGAGACTTTCATCGTCCCTGCCTCGGTCGGTCCGTACGTCGTTCGCCCCCATGGCCGCGGCGTCGGCCAGGAATGCGCGACCATCAAAGCCTTTGTCAGGAGCAACCCATGAGCGCCGCCACGCTTCAATCACTCGCCACGAGCGTATTGCTTGGCCGCTTCGACCCTGTAGCGGGGACGATTGAGGGCGCGCGCCGGACGGAACGCAGGCTTTCGGATCTCTCCGGCATGTTCCTCGATGAGGCGGCATATCAGGCTGCCCGCGCTGATGATGATCGGTTGGTCTACTCTGTGGAGGCAGTCGAGCCGGGCACCGGCGAAGGTGATCTTCATTACGGCATCGGTGTCATTTATCCGGGCAGGATCGGCCGGGAATATTTCATGACCAAGGGGCACCTGCACAGTTGGCGCGAGGCCGCCGAACTTTATGTCGGCCTTTCCGGAAACGGCGTCATGCTTCTTGAGGACGAGGCGACCGGCGAGAGCCGCATGCTGCCTCTGGCCTCCGGCTGCGCGGTCTATGTACCGGGCCATACCGGTCACCGCACCGCCAATGTTGGCGACACACCGCTCAGCTATATCGGCATTTATCCCGCACGTGCCGGACATGACTATGGCGTATACGCATCGCGCAATTTCCGCTGCGCGATCGTTGATCACGGTGGCGAGCCCAAGTTGATCCGGAGAGATTCAGTTGGCAGCTGAAGGCACCGGTCTGGCCCGTGTTGCGCTCATCGGCGCCCTTGGAGGCCTGCTGTTCGGCTATGACACTGCCGTCATCAACGGGGCAACCCAGTACCTCGCATTACATTTCAGTCTTGGCGCCGGCAAAGAGGGGCTGGCCGTGGCGAGCGCCCTCTTAGGCTGCATTCCCGGCGCGCTGATCGCCGGACGCTTGGCGGACCGTTTCGGGCGGCGGCCCGCGCTTTTCGCCTGCGCCTGGCTGTTTCTAGTTTCCGGAATCACCTCCGCCATCGTCGGAAGCTTTGTTCAGTTTATCATCGCGCGTTTTGCCGCCGGCTTCAGCATCGGCCTATGCTCGATGATCTGCCCGGTTTTCATCAGCGAATTCGCGCCGCCGGCCTCGCGCGGCCGGTTGGGAACGCTCTTTCAGCTTGGCATCGTGACAGGCATATTCTTTACCTTGTTCATAAATGCGCTCATTCAATCGCTCGGAAACGCCGCGTGGAATACGGCTCTGGGCTGGCGCTGGATGCTTGCTTCCGAAGCGGTCCCCGCCATAATTCTGATTGGGTTGCTCTTTGGGGCCGAGGAAAGTCCGCGCTGGCTTGCGGGCTACAAGGCCGTAATGCAAAGCAGGGGCGAGCCGCTATTCGCGCCAAAGCATCGTCGTGCGCTTGTGATCGCCCTGGTCGTGGCACTGGTGTCTCAATTCTGCGGCATCAACGCGATCATGTATTATTCCACCAGGATCTTTTCCCGCGCAGGGATCGGTATCGCCAATGCCTTTTGGGCGACGATGCTGGTTGGCCTGGTCAATCTTGTCTTCACGCTTGTCGCGACGGCCTTCATAGACAGGGTGGGCCGCCGCAAATTGCTGCTGCTCGGTCTTGGCGTCCAGACCGTTTCCCTCGCCATTGTAGGCTTCTTGTTTCTAAGATCTGGGGGAGATCTGCTCCTGCTAGGCTCGATTCTTGCCTTCATCGCCGCCTTTGCCATGGCGCTTGGACCGATTTCCTGGCTGCTGCCATCGGAGATTTTTGCAGACGGGGTGCGCGGGCGGGCGATGGCGCTTGTCGCTTTTACGGTCTGGGTGGGCGCCTTCGTCGTAGCCCAGACTTTTCCGATATTGAACGATAGCCCTTCTTTCGGGCCGGCCCCCACCTTTTTCCTCTATGCGGCGATTAGTTTTGCAGGGTTGCTATTCACGCTTATCACACTTCCCGAAACCCGCCAGCTCTCGCTCGAGGCGGCGAGCGATGCCGTGCGCAAGGGAATGGGGACGATCTGATAATCCGCGCCCGGGGCATTCCTATGCTTCGGCCTTCACGAATCCCCAAATTGCGAGGCCGACAAAGCCGTAATAAAGCAAGCTGGCGATCAAGTTTTCCTCATGCAAACCGATCAATGACAGGGCAGCACAGTCTTCGGTTCCCGCAATCACTAGACAATGAAAGCTGTTTTGAGCCGCAGCGTCACCTATGAAGGACGCTATCTCGCTGTACCACCAGCCATGCACCAAAAAAGCACCCAGAATTCCTGCGGTGATCGCAAGCGCGATACGACGTTGAATGTCCAATTCCTACACCTGAACGGTTTTGATATTCGGCCCAAAGCTCTGCGCGTTCGCGGGCTTTTAACCGATCACGCCCCTCCGGTATACAGTCGCCGCTACGTCGGACCGCGACCAATCGCCCGACGCATTTGGCATCCAAAGATTTGAAGTTAAAGAAGGTCTGTAAACGGACGAATTGCCTCTAGGGCTACTTCGCCACTTTCATCGCAGCGGCCGCGCAGACCGCCGATCCGCCCCCCGGCATGATCCCGGCTAGGAATGAACCAGCCCAAAAACTTCACCCACTTCCCTTTGTGGGACACCGTCCTCTTATTTCCAAAAGACAGCCCCCCGACTGTGAACGGTGTCAAGTTCATGGAAATAAAAAAAGGAAAATCTTCCAGGACGCGCTTGATAACGAAGGCACTCATCGAGATTGCTATCGTGCTTGGGTTACGCCTCTATTGCGCGAATTGTAAGTTCCGCTTTCGCGCGTCATTCTTTGCGGGCGAGTCGCCGCAGATAGACGTTGCTGGTCATTGTCTAGGGGGCCTATGGAAACTGTGACCATCATATGGACCGTCGCCGCAGGCGTTTCGATAACGCTAGCGGGTCTGTGCGCGGCGGCGTGGACGGTCGAGCGGAAAGACCGAACGACTCTAATGCTTTCTGCTCTCGGTGTTTCAGCCGCCGCTTCGGCTTATATCGAGCTCCGCATGATGTACTCCGCGACGCCAGCAGAGTATGGCGAGTGGCTGCGCTGGTATCACGCTTCAATCTACCTGGCGATGCTTGGGCAAATTTTGTTCACCCACTATTATCTCCGGTCGAGCAGGTTGTGGCTGATGTGGGCGGCCATATCACTTCGCGCAATAGTCGTCGCCGTGAATTTTCTCGTTCATCCGAACTTCAATTTTTCAAGCATCACGAGTTTGCGCCACGTTCCGTTGCTGGGAGACCAGGTTGCGGTAATCGGCGTGGCGGTGACACGTGCCGGTTGGCAGCCGCTTGCAACCGCAACCTTGGTTTTGCTGGTCGCATATCTGGTGGACACTGCCGTGCGCCGATGGCGGATGCCCGGAAAAGAATCGAAACGCCAAGCGATGGTGGTCCTCCTTGGTCTAGCGGTCCCGATGTTATGCGAATTCGTCTACGGGCAACTGCTGGTGTTCGGCATCGTGCAGGGGCCAATTTCCAATCTTCCATGGTTTCTTGGCGCCCTGCTGATAATGGCCAATGAATTGGTGCGCGATGTCATCGTCAGCAGGCGGGCTCTGAGGCAATTGGCGGAGCTGCACAGTCAACTGGCGCGGGTAGAGCGTATCAGCATCCTGGGGCAATTGGGGTCGTCAGTCGCGCACGAGTTAGCTCAACCACTGTCCGCAAACGTCTTGAACGCACATGTCGGACTGAAGCAATTGAACGAGGAGGAACCGGATCTCAGGAACCTGCGCACGATTTTGGACGATATCGAAAGCGATAGCCAGCGTGCGGCTGACGTAATAACGAGGATACGAACATTCCTGAAGGTCCAGACGATCGAATTGCTACCGCTCGCGGTCGAAGATATCGTGAAAGATGTCCTCTCACTCATTGGCGGGGACGTCACATCCAAACAGATTGCATTAACTCTCGATATCCAGCCTGGGCTGCCCAAAGCGCTGGGGGATCGAGTGCATTTGTCCCAGGTTCTGCTCAATCTTTTGATGAACAGCATCCAGGCCGTGCAATCCTCCCCGCCCAACGCAAGGCGCGTGACTGTTGAAGCAAGGGGTGAACGCGGCAAAGACCGCGTCGAAATTACAGTTCGTGACTCTGGTCACGGGATAGCAGACGACATCGCCGACAAGATCTTCCAACCTTTTTTCACGACCAAATCCGAAAGCATGGGCATCGGGTTGGCCCTATCTCGCGTTATAATCGAGGCGCATGGCGGTCATCTGTGGGCGGACAACCCAGGCAAGGGAAAAGGCGCCGTTTTTCACTTTACACTCCAGCGAGCGTAGAGCGCTTGGTCTTTGGCGGGCTTGTGTTTCCATCACCCGGCCGCATGGCTGCAGACGACTTAGCTGATCATGTGGAGGGATGCTCTGATTACGAATGCAATCCATTCGCTGAACGCAAAGTCCCAAGTGCCGGCGAGGCCACACATTAATTGCCACTAAAATAAATACGCCCCCGGCCCAATTTTTTGGGGCCGAGGGCGATATCTAGTTGTGCTTACTATTGCACCGGTGTTTCCACCGGCAGTTTGGTCTTTCTTATGTGCCGAGTGCCGGGCCTAGAAGTCCATGTCGCCCATGCCGCCCATGCCGCCACCGCCCGGCATCGCCGGAGCAGATTCGCGCTTGGGACGCTCGGTGACCATCGCCTCGGTGGTGATGAGCAGACCCGCGACGGACGCCGCGTTCTGCAGCGCTACGCGCACCACTTTGGTGGGATCCACGATGCCGGTGTCGATGAAATCGGCATACTTCTCGTTCTGGGCGTCGTAGCCATAAGTCGCCGACTTCTGCTCCAGAAGCTTGCCCACGATCACTGACGCCTCCTGGCCCGCATTTTCGACGATGATGCGGATCGGGTACTGAATCGCGCGGCGCACGATGGCGATACCTTGGGTCTGATCGTCATTGTCGCCCGTCATGGTG
>Ga0126381_100004997_pt1 | contig 14507 bp, 14 predicted proteins | sample PanSoiMetPlot_28_FD_96465 | JGI IMG/M metagenome (GOLD analysis project Ga0126381, IMG submission 96465) | Tropical forest soil microbial communities from Panama - MetaG Plot_28 | ecosystem: Environmental > Terrestrial > Soil > Tropical forest > Bulk soil | place: Panama | collected 2016-02-17
TCATGGGCCAGGCCGTCGGTGCCTGGTTTAAGCGCCCTGAGACGCCAACGCTCATCTTTCTCGGTACGAGCCTTCCGCAGTTTTTCCTGGCAGGCTTTTCCTGGCCCCGCGAGGCAATCCCCAAGCTTGCCCTTAAGGCGGGCTACGTTTTCCCATCGGATTTCGCCATCGACGGCATGGTCCGCATCGACCAGCTGGGCGCGAGCCTGTGGGAGGTGGTGCGGGATTGGCGGGGTTTGTGGACCCTGGCCGTCGTCTACTTCGCGCTAGCTGTCATCTCGGCGCATCTCGCCAAGAGGAGGCGGTTGCATGGCTAGCAGCACGCGTGTCGGCGTCATCGCCCTCGCAGCGGTGCTCGTCGCGGGGGGCGCTGGAGGATGTGCCCTGTGGTCCCCCGAAGAGGCCGCGCCCATTGTCGGCGTCGTGCACACGACCGAAGTCCGCGTCGCGCCCGAAGTCGGCGGTCAGCTCGCGGCCATCAAGGTCCATAAGGGCGACCACGTCTTGGCCGGCGACGTCGTCGCCGAGTTGTCTGCCGTGGAGCTGACGGCATCTGTCGGGCAGGCGCGTGCGGCTCTGGCCGCCGCAGCCGCCTCCCGCGACAATGTCTATGCGGGCGTGCGCGCCGAGGAGCTTGCAGGGCTTGCGGACGAGATTGCCAAGGCGAAATCGAGGCAGGAATATGCGCAAGCAGAGCTCACCCGCACGACCACCCTCGCGCGAGATGACTTCGCATCTCAGCAGAGCCTCGATCAAGCGCAAAACGAGGAGGCGGCGGCGCGCGCTGACGTCGCCGAGGCGGAAGCCAACCATGCAGCCGCCCAAGCCGGGCCGACTCGGGAAGAACGCGCAATCGCCGACGCGGAAGTCAAGGCAGCCGCCGCCGCGCTTGTCGTGCTCGAGCGGCGGTTGGAAAAAACCATCCTGCGGGCGCCGGCCGATGGGGTCGTCACAGAGATCGTGGCCGAGATCGGCGAGAACGTCCATGCTGGCCAGCCAGTGCTCGTGGTCGCAGAGACCGGCAAGCAGTGGCTGTCGTTCAACGTGCGTGAGGATCTGCTGCGCGGCCTTGCGGTGGGGGCGACGGTCGACGTCGTGCGGCCGGGCAGCGTGTCGGCTCCGGCCGTCGTTACCGAGCTCGTTCCGCTGGGTGCGTTCGCGACCTGGCAGGCCGAACGCGCGGCCGGCGACCACGATCGCAATGCCTTGCGTCTGCGCCTTGATCTTCGAGGCGATCCGACTGGGTTCGAGCCCGGGATGACGGTCTGGCTCACTCGCTGAAGAGACAGGTCAACGTAGTCACCAAACGCGTGCTTGCTTCGGCGGCCATATTGTTAACAAGGGAGAAATCGAATCCGACTACGATGGTCCCGCGAAAATCAATCGCAGCAAGCGCGCAATGACAAGACTGTACTGGCCTTGGTCGCAGCGGGCGTTGGGTACGCCCGCGTTCCCGCCTTGCTAGACACCACGATGCTGGATCTACGCACCATCGTCCTACCCAGCCCAGCGACTCGCGTGTGACCAGCGTCCCTTTTCGCTGACAATCCGAAAATCATTCTTGAAAGCATTTTGCTCCACCCGGCAGCATTACGCGTACAAATCCAGGGGGCCGCTCGTCATGGTCGTTTGTCCAACCTCGATGAGATACCCGTCCGGGTCGCGCATGTAGCACCGCAGTTCAGTCGCATGGACTTTTGGCTCAGTAATGAATTGTGCGCCTCGCGAACTCCAAAGGTTGTAGCAGCGTCCGATGTCAGCCACGCGAAGGTTCAGAAAAATGCTCAGCACGTTGTGATCACGCGGCGGCGAAGCCTCCACTTCCGGCTTGTCGTCGGTCGGGCCGCCACCGACGTTGATCGTAAGCCAAATATTGCCGAGCCTCAGAAACGTCGGCTCGCCCCCGCGCAACACCGTCGCGCCGAGGACATCACGATAGAATGAGACGGAGCGCTGCACGTCTCGAACGATGAGAGTGTTCGTGACCACAAACTTGAGCTCAGCGCTTTGATCCGATTGCGACATGGTGATCGCCTCCTTTTCGAGCCCAGGATGCTTAACCGCAACACGCCCCCGAAATTTATGCGATTTTTTTACTTCCGACTAGTCGGCACAGCCGACATTCAATTTTCCGCTTCTGGGATAATCGTGCGACGCAACCCCAAAGCACATTCTTCGAGAATCTTCGGATCTCGGTCGCGTCCTCATGTCAAATGTGACTCGCCGTCAAATACTTCGTCCGGCTGCGGGTCGCTCAATTCGCGCAGCTTTGGTAGTTTTTCGGGCGCCAGTTTGCCTAACACGTCATGCGGGCTGAATCCGGCATCACATACCATGAAGGGTGCAAGCTATAGTCCGTTTCGCCGCGAACCTATAAATGTGACGCAGTCCGCCGAGTACCGGCAACGCCCTCACAGTGCGCCAGGCGCCTGCGAGTGCTTAAGGTGCCCCGCGCCGAACTCAAAGAAACGGTTGCCTCGAACCAACACCGCTGCTGATGGCGGGCAAGCGGCCTACCACCCAACGCGTTTCAGGCATTTTGGCTCGGCGCCAATACGACCACGAGTTAAAAAGAACACCTCACCAAAGTCGGCCCGTGGAACTCGTGTGCGGATGGCGCGTTGAACAGTGTCGATTTGAGGATCAGTTCTGCGTTGCGCAACTTGCCGCCTTGCGCCGGGCGCACAACGGGCGGCGGCTGTATCGGTACCAGTGTTGCCTCGTACTTCTGCCCGCAAGTATTGCTGCGTGCGGCGTGCTCCTAGCGTGTAGGTCGCGGTTATCGCCAGCAGCAATTGACTGCGGAGGCCGCATCAGCGGTACAAGTCATGAGCTACCAAGCAGAAATCAGTCGTGCATCACCGACCGCCATCATAATGGTGATGGACCAGTCCACCTCGATGAGTCAGCGTTTGAGAGGCGGACAGAGCAAGGCCGCGTTCCTAGCCGATGTACTCAATAAAACTCTCTATACGATCATCACCAGCTGTTCTAAGTCCGACGGGGTGCGCGACTACTTTCACGTTGGCGTCGTCGCCTATGGGGGCGAAGATGTTCGCAACGGTTTTCGCGGTGAGTTGGATGGCGACGCGCTGCACGCCGTTTCTCGTCTCGCTGAAGCGCCGCTCCGTGTGGAGAGTCGCACCAAAAAGGTCGCCGGACCCAATGGTGATGTGGCCGAGCAACCGGTGCGATTTCCCATTTGGTTCGAGCCTCGAAGCCGAGGCAAGACGTCGATGTGCGCCGGTCTCAAATTGGCAATCGAGCTCCTTGAGCAATGGTGTGATGAACACCCGTCCGGCTTTCCGCCAACCGTATTGCACGTGACGGATGGCCACCCTTCCGACGGCAATCCGGAACCGATCGCGGATCGACTCAAGAGCGTCTCGACCAGGGACGGCGGTTGCCTCCTGTTCAATCTCCACGTCGACGTCGGAGAGGGTAATCCGCTGATTTTTCCAAACGACGAACGCGTCCTCAAGGATCGCTTCGGCAAGGCACTCTTTCGCATGTCGAGCCTGCTGCCGCCGCATGCTTTGGAGGGCGCGGCCCGCAAAGGATACGATGTTCGCCCCGGCGCTCGCGGATTTGTCTTCAACGCCGGAATCGAAGCCATTGCCGACTTTTTTGATATCGGGACCCGACCGGCTGTGGCCGCCGACCGATAACTCGCTGTAAATCAAGGGGCAAACCATGCCTTACCAAGCCGAAATAAGTAGGGAAAATCCTACCTGTTTTCTGTTCGTCATCGATCAATCCGGATCCATGGACGAAATTACCGAAACCGGGCGTTCGAAGGCGGAGTTCGTGGCCGATGTTCTGAACAAAACGCTCTATACTCTCGTCACTACTTGCTCGAAGTCCGACGGCGTGCGCAACTATTTCGACGTCGGCGTGATTGCTTACGGCGGATCCGAGGTCGCGAGCGGATTCGGCGGCGCGCTAGCCGGCGGCATCGTGCATCCGATTAATGCCATCAGCGAACACACACTTCGCGTCGAAGAGCGTCAAAAGAAGATGGACGATGGCGCTGGTGGTGTGCTCGAACTGAAGACCAAGTTTCCGGTGTGGTTCGATCCCAAAAGCCTGGGCGGCACCCCAATGCGTGCGGCCCTCAGCAAGGCCAGGGAGACGATGGCGGATTGGTGCGAGGCGCATTCGGCTTCTTATCCTCCGACCATTCTGCACGTGACCGACGGACAATCGACCGACGGAGTACCTGAGGAAGCGGCGGACAGCCTGCGGCAAGTTGCCACGAAGGACGGCCAGGCCCTGCTATTCAACCTGCACGTGACGACCGCCGGCAATGGATCGGAAATCGTGTTTCCAACCTCCGAAACCGGTCTCGACGATGAATACTCGCGAATGCTACTGCGGATGTCGAGCACATTGCCCCCACATCTTGCCAAGTTTGCCGGTGACAAGGGTTACGAGATCGTTGAGGGATCACGCGGTTTCATCTTCAACGGTGATGTCCAGTGCATCGTGGATTTCTTTGAGATCGGCACGCGCCCCAAGTTGGTCGCTGACCGGTGAGTCCTGCCCGTGCGACCGAAATCGCGGCTGCCGCTGGCGTTTAGCATCCCGAAGTGTGACGACTGCCGCAACGAGGACCAGTTTTATCGTTCGGGCAAGGGTGTTTACGCGCTCAGCGACGGCGCGTCCGTATCCTTCGACTCTGCCTCATGGGCGCGCATTCTGGTGCGCCACTATACGCGAAAGCCAGAGTTCACACGCGAGTGGCTGTCTGCAGCGATCGCTGAGTTCCGCAAACTGTACGACCGCGATAGTTTGCCATGGATGCAGCAGGCGTCCTTCGACAAGGGCAGCTTCGCTTCTTTACTGGGCGTTCGGGTCGTCGAACAGGGCAGACTGATTCAGGTTCTCTCAATCGGCGATAGCCTCGCGGTGCTGTGTGACGGAGATTGCATTAAGGCCACGTTTCCGTTCTCCGCCGCATCAGCCTTCAACCGGTCGCCGCAGCTGCTGTGCACCAATCCGGCTGAAAACGTGTTCTTGGATGAGGCGGACGCAGGCTACGATCTCGTCGCCGACTGGACCTTCCGCGGGCTCAAGCGGCCGGCGCTCTTGTGCATGACCGACGCTCTCGGTCATTGGTTGTTGTCGCACCGCGATTGCGATCCCTCGCCAATCAGCGTGCTGCGTCAGGTGAAAACGCCGAAGGCGTTCGCCCGTTTCGTGCAAGAGGAGCGGTCGATGGGGCGGATGAAACGCGATGACACTACGCTGATCGCGCTCTGGTAACCGGAACATGTCGTACCCGCAGATCACCGAGTACCAAGAAGCCGTTCAACATCCGGCCCAGGCATTTGTCGACCCCGACTTGAAACAAGGCGCGGTCGCGGAAAACAACCTGGGTCTGCCGTTGGCGCTGTCGGGGGGATTTGCCCTTACCTATGCGGTCACCACGCCGCGCAGAAAATGCGCGGTGCGTTGCTTTCACCGAGAGATTCCCGCGATCCAGCAGAAGTACGACGCGACCTCGAAGAAGCTGCGCTCGCTCGCCATCGGTTGCTTTGTCGATTTTGACTTTCAGCAGTCGGGGATCAATGTTCGCCAACGGATGTTTCCGATCGTGCGGATGGACTGGGTCGAGGGCGATACCCTCGGAGTTTGGCTTGATAAGCACTTTGATGACAAGCGGGTGCTCGAGAAGGCGCGCACTGACTTTGTGGGCATCGCACGCTTTCTCGAACGCGAAGGCATCGCCCACGGCGACATTCAGAACGGCAACGTGATGATGGCGAGCGGCGAAATCAAGTTGATCGACTACGACGGCATGTTTGTCCCCGGCATGCGTCCCGGCAATGGCAGCGAGACCGGACACAAGCACTTCCAGCATCCCGATCGGCGGGTGTCCCATTTCGGTCCCGAGATGGATCGGTTCAGCTTTATTGCCCTTGATCTCAGTCTGAAGGCCGTCATCGAGGACAAGTCGCTGTATCCGAAGTTCCGGGAGGGTGGGGAGACCATTATCTTCAAGGCAAACGATTTCGCTGACCCGCAAAACAGTGAAATTTTTCGCCGCCTTCTGGCGATGGCGAAACTAAAGGAGCAGGCGCGCCACTTTGCGGCAATTTGTAATGCGCCATTGGCCGCGGTCCCGACCCTCGACGAATTTCTCGCCGGCAGGAGCATCCCAGGCACAAAGACGCCGATCCAGACGTCGCCGGCGCCCGAGGCAAAGCCGCGCGCCGCGGCATACATCCCCGCTTATCCCGTCGTTGACGCGCTGAACTTTTCTGCCGCTCTGCAACGGGTCGGCGATCGGGTCGAGCTGATCGGGCGGATTGTCGAAATTAGACCGGGATCCCGCAAGCGAGGAAAAGGACGGACCGAACACTACGTTTTTATCAATTTTGGTTCATGGCGCGGCAACATCATTAAGATCTCGATCTGGTCCGACGGGCTTGCCAAGTTGAAGGAACAGCCGTCGAAGGCTTGGATCGGGCGCTGGGTCAGTGTGACCGGACTCATGGACGTGCCGTACGAGAGCAAACGTTACGGATACAAGCACCTGAGTATCACGGTCCAGGAAGACGGGCAGGTGCAGGAGCTCGATGAAGCGGAAGCGGGCTTCCGACTCGCAAGCATCTCACAGGCACCACTGGCACGCGATGACAGTTCCTTGAGTGCCGCCACGACGGCGACGAGTGCACGGCAATCCGTGGCCACGGTCAAATCTAAACATTCCCGGCCGCCCCAGCAAAAGACGGCGCGTAGCCACAAGCGCAGTGGGCGGCAGCCAAATCCGCCTGCGCCCAACCCGCAACCCACGGTCAGATCGCGAGAGCCCCTGCGGGCTCGCATTCATCACTGGACGTGGGTGATCGCGACGAGCACAGTTCTCATGGCGATTGTCGTTCTCGTGATGTTGTTTCGACCGCACCAATAAGCGCCGCCGGCCGAAAACGCTGCTTTGGGACAACGGTCCCGGGTGAGGTCTCGTCACGTGCGAACGTTGGGCCCGGCAGATCAGCCGTCGGAGATGACCGCTTTGCTGCATCGGTTTTCTGAGACGCAACCTGAGACGGTTTGAAGTCCGGAATCGGCTTGAACGGCCCGGACGTCCGCGGCGGATGCGTCGTGATGCAACTCATGGCCCGCTCCAATCCGGTATACGTCACCAGGCGCCGCCTGCGTCCGAGCGTTAAACTTTGATGGGTGGACGTATGACATCTCTTGACGAGCGTCATACGCTGACGCAACATTAACCGGTAAGCTAACCGCGGCAATTGATTCCGCTGCCATACGAGCGGGGGGAATGCCGGAACTGCTATGGTAGGCGGGCTCAGTAGTCGTGGAAATTCTGAACCCGCCGATTGCCTGCTATCAACGCGATCGTTTTGGGGAGTGGTGGTCAAGTGTAGTGCGCCTATCGGCGGTCGCTTTGCCGGTCATACTAGCTTTTTATGGGTCGGCCCTGGCCCAGATGCAATCGGCTCCGGACCCAGTACTCGCCACATCCCCTGAGCCGGCTGCATCGCCGTCCAATCGAACGACCCTGCCCACCGTCACTGCTCACGAGGCAGCCAAGCCGCGTCCAAAGCCCCGGGTGCACGCCAGTCAGAGTCCGAAGCCTACTGCCACCGCTAACCGATCGCCGCAGTCAGCAACCGCGCCCGTATCTGGTGCACCAAATGTGGGTTCGGGACCGCTGGCCCCGCCGAGTGAGGCAAGCCGGATGAGGTTCACAGGTACCGAGCTCAACGCCATCCCCTTTGCCCGCCCGGGCGAAATCCTGGAAGCCACGCCGGGGCTCATCGTGACGCAACATAGCGGCGAGGGTAAAGCCAACCAGTATTTCTTGCGTGGCTACAATCTCGATCACGGTACGGACCTGGCCATCTGGGTTGACGATGTACCGGTTAATATGCGCACTCACGCCCACGGGCAGGGATATGCCGACTTGAACTGGTTGATGCCCGAAACGGTCAACTCGCTTGACGTCCGCAAAGGGCCTTATTTCGCTGACGAAGGAGACTTCTCGTCGACTGGCAACCTCCGCATCGGTCTTATCGACAGCGTCGCCCAGAACGTCGCGCTCGTTACCCTCGGAAGCTTTGGGTATGAAAGAGTGTTTGGCATGAGCTCGACAAAGATGGGCGATGGCACGCTCCTGCTTGCTGGTGAGGTTGGCGCTTACAATGGGCCGTGGGTCAATTCAGACGATATGCATAAATTCAATGCTCTGGCGCGCTATACCCAGGGGACAGCGTTGGACGGTCTGTCTCTTACCGGCATGGCCTATTCGAATAAATGGAACTCCACCGACCAGGTACCGCTAAGGGCGATTACATCAGGAGAGATCGGACTGTATGGCGAGGAAGACCCCACGGACGGCGGTAACACCGACCGTTTTGCATTGTCGGGGCGGGTCTCGGCGACCGATGACGCTGGATCCTGGAAGGCAAACGCCTATCTGGTGAAAAGTACCCTCGATCTGTTCAACAATTTCACCTTCTTTCTGACTAATCCAAGTCAAGGAGACCAATTTCATCAGCACGACGATCGAATACTGTCGGGCGTCAATGCGTCACGAACCCTCACTGGGTCCTTCATCGGCCGCTTGATGGAAACGACGTTCGGCATTCAGACTCGATACGACGACATCGACCTTGGTCTGACAGACACCTATCAACGCAGTTTTCTGTCAAATATTCGCAGCGACAAGGTGGCGGAACGGAGCGTCGGAATCTACACCCAGAACACAATACATTGGACTGACTGGCTCAACACAACGCTGGGTTGGCGCGGCGACTACTTCGCCGCAAAGGTGGATTCTATCTTCGATCCGAACAATTCGGGAAATAGCCAGGCGGCCATTGGCAGTCCGAAATTTATGCTTGTTTTGGGCCCGTTCAATAAAACGGAGCTCTTTTTTGACGCGGGCATGGGAATGCACAGCAACGATGCTCGCGGCACCACGATTACGGAGGAGCCCACCGATGTCGCCTTCAAATTGGCTCCATCGCCGCTGCTGGTGCGCACCCGGGGCGCAGAGGTGGGCGTCCGCACCAAAGTTATTCCGGATCTTAATTCGTCAGTCAGTCTGTGGATGCTCGACCAGGCATCCGAGCTGGTCTTCAACGGAGACGCCGGGGATACCTCCCCAAGCCGTCCGAGCACACGCTACGGGGTCGAGTGGACCAACAATTATCGCCCGACCTCTTGGCTTGCTGTCGACGCGGATCTCGCGCTCTCGCACACTCGGTTTGTCGGGTATGACACGGCGCAAGCGGAGCTCTATGCGTCGCTCGCAGGATTTCCACAGGCACAGATCGGAAACGCCCCCGGGAACTACATTCCCAACGCACCCGCAATAGTGGCGTCTGCAAGCATCACGCTCGGTGAAAAGACTGGGTGGTTCGGGGCGCTGCGCTGGCGCTATTTGGGGGTGAGCCCGCTCACCGAGGACAACGTCTTCCGCTCACCACCAACGAGCATTTTCAATGCCCGCGTCGGCTACCGGTTTGACAATGGATGGAGGATCCAGCTCGACGTTCTCAATCTCTTTGACACTAAGACCAACCAGATAACCTATGCGTATGGATCGCTGATCAAGTCCGATAGCCTGTACAATCTCTGCTTTCCAGTTCAGATTGCACCGGCAGCCGTGTGCCAAAACGGCGTCATGGACAGCGTTTTGCATCCGGTGGAGCCGCTTGCGGTTCGGCTCACCCTCGCTGGAATGTTCTAATGGCAGGACAGGCGCGCCACAGCGGGCCTCTCTTGCGCCGCCGGGGCACGCCGTCGTCTATGATGGCATGATGAGATGATATCCTTTGTGACCCGCAAGGCTCGTCCGGTAGTGTGCTGCTTGACCATCGTGGCGTTGGTCTGGAGCACTTTGTCCAGCGGGACGCTGGCACAGACACAGACGCCATCCGAACAGACGCCGACGACGAGCGCGACGGTGCCGATTCCGAGCCCGAGCAGGAGCGGGACATCAGTCGGGGAGCCGTTGCCGGTTTCTGGATCCGCGTCCCTGCTTCCCCGGGACCTTTCTCCATGGGGAATGTTCCTTTCAGCAGATGTTGTCGTAAAGATTGTTATGAGCGGGCTTGCACTAGCGTCCCTTGTCACCTGGACCGTAGCGCTCGCTAAGAGCCTCGAAATTTTTGCCAGCCGCCGGAGGCTGCGGGCCGCGTTGCGCGAACTCACGGATGTGCAATCACTCGCAGGGGCGGCCGCGCTCCCCGACGTCTCGCGAAGCCTCAGGGAGCCGGTCGAGGCGGCGCTTGCCGAGATCCGCCTCTCGCCCGAGGTGGTCGACAAGGACAGCATCAAGGAGCGCATCGTGTCGCGGCTAGAACGGGTCGAGGCGGCCACCGGCCGCGCTCTGGTACGTGGTACGGGAGCTCTGGCGACGATCGGGGCCACCGCGCCGTTCATCGGGCTCTTCGGCACCGTGTGGGGCATCATGAACAGTTTCATCGGGATTTCGCAGCAGCACACGACTAACCTGGCGGTGGTCGCCCCCGGCATCGCCGAGGCGCTGTTGGCTACGGCCCTCGGACTCGCCGCCGCCATTCCGGCGGTAGTGATCTACAACATGTTCTCGCGTTCGATCGCCAACTACCGCGCGCTCTACGCAGACGGGACTGCCGCGATTCTTCGGGCCGCGAGCCGCGATCTCGACCACATGCCGCCGCGTATTCCCGTACGCGGCAGTACCAGCCGGGCGGCGCACAGGCCATGAGTGTGCGTCTCAATCACGGCGAGGTCGATCTCGGGGAGGTTCACGAGATCAACGTTACACCTTTCATCGATGTGATCCTGGTGCTGTTGATCATTTTCATGATCGCGGCACCGCTCGCGACCGTGGACGTCGCCGTGGATCTTCCGGCCTCCAACGCACAACGCCAACCACGGCCCGACAAGTCGCTCTATCTGACGGTCAGGTCCGATCTCTCGCTTGCTATCGGCGACAACACGGTCGCGCGTGACGTGATTGCGTCCGCGCTCGATCAAGCGAGCGGTGGCGATAGGCAACAAAGAGTCTTCCTGCGTGCTGACAAGACCGTGCCGTATGGCGAGTTGATGGGGGTGATGAACGTCCTACGGACAGCCGGCTACCTGAAAGTCGCGTTGGTCGGGCTGGAGACGGACCAGCGCTGATGGCGATCCTCGCATCAAATGCACCGGTCTGCAGGTCTGACATCGTCCGTTTGGGAGCATGCGCGGCCGTGGTGGTCTCGGTTCACGCTGCAATAGCAGTGGCGTTGTTGTCTCGATGGGACACGGCCGACATCGAGCCAGGCGCGCCCGTCGTCATGCTCGAACTTGCGCCGGTGGCAGCTGCCCCACCGGCACCCTCCACCGAGCTTCCGCCTGGGCTACAGCAGACCGAGGCGGAAGCCCAAGCGCAGATGCGTCAAGAGTCGGAGACCAGGCAACCGGTCGAGCCGCACGAAAAGGACGAGATACCTATCGAGCATCCGGAGGTGTCGCTACCGCCGCCGACGCACGATCCCACGAGGGAGTCGACCGAGGCCAAAGTGGAGCAACAGGCGACGGAGGCGACGCCCGCTGCAACCGCACCGCCGAGTGTCGAGATGCTGGCGAGTCGCCCCGAAGGGCCGCCGATGGGAGAGGTCTCGAAGACCCCGTCGGCCGCCGAAATCACGTGGCAGCGCTCGATGCTCAGTCGGGTGCAGCGTTTCCACCGTTATCCGGCGCGTGCCCACAACGAAAGCGGCGTGGCACAGGTGGAATTCGCCATCGACCGAGCTGGACGCGTGCTTTCGAGCCGCATCACCAAGAGTTCCGGGCATGCGGTCCTGGACCAGGATGCGCTGGCGTTGATCCGTCGGGCGTCGCCCTTTCCGTCCCCGCCACCCAGCGTCTCGGACGAGCTACTCACGGTGATCATACCGGTGCGATACGACGCCGCCCGCTGATGCAACGATGACTGGAGGAGACTGTGTCGCCGCACGTAACGTTGCGGCGGCACTATTCAACACTTCGATTGCAGGCCGTTCGAGCGCGGCAAGACATCAGTTTCGCAAGAGCTTGGTCTCGTTCGCTGGCAGCGAGGCGATCGTAGCGCTCTACGGCGTCGACCCCGCTTATCACGTGAAGCGATGTGCGATCGAGGCGGTGCGGGCGGTGAATCTCTCCTATCCTCGGACACAGCCGCAGGGCGGTGTTACCTGGCGACACGCACAGCGGCTAGCAAGTCGCGCGGTTGCTCGACGTGCGGCTGGATGGACGAGCAACTCACCGCACCCTGAGCACGAGTTTGCCCCTCAGGTGACGCGACTCGCTGACTCGCAGTGCCTCGGAGGCATCGGGAAGGTTGTAGAGCGTGACAGGTGGCGGGCGCACGGCCCCTGCCAGGTAAAGCTCGACAATGCGGTTGAGATGCGCTCGGTCGCGGCCGACGGCCGGTCGCAACGCTGTCACGTCGCTGCGATCTGCCTTCGGCGGCTGGGCTCCGGAGGCAATGAAGGCGGCGCGTCCGCCCGGCTTGAGAACCGCGAAAGAACGCAACGCCACATCGCCGCCGACGGTATCGAATACCGCGTCGCATTTGCTCACAACCTGGCGAAAGTCAGTCGTATTGTAATCGATGACTTCATCGGCGCCGATATCGCGCACGTAGTCGAGGTTGGCCGCGCTCGCAGTCGTGATGACGCGGGCGCCGAGATGCTTGGCGAGTTGGATGGCGAAGGCGGCAACGCCACCCGCGCCGCCCTGGATCAGGATCGTTTCGCCGGATCTCAGCTTCAACGTGTCCTCGACCGCATACAGGGCCGTCAGCCCGGTGAGCGCCAGGGCCGAAGCATCAACGTGAGACAAAGCGCTCGGCTTTTTCGCGACAATGGAGGCACCGATCGCGATTTTTTCTGCATAAGTGCCATCCCGGCCGGCCTCTAACACACCGAACACCTCATCGCCGATGCGCGGATCGGCGATGTCGGCGCCGAGCGCGCTGACCACGCCGGAGAAATCACGCCCAAGGATCAATGGAAAATTTGCCTGACCGTAGCTACCGGCGCGCACCTTCCAATCAGCACCGTTGACGCTTGCGGCGAAAGTATCGACAACGATCTGACCCGTCCCGGCGGACGGATCAGGAAGATCGCCGTACTGCAAAACCTCCGGCCCCCCGAATTGTTGAATGTAAGCCGCCTTCATGATGTGCGCTGACCTTGGCTAAGCGGCGTCGAGCGCCGCGGGAACGATGGCTGGATGCTACCCGATATTCCCTCGATTGTCAGGGATCGGCGTGACCCGTCATGGGGAGAATTGTCGCCCATGTCCTGCGCGCCGGACAAGCGAAGCGCAATTCGCGGGCGGCCGTATAGCCATTGAAAGTGCAGCAAGAACGGACGGTTATCCACAACCGTCATCGTCTCGCTGGTTAGAGAAAAGTCGCAATGATCACACCCTTGAGGAGACCGAGTATAGGGCATGCAGCAAAAGGTAGGTCAAGGAGGCGAACTTCACTCCATACGCGTGCTTGGCCGCGCTCGTCATGATGAGATTGGGAAGGATGCTTGCGGACAGGTCGTTCGTGCCGAGTCCTTCTGCGGGTCGCCAAGGCTATCCTGCCGCGCGAACCCTCGCCCAATCCGGTCCGATCCGCCAAGGTCAGTATGATCGGCATCAAGGGGGTTCCGTCCCCTGTTCGATGGCATGACGAAGGCTGGCGCATAAGAAATTGCGACTACTTCCGACACCATCGAGAATCTTGTCTTGCCAGAACAAAGCCTTCATCCATAGCTTGGACTCGATAATGCGATGAAACGCAGCTCCCCGAATGCGGGGCGCGCATAGCTCTGACGGGAGCTCAAATGGTTCGATCGCTGCCGCCTGTGATTTTGCAAGCGATGAATTTCTTTGCGTGCCTGTAACCAAATGGCAGCGATCCGCGAATTATTTGAGTTGCACCACCAGCGCGGTGTGGCGGGTCTAATCGGGGCATTGGGCCCGCTCTTGGGGGCGACTTACAAAACGGAGACGCAACCTCGAGCACCCTTGAAACAAAATCGGAGCCCTACCGGATGCCCGCTCATCCGCTGATCGTCTTTGACGTTAATGAAACGCTTCTCGACCTGCAAACAATGGAATCGATTTTCGAGCGCGTCTTTGGCGACAAAAGAGATATGCGTTTTTGGTTTGCAAACCTCGTCACGTATTCCCTGGCTCTGACTCTGGCCGACTCGTACGTGCCATTCACGGATATTGGATCCGCCGTGATGAAGATGCTTGCAGATACGCAAGGCATCAAGATTAGTGGTGCCGACAAGCGAGAACTCAAGGAGAAGTTCTCGACGATGCCGCCGTATCCGGAAGTTCCAGCTGCCCTATCGAAACTGCGTGACGCAGGTTTCCGGCTGTTCACCCTCACTAACAATCTACGCTTTTTCGCAGACTGCGCCGCGAAAAAGTGGCCACTTCGTGGCAGTTTGAAAACCGCCAGAAAGCGCATGTAGCATACCCTTCATGACCGACGGGATGAGCACGTTATATCAAGA
>Ga0126381_100004998_pt1 | contig 14507 bp, 12 predicted proteins | sample PanSoiMetPlot_28_FD_96465 | JGI IMG/M metagenome (GOLD analysis project Ga0126381, IMG submission 96465) | Tropical forest soil microbial communities from Panama - MetaG Plot_28 | ecosystem: Environmental > Terrestrial > Soil > Tropical forest > Bulk soil | place: Panama | collected 2016-02-17
GCCGCCCACTTATTAGGCGCGTCAGATTGCCCAGGTCACCGCGGCGGGCGATCGTCGCCGTTCTCGCCAGCGCCGCGCTGGCCCTCACCGGACTCCTCGCGGTCACCGCCGCCCCGAAGGCCGCGGCGGCTACCTGCGGGACGGCTACCCTCGCGCCGAACCACCCGACCACGGCGTCGTCACTGGAAAACTCGTCGTTCCCAGCCGCCAACGCGACCGACGGCAACACCGGCACCCGCTGGTCCAGCGCGTTCTCCGACCCGCAGTGGCTCGAGGTCGACCTCGGCTCGACCCAGTCGATCTGCGGCCTCACGCTGGTCTGGGAGGCCGCCTACGCGACCGCGTTCCAGATCCAGACCTCGACCGACAACGCCACCTGGACGAGTATCTTCTCCACCACCACCGGCACCGGCGGCACCCAGAACCTGACCGTGTCCGGGTCCGGCCGCTACATCCGCATGCTCGGCACCACGCGGGCCACCCAATTCGGTTACAGCCTGTGGGAATTCCAGGTCTTCGGCGCCGCGGCCGGCGGCTGCGGCAGCACCAACCTGGCGCTCAACCACCCCACCACCGCCTCGTCGCTGGAAAACGCGACGTTCCCGGCGTCGAACGCGACCGACGGCAACACCGGCACCCGCTGGTCCAGCGCGTTCTCCGACCCGCAGTGGCTGGAGGTCGACCTCGGCTCGGCCCAGAACATCTGCGGTGTCACCCTGGTCTGGGAAACCGCCTACGGCAAGGCGTTCCAGATCCAGACCTCGAACGACAACGCGACCTGGACCTCGATCTTCTCCACCACGACCGGCACCGGCGGCACCCAGGCCCTGACCGTGTCCGGCTCCGGCCGCTACATCCGCATGTTCGGCACCGTGCGCGGCACCCAGTGGGGCTACTCGCTGTGGGAATTCCAGGTCTTCGGCACCGGCAGCGGTGGCGGCGGCAACACCGTCACGGTGACCAACCCCGGCACCCAGACCTCCACCGTCGGCACCGCAGCCAGCCTGCAGATCAGCGCCAGCGACTCCGCATCCGGCCAGACGCTGACTTATGCCGCGACCGGGCTGCCGGCCGGGCTGTCCATCAACTCCTCGTCCGGCCTGATCTCCGGCACCCCGACCACGGCGGCCACCAACACGGCCACCGTCACCGCCACCGACACCACCGGCGCGACCAACTCGGCCACCTTCAGCTGGACCGTCAACCCGGCCGGCGGCGGCGGTACGGGTGAGCCACCCACGGCGTTCTGGGGCAACACCAGCGCGATTCCCGCGGCGCACAACGTCCTGGAGTTCGCCATCGTCAACCAGACGAACGGCCAGTACCCGGACAGCCAGGTCTTCTGGAGCTTCAACGGCCAGACGGAATCGATCGCCCAGCAGCCCTACATCGACATGCCCGCGAACTCGGCCGGCCGGATGTACTTCTACCTCGGCACGGCAAACGGCCCGTACTTCGACTTCATCGAGTTCACCGTCGGCGCGTCGTCCATCAACATCGACACCACCCGGGTGGACCGGTTCGGCCTGAAGCTGGCCATTCGGCTGCACGGCCACGACGGGTCCAACCAGGACATCGGCGAGAACTACGCCACGTTCCAGGAGTCCCGCGCGGCGACGTTCGCGCGGTTCCAGAACGCGGTGCCGACCGAGTTCAAGGAACTGGCCACCGACCAGGCGCCATTCAGCATCCCGTCGCCGGGTAATGATCCCGCCTTCCAGTCCGGCGGCCAGTTTGCGAACTACTTCACCAGCTATGCGGCCGCCAACGGCGACACCAGCGACTCCACCGCGCAGATTTTCGGCTGCGGCGGCACGCTGGCGGCCAACCCGCAACTGTGCGCTGGTCTCAACCGGCACGTCGCGCAGCTGCCGGTGGCGCAGCAGAGCAACCCGGCCAACTTCTACCTCGCCGCACCGGCTAACTACTACGCCTGGTTCTGGCACCAGAACGCGATCAACGCCAAGCAGTACGGCTTCCCGTACGACGACGACGCCGGGCAGTCCTCGGACATCTCCCTGGCGAACCCGCAGTACGCGGTCGTCGCGGTCGGCTGGTAGCGGATTACCCAGGGGCGCTGGCCGCGCTGACCTTAACAGCGCGGCCGGCACCCGGCGCGCAACTAGCCTGCTGTCAGCAGGGGCCACCGCCGTTCCGGATAATGCTCTGTTTCTTGCTCGCCGTTTTCAGGCTGCCGAGGCTGCCGGAGCGGCCGGGAGGACGGCGAGCAGGGCGCGGGTCCAGTCCCGGTAGCCGTCCTGGCTCGGGTGGAAGCTGTCGCACGAGAACTTGCCGGTCCACGGGGCGGTGAAGTGCGCGGACACCCGGGCGACCGGCAGCTTGCGCTGGCCGGCGACCTCATGGATGACCCGGTTAATTCGTGTGATATATGGCACACTCATCCGGCCCACGAGCCCCCAGAATCCGGCGGGCAGCGGCAGGTCCAGCACGACCGTGTTGTCCGGCACGGTGCCAAGCAGCGATCGCATGTCGCTGAAAAGCTTGGCCGGGGCGCTGTAAAGGATGTCGTTGGCGCCAATGCCGCAGGTCACCAGGGCGGGCGCCTGCGGGAGCAGCGGGATCTGATCGGCGAGCACGTCGCGGATCAGGGCGCCGGAGACGGACAGGTTCAGCACCCGCCAGTGCTGGCCGGTGCTGCGCCGCAGCTGCTGTAGCGCCTGGCCGACGTAGCCGCCCTGCGGCCCGGGGGCGCCGAGGCCCTGGGCGGTGGAGTCGCCGAGCGCGACCCACAGCGGGCCTGGCTCTTCTTCTTGTGCGCGCTTGCGGACCACCCGCTCGTTATGCGCCTGCCAGTAAGCTGAAAACTCGACGCAATCCTGGCGCATGGCGGCCACGCCGTCGGTCCAGCGGCCGAACTTACCCGCGCGAAGCCCGGAGATTTCGGCGTACTGGCTGCGCGTGACCACGGATGCGGCGGTGGCGAAGACCTCCACCGGAGACTTCCGGTTCGCGCCGTTGCCTGATAGCGCAACTGCCCAGGCGGGACGGGAAACCGATGACTCGCGCCGCATGCTCGTTCCCACGCTCCCCCCGTTAGACATTGACGCTGGATGAACGACGGTAGACGAGAAAATCGACAGATGTCAACGCAGGGGTAACTAAGCGTTGCTTTCCAGGGTCATGGCTGGTTCGTGCTTGGCCGTGGCAGGCCAGGTTAGCTGTACAATGCCGCGGCTCTGGCTGCGATTCTCGCTACCCGGTCCCGCGGCAGGGCCGGCGAGCGGTGGCCGTCGCGGCCGGTCATCTCTTCGGCGGCGGTGAGGGAGTTGACGACGGCTTCTTCGGTCGCTTGGACCACAGCCTCGTAAAACGGGTCGAGGTATCCCCATGGGATGAAGCTGAGCTGGTCGTAGCGCGCCGCCTCGTCGGGGGGCGTGGTTGCTCGCGGGGCGCCTGGGGTGAAGCCGTTTTCGTTGGCCGTGGAGAAGGCGAGGAACAGGTCGCCGGAGAAGTGACTGCCGGTGGTGCCGGTCCTCGCCAGGCCGGTGGTGACCCTTCTGGCGAGTGCCTTGCACTGGCCGGGCAACAGCGGGGCGTCGGTCGCGACCACGGCGATCACGGAGCCGGCGCCTTGGGGGGCTGCTTGGGCGCCACCTCCGGGGGCGCCTTGGGGGCGCCCTTGGGGGGCGTCGTTGCTTGTGTCGCCCATCGGGTTGTCGTCTTTGAGTTCCTCGCCGAGGTAGATGCCGGTGAGCGTCAGCTCGTGCCTTTTGCCGAAGTTGGCCTGGACGAAGACGCCGACTGTGTACTTGGTGCGCGCGTAGTCGACTATGCGCGAGGCGGTGCCTGAGCCCGCCTTGAACTGGTAGGCGTTCATCCCGGTGCCGCCGCCGACGGAGCCCTCGTCTGGCTGGTTTGTTGAGGCCGCCTCGAGCGCCTCGATAACCGTGTCCTCGGTGACGTGGTGGCCGTTGATGTCGTTGAGGTAGCCGTCCCAGGTTTCGCCGGCTACGGGGAGCATCCAGAGTTCGGTGAGGGATGGGTGGTAGCGGTTGATCCAGGCGATGATGCCCGCGTGCGCGATCCCCACCGCGTGAGTGTTCGTGATCGCCACGGGGCCGCCGAACGTGCCCGACTCCTCGATCCAGGAGACGCCTGTCATCTCCCCGTTGCCGTTGTGTGAGTGGAAGCCTGCCGCTACCGGGTCACCGGGGCTGCTTCTGCCCCTGGGGTGGATCGCCGTGACCCCGGTTCTTACGTTGTCGCCCTGGATTAGCGTCTTATATCCGACTTCGAGGTTGGGGACGTCGGTGATGGCGTTGTGGACGCCTGGGGTGCCGCGGAACCTCAGGCCCAGCGCGCGGGCGCGGGGCTTGCCTGTGGGGGTGGTCAGGTGCGGGTCGCGTGGGCTGTCGGGCGTCGTGGGCGGCGACTCGGTCCCGTAGGTGCTCACTGGCTCAGCGTAACCTGCGGCGTTGGTGCGGCGGCTGCGGTCTGTCGAGGCGACGGCGAGGCCCATCTGGGCGGGGCTATGGGTGGGGTGAATGGCCCCGTGCCCTCATCTTGTGAGGTGAATGGGCCATTGACCTCGATGGCGCGGGGTGGGGGGTGGGGTTGTGGCTCCCTGCCCCGCTCTTGCTGGGGCTGTGGTCCCCAGCCTCGGTGCAGGCGCGCGGCCTAGGCGGCTGCGTCGAGTACGACACATGACTCAGGAACCGGTATGCTGTCTGCGTTCCACCTTCGGGACTCTTGTGGGTCCTCGTGGGCTGCGGGGCTATGGCGCAGCTGGTAGCGCGCCTGCATGGCATGCAGGAGGTCAGGGGTTCGAATCCCCTTAGCTCCACCGATTTCGGTGGTCTGTTTGAGGGTTAAATGCCTAGCCGAGTGCCTTTGTGCTTTTGGCGTCTTCAGTCGCTCTTGTCCGCGTCATCTTCGCCGTCGTTAAGAGCTCGCCCGAGCGAGGAAGGCTCCTCCCACGCCCGGCCCGAGAACAGCTGAGCGGGTGATTCCTCGCCCGCACGACCGCTGCGTCTCATCCGCCGTGCCGCCGCAGGCAGCCGGAACGCCCAGGCCGAACTCGCCCACCGTGTGCGGACGCTCAAGGCCGACGACACCGAGACTGCCTGGCATGCCGCCAGTTAGCCGTAGAGACCATCACCGCCCTAGTGGCAGGGCTTGCAAGACCGTGTCTGCTCGGCAGGCGCCAGCGCTACTCCGCCGCCGGGCTTCTCCCGGTACGCAGAGCCACGGGAATTCGGTTGCCGTGGCGCGCTGATGACCGCACACTACCGGACATGAGCGTGCCTGCGGAGGGAGCCCGGATCGCGTGGCAGGACGTGCCGGAGTCGGTGCGGACGGCGATTGAGGGGGTCTGCGGCGCTGCTGTGATCGAGGCCCGGACGCAGCCGGGCGGGTTCAGCCCCGGACTGGCGGCGCGGGTCCGGTGTGCGGACGGGGCGCGCTGGTTCGTCAAGGCCGCATCGGCTGAGGTTAACCCAGACACTCCGCGGATGCACCGCCAGGAGGCGGTGGTACTCGCGGACCTGGATCCGCTGATTCTCGCCGGGCATCTGCCGGTGCCCCGCCTGCGAGGGACGGCGGAGCAGGGGCCATGGTTCGCGCTGCTCGTTGATGACGTGGACGGCCGGCAGCCGGTGATGCCGTGGCGGGATGATGAGCTGGACCTGGTGCTGGCCGCGCTTGACCGGCTAGCCGAGGCGCTGACCCCGGCCCCGGCGGCGGTTGTATCGACGGCACCCTGCATTGCCGCGTACCTGGGCGCTGACTTCAGCGGCTGGCGGGCTCTGGCCGGCGCGCCCGGTGATGATCGTCTCGACCCCTGGTCGCGTGCACGTCTTGCCGAACTGGCGGCGCTGGAGGCCACCTGGGCGATCCACGCAGCGGGTGACACCTTGCTGCACGCCGACATCCGGGCCGACAACCTGCTGCTCACTGGTAAGGGAGCCGGTGCCGGTGACCGCCGGGTAATGGTCGTGGACTGGCCACATGCATGCCGGGGCGCCGCGTTCGTTGACCTGGTGGCCTTCGCGCCCAGCGTGGCCATGCAAGGCGGCCCCGGGCCAGCCGAACTACTGGCCAGGTCCCGCACAGGGCGGAACGTCAGCCGGGAGTCGCTCGCGGCGGTTGTCTGCGCGCTGGCCGGCTACTTCACCGAGCGCTCGCTCCAGCCGCCGCCACCTGGATTGCCGACGGTACGCCAATTCCAGGCCCAGCAGGGCGAGGTCACCCGCCGCTGGCTGGCCACCCTGCTCTGAGCGCGGTCCGACTGTGACCGCGCCACGCTGGCTATAACGGCTTGTGCTCGCGCTGCTGGGCAGTTACGTACGGGAAGCTACGGGGGCCGGCGCGACGAGCCCGGCCACGACCCCCGGATCCTCACAGCCGGGCCCATGCACCAGTTCGTCGCCGACTAGTGGCAGCGCGAGTTCGACGGCATGGTTTCGCTGGGTCATGGTCGTCACAGCGCCAGACGCCGCACAACAGAGTCAATCTCAGAGACAGCAGACGTAATCACCGGCACTTCAAGCCTGGCCAATCGGCAAAGGTCATCAATAGCCTGGGGCAGGGTGTCAACAGCATCTTCCAGCCGCTGCACCACGGTGACTTGCCGGGAGCGGATAGACCGGCTAAAGGAAGCGGAAATCATGGCAATTCCCAGGCCGAAGCCGAGTTGAGTGTCTGGTCGATTGGATCCGAGATCGCGTCGCACAAGTCTAGGCCGTATCCGGCTTGGATCGGCTAGCGAGTTCCGCAGCGTTTTGCGGATTGGCTCAAGCTCATGCCTCACTACTGCCACCGCGTCCCATACTTCGCAGCCCCGCTCCACTGCAACCTCCGCCACCCGCCCGACAGCGGACGGGAGGCGCGAGTCCTCGGATGGAGTAATTGCGATCAGGTCCGTGACCTGGCACGGGGCGTGAAATCTGGCAAGAAGCCCGCGCCGAACAATACTCGGCATATGGAACAATCCGAGCTGGTGTGAGATCAAACCGCCGGTAAACGCTCGCACAGTATGGAAGGCTGCAATTTTTGCCCGGTCCTCGTAGGAGATGGACCCTCTCAGAAAGATATCCCCGCCCGTGTCCGCGTCATCAACGGAGCGGAGGAAGACCTCAGGATCCCCTGTGGAATCAACTTGCGACTTCGCGGCGTACAAGTACAGCCTAAAGCCCGGAGCATCGAAGACGCGCTGCCAGAAGTCATCGCAAATCTGATGGACCCCGCCTTGGTCGACCCAGGTTGACCACATTGCGTCCGCGAGCTGAGCGCTTTCGCCGAAGGTTAGTTCACGCTCGATAATCATATCGGATATTTGACTCGGCCAATCCACCGTCAATGAACTGCTCACGACAATCTTATCGAACCAGACAGCCGCATCGATCAGCCCAATGGCATCTAGGAGCCAGGAAGAGGGGATCCAGCCACGGAGGCGGCCACTCAAGGCGCTCAGCCCTGCCAGCACGACAGTCTTGTCGCACCACACCGCGAACCCAGGTGAGCCGGATTCACCCCAATCTGCCATAGGGTCCCTTAGCCTTCCCTTCCTGTTACGTCCATGAATCACGCACGGTGGTTTCCCCTGTCGAGCAGCTACACGGCCCTGTGTAACGATATGGAGTTTATATGCCACTACTCCAGGACGCTGGTGTCGACGTCTGCGCCGCTGTCGGCGACGCCGCCGCCTTGCTTCGTGCCGTAGGCCATCGCCACCAGCCTGTTCATCACAGGCAGTGGAGCTGATCGCGGCAGCCGCCGCGGCTAGGGCGCAGAGGCCGATGGCGGCGTCGCGGAGCCAGGCGGCTGATCGGTCGGGCTGCGAGAGCACCGACTCGATCGGCCTGCCTGGTCTGGCGTCTGCTGGGGACGGGTGAGCGCGGGGACCACGGTCCGTTCGGGATAAATCGAGGCGATCCTGCGCGGTCGGTCAGTTGATGACTGCCTTCGCGGTGGGATGCTGACCGGGGACGAGGTTTGGCACGCGGCGGGCCAGGAACGCGCGGGGAAACGGGTCCCGCAGCCGCCACAGCCCCGCGTCGATCACGAAGTGCGCCATGACCGCGCCGAGGTAGGCGCCGAACAGCAGCCGCTGCGCGGGTGCCGCGCCGTGCAGGTGCGAGGCCTTTTCCAGGGCGGCGCCGCCGAGCAGCGCCACGTTGCACAGCGTGGCCAGCCTGATGAGGCGGGCGCCGCTGCCCGCCGCGACCAGGCCCAGCAGCAGCAGGTACTGCATCCCGTGGGCGACGGTCATCCCGCCGACCGCCGCGTACGGCGAGCCGAAGACGAACACAGGCAGGAAGAACAGCAACGCCATCAGGTACACCACGCTGAACCCGGCCGGGCGCTGTGCGGGCGGCCGGCGCGCGAGCAGCGCCACCCCGGCGGCGACGGCTGTCGCGAAGGCGAGCGCTGCCACCGGGAACAGCACCGGCAGCCGCGGACCGGCCCGCAGTTGCAACAGCGCCGGATGCGCGACGAGGCCGCCGATGCCGGCCGCGCCGGCGGCAAGCAGCGTCCGGCGTTCGGCGGGCCGCGGCGACGGCACGCGGGCGGAGGACGCCGCGAGCGCGACCATGCCGAGGTTCTGCTTGGCGAAGTGGTAGAACTGCCAGCCGAAGAACGGCAGCAGCAGCCAGGTGAGGCCGGCCGGCGAGAGCACCGCGGCGGCCAGCGCGCCCGACAGCACTAGGACGGCCGGGACCCGCCAGAATCGCAGCGGCCTGCTGGCCGCGTACGAGCGCACGTCACCGAGGGTGTACAGCCACCCGGTCGAGGCCACGTGCACCGACGAGCCGACGAACAGCACCCAGGCCAGTCCCCGGCCAGGCGGCGTGGAGGCCGGCGGCGCCAGCGCCACCGCCACCGCGAACGCCCCGCCCGTGAGCACGACGGTCAGCCACAGCCACGCGCGCGCCGGCACGCTCAGCCGCCGCCGCAACCGCCGGCGGCACTAGCCGACGGCACGATGACCAGCGCCACGAACAGGAAGATGCCCAGCGTGGCGGTGATCAGCAGCGCGGCAATGACCAGCGTTTTGGCCCTGCCGTGCTGGCGGGGCGGGCTCGTCAACGGGACTTCCTGTGCGGCGCTGACCGCGCCGAGGTCCGCCTGCGGCATGCAAGGCAGCTTAGTTCGGCATCCGGTATATCGTCAACCATTACATCGGCTGCCGGAGTAAGCCACGGGAGCGGTCCGGGCGTAGCCGACGACCGTTTGGCTGGCCAACCCGCGTGTGGTAAGACGTTGCGGTGGAAGCAGCGCCGCACGTGTTTGTCGCGCATACGGACCTCACGAAACTTGCGTGCGACGTCGTCCTTGTCCCGACTGACGTGAGTGGCTATGTAACCGAACACTGGCGACGCTTCGGCTGGCCGACTCCAGCTTCCTGGCCTCCTGGCTGGAGTGACTCCGGCGTCCGGGTGACGAACGCGGTGCCGGAACCGAGTCCCGGGTTCGGTCGATTGGTGCGCTGGGTGAACACCGGCAGCAGCACCCCGGGGCACGAGGATTTGGCCTGGCTGCTGGAAGGAATCCGGCAGGGACTTGACGCAGCAGGAGTGAGCCTGCGCGGCGCGAAAGCCCTGCACGAGCGGGCCCGCCCACTCGTCGGCGTGCCACTGTTCGGCACAGGCGCAGGCGGGTTCGACGAGGTCAGGGGCCAGGTCCTCGACGCCATTCTGTCCCAATGCCACAACGCGGCCACCCGCCACGACTATGACGTCGTCATCGCCTGCTGGCACCGCTCGGACTACGCGGCGCTGCAGAATCAGCGACGCAAGTCAGGTATCGGATCGTCTGCTCTGCGTGGGCTAGAGGACGAAGCACAGCGCCTTGGCGGGCTGGCCCGGGCCGGCAACCTTGTGCTCTTTCTCGGCGCGGGCGTCAGCCAGCCGGCTGGTGTGCCGAGTTGGGCCGGACTTATCGAGCATCTTGCGAAGGAGTCAGGCTCCTACGCGGACAAAGTCCATGAACTCAACCAAATCCATCCCACTGACGCGGCCAGCCTTCTTGAGAAGGACCTGGGGCCGCGGTTCCATGAGATCCTTCGTGCCCTGCTGAGCGAGAAACCGCATCCGCTCGGGCACGCGCTGCTGGCGTCACTTCGGTCGATGGAAGCCATCACCACGAACTTCGACACTCTTTACGAGCAGGCCTGCCTGCCAGCATTCGCCCAGTCGCTGCGAACACTGCCCCGGGAGGCAGCCAAGCCAGGCGAGCCCTGGCTGCTGAAGATGCACGGCGACATCGACAGCGAGACACGGGTGCTCACCCGGGAGGCTTACCTGCTGTTCGACGCGTACTGGCGGCCATTGGCCAGCATGGTCCAGGCCGCCATGATGACTCGCCACATGCTGTTTATCGGATACTCCCTCACCGATGAGAACTTCATCCGGCTCGGACACGACGTCAGCCTGCTGCTTAAACGAATGGGCCGCGACGACAACGTCGGAACCGCGCTTACCTTGCACGAGGATCCGCTGCGCGCTGAACTTTGGCAACCGTACCTGCGGTTCGTGCCGATGGGCCCACGTAACACCGATGTGTCCGGGGCAGCCCGTGTGCTGGACATCTTCCTCGACCTGGTCGCGATGAACGCAGCCGCGGGCGAAGTCTCCTACCTTCTCGACCCGCGGTACAAGGCCCTGGTCGACAACGCCGACTCGCCTGTCTTCGCGAATCTCATAGCGCTGGGAAATGCCGTAGACGAAGAGCATGACGACCGCTGGCGCGACATCGCTGAGTTCCTCGAGCGTTACGGCTATCCCGGCTAATTGCCCAGTGGTCCCGAGGTGGACGCGGCTGGCGCTTGGGCCTCGCTCGGTCATGAGCGGAGAGTTTCAGTCTCGGGGCCAGACCTTCGGACGGTCGAGGTCGTCGCCCCACGCCTGCTGGAAGTGCACGATCTCGATCCCATCGCCACCATCAGGAAAATGCCGCCAAACCAGGCAGGTAAGCCCGTCCGGAGCAAGGAACGGCATGGCAAAGTACCGAGCCTGCGGGTCGCCAAGCCCGATCGAGTAGTCGCGTTCAGCTTTGTCAGGGTCCGCCACGATGAGACCAATGGCATCCCTGATCGCCGCAGCCTGCGCAGGTCGGCGGCGCTTGATGTCCAGGTACTCCTCGAAACGGTCACGCCCGCGTTCGCTGAAGAACCGGACCTCCGTCACAAACGGGGAGGGTATCGCGTCTGGACGTCAGAGGTCGGACAGATCCACACTTCTCGTCGTCGGCTCGTAGCCAAACGAATCTGGGACCATCATCGTCGGCTCCTTGCGCCACAACTGGAGGAGCGTCTGCGAGATACCCCGAGTGGAGCGCACGATGGCCTTACCGTCCACGATCACCGTCAGGTACGGCTCGCCGGGCGCGAGACGCGCGATCTGCTCGTTCATGCTGCGCACCTCGTCTGGCTCCAGCAAGACGGTTGCGGCCTGAGTCATGTTTCTACAGTACCCGGCTCCTGTAGAACCTGTCATTCGTAGCAGCTCCTACGTTCTTCCTTGTGTATCAGAGGCTGCAGGGCGTCCCGGCGAGCACTCCAGCCGCACGGTCAAGTTGCTCCGTCGTCAACGACAGACGCATCGTCGCGCGTCCATCCTGGCCGAAGACCGTCCGTCTCAGGCACCGTCGGCGCTAAGTTGCGCTGCTGGCTCGGGTGGCATGCCCATGGCCTCGAGCAGCGTCACCAACTCTTCTCGTTCTGCGGCAGTCACCGGGCGCCGCCCCGTGCTCAGGCACGCCAGCAACAGATCGATCTCCTCCCCCCATTCGCCAGCCTCCGCGTATTCGCGCACAGTCGCTAGGTCCGCCGGGTCAAGGCGGTCTGCAAACCTGGCGGGCAGGGCATATGCCCGTTCGGCGAGTTCGTACTCGTCCATTACCGGTTCCTTGGATTCTGTCTCACGCCCGGCGACCCAGGCGGCGGGTAGGCGCTCCAGATGCGGCCGTCTGTCATGATGATGACAGCAAGCATGACTTGATCACGAACACCCTCGACTTTCCACCGTCCATTTCGCTGGAGGACGGCCGAATCGGGCGATCGCGCAACGCTCAGGATGTTGTCAGTTATCTTGTCATCGTCCCAACGCGCAGGGAACTCGGTCTTCCCTGGCGCTCCGGTGCCGTACCGATGGCCGCCGCCGGTTGCGTCTCCATCCAGGATATGGATGACCCGTTCCGGCGGTATGCGAAGGGCGTCTATTGGCGGACGAGCGAGCGCGTCTGCAGTGTCCCAGGCGGATCGTGACAAGGTGTCCGCTGACGCACTTGCCGGATCGATGGTGCGTGCCTGCTGATCAACGGCGGCACGCAGTGCCTGGTAGTACTCGGCACGAGTACGCGGTTCCGCAAGCTCCGCCCGCGCTGGCAGGTCCTTCGCGGGCGGCCGGCCTTGTTCCTGCCGACTGCCGCTGATGTCTTCCGGGTCATCGTCTGCGGGCCTGTCGACCCCCATCGGCGTACTCCCGTTGCCGCGCACGTTGTACATGCTGATAGACGAAGCGTGCTGATACTACTCTGGGGGAATCGCACCAGTTCCGCAATGCGGATTGGTTGGAGTCTTCCGAGCTGGACGGTAGTCGGCAAAGTGTTGCGTAACGACGCTCATGATGCTTCTGCTGACACATAGACACCTGTCCCAGTAATGGATCGCCTAGGTCGCTGGAGCGAATTCCGCCGCAGTATGAAACTGCGGGTAATGATTAGGCATTGTCTCGGGTATGCCTCATTCGGCTGCGGCTGAGCGCCGGAAATCAGCATTGGTTCGGAGGGGTGGCGCCGTACGCGGCCATGATGACGATGATCCCGAGATAGTCCTCATCGACACCGACGGCCTGCACGAGTTGGCCGAAGTCAGGCGCGTGAGCCGTAGCGCGGGCTGGTGGGCGGCGGGCTTGCTGCTGGCCCGGGCACTAGTAGAGTTGCATCACGAGAACGGCGAGACCACCGGGGTGGTGACACCCTATAGCGTCCAAGCCGAAGCCACCCTCGAGGCACTGCGCGATGTGGAGCCCAACGGGCGCCCGCTGGCTGAGGTCGGCACCGCGCACCGCTTCCAGGGCCGGGAGTTTCCGATCGTGGTCTTCGACACCGTTGAACCGGCTTATGGCCCTAGCCTCTGGATGGGCCAAGCGTCCCAGCTGCCAGGCAGCGGCCCATGGAAGCAGAACGGTGTGCGCCTGTTCAACGTGGCCACCACCCGGGCGCAGCACCGGCTGTACGTGATCGCGAGCCGCGAACGCGTCCGTACTGCCAGGTCAGGTACAGCATTAGGGCATCTCAGCACGCTGCTGAACGAGAGGCTGGTGCGCAGCGTCCCGGCCACGCGCCTGATCACGCCGCCTGAATGGCAGCCCGCGAATCTCGGCCCAGAGGGCACACGACTAGCGGAGGTGCTCGCCCGCCATGTCACGGTCACCGATATCCACGACGAGCACTCGTTCTACGAGCAATTCGCCGATCTGATCTCCCAAGCGCAGCACTCGATCTGGCTGTGGTCAGCCTGGGTCGCATCGCGCGTCCGCAGGCTCCTTCCGTTGCTCGAAGCGGCGGTCCGCCGCGGCGTCAGGGTCACGGTCTTCGTCCGCGACCCGAGCGACACGCTCCAGCAGAAGCAGCATTTCACCGAAGCACTTGCCGCCTTGCGCACCGTCGTCCCCCACGTGGTGGAGGTGAACGTAACCCACGAGAAGGTCATTGTCATCGACGACCGCACCGTCATGATGGGCAGCCTCAACGCCCTATCGCAGCACCGGAGCCGCGAGGTGATGATCACCATGCGCGGCCACCACTGGGCACGCAAACTGCTCAGCCACCTCCACGCCGAGGAGTTCAGTCAGCCACCTCGCTGCGGAGCCTGCACCGGAGAGCAAGTTGATCTGCGGCGCACAAACAGCGGAACCTGGTACTGGCACTGCTACAACGGTGCCTGCCTCGAGCACGGCAAAGGCAAGCACCGAGCATGGACGCGCGAAGTGATCTTGGAATCACCCCGCAACTGACTCTGCTGTGCTCACCGAGCTGCGCCCGAATCAGAATCGTTACATCTAGGCAGACACTCTCCCGAGAGATCGGTAATCCACCATTGCCCACTGGGCGTCCAACATCTGTATATCGCAATACGATACGACCACTATGCCATGGCCGGATGCAGTCATGGGCATCTGCGGCTTCGCCGGACCGGCTAGACAACAAAGGTGGAAACGACGTATGGGCTTTCAGACGCCACTGTACGAGCTGAGCGATTACCTGAAGCGGACCACCCGCGGGCAGATCCAGTTGCCCGACTTCCAGCGCGAATTCAAGTGGGATGACGATCGCATCCGCGCGCTGCTGGTCACGGTGCTACGTGGGCATCCCCTCGGGATCGTGATGCTGCTGCGAACCGGCAATGACCAGATCCGGTTCAAGCCGCGCCCGATTGAGGGCGTGAGTCTGGATAGTGACGTAGTCCCTGCTTCCCTATTGCTTGATGGCCAGCAGCGCCTAACCTCACTGACGCAGGCACTGACGGGCAACGGGGTGGTCGC
>Ga0126381_100004999_pt1 | contig 14506 bp, 24 predicted proteins | sample PanSoiMetPlot_28_FD_96465 | JGI IMG/M metagenome (GOLD analysis project Ga0126381, IMG submission 96465) | Tropical forest soil microbial communities from Panama - MetaG Plot_28 | ecosystem: Environmental > Terrestrial > Soil > Tropical forest > Bulk soil | place: Panama | collected 2016-02-17
GGGCGCGCCGCCGCCCCTCGCCGCTCGGGGCTTGCCCCGGGGCAGCCTAATCAGGGGGTCGGCAGTAGCCGTTTGGGAGGGGGGTATGCACCAGGCCGGCACCCAGTTCTGCCTTATAGTGTAAGGGGTTTGCACAACGCCGGCACCCGGCGTGCACGACGTAACCCCTGGTCACTCCCGGCGTTTATACCTAGAGGGGGTATGGCCGCTACCGACCCGGGGCCGACCACGACCAAACCCCACCAAACACCCCAGATACGTAAAAGTCACTGTACGTAGTTAACCTCGCACGCGGGGCGCCGGCAGTTGGCTACGGTAGGGAATCGTCCGGTGGCCGGCTAACCCTAAGGGGGTGGCCCCAGCTGTCGAGGGGAAACACGGCCGACCGCATCGGCCGAGACAACTGGGACCACCCACCGGACAAAACCTCACCCCAACCAGCCGACCGGACACCGGGGGCCAGGGGAGGGGGTGTACCCTGACAGAGTGCCGATGCTCACCGGGCCCTGTGAGGGATGCGGGGAGGAGATAACCAAATACTTCCGAAAAGACCGCCGCTTCTACTGCACTGACTGCGCTATCGAGGCCGGCGTAGCCCACAACCGGGCCATGGCCGATGGCACCTCCCCGATGCTGGAAAAGTGCCGGCAAAGTGGGGCCGAGGCGGCCCAACAGATCCGCGACGGCAAAGGCCCACATTATGACCGGTGGGTGAGGGGTATGCAACGCCATCTCGCCCACCTAGAGGCACAGCACCCGGTCGCCCCCTAGATACCCTCACCCTCGACCACCCGCCCACCCGGGCACAAATCGAGGGGAAGAACCAACATGGGTGTTACCAACGTCGACGCCGGCACGCTGGCCCAGTCATGGGCCACGAATCTGGCCGGGGCGACCAACCGGATGCAAGCCGGCGCGCAGGCCGTCACGACCCCGCCCGGTCAGGCCGCCGCCGCCCAGAAGGACGCCTACCTGCAGGGCGTCCAGGCGTCCGTCAACCTGTGGGCCCAGAAGGTCGCGGCCGTGACCACCGCCGACTGGCAACAGGCCTACATCCAGAAGGGTCTCCCCCGGGTGGCCGGTGGAGCCCAGGCCGCACAGTCGAAGTTCGCGGTCACCCTCGGCAAGATCCTCCAGGCCGAGAAGAGCATCGTTTCCAGCCTGCCCGCCCGGGGCGGCCTGGAGAACAACATCGCCCGCAGCGCTGCGTTCCAGCGGGCCATGGCCGCCACCAAGGGCAGCTTCAGCTAGCCCGCCACTGCCCCCAGCCAGTCACAGACATAGAAAGGGATCCCAGTGGGTCTAGCTATCGACACTGTCCTGTCGTCCGTCGCCAACCCGGGCGCATCGGGCACCAACACCTCGGTTACCAACTCTGGCGACTCGTTCACGGTTCGTACCTTCCAGCAGGGCACCCAGGCTTTCATCAGCATGGTGTCCCGGACCCATTCGGCGTCCGGGTTCGCCCGCATCGTCTCCCCGCTCATGCACGACGCTGTCGACGGTATGACCTGGTACACGTCGGAAACCCCGTCCATCCACTTTATGCCGCCCATGGTCGGCCAGCCGATTCAGCCGGGCGACACACTGACCGTGTCGGTGAGCGGGAATACCACCTCCTCGGCCATCGTCGGCTACAGCAACTACTACCAAAACCTGTCGGGGGCGTCCGCCAACCTGTACCAGTGGGGCGATATCTCCGGGAATATCAAGTCGATAAAGCCGACCACGGTCGCGGTCACGGCGTCGGGCACGGTGGGGACCTGGAAGGACACCCTGATCACCGCCACTGAGAACCTGTTGCACGCGTCCAGCTTCTACGCAGTGCTCGGGTTCCTGTCCGATACCGCCATCGGTCTGGTCGGCGTGAAAGGTTCGGCCACCGCCAACTTCCGGGTATGTGGGCCGGGCAACACCGCCACCACCCTGACCGACTATTTCTTCGTGGACCTGGCCAACTACCACGGTGTGCCGTACATACCGGTTTTCAACGGGGAGGATCGCACCTCGGTGTACGTGTCGGTCGCCGATGCGGCCGCATCCACCGCGGCGAACATCACCCTGGTGCTGGCCGAGTTGTCGGGGAGTAACTGGGTTCGGCAATGACCTGGATGGGGTCCGAGGTCGAGGCGGTGGTCCTGACCGACGAGTTGGCGCCGGTCGCTATCCCGCTGGCGCAAACCCAGAACAATGACTATTTCCTGATGGGCTGGTGCATCACCGAAACGTCGGGCAGCACCAAAGCCGAGGTCGACATTTACGACGGCACCGACACCAACGGCCAGCTGGTCGCCCCTATCGGACTGCCGGCCGGCACTTGCAATGTGCAACGGTTCCCCGGCAAGGGGATATGGCTGCGCAACGGCCTTTTCTCCACCGTCGCCAGCGGCACGGTGAAGGGGGCCTTGTATGTGGTGGCCTGCCCTGACGGGTACCAGGGCGGATGACCTCCACCGAGTGGGGGAAAGCCCCGCCTGGCGCTACTCGGGCGGCGCCGGCCGGGGCACCCTCAGGCGGGCGCGGCTCCGACCGGGGGTAACCCTATGTCGATAGTCGGGCTGGACACCCCCGACTGGCTGCCCGGCCCGCAGCTGGGCTCCGGCATCCTCGTCAACAACCAGGGCCTTAGCCTGCCCTCCAGCGGGACGGTTAACTCGTCGGCGTTCTATGTCGGCCAGTACTCCTACCTGTGGGTGCAGGTAACCCAGGGGGGTGTCAACTCCATCCAGACGGTCCCGGCATTCTCCGCCCGGCCGAACATGAGTAGCCCCATCCTGTTCACCACCACCTATAGCAGCGGGGCGGCCGCGGCGGTTATCCCGGTGATGGTGGTCGGCCAGTGGTGCCAGATTCAGTTCACCAACAATCAGGCCGGGGCGACGACCGTCGACCTTACGGTACTCGGGTTCACTAACCCTCCCGTCGCGGTCGGGTCGGCCGCGGTCGGGCCCACAATCGACGTGCAGGGCGGCTCGATCGCCGCCGCCGGGGTGGCGACCGACTATCCGACCACGATGGTGCCGGGCCGTTACCGGCTGTGGACCCAGTCAAGCCAGGCAGGCCAGGTGAGGGTCCAATATCTGCTGGGTTCGGTGTGGGATTTCATGCTGATCGCCGCCGAGGCCGCCAACCCGGGGGTGACGTTAGAGTTTTACGCCCCCCCGTCGGACTGGCGGGTCCAGGTGACCAATACGGGCGGGGCGTCCGCCACCTACTACCTGGCCGTGGCCGGGCCGTACTGATGACCGCCCAGCTGATCCCGGCGACGGTGACCGTCCCGGCCGGTACTGCCAAAGCCACCCCGGGCACGTTCGCGGTCGGGTTTAACACGTTCATCGTGGATTTCATCCGCTGGCGGGTGCCGCCCGGGCCGCTCGGGAATCTCGGCTGGTATCTGGCGGTGAACAACGATCAGGTGGTGCCCCACGGGCGGGGGGTGTATGTGGTCGCCAACGACGAGGTCGGCGAATGGCGGCTGGACGGGCTGCCCGACTCGGGGGCGTGGAACCTGGTCGGCTACAACACCGGCAACTTCGACCATTCCGTGTACCTGTGGTTCGGGGTGACCCCCGTACAGTTGGCCGGCCCGCCTGCCACGGTGGCCCCGGCCCCGCTGGTCGGCCTGTCCGGCGCGGTGGTAGCCCCCTCCGGGCTGGTGGTGCCTGCTACCGTGTCCGACGTATCGACTGTGCCCGGCTGACTCCCGGGCCCGGAACCGAGGGGAACAATCCGCCATATGTTCGCCAATGGCAACAAATGGGTGCTGATATGTGCCACGGTCGTGGCGGTCGTCGTGATCGGCACGACCGCGTTTCTCACCTATGAGAAAGCGGTCGCGTCGGGCACGTTCGACGCGACCGTCCTGGTGATCCTGACCGCGTTCGGGTTCACCGGGGCGGTGCACATGACCGGCGACGTGATCGCCCGCACCAACGGCACCTCCACCACCGTGGTCCCGGTGAAGGCATCCGGTGAGGTCGGCCCGGTGACCACCGTTCCATCCCACACGAACGTGACCGTACCGGTGACCGTCCCCCCGGCCGTCCCGGTCGCGGCCATGCCCCAGCCCGCCCCGACCGAAGGGACCTGAATGTCGCCCACCCCCGAACCGGCTACCTGGACGGTGACGAAGCAAACCCGGACGGTCGGCCAGACGCCCTCCGGGCAGTTCTCGTCCGGGTATGACGTGGCATTCACCCTGTCCAGCGGGGAGGCCGGCGACGTGTTCGTCCCCGACGCCGCCTATAACGCCGCCAACGTGGCCACCATGGTGTCCGCCGCCGCCGCCCAGCTGGCCGCGGTGTCCGGGCTGTCCGGCCCGGTCGGCGGGTGACGTGTCCCTCACCGACCTCGGGCCCGAGCTAGCCGACTGGACCGCCTGGGCACTCCAGCTGGAGAAACCGTCACCGGTTCCGGTGGGCGGCCCCCGCCAGGACGTGGTCGACTTCGAGCGGGGCATAACCGCTATCTGGCGGGGCCTGTCGTCCTGGTTTGGCGGGGGCAGCAACGCCCCGAAGTGGAACGCCCAACAGGCTATGGGGCAACTGTGGGGCTCGCTTACCCAGCTGGGCGACCTGGTGGCGGCTTTCTGGTCCGCGAACAGTGCCGACCACGTCCATATCTGGAACGCCCTGTGGGGTGGGATCACCAGCACGGCCAACAGCCTCGAACAGTGGACGCTAGGCCAGATCATCGGCGTCGAACAGGCCCTCGCGTCCTACATCAACACGACCGTGGGCGGCATGGGGGCCCGGTTGGGGGCGGACATAAACCGGGTCACCGGATGGCTGGCCGGCGAAACCCAGGCCCGGGCCCGCGCCGACGCTCAGGTGGCGGCCGGGGCCGCGGCGTACACGAACTTGATCGGCGGGATCATCACCGGCTGGCTGAAAGGCGAGGAGGCCACCCGGGCGGCCGGCGACGTGTCCACGCTCGCCCGGGGCGTGGCTTACACGGACACGACAGGGGCACGGATCACCGGGTGGCTACAAGCAGAAGAAACCACCCGGGCCGCCGCTGATACAACCGTGCTCGAACAGTCCCGCGCGTACACGAACACCGTCGGCAACGCCGCTATCGCCACCGCGGCCAAGACCGCCGGCAGTCTCGTCCAATCGCTACAGGCCAAGCTCTCGCCGGCTATCAACGCGTTGAAGACCGAAACCGATGAGTGCCTGAAACCGTTGTGTGACACGGTCACCCCCAACGCCAAGAGTCTCGGCAACCTCGGGCACCTGCTCACCGGACTGTCGGATGCGGCCCTATGGGCGGCCCTGGTGGCTCTGCTCGCCGAAGCGGCCCATGACCCGGCCGCGGCGGTTTCGGACGTCGAGGCGGCCCTTGGCGGGGCCGTGGAGGGCGTTTACCGGGGCGTGGCAGACCTGATCGGGGTGGGGTAGGCCGCGCGATGGCGTCCTGGGGTTCACTGTTCGGCTCGGGTGAGGGGGCGTCACAGTTCCTGCTGTGGGGGGTCGGCTACGGGATCGCTCAGGCGATTCTCGGCCCGGCGTTCGTCGGGCTGTCCCAGGAGGTTTGGAAGGCCGGCGTCGCGGCCGGGTTGCACCAGGCGCTCAGCCCGCCGGAGGTGGCTGACGCGGTGGTCCGGGGGTTTCTCGATCAGGGGACCGCCGAGAGCATCGCCGGCCAGTCCGGCATCAACGCCGGCGATTTCGCCACCATGGTACGCCTGGCCGGCGAGGCACCCTCACCGGGTGAGCTTGCGGTCGCGCTCCGCCGCGAGCTGATCCCCGAGGACAGTGGCGACCCGGACGAACCGGGGTTCGTGCAGGGTATCGAGCAGGGCCGCCTGGCCAACAAGTGGACCGACGTGATCCGGGGTTTGGCCCAGGAGTGGCCGACCCCGTCGGACGCCCTCGACGCCCTCCTGGAAGGACAGGTCGACGAGGCTACCGGCCGGGCCCTGTACGCCAAGTTCGGCGGCGACCCCGACTATTTCACAATGCTGTTCAACACCCGCGGGTCGGCGCCGACCCCGGTCCAGGCCGGCGAGATGGCCAACCGGGAAATCATCCCGTGGGACGGCAGAGGCCCCGACGTGGTCTCCTACGAGCAGGCGTTCCTGGAAGGGCCGTGGCGCGACAAGTGGCTGGAACCGTTCAAAGCGGTGGTCGCCTACCATCCGCCGCCCCGGACGATCACCGCCATGTTGAAAGACGGGGCCCTAACCACCGACCGGGCCCTCACACTGCTCAAGCAGGCCGGCCTATCCGACCAGCTGGCCGCCGAGTATGTGGCCGCCGCCACCACCGCCCGGACGGCAGTCAAAAAGAACCTTAGCCTGGCCACCGTCCTGGCCATGTACGCCGACAAGCTGATCACCCCGGCCGAGGCTGAACAGTTCATCGGCCAACTCGGCTACGACCAGGCCGAGGCGGCCGCCGAGTTGAAACTGGCTGACTTCCAGGCCAACCACAAGGCCCTGCTGTCGGGGATCAACCGGATCGGCGCCCTGTTCATCCAAAAACACATCACCCAGGCCGAGGCCCAGCAGGCTCTCACCCAGCTGGGTGTCTCGGCCGACGCCCAAACCCAGTACCTCGACACGTGGAATATCGAGCGCTCCGCCAACCTGAAACTGCCCACCCCGGCCCAGATCGCCACCGGGTGGGCCGACCAGATCATCTCCACCGATGTGGCGCTGGCGAAACTGGAGGCCTACGGGTACACCCCGTGGGACGCCTGGTTTGTGCTGTCGGTGAAGAACAAGGCGAAACTGCCGGGCGAACCGCCGCAGGGCCCCCCGGAGACGCTGTGACGGGCCGGCCCCGCCACCTTAAACACGTGCTCGAGTCGGCCCGGGAGGCGGTCGCCGCCCAGAACCTGGCCGACGTGGCCGCCGCCGAACGCGCCATCGCCAAAGCTCGAGAACAACAGGAGGCACCCGCCGGTGAGCGGAATACCCAGTAACGGACACCCCCGGCCGCCGATACCGGCCGTCGGCCGTCAGGTCGCCCAGCCCGGGAGGGTCGGCTGATGACCGAGGTACGCGACGCGGTCACCTGGCAGAACCTGCAAGGGTGGCCGGGCCCGAAGGCCGGCTATATCGACGGGGTCCGCTCGGTGTGGCCGGCCGAGGCGTGGACGGCGCTCGCCCCTGGCCCGTTCCTGCGTATCAGCGTGCTCGGCAACCCCGAGGCCGAGATACAGGATTGCGAGTCCGGCGACCAGTCGGCGGCGACCTGCGCGGCCACCTGTTCGGTCCGGGTGGGTCGCGGCCAATGGGTGCTGTGGTACACGAACGAAACTGACCTGCCCGCCGCGGTGGCCGCCCTGCGGTCGAAAGGGCTCCGGTTTACCGACGCCCAATATTGGCCCCGCCCGGCCGTGTACCTGTTCGTGGCCGACCCGGTCGGGGTCCCCCACCTTGACGTGCCGTGGGCGCCGGTCCAGCCGCTGATGGTCCAGGACCGCTGGAACCCCGGCTACGACCAGTCATCCTGCTACGGCAGTTTCATGGCCCAGCCGGACCCGCCCGCCCCGACGCCGGCCCCGGCGCCGGCCAAACCGAAAGGGAAAGATGTGAGAACCATTTACGCTTGCGACGGGGAGCCGACCACCCTGGTTGACGGGGCGGTGGCGGTGATCGTCCCGGACGGCACCGACGTGGCCATCCTGGCCGGGTCGCCGAACACCGAAATCTTGCACGTCGACGCCGCCCTGGCCGCCGCGGTGGCCGCCAAAGCCAAAGCCGCCTAACTCGGGTTTTGGGGGCAGGGTGCAAGTTGTCGTGCCGTACGTGGCGGGCATGCTCCACCCGGACACCCGGGCGGCTGTCGCTGCGTCCGGGTTGCCGTGGCAGCTGTGCGAGATAGACCGGGGCGACCGGACTGGTTACGCGCGGCTGCTCGCCCGCCGCTGGCGGTACCGGGAGACGTTCGTCAATGTCGAGCACGATATCGTACCAACCCGGGCCCAGCTGGACGAGATAGCCCACTGCGGGCATGACTGGTGCGTGTTCGAGTATGACGACGGCCTCAGCCCAGGTTCCCCGAAACTGGGTTTAGCCCGGTTCGGCAAGCAGCTGCTGTGCGACCAGCCCGGCCTGGCCGAAAGAGCTCTACGCGTGTCTGCCTACGATGACCGGTACCGGGATTGGACCGACGTCGACGTGCGGCTGGTACGGGAGTTGTCGATCCTCGGCTACCGGCCGGCCGTGCACGGGCCGCCGGTCCGCCATCTGAACGGGGGGGCCCAGGTTGCATAAGACGGTTTATGACTGGGTGGCCCGCATGGTGGCCCTGCTCGACCCGCCCCCTAGCAAGGTGCTGGAGGTCGGCTCCTATGACGTTAACGGCACGGTCCGGGACCTGTTCTATGGGTGCGAGTATTGCGGCTTGGACGCGCGGCCCGGCCCGGGCGTGGACCGACTTGTCGACTACGGCGGGCGTTACCCGTTCCCTCCTGGCCTTTTCGATCTGGTGGTTTCGACCGAGATGTTGGAGCACGACCCGACCCCGTGGCGGTCGACCGCGGAGATGGCCCGCATGTTGAAACCGGGCGGGACGCTGTTGTTGACGGCCCGCGGGTTCGACCAGCGCGGCTGCGCCGGCTTGCACGAGTGCCCGGGGGATTTCACTCGCTGGTCGCTGGAGGGTATGCGGTCGTTGCTGTTGGCGTCCGGGTTCGAGCACGTGTCGGTGCTGGCCGACCCGTTCGACCCGGGCGTTTTCGCCTACGCCACCGCACCCTTGACACGGGGGGGGGCGGGTGGTACGGTTGTGGTGCCCGGGGTGACTGCCCGGGCGGCGAGAGAGGGGTAACAATGACCGAAGTTCACACTCGTTTTGACCTGCTGAACGTGCCCGGCACCCTGTCGGTGAAACACCGTCACGTGGAGGTGGGCGGCGGTTTTGACGTGCTCTACATTGGCGACCATATCGCCCTGTACCCGGACGGGCACGGGGAAGAGTCGGAGGCCAACCTGCTCGGCCTGCTCGACTCGCTGGCTCGCATCCGCGACGCCATCCTGCAGGACCGGGCCGACCGGGCAACCACCGCCGCCTAGGTGGCCTGGTACGTGCTTATCGACGCCGACACCCGGGAACCGGTCCGCTCAACCCGGGTGTCAGATCAGATGGCCGCCGCCACAGTCAGACGGTGGATCGCCTGCCACCGGTACCGGGATTTCCTGCTGGTCGACATGGCCGGCCGGCCGGTACCGCTCCCGCATCCGCCGCTACCGACCGAGATGTTGGGTGGCCTGTCCTGCCGGGCCCGTTATCTGCGGTGGCGGGCCGGGCTGGACCCGCAACGCATGACCGCATGACCCCCTAGGGGCTCACCTGTGACGGCTCAACCCCCCCGGGCCGGCAGGTGGACCCCTAGCGGGCCACACGGCCCCGCTGTAAAGAAAGGTAACGCCCGTGAGCAATCTCCCCGCCCTACCATCCCAGTCGATCATGGCCCGCATTGTCGCGGCCACCACCCCCGAGGAGCGAAACGCCCTCCAGCTGGCCGCCATAGAACGGGTCCCGGACCGACGGTTCGAGCGTCCCGTCCCGCAATTCATCACCGAACTGCCGTTCGCCGACCCGGACGAGATAACCGACCGGATCGCTGCCCAGGTGCTGACCGCCGCCGACCCCGACGCAGCCCAGGCCCCCGAGGATTTCTCCATCGCATCCAAGGACATTACCGGTAAGGCGTGCACCATTCACGAGATGTTCGTGCTGGCCACCGACAAGCCGAACGGGTGGGGGGCCTACCTGCTTCTCGATTGCACTATCGGCGACGACCCCGAGCATAAGGCGGTGAACACCGGGGCCAAGCAGGCGATAGTGGTGATCGCCCGGGCGTGGGCGTCAGGCCGGTTCCCGCTGGAAGGGGCTTTCGCCGCTATCGAAGGTACCGGTAAGCGCGGCAACGAGGCCGTCACGTTCGTAGTCGACAGGCCGTTCTAATGGACGCGGCCTGGCAGGCCTACGAGGCGGCCATAGCGCCGGCCTTGGAGGCCTACGAGGCGGCCATAGCGCCGGCCTTGGAGGCCTACGAGACGGCCACAGCGTCAGCCTGGGAGGCCTACAAGACGGCCAAGGCGCCGGCCCGGCAGGCCTACAAGGCGGCCAAGGCGTCAACCTGGGAGGCCTACAAGACGGCCAAGGCGCCGTCCTTGGAGGCCTACAAGACGGCCACAGCGCCGGCCTTGGAGGCCTACAAGACGGCCACAGCGCCGGCCCGGAAGGCCTACGAGGCGGCCGTAGCGTCGGCCTTGGAGGCCTACAAGACGGCCACAGCGCCGGCCTTGGAGGCCTACGAGGCGGCCAAGGCGCCGGCCCGGAAGGCCTACGAGGCGGCCGTAGCGTCGGCCCAGGAGGCCTACAAGACGGCCATAGCGCCGGCCTTGGAGGCCTACGAGGCGGCCAAGGCGCCGGCCCGGGAGGTGTGAGGTGGCGTCCTGTGCCGCCCCGTCGCGCCATGCACGCCCGTACGGGCATGCCCGCGGCTGGGATGCGGTGTTGGCCGCCCTGGTGGCGCTGGTGGTCCTGGTGGCCGTCCTGTGGGCGGTGTGGCCTCGCCATCACGCCCCGGCGTTCCCGGTCCCGACCCGGGGGTGCGTGTCCTGGCAGCACGGGCAGGGCATCGCCTGCGTGGAGGTGGCATGACATGAGTGACTCGCACCGTTGTCGCATAGACGTGACCACTGAGGATTATTGCCGCACATGTGCGCTGGCAATTAGTAAGGCGATACGCCGTATCAGTAAGCAGTACCAGCGGTGACGGCCGCCCGGCCGGCGTTGTGTATGGCGCTCGACCCGCTCCCGTCCGTGACCGGGCGGGGGCGGGTCGTGCATCGGCATTGCATGCTGCCGGCCGGGCATGACGGTTTTCACCTGTCCCGGGATCCCGACTTGGCCCCGGGACATCGATGGGAGTGGAGAGGGGAACATGAGTATCACGAAGGCGTGCGGGTCGTGGAGTCCGCACGCCCCGACCGTCCAGAGGGTGGGGAACGAGAACCGGCAAACCCCGGTCCAGTGCAACCGGCCCTTTGGACATGAAGGTAACCACGCTTTTTCGACTATGCGGGTAGCCCGCATGTATGAGTGGACCCGGGCCGAGGTGGTCCGGTGACCGATCTGAGAGAGGGGAAATAGTGGCCCAGCAGTTTCCTTGTCAGGTGTGTGGCGAGCAGCCTGACGCCGACTTTATGGTTACCGTCCGCAACGCCGGGCTGGACCTGCCGCCCGGCACGACCGTGCCGATATGCCGCGGCTGTCTGATCGGCCTGTGCCTGTCGTGGGCGCAGACCGAGATAGAGGCGGCTGAAGCCCAGGCCGACCCGGAGGCCGTCCCGCCCGCCGAGGCGGCCGAGGCCGACCCGGGACCCCAGCCGTCCCCGAAACGCCGGGCCCGCCGCGACCCCAGCCCGGAGGCCCAGCCGGACCCGCCCGCCGAGGTGTCCGATGCATCCGCTGAGTTGTGAGGCCGCCGCCTACCTGCTGGGTGCCGACCGGGCCCGCAACGGGGGCACCGCGGCCGGGTTCCTGCGCCAGTCGGCACTGCGGCTGATCGCCGGCATGACCGGCGAGGAGAGGCTGGTGCGCAACCTGTTGGGCCACGGGCGGTGGGCCTGGTTTGTGCGGGCCGGCTGGGACGACTGGACCGCCCGCCACCAGGGCGCCAGCTGAATGCCCCGGCTGACCGGTCCGTCCGCGGCGGGCGTGGCGAAACTGCTCGCCTACTCGAACACGATCCTGGGTGCGGTCAAAGCGGGGGCGAGAGTGTCCGACCTGTGGGCGGCGGTGCGTTCCGCCGAGGAGGTGGCCGGCCCGGAACTATCGGGCGTGTCGATCTTCGATATGAACCATGTGGCCGGGCAGGCTCGCGCGATCGCGGCCGCCGAGGAGACGTTTAACCGGGCTGATTTCTCAGCCCCGGTCGAGGGCACCATGTGGGCGTGGGCTCCGTGGGCGACCGACACCACTATGGCGTGGGGTGAACCTGATCACGCCCTGCGGTACCAGTACACGGTGCAAACCCCGGACGGCGAGTTGCGGACCGTGTTCGGTCAAACCGACTGGCAGGGGTCGATTGCCACCACGGTGGGGGATATCCGGGCGAGAGCGGAAACGTCGGCCCGCATGTCGCTGTCGACCGGTTCGGCCGGGGTGGCCGCCCAGGTGGGCAACCTGGAGGACGTCGAGTTTGTCTCGCTCGACTCGGTCCAGATATTGAGGTTCTAAACGGTGGCCGGACTGTGGGGGTAGCGTCCCATTATGTGAGAGGTAACGCGTCGGAATGGTCGCCCCGTCACGTGTGGACTTTCGACACCGAAACCTACCCAGTCCCGGTCGCCGGGGGCGAGGAGATGCGGCTACGGCTGTGGTCGGCCACGTTCCTGGATCGCCGGCCCGGGCCCCGTCAGTCTGCGGATTTGCGGGTCCTAAGTGGGGTGACCCGGGGCCGGCTGGCTACCACCATAGATCAGTCGTTCCGGGGGGTGGCCAGCGCGTGGCTGTTCGCCCACAACCTCGGTTTCGACCTGACCGTGTCCCGGCTACCGGATCTGCTCCACCGGCTGGGCTGGCAGATGGGGTCGTTCTCGTTCGCCGGCCGCAACGTGATGGGGCACATGCGGAAAGGGAACCGCACCCTGTGGCTGGTCGACTCCACCAGCTGGTGGCCCGACCCGCTCGACACGCTCGGCCGGGCCGTCGGCCGGGACAAGCTACCCCGCCCAGCCGAGGACGCCCCCGAAGAGGCCTGGGTGGAGTATTGCGAGAATGATGCCCGCATACTGTCCGAGGTGGTGGCGACCATGTTGGGCTGGTGGGACGCCAACCGGCTGGGCCATTTTGCTAAGACCGGGCCGGGGTGCGGGTGGAATGCGTTACGTCACACCACCCCTAACTTTAGGGTGCTGGTCAAAACCGAGGAGGGTGGCCGTGAGGCTGACCGTAGGGCCGTTTACGGTGGAAGGCGGGACGTTACCCGCACCGGGACAATCCCGGGCGGCCCGTTCGCGCTGGTTGACTTTCAGAACGCCCACCTCAGTGTGGCGGCTCACTGCCTACTACCAAAGGGGCGACTTAAGCACCGACAGCTTGACGTTCAAGAGATCGCCGATCTGCCTCGGCTCCATTACGGGGCTGTCGCCGAGTGCGAGGTCGAGTGCGACACCCCGCGATACCCGCTGCGGACCCCGGACGGAATCTTCTACCCGGTCGGACGGTTCCGAACCGTTCTCGCCCAGCCCGAACTCCAGCTTGCGGCTGACCGAGGCGATCTACGAGATGTTGGCAAAGGGTATATTCACGACCTCGGCTACCCGCTATCCGGGTGGGCCCGATGGGCGCTGGCCCAGCTGGACCCCGGTACGTCGACCGCCCCGGTAGTCGCCCGGCTGGCGGTAAAACAGTGGGGCCGGTCAGTGATCGGCAAGTTTGGGGCGAGAACGTCGCGGATGGTCGACCGCGGGCCCGCCCTCCATCCGGGTTGGCATCTAGAGCGGGGGACGTGCGGGCCGGATCATGCCGCCGCCGCCGACCTGCATATCGCCGGCCGGCACTGGTGGGTCGCCCAGGACCTCGAATCCGATAACGCCTACCCGGCCGTGCTGGCCTGGGTGGAGTCATATGTCCGGGTGGCGTTGGGCCGCATGCTAGACGCCCTCGGAGAGGACTTGTGGATCTGTTGCGACACCGACGGAGCGGTTATCGACCTCACCCACGCCCGCACGTGGCTGGCAGAAGGCCGCCACCGGTTCGGGCGGACCCGTAACCCGATGGCTGTCGCCCAGGCCGTCTGTGACGCTGTGGCGCCCCTCACGTGGCCGCTAGTGCCCAGGCCGAAGGTGGTGTCCGGAACCTTGACGGTGGCCGGCCCTCAGCATTACGCCGGGGACACGTTCGAGCGGGCCGCGGGCCGGCCCAGACGGGATGGGGAGCGGGCCGGCGACGAGGATATCTGGTGGCGGTGGCCGAAGGTTGGTTGGCAGATGCAACATGGCTCCGAAGCCGGGTTTGTCCGCACTATGGCCAGCTGGACGGCGCCGGCTACGACCGCGCACCGTTGGGTGCTGGCAGACGGGACGGCAGTTCCTGTGATCGCCGGTATTTCGGACGATGGTTCGACGTTCCTCACCCCGTGGGGCGACGGCTATAGCGTGGGCGTAGGTGCCCTGCTCGCCGGGGCCCAAAGTTCTGCCGTGGCCCGAGTGTCCCGCGCAGAACGGGTGTCAGGCTAGGTCGGGCCCGCCTATCCGGCTAGTCACCGGGCCCGCCGCATTTCCCCTCGCGGTGGGGCCTGGCACCCGCGCCACGGAGGGTGTTTGATCCGTCGGCTACCCGGGTTGTGCCTCCCGGATTATTGAGGCCACCTGGGATAATAGCGGTTATTGGTTATCACGTTCCGTGGTTTCCCTTGTGGGGCCTGGGCATTAAACACTCGTTCTGAGGTTTACCTTTACCCTTACACCTGTTGCCCGACCCCCTGATTAGGCTGCCCCGGGGCAAGCCCCGAGCGGCGAGGGGCGGCGGCGCGCCCC
>Ga0126381_100005000_pt1 | contig 14505 bp, 13 predicted proteins | sample PanSoiMetPlot_28_FD_96465 | JGI IMG/M metagenome (GOLD analysis project Ga0126381, IMG submission 96465) | Tropical forest soil microbial communities from Panama - MetaG Plot_28 | ecosystem: Environmental > Terrestrial > Soil > Tropical forest > Bulk soil | place: Panama | collected 2016-02-17
CTAATTCATCTTTTGAACGAGCTCTATGATGAGGAGCTGAATCCGGCATGGCTGGCAAGACTAAAGAACAAGCGGAAGCTCTGATTTTGCGGGCTCGGTGCCTATCCCATTTAGTCCGCGCGTACAAGGAGTCAGCGTAAATTACTGAGTAGGACAACATCGCTGTTGAGTTCGCCGCGCGTAAGCAGCAACTGCTTACCATCCGGGAACCAGTCGAAATCGATCATCAGCCCAGAGGTGAATTTGGTCACCTGTTTCGGCTTCCCGCCTGCCAAAGGTTGTTCCCAGATATTCGTTACTCCATCTCGAGTGACGAGGGATTGCAGGCCCTTGCCATCGGGAGACCAGCGCAAGGGTGCACGGAGGAAAGTCCAGCCCGGCACCTCCAATACCCTTGCCGGTGAGCTTCCGTCCGCCGGAATTACGGCCAGCTTATTCACAGGTTCAGGGTTGAATTCTTCGAATGCGTAAGCCAGGAATTTCCCATCCGGCGAGATGACCAATCGACTTTCGATCTGAGACCCCAAACCGTTGGCGACTAGCGTTGGCGTGCCGCCTTCGATAGGAACTCGCCAAATGCGAGGCGGAGGACTCGCGTCTACGTAAAAAACTGACCGGAGATCCGGGGAGCAGACAGGAGACCCGATCTGGTCCTTCTCCACCAGGATAGTGAGACTGGACCCATCGGCGTCCACTCGAACCAGTCCTGCCTTACCCGGCTGAGACGAGGAGAAGAGGAAGTAACGGCCACAAGAAGCCGGAAAACTCACCTTGTGCGCGTCCGGAATGGGAAGGGGCTGGCTTCCGTCCAAATTCAAACTCAGAGCTTCACCATCACGGCTCACCGCCACGATTTTTCCTTCTGGACCCACGGTAACCGCATACATAGGAAGTTCTCCAAAGGTGATTTGGTGGCCTCCGGATAGATTGGCCGCGGGAGCGACCCAGACATTAAAGGCTCGATTGAACTGAGTCGCCGCAACGATTTCCGCGTTGCGCGTGGCATCAATCTGATCGTCGTAATTGGCGAGATCATTGGTGAGTCGACTTATTTGTCCCAGCGGATAGGAGATCTTCCACAACTGCCCGCCCTTAGTGCGCTCTCCAAGAGTGACCAGCAGGGCATTCCCTTCGGGTAGCCAAAGCGGCCGACCGATTAAATCATTACTGGAATAGAGTTTGCGGACACTGCCGTCGCGGATGGACACTAAATCCAGCACGAAGGATGATCGCTTACGAATGGAAACAGCAATGGTGCGGCCATCCGGAGACCATGCCGCGCCGCCGTAGTATCCGATATAGGTTTCGGGGATCGTTGCGAGTACTCGGTTACCGCTTCCGTCTGCGTTGGCGAGGCGTACCTCGCAGTTGCCCCGCTTTGGATCGCCGCGCGTGTAGACAAATTGGCGGCCATCGGGTGAAAAGCTGACGGCGTTGGCATCGACGTCCGTTGCCAGTAGACGCACTGGACCACCCAACGCGGGCATCCTGTAAAGGTATTGAAAGCCCGCGACATTCTTACCGGAACGAACAAAATAAATGTAGTTGCCATCCGGTGAGAAGGACAGGCCCTCGTATTCGCCCGCCTCGGACGGCCGAATCTGCACCTTACTATCCGTCGCTAAATGCAATAGCCAGAGGCCGTCTCCCTGCTTATCCATGAGCCCGTAAACCACATAGCGGCCGTCTGGGGAGATGGCCACGGGGCCCGCATTACCACTCTGAGTCAGCTTTGTGATCTCCATTTTTTCCAGGTTGAAACTGCGGTTACGCGACCTCCAGCGTGCTACGCCGATGTCGAGTGCTACGATGACTGCGAGAGCCGCTACCAGAATGCCCGTCCACAGTTTCCAGTTGTGCCGGGCTACCGGAAGCTGTGGCCTCACTGCGGTCACGGTTTCCAAACCCGAGATTGAGGGATCCGTCTTCGCAGGATTCGTGGGCCACTCAAGCACACTGGAGGCAAGATCAGGAGCTGGAACAGTAGCTTTTACCGATTCCCGGTGGTGTTCAATGGTAACCGGCGCCAGGAAACGGTAGCCGCGGCGAGGCAGAGTTTCGATGAAGCGAGGGTGTTCGCTGGAATCCTCCAGGGCCTCGCGCAGCCGGTTCACGGCCTTGTTCAGGCTCTGGTCGAAATCTACGAATGTATCTGCGGACCACAAACGCTTCATTAGCTCATCCCGGGTAACCAGTTGGCCGGGATGCTCCAGCAGCAGGACAAGGACTTGGAGCGGCTTATCTTGAAGGTAGGAAATCGTCCCGTTGGCACGGAGTTCACCCGCGCGTGGATCGAGCGTGAACTCTCCGAAACAGACGCACCGCGGTGATTCGGCCGGGCTTCCCATCGGTGAGCAACCTTCTGATTTTGCCTAGTTTAGCACTTTGAGGGGATCTACGCACCGAGAACCGGGCACCTCCCGGCTGACTTTTTGTAACCGGGGAAGCCAAGTCAGGACTATGTCAGGTATTCGTCCGCTTTCCGGCATTGACCGCGAGGGGCATTTCTCGCAGAGTGCGGCCTGCAAGAGTCAGCCGGTGCTTGTTCCTCGGCTACTGAAGATGTTCGCGAGCAGGGGCATCGGATCAGTCTGATGGCCTGAACCAAGGCATTGGAACTGCGAAGCGAGGTTTGAGGAGGAGTTATGAAACGGTGTTTGCTACTTCTGATTCTCCTCGGAGGTGCTTGCCTGCTGAATGCTTGCGGCGGCAGTACGAATGCATCCTCCCAACAGGGAGCAACGCATTTCTTGGTTGCGGCTTCTTCGGCCACAGCGACTCTCGGAACAGCTCTTCAATTCAAGGTAACCGCCCTCGATGCTTCGAACAACCTGTCTTCCGGCTACTCCGGGACCATTCACTTCACGAGCAGCGACTCCAAAGCTAATCTACCTCCAGACGCGGGTTTAGCTGGCGGCACAGGGACGTTCTCTGCGATTTTTTACTCGGTAGGCGACCAGAAGATCACTGCAAGCGACACAGTGTTGGCTTCAGTGAGCGGCACTTCCAGCCCGATCGTCGTTGGGACGACCGCCTTGGCGATCACCTCTCCCGCTCCGCCAACAGGGACTGTCATGACGAACTACAACGAGCACTCTGTGCATTGCTACCAAGCAAGCCGGTCCTGTGTGTGTATTCCTCTTGGCCCCACACAATTGTGCTCTCAGCAGGTGGCCGGTTTCCCGCTCACAGCCACGGGTGGTGTGCCACCTTATACCTGGAGCTGGGCTCCCGCACCAAATTCCTCTTTGCCTCCGGGACTGAATGTCCTTGTCGGCTCGCCCCCCGGCATTTACGGCGAGCCCACGATGGCAGGTACCTATAACGTGGCTGTGACTGTGACCGACTCAGGGTCACCGACAGCGCACATGAGCGCCACGTACTCGATTGAAGTCCTCAACCCAGCACCTCCGACAATCGACACGATTTCTTTGCCATCGGCGGGAGCTATAAACTTGCCCTACAGTTTCACTTTCTTGGCCACAGGAGGGCTTGCGCCCTTGACGTGGAGCGAATCGGGGGCTCCGCCTCCGGGGTTGTCGCCGCTCAGTAGCGGGGGCGTACTCTCTGGTACGCCGACGCAGATTGGGTCATTCCCGATTACCGTTAGTGTTCAAGACTCGCTCGGCCAGAGTGCGGCGCCGCAAAATTTCACAATTCAAGTTTTCGCACACGGCTTCAAGGCCACGGGTAGCATGGCAAGCCCTCGGGTCGCGCACACGGCGACGTTGCTCAACAATGGAAAGGTGCTGGTTGCGGGCGGAATGGACGCCAAGGGCATGCCCCTGGCAACGGCGGAGATTTATGATCCGAGCAACGGAACTTTTACCCTGACCGGCAGCATGACCACGGCACGCCACCACTTCGCAGCGACACTGCTGCCCAGCGGAAAGGTTTTGTTGACCGGGGGATTAGACACGAACGGGAACGCGCTGGCAACAGCCGAGCTATACGATCTAACTTCCGGAACTTTTTCGCTGACGACAAGCAGCATGCAATTCGTACACGCAAGTCACACCGCAACGTTGCTCGACACCGGGAAGGTGCTCATGATCGGCTGGGGGAACGCCACCGCAGAACTGTACGACCCGTCGACCGGCACGTTTGCGGCGACCGGGAGCATGTTAGAGGCGCGGGTGTCGCACACGGCTACACTGCTCAGCAGTGGAGAAGTGCTGGTGGCGGGTGGAATCGGTCCGTCCGGAGCGACAGTGCTAGCAGAAGCCGAGCTTTATGATCCAGCCACGGGGAGCTTCAGGCAGACAATCGGCAGCCTGGCAACCGCACGTCAATGGCACGCAGCGAATTTGCTCCAAGAGGGGAAAGTGCTTGTGACCGGAGGGATGGTGGACAACTCCGGGACAGCCACAGCTGTTGCGGAGTTGTACGACCCAACGACCGAAATGTTCACGGCCACAACGGGCAGCTTGACAACGGCGCGCGCTTTGCAAACCGCGACAGTACTGAAAAACGGAACCGTGCTTGTGGTGGGTGGAGGAAACGGCAATGGCCCACTGGCGACGGCCGAGGTGTACAACCCTACCGCCGGAACCTTCTCGACGACGGGCGGCATGGCCAATACGCGCGAATCGCAAATGGCGACGCAGTTGAATGACGGAAGCGTGCTTGTAACCGGAGGAAGCGGCAGCGGCCCGGGAACAGCGGTAGTGTACCAGTAGCGCCGCCATAGATGCATGTACAAACAGTAATGTTCACGTCAGCGTAGAACTCTACCGGTAGCCTGACGCGGTAAGTTTCACCGCGGGACTACGAGCCGAAACACTCGATTGACGGGCCTGCTCGAGATGTAAAGGCCAAAGGAGAGCTTGGATGCAAATTCCACTGGGGAAGCTGGGACCAAAGCAAGTGCTGGGTGTAGACGGGCCATCGGAGCAGGAAAACGCTGACGAAGTACGAGTCTTGAAGATTCGAGTGTTTCTGGTAATTGAAAACCGTTTGTTGAGAGACACGCTGGCACACAGGTTGGAACGACATGGAGATGTAGCGGTGTCCGGGACGAGCAGGAGTGGTGAAACAAATCCCGGGGAAGTGGCGAAAAGCGGCTGCGACGTTGCGTTGATGGATTTTCTCGATCCAGAGTGGATTTCGGCTGTTAGAAAGCAAAGCCAAGAGAAAGGGAAAGTGATCAAGACCGTAATGATTGGAATGGACGCGGAGAGTGAGCCATTTCTGGAGGCGGTGCGATGCGGAGTGGCGGGGTACCTGTTGAAGGATGTATCAGCAGCCGATGTGACAGCAGCAGTGCGGGCAGTAGCCCGTGGAGAGGCAATCTGTCCGCCGCAAATGTGCAGGCTGCTGTTTCACACGGTGGCCCAAATAGGACCGTGCAGAGAAACGAAGAAGGCAGGGAGCAAAGCGGTACTCACGCTTCGGCAGCAAAAGTTGATGAGGCTGGTGACAAATGGTCTGACGAATAAGGAGATTGCCGAGGAATTGCATTTGTCGGAGTATACAGTGAAGAACCATATGTCCCGGATTCTGAAGCAGCTGGGCGCCGAGAGCAGGGACCAAGCGGTAGAAGTCGCGCGTGAGTGTGGGTACGAGATGAACGCGTGAAAATGACAAAGTCGCTGGGGACAAGAGCGCTCCGCTAACAATCTCTAACAAATGGGATGGATTGGCGGCTGGTAACGCCTTCTTTTAGTGAGTCTTAGAAATTAGGGATGCAATTTCGATCCCCCACCGCCCCCTACCAAACTAATTGATTCATCACGACCTATTTTCAACTCTGTGAGCTCGCCGTTTTTTTTTGCCTGGGACGAGGACAGCCCGCCGCATTGAGCCCGATTGCTACTTGCCTTACTTTTTGGAATCCACGCTTCCGAAGTTCTTTGGTTCCGGCAGATCAATAGAGATCAATAGTGGTACCCGCTACAAAATCCACTACATCGACGAAATAATGGTCTTGGATCTGGCGTGAAAAACAACCGCAAACCTAGGCAGGTCAATAAGAAGCAGTGGTAGGCTCGTGGGGACTCGAACCCCAGACCTCCACCGTGTCAAGGTGGCGCTCTAACCAACTGAGCTACGAGCCTATCGTTGAAGAATCAATCAGTTAAGCCGATTTGATTCTACCGCATCCTGTTCTTGGTTATCAATTTGGTGCACAATTGGCCGAATTTCCACCGTAGGGATGCCGCTGAGGGTCACCGTTGCACTTCGGGCCGGATGTGTTCGTAACGCTTCACCCTGGGTATCGCGGTGCTCGCAGACCAGCTGGGCCACGACGGCAGACGAAGCCCCTTGTTCCAATAACTTAGTGGCTGCCGTGTGCGGTAAATCGTTGAAGCATAGTCCCGCGAGATCGGCCTGGCCGCAAGCCCGCCGCCAAGCAGAACGCCAGTTTTCAGGGGCCGTTCAGGATCAATTTTGGCGTTTGCACATGCCGGGAACACAAAATGTTCAGGACTACGGTCTGGGAATCGTGAACGGTCCACATCGTACCGACTACATAGCGTAACACTTTTGGGCCGACAGATTTTCAAGCGGTTCAAGCACTCGCGTCCCCAGATTGAAGTATCCCAGATCATAATCGACAAAGCTGACCAGCCAGATGAAGTCGTGCACTTCTGTGAAAAGCTCAACGAGCACGAAGGGTTGTCCGTGAGCTGTGAAACGCTTGCGCCGTCTCCTGCGGCAGGCAGGTCATGGTTCGCCCAGGAAACGTTGCGCCCCCGCACATCGCCAACGGCGTCCGCACGCCGCCCGCGAAGGCGAACTGGTGCCACTCGATGGCTCACCTCACGCCTGGCTGGAAGGCCGCGGCCCGCGCCTCACCGTTCTAGGTATGCAGGACGATGCCACTAGTAAAATTCTCGCTGCGCAGTTCTTCCCCTCGGAATTTGCCGAAGGCTACTTTCGCCTGCAGCGGAGCTTGCTCCGCCGTTTCGGTGTGCCCAGGGCCTTCTACGGAGACCGCAGTGGCGTCTTCGTCCGCCATGACGATTTCTGGACGCTGGAAGAGGAACTCACTCCTCCCAATCACCCAAGGTGTTTGCGCAGTTCCAGGATTCAAGTTTTGAGTATGATTGTCCAAGCCTTCCAGACCGGATAGCAAAAGGGGCTCAAAATGAATGGGTCGAAACTGGGAATTCCCGTGGTTCTCGGGCTGCTCTTCGCCGGATTCAGTTCCTCGGCGAATAGCGACGAGGGAAGCTCAAGAATCTTCAAGGCAAAATGCGCGGTGTGCCACGGCGCTGCCGGCAAAGGAGATTCCCCGGCCGGCAAGAGCCTGGGCGCCACCGATCTTGCCAAGGCAGCGGCGAGCAAAAGCGACGCCGAATTAAAAGGCGTAATTGAAAAAGGCAAAAACAAGATGCCGGCATACGGAAAGAGCTTGAAGCCGGCGGAGATCGACGGGCTGGTCGCTTACATCAAGACCTTGAAGTAAGCTCGATGCGAAGGATCCTTCCGATCGAGCGCCGCGCATGACCGAAGTCCGCATTTCGCCTGGACTGAAAGCCAAGTGTCCGAAGGCAGCGTTGGGGTGCGTGGCGGCTGGAGTGGAGACGGGCGCAAGCCCTCTGGCGCTGGAGGAATCGCTACGCGCCTGCGAAGAGCGCATCCAAAGACTCCTGGAGCCGCGCGCGGTTCTGGAGGCTCCGGCGATTCTCGCCACGCGCGCAGGGTACAAAGCGCTGGGCAAAGATCCGGCGCGGTATCGTGGCTCAGCGGAGGCGTTGCTGCGGCGTTTGATCGCGGGCAAAGGAATGCCGCGGATCAATAATGTAGTGGACGCGATCAATCTGGCGTCCGTGGAGAGCCGGCTGCCGATCGGGCTTTACGATCTGGCACATATCGAGGGTGTGGTGGAATTTCGCTCCGGCCGCGCGGGCGAAACGTACAAAGGAATCGGAAAATATGATTTGAATCTCGAAGACTTGCCTTTGTTTGCCGACGCCAAAGGTCCGCATGGCAGCGCCACAAGCGACTCCGAACGGACGATGGTGACGCTGGCGACCAAGCGAGTGCTGGCGATTATCGTGTCATTTGCTGGCGCAGCGCCTCTCGACGACGCGACGAAACGAATGGCGGAGCTGCTGAGACTTCATGCGGCTGCGGCCGAGATTTCCTGCAAAGTCGTGAGCTAGGTGAGAAGACCAAGCTGCCGGAATGAAGGCCGATGTGGCGGCGCTGCGGCACCCCCTCTCCTCTTTCTTCTGTTTGGTACAGATTCTGCGGATCTTAAGTCAGTGAGTTCTTTCAGCGGATAGGCCGTTTCTCGAATCCGGCGAAGCGGTCGCACCCTCCAACCTGCAAGGCCATGCAAGGCTCTAACGCTACGACGATACAGGCTCGATGAGTTCGGCCGCGCCAGCCGCCGTGCGGGAGCGAGTTAGAAAACCGCGGGAGGCGAGGAGTTCAGCGTTGAGTAGGGCGGCACCCGCGGCTCCGCGGAGCAGGTTGTGCGAGAGCAGCGTGAGCTTGACATCGAGCAATGGACATTCGCGGACCCGGCCGACGACGACGGCCATTCCGTTGCCAGCGCTTACGTCGCGGCGGGGTTGCGGACGATTTTCTTCGTCGAGAACCACGACGGGATTTTTTACCGCGGTGGGTAGTGCCGCCAGTTCATCGCTTACGGTGAAATTGCGCAACGCTTCGCGGACTTCACCAAGCGTGACAATCTTTTTCAGGCTCACTGACAAGCATTCGAGATGGCCATTTTCGACCGGCACGCGGTTGCAGTGGGCGCTGATGCCCAGACCGGCTTCGACGAAGCGTGAACCGTCCCATCGGCCGAGCAGTTTCTGCGGCTCTTCTTCCATTTTTTCCTCTTCGCCGCCGATGAATGGGACAACGTTGCCGAGAATATCGAGCGAGGGGACACCGGGATAACCGGCGCCGGAGACCGCCTGCATGGTGACCACAAACATTTTCTCCAGTCCGAAGGCGTCGGCCAGCGGCTTCAGCACCAGCACCAGACCCGAGGTGGAGCAGTTGGGATTGGTGACGATGAAGCCTGTACCGTAGGAGCGATTTTTCTGCTGCACGAGGATGGCGTCCAGATGTGCGGCATTGACTTCCGGAATGAGTAACGGAACGTCGGGCGACATTCGATGATTCTTGGAATTGCTGACGACGGGATACCCGGCGCGCGCGAATTCTTCTTCAGCAGGACCAGCGACAGAAGAATCCAGCGCGGAGAAAACGAAGTCGCAGTCTAACGTGGGTGCGAGATCTTTCACGATGAAGTTTGCGGCCGCAGCGGGGATCGGCGAGCCCAGATGCCAGTTCACCGCTTCGGAATATTTCCTGCCGGAGGAGCGTTCCGACGCCGCGACTTCGGTCAGTTCAAACCACGGGTGATCGGCGAGCAGCTGCACCAGACGCTGGCCCACCATGCCGGTGGCGCCAAGAACACCGGCGCGAAATTTCTGCCCGGACTTTGGTGCGAAGAGATTTGCAGCGGAGCTCACGCTTCACCTCGGGAATTGGAGTTGTTGAGTTCAGCGAACCAAACCGGCGGAGCAGAAATGTTAGATTGAGGAGAGATTCCTCGACTGGGTTCGTCCGCTGGCGCGGACTCACTCTGCTCGGAATGACAGGCGTAGGCCGGAAGGCTCGGAAGTGGCCGCCCAGCACATAGCGAAGTGTTATTGGGGGATGCTGGCCCGATGCGGGTGCCGCGAGACTGCGGATTGAAGGTGTTGCGAACCCAAACCACCATTTCAGTCTCCGCAGCCAGCGGCAGAACCTTGGCATGAAGGACTTTTGCGCCGGCCGCGGCGAGCGCATGCGCTTCATCGTAGGAAAGTTCATGGAGCAGCTGTGCTTCCGCGGATTCATGCGGATTGGCGGTGTAGATGCCGTCGACATCAGTCCAAATTACCAAATCGTCGGCGTCCACCACATTGGCAACCAGCGCGCCGGAAAAGTCCGAGCTATTTCTGCCGAGAGTGGTGACACGGCCATCGCGGGTGACACCGATAAATCCGGTAACGACCGGAACCAGGCCATCCGCAAAGAGTGGAAGAAGAATTTCGCGGCCGCGGCGGCGCGTTTCGTCAAGGTGCGGCCGGGCGTCACGGAAGGTGTCGCAGGTCAACACGAACTCCGACGAACTTACGGGAACCGCGGGAACCCCGAATTTTTCCAGGGCGGCGGCAAACAGCCGCGCGTTGAAGCGTTCGCCATAAGACGCCAGGCGATCCTGCAGCGCCGCGCGACCTGTCGTCGAGGGTTGGGTCTCCGGTGAGGCATCGTGAAGCAGATCTTTCCCAAGCGACCGAAGGTCGCGAGCTACGCGTTCCCGCTCCGTGGGGCTGAGTTGTAGTTCGCACAGCACTTCCAGGTGCAGATGCAAGATGGATTCCGCGTCGCGCCGTGCGTCGGTACGGCAGCCGGCCTCCAGAGTCTTTGTAATCGTCAGCAGGCGATCGGTCACACCTTTCATCGCGGAGACGATGACCACCACATTACCGGTCGGGATGGCATCACGAACCAGCGCGGCGGCGTGCAATATGCGCTCGGCACCGAGCAGCGAACTGCCTCCAAACTTGAACGCGACGACTTCCTTAGGAGAGCTGCGCGGATCACCCGGTGCAGGTACGTATCCTCCTGCCGAGTTTTGGTCCGCGACTGTTTCCTGCTGTGCATCCGGGCTCATGGTGGCTCCTGTGATTGGCCACCGCTTTTGGCGACTCTGGGGAAGGTTAAAATAAAAAACCCACCGCCAGGTTCGCTTCAGGCGGTGGGTTGGAAACTTTTCTTAGCCTACTGTCAGTTTCTACCCTTGCCCGAAGCGCCCGTAGTCTTGGTAATCATAGTGGTGGACGTCGTCATGGCATTGGACGACATGGTCTTCGAGGAGCGCTTCGAGATGGCAAGAGACAAACTCACGGGAGAGAGGATAGCACGGCGAGCGGTATAGGCCAAAGCGAAATCCCTAGCTGCTGGTGATAGGGTTGCGAAAGCGTAAGGACGGCCCTTAGCCTCATGGGCACGGGGCAATTGCGGGTTTTGCTGGTAAGAAATGCACAGGCCCCCGAGAGTAAAGGCATACGGCGAGCTCGCGCTCCATGTAAGTGACACAAAATGTGTCAGATAGGGGAGCAAACGGCCTTCCGGTTTGGCCACGGAAGTGCATTCTAACCTCACCGGAAATTCGATCCTTCGACAAACGAATTTTTGTTTCAAGAAACGCAGGAGGCCCGATGTTATCGGTTCCGGCCGCGCGGAGTTGTTTCCGGCGCTTCGCACTCATTGTTTCTCTTTGCGCATTCCTGGTAAGCGGCGGCAAAACGATGAGCGCGCAAAACCAGGTGGTTGGAGAGCTGCAGTTTGAAGGGAAAACGAAATTGGAACGCGATTCCGGAGTATGGATTGATGGCAACTATGTGGGCTACTTAAAGGAGCTGAAGGGCAGCAAGAAAATAACGCTACTGCCGGGCCAGCACGAAGTGACAGTCAAGCAATCGGGCTATCAGGACTACGTGCAGAAGGTGGTTGTAGAGCCCGGGGAAAAGCGCCTGATTACCGTGTCGCTGCTCCTCGCGCCGCGCGCCACGGTTCCCGAAATTACGGCGACGCTCAAACTGAAGGTCAAACCGGCCCGCGCCGCGGTTTTTCTCGACGAAAAATTCGTCGGACACGCGGGAGAGTTTGGCGGCAGCTTCAAGTCCATGAAGATCAGCCCCGGCAAGCACCGGATCCGGGTGGAACTTCCGGGCTACCGGACTTTTGACACTGAACTGAATCTGCTGGCAAATCAGGTGAGCGAAATTAAAACGGAATTGATCCCGGGAAGCATTGAACAGAACTCGCCGCTCATCAAGAAGCCCGACGAAAAGCAGGGCAAAAAGCCGTAATTCTACGGCGTCTCGAACAATAGACTGGAACAGGTCAAGCCGGACTCCGCTTTCTGCAATTCGGAAATATCGAGCGGGGTAACGCGGAAGCCGCGCGATTCGATGCCAGCGCGGGTGCGCTCGAAGGACGCGGGGAAAATGATGGTGTCGGCGATGGCGAGCGCATTGCCGGCATGCGGCTCGGCGGGATCGACATCCACCCATTCATAGTGGCCGAAAACAGAAGAATCGAACCAGGCGCGGTTAGCGAGCAGCGTATCGTTGCCGAGCGATGTAACCGCGGATTTTAGGTGCAGGCATCCAGTCACCGGAACGGCGAGCACCTGGTAACCGTAGGGAGCAACGATTCGCGAAAGTTGCGCGATGCCATCGCTGTTGCTGCGCGCGGTGAGGCCCACGAAGAGCTTCTTGCCGAGGCGCAGGACGTCGCCGCCTTCGATGGCGCCGGGAAGTTTGACGTGCGCAAGTTCGCGAAACGGGGAGAGAGCCGCGGCCACGGTAGCGGCTTCGCGACGGCGGGTTTCCGTGCCAAGCGGAAAGATCACCGCCAACTCGTCCAGGACCAACGCGGGATCTTCGACAAACATGGAATCGGGAAGATCGAGTTCGGCGGGCAACGAGATGACGCGGACGCCGAGCCTGGCAAGTAGTTCCTCGTAAGCGTGATGCTGTGCGTGCGCAAGCGCCAGATCGATCGGCTGGCGCGAAATGAAGCTAAGTTCACATTCGCTGATGGCTGGACTAACGGCACGGGTGATAGCGGTAAGCATGTACAGAAAATTTAGCAAGCAACGCGGCGCGCGGAAAGAGATTGCGCGACAGCCAAGGGATGAATAGACTCGCGGGCGTGCGAAGGAGGAGCAGCGAAAATGTTGAGCCGGAATAGCACCAGTGCCGCCGCAACAGCACTGGCAATTTTATTGGTGCTTGCAGCACCCGTCGGCGCACAGGAAAAAACAAGCAAAGCGGCGGACGAAGTGTTTGAAGACTTGACCAAAACGGGGTCTCCAGGGTGTGCTCTGGCGGTGGCGCGCGACGGCAAAACCATTTATGAAAAGGGATATGGTCTCGCAAATATTGAAGAGAACGTGGCGATCACACCGCGAACGGTATTCGATATCGGCTCCACATCAAAGCAATTTACGGCGGCAAGTATCTTACTGTTGGAACAACAAGGAAAGCTTTCCGTTCACGATGACATTCGCAACTATATTCCGGAAATTCCGGATTACGGACACAAGATTACGATTCTGCATCTGCTGAACCATACCAGTGGTCTGCGCGACTACCTGACACTGTTTGAGCTTGCCGGCGTGAACATCGACAGCGTAACCACCGATGATGACGCGCTGCGGATCATCGCGCGGCAGAAAGCGCTGAACTTCGAGCCGGGAAGCGAGTGGCTGTACAGCAATTCCGGATTCTTTCTGCTGTCGGTCATTGTGAAGCGAGTCAGCGGAAAACCGCTGCGAGAATTCGCGGCGGAAAATATCTTCGAGCCGTTGCAGATGAAACAAACGGTGTTTCGCAATGAACATACGCAGTTGGTGGCAAACCGCGCCTTGGCGTACGAACCGAAAGACGGGGGTGCCGGATTCACGTTGAATGTCTCGTATTTTGAGCAGACCGGAGACGGCGCGGTACACACTTCGGTTGAAGACCTGCTGCGCTGGGACGCCAACTTTTATTCCGCGAAGGTTGGAGGGAGGGAATTCCTCGTCGAGATCCAGGATCCTGGAAAATTGAACAACGGCAAGACGCTTGATTACGCCAAAGGCCTATTCGTGGGCGAGTATCGCGGTTTGCGGTTTGTGGACCATGGCGGCTCGTGGGGAGGATACCGGGCGCAATTGCTGCGTTTTCCCGAGCAGCACTTTTCCGTAGCATGTCTATGCAATCTGGCGAACGCCAATCCGGAAAAGCGCGCACGTCAGGTGGCAGATGTGTTTCTGGGGAGCGAGATGAAAGGAGCCAAGCCGACCACAGAATCGAAGCGTGAAGCGCGCGAGAAAAAAGAAACGTTGCCGCTCGCAACGGAAGCTTTGACCGATTACAGCGGACAGTTCGGCAGCGACGAACTTCTGGCGACCTACACCATCGCGGTTCAGGACGGGAAACTGATGCTGCAGGACATTCAAGACGGAGACGGATTCATGCGCTCTCCGCAACATCTGATCTTGCGTGCGGTGGCTGAGGACACTTTTGCGGTCGATGAAGAAGGCTTGCAGTTCAGGTTCAAACGGGACGATAAAAACCGCGTCAGCAGATTCAGCCTGGATGCGCGTCGGACAAAAGGGCTGGTGTTTTACCGCAAATAAACGAAAACGGTCGTAGCCGCCGAGTGGCGCATTTGCGGCGCGAAATGGGAAATCCAGTAGGTCGCAACGCCCGCTCCCAGCAGGATTCCAGCAAGAATTAATCCCACGATGATTACCGTAAGCCACTTGCCGGAGTGCGGATGGCCGGGCGCCGCAGCTTGCGGGGGAATGCTGGGATTGCCGGCCTCGGCAGCGGCCGATTTGGACGGCGCGCCCGCCGGAAACGGTACTTCCGAGTATTCCGCGTTACCGATAAAGCTGTATCCCTTGCGCGGAATGGTCTCGATGTACAGAGGCTTCTCGGTCGATTCGCCCAGCGCCTGGCGTAGCTTGTTCACCGTGGTGTTGACGTTGGC
>Ga0126381_100005001_pt1 | contig 14505 bp, 12 predicted proteins | sample PanSoiMetPlot_28_FD_96465 | JGI IMG/M metagenome (GOLD analysis project Ga0126381, IMG submission 96465) | Tropical forest soil microbial communities from Panama - MetaG Plot_28 | ecosystem: Environmental > Terrestrial > Soil > Tropical forest > Bulk soil | place: Panama | collected 2016-02-17
AGCTTTTCGTTTGTTTTGCTTCATGCCGGCAACCTGGGCTTTTACGGCGCCTGGAATACGCTCGTGACCGCGGCCCGCAAGCTCTCGAGCGACGGAGTTGGTTTTGTTTTTGTCGGCGACGGCGCGGAGCGGGCGGCTGTCGAGGCGGCAGCGGCGGGGGCCGAGAACATACGCTTCCTTGATTATTTTCCCGCCGCAAAAATCTCCTCGGTTTTGGCCTCCGCCGATCTGCACGTTGTCACCGTCAAGCGCGGGTTAGAAGGCGTGGTCGTCCCAAGCAAAATGTACGGAATTCTGGCGGCCGGAAAACCGATTGTTGCCGTAGCCCCCCGGGAAACCGACGTTGCGTCGCTTGGCGAGAAGCAGGGGTTTGCCGTGGTTGCCGATCCTGACCAGCATGAGGAGCTCGTCAGCGTTACCCGCCGGTTGATGGCCGATGGCAGGAAATTGAAATCCATGGAAGCGGCAGCGCGGGCCGCCGCACCTTCCTATGATAGAGTGGCTGAGCTTCGAAAATATCTGGAAATCTTCGAACGCATCCGAGCGCGCTAGGGAATCAGGAGGCAGAGCACGCGTGGCCACAACCGAGTCGTTTTGGGCGGGTAAGACTGCGTTCGTGACCGGGGGAGCATCGTTCATCGGCTCAACCCTTACGGATCATTTGATCGCGCGAGGAGTCAAGAAGGTCCGAATCGTCGACGACCTCACGAGCGGACACGTGGGCAATATTCGTCAGCACCTCGGCACCGGTAGAGTGGATTTCCTCCAGGCCGACCTTCGCGAACCGGGGGTAGCGCGAGCGGCCATGCAAGGCGTCGACGTGGTTTTTCACCTTGCTGCCGACCATGGTGGCCGTGGTTATGTGGAGCTGCACCAGGCCGGTCCGGCCTCGAATTTTTTCCTGGACGGACTCATCTTCGCCGAAGCCCTCAAGGCCAAAGTGAAAAAAGTGGTCTTTGCTTCTTCAGGCTGCGTCTATCCCAACTTTCTGCAGTCCGATATCAACAAGGAACTGTACCTCACCGAAGACCTCACCAAGGGCCCCAACGACGCGGACAACACCTACGGATGGGCCAAACTGATGGGTGAATTCACGCTCGAGGCTTATGCCAAAGAGCACGGCTTGGGCACGGCTTCTTGCCGCTACTTTACGGTGTACGGTCCGCGAGGCGTGGAGAATCACGCGGTCATCGCCATGATCGCGCGCGCGTTTTTGCAGCAGAATCCCTTCGAAGTCTGGGGCGACGGCACACAGATCCGCAACTGGACCTACATTGACGACATCGTCGAAGGAACTATCCTTGCCGGAGAAAAAATCAATGACGGCACTCCCATAAATCTCGGCACCATGGAGCGCATCCGGGTCATCGATTGCGCCAGGATGGTTTGCGAGTTTACCGGACACCAGGCCGAGATCAAGCTGCGTCCGGACATGCCCACGGGCCCGCTGAACCGCGTAGCAGACAATTCCCGGGCGAAGAAACTCCTCGGCTGGGAGCCAAGAGTTCCTTTCCGCGAGGGGCTGAAGCGCACCATCGACTGGTATTACTCGACCAAGGCTAAGGAGGAAGTGCAGCGCATCTTCAGCCGGATGCTCACGGAACGATGAGGCCGGCACCGGGGACCGGAGATTAGCGCGAAGCGGAAAGGCATCTGAAGGCAGTTGCCTACTTCCTATCCCTGCCCGGGCGCGTTTCTGGATCTTCTTTTCGCGCGAATCGATTGAACCCCAACAAAAACCGCAGAACGGTAGCCGTTTTTCGACTCCCTCAAAATCGCCTAAGTTAGCCGCGGGTCCGCCGGTTGGAGTCTGGAACTGCTTTTCTGAATGCCCGAAAAGTTACTCGGGTTTTTTCTCCTATGTTCGATTGAAATTTGCTGCTTGAAAACACTGCCTCCCGGCCCTGGTGTCACACCCGTGTCACCCAGGCAGGAATGAGTTCTTTTTTGTAGAGCAGAAACAAAATCCACAGTTTCTTGCCGCTTTCTGACATCAAAAACGGCCTAAGTGATTCAATTACTTAGGGCTTGCAGCTCGCGGTGAACCCGTTTCCATGCTTATATCAAGTGATATCTCTTCGGGTCTTCACCCGATTGTGGAGCTTAACGACGATTGCTAGCGTTTCGTTTTGCGCTAGCAGGCCAGGCATGAAGCGACAGGACGAGCACGGTGCTTTGTTGCTGTTTATGGCGCTTGTCGTACTGCAAGTTTTGATCGTAGTCACTGAACTCTCACCGTGCGGTCTCGAAGGTTGGAATCGTCGGTCGACCTTTGGTGTCGCAGAATCACACCAGCGCAGGGCTAAGTCTTTTTGTTTGTAGCGTTGCAACAAAAATCGCAGTATCGTGTTTTCGCTGCTTGTGGACAGCCATTCTCGAATCCTGGGGAGCCTGACGCATGGCCGCAGGCCTGCTCGCTTTCTTCATTGCCTTGATTGCCTCCCTGATGTTGGTCGCGCCCGTGCGCGCCTTCGCACTGCGTGTGGGCATGGTCGATTGGCCGGGGCCCCGAAAAGTGCATCACGCGCCGATTCCTCTGCTAGGCGGCTTGCCCATATACGCTGCCGTCGTGATTGCGGCTTTGCTGGCATTCCATGGACCCGCACGCACGCAAATTGCCAGCATCCTGATCGGAGCGACGCTGGTCGTGGCGGTAGGCATCCTCGATGACCGCGGGCTGCTCCATCACCAGGTAAAGCTATTCGTGGGCATGCCGGTAGCGGCGGGAATTTTGCTTCTGAGCGGAATCCGCGCCCAGGTTTTCAGCACATTTCTCGTGGGGCGTAACGGCGTGTTTTTGGACGGCGCGCTTACCGTTCTTTGGGTCGTTGGCATTACCGCTTCGTTTAGCATCCTCGATCATATGGACGGGCTGTGCGCCGGCGTTGCGGCGGTGTCCTCTATCTTTTTCGCCCTGCTGGCTTACACGAACGGACAGATTCTGGTTACCATCTTGGCGGCGGCGGTTCTCGGGGCCGCCGCCGGATTTCTGCGCTGGAATTTCAAGCCCGCCAGAATTTTCATGGGTGATGGCGGCGCGATGCTATTGGGATTCCTGATGGCCGCCTTGGGGCTCAAGTTGCGTTTGGAGAATACATCCCATTTGTCGGGTTGGCTGGCTCCGATCCTGATCCTGGGTGCGGCCATTTTCGATACCACCCTGGTAACCATTTCGCGCGCCCGCCGGGGGTTGCTGCCTTTTGCGACGCCCGGCAAAGACCATGCCGCGCACAGGCTGTCCAATCTCGGCCTGGGGCATCGCGGAGCGGTGGTCACGGTGTACCTCCTGGGCGCGCTCGGGGGCTGCTTGGCCCTGTTGATCCAGTATCTTTCCGCGCGGGGCGCGCTGCTGCTCGGACTTCTCGCTTTGGCCGCTGCTTTGTCCGGCGTCGCCTATCTGGAGCGGGCCCCCTATGAGCACCAGGAGCGCGAAGCCTCCCCCGCTCGCTGAGAGAAAGATCCGCTGCTCCGGAGCGAGGCTCCGAAACGCTGCTAGTGCCTGTATTTCTTTGTCCTTACGGGACGTTTCTGTATACTTACAACGCCCCACCCACCCATTTCCCCTGGGATCCCGCACGGGTCGGGCGGAGAAGCAGATCCAATCTCTTGCGTAGGTTCTCCGAAGTCAGTGTAGAGAGGCCGCGTACCATCAGGATGTACACAACTGTGGCAGACGACAAACCCCAGCCAGTAAGCCGCCTCGAACGGGAAGTCATCATTGTGGGAGCCTCGGCCGCGGGCCTGTTCACCGCAGCAAACGTGGCCCGGGGCGGGCGACCTGTCCGGGTGCTCGAGTCCCGGCCGCGGCTTGAACCGGCAGCGCGCACGCTGATCGTAACGGACCATTTCCGCAGCCAGATGGCCGCGGTGGCCGAGGACAGCGTCATCAATGAAATCCGCCGTTTTGAGCTCTTTACCGACGGACGCTCGGCGCAGATCGCCTTAAAGAAGCCGGACCTGATTATCGAGCGCTCACGGCTTATTGCCGCCCTTGCTCGGGATGCCCGGCACGCAGGGGCCTCGCTTTCCTTTGACACGCGTTTCTTGGGCGTCGGAGCAAACGAGCGCGGCTTGCGCTTGGATGTCGAGAGCGGTGGCCAGCGCGAAGAAGTGCATGCCGATAGTGTCGTTGGTGCTGATGGTGCGGCGAGCCGCGTGGCCCGTGCAGCCGGCTGGCCACCGGTCGACACCGTGCCGCTCGTGCAAGCCATCGTGCGCCTCCCGAGAGATTGCCCGCCGGATACCACGCGCGTGTGGTTTATCCCCGACGACACGCCCTATTTTTATTGGCTGATTCCGGAGTCCGCGGAGCGCGCCGCGCTTGGCGTAATTGGCGAGCACGGCCGCGACACAAGACGCTTTTTCGAGAATTTTCTGGAAAAGAAAAAACTCGAGCCACTCGAATGGCAGGGGGCGCGCATTCCCGTGTATCACGGCTGGGTGCCGGTGCGGCGGCAAATCGGAAAGGGCGAAGTGTATTTGGTGGGAGACGCCGCGGCGCAAGTCAAGGTGTCAACCGTCGGCGGTATCGTCACCGGATTCCGCGGTGCCCTTGGGGTTGCCCGCGCGCTGCTAAAGCAAAGCGCCGCTCAGGAGTTCTCGGCGCTGCGCCGTGAACTCGGCACGCATTGGATGATCCGCCGCGCGCTGCATCACTTTGGGCAAAAGGACTATTCACAACTGGTGGATTTGCTGGACCTTTCCGCGCGCGAGTCGCTCGGGGAAATCCATCGCGACGAGTCCACCCGCCTGCTGTGGACCTTGGTCCGGCACGAGCCGCGGCTGCTGCTGCTGGGCTTGCGCGGGCTGCTGCTAGGAAAGAGGATCAAGCATCAGGGAACGCTTTCTCCTCTGGGATAGGACCAAGCTGTCGCGGTCGACTCGGTTTTTTGGGCCTGGCAAGGAAACGAATCGCTTTTTTCTTTTTCTTGCATCGCTCACAATACCAACAGAACTCTGTAAGCGCGCCGGGTGTTGCCGGGCAAGCTCCCGTCAAGGAGGCTTTGTTTTGCGGCTTTCCGTCATCGGATGTGGGTACGTTGGACTCGTCACGGGGGCCTGTCTTGCCGAGGCGGGGCACCAGGTTATCTGCACCGACATTGATCGCGACCGCATCGGGAAGCTTCAGGCCGGGGGCGTGCCCATCTACGAACAGCATCTCGAGGAAATCCTCACGTCCGCGCGCAAAGCGGGGCGCATTTCTTACACCGAAGATGCGGGCGAAGCCATTCGCCAAGCCGAGGCCATCTTCATTTGTGTGGGCACCCCCCCGAAAGAATCGGGCGAGGCGGATCTATCCGCCATCGATCACGTGGCGCGGCAAATCGCCGCGGAAGCGCGCACGGCCAAGTTGGTGATCGAAAAAAGCACCGTCCCGGCGCGCACCGGACTCGAACTCAGCCGGGCGCTCTCCGCTTATTCGCGAAACAGCAACATAAAATTCCGCGTGGCCTCGAATCCGGAATTCCTTCGCGAAGGAACGGCCGTTAGAGACTTTTTTCATCCCGACCGCATTGTGGTGGGCGTCGAAGACCCCTCCTCTGCCGCGGAATTGCGCGAAATTTACCGTCCCATTTTGGAGAGGAGTTTTCGCTGCCCGGTGCACAACGGCACTTGCCCGCCCAGCCAGAAAGCCGAATTTTTGGTCACCACCATCAGCAGCGCGGAACTCATCAAGCACGCCTCCAACTCGTTTCTTGCGCTGAAAATCAGCTATGCCAACGTCATCGCCGATCTGTGCGAAAAAATTGGCGCGAACGTCGAGCAAGTCACCGGCGCGATGGGACTCGATCCGCGCATCGGCGGACAATTTCTGAAGGCGGGGCTCGGCTACGGCGGGTTCTGTTTTCCCAAAGATGTCCAGGCGTTTATCCACCTGGCGGCAAGGGTGGGCGTCGATTTTGACATCCTGAAGGCTGCCGAGCGCGTCAACAAACAGCGCATCGAACACTTTTTCGAGAAAATTCGCCAGGCGCTGTGGGTGGTGAAAGGCAAGCGCATCGCTGTGCTCGGTCTCGCCTTCAAGCCCAGTACGGACGACATTCGCTTTGCCCCGGCTTTGGAGGTCGTCAAGGGCCTCGTCGAAGAAGGAGCCGCCGTGCACGCCAGCGATCCCGAAGCCATGTCCCGAACGAAAGTGCTGTTTCCCCAGGTGCACTATCATGAAGACCCGTATGAGGCGCTCCGCGATGCGGATGCCGCGCTGCTCTGTACCGAGTGGGACTGTTTTCGCAAACTGGACTGGGAGCGCGCAGGGAGACTCATGGCACGCAAGCTCCTCATCGACGGTAGAAATCTGTTCGCGCCCCAGGAAATGCGCGACCTGGGCTTCGAGTATTATTCATTCGGCAGAGAATAGTTCGTCCGTTGGGCTGTCTTCTTTTGGTCGAAGTGTCATCCCGGGGTTCGCGTCGAATCCGGAATTTGCGCTTATTTCCTCTGAAACACTTCCTTGAAATGCGCGAGCGTGAGAGCTAGTCCCTCTTGCAACCCCACCTTCGGCTCCCACTTGAGGATGCGCTTGGCCTTGCTGATATCCGGACAGCGGCGCTTGGGATCGTCTTGGGGCAACGGCTTGAACACAATCGGGGGAGGATTGTCGAAATGTTTTCGGATGCGCTCGGCAAAGTCGAGAAGCGTGATCTCTTGCGGATTCCCGATATTTGTCGGCAAGTGCTCGTCGGACATCATGAGCCAGTAAATGCCTTCGATGAGGTCGGAAACATAACAGAAACTCCGCGTTTGTTTCCCATCGCCATAAACCGTCAGCGGCATCCCGCTGAGCGCCTGAAAAACGAAATTCGGCAGTGCGCGTCCGTCGTTCAAACGCATCCGCGGCCCATAGGTATTGAAGATTCGCACGATGCGGGTGTCCACTTTATGATAGCGGTGATACGCCATGGTCATGGCTTCGGCGAAGCGCTTGGCTTCGTCATAAACGCCGCGCGGCCCAATCGGGTTCACGTGTCCCCAGTAGTCTTCGTTTTGTGGAGAAACTTCCGGGTCGCCGTAGCATTCGCTGGTGGAGGCCAGGAAAAACTTTGCGTTCTTGGCCCGCGCAAGGCCCAAAGCGTTGTGCGTACCGAGCGCCCCCACCTTCAATGTGGGGATGGGCATCTTGAGGTAATCCACCGGGCTCGCGGGCGAGGCAAAGTGAAGCACGTAGTCCACTGGCCCGGGCACATCGATGTAGCTCGAAACATCCGCGCGCAGGATCCGGAACTTCGGATTCTCGAGCAAGTGCGCGACATTGCGGTCCACGCCCGTGACCAAGTTGTCCAGGGCCAATACCTCCCAGCCCTCCCCGATCAACCGGTCGCACAGATGCGATCCCAGGAAACCAGCCCCCCCAGTGACCACCGCACGCATTGAGCCTCCTTCGCGCTTCAGTCCATCTCAGTCAATCAAGGGAGTTTACCCGGAGCCCTGGCAATTTGACCATCGGGTCAGAGCGGGATAGCATGCCGAGGTTTCTCGGCTATGGACAGTTCGCCATACTCTTCCGTTGTGGTCACGCCCAGCAAGCGCCGCGCCATCATTGTTGCTGCCGTAGCTGGCGGCCTCACGGCTCTGGCTCTTGTCGCGTTCTTCCGCGTCGGTCGATGGCTGGTAGTGGAAGACCCCTTGGCAAGAGTACGGGCCATTGTTGTGCTCAGCGGAAGAATGCCGGTGCGCGCCAGCGAAGCGGCGAAGCTCTATCGCCAAGGCTACTCGAGGGAGGTATGGCTTACGCAACCGGCCGAGCCAGGAAAGTCTTTGAAGGCCATGGGCATCGCTTACGAAGGCGAAGAAGTTTACAGCGCCCGGGTTTTGCTCCACGAGGGAGTTCCTCGGGAGGCCATTCATGTGCTGGAGCCCCCGATTGTCAACACCGCGGATGAAGTCAGAGCGATCAGCGCGGCTCTGGCCGAGGAGAAGGAGCGCTCGGTAATCCTGGTTACCAGCAAGTCCCATACGCGGCGGGTGCGGCTGCTGTGGCAGAAGCTCGCTCCACGTAATTGCCGCGGGTTGGTGCGTGCCGCAGGCCAAGATCCTTTTGATCCCGGCCATTGGTGGCGTAGTTCGGGCGATGCTCTTGATGTTGTGCGCGAAGTCCTGGGCTTGCTGAACGCCTGGGCTGGACTGCCGCTCGCACCGGCGCGCTGACTCTCCGCATTCGATCGTCTCCGGTGATCAAGGAAGGTTTAGAAGAAAAAGAATCGCTTTCGCCGCCGCGGGGCCGCTGCCTCACTAACTTCCGGAATGTGCGGCAAGTCCTGCCCTTCGAACGCCGCGCGAGGATTTTCTTGAAACAAAGCGCGAGCTTTCTCTTCACCAAACTTATCGGCCACCTTCTCGTACGCGCCCCGCAGCCGCAGCGGCCGAATCTGGCTGTGGTGCGCGTCGCTGGCCACGAAATGCACCATCCCTTCGCCAATCCACTCGAGCGCGATTTGCTGCGCGCTCACCCCGAATCCTCCGGTGAGCGCGCCCCCGGTCACTTGAACAAAGCAGCCGCGCCTCACCCATTCTCGCAACCGCTCCGGGCGCGATCGCAAAATGGCGTTACGTTCCGGGTGCGTAACGATCAGCCGCAGTCCGGAAAGCTGCATGTCGTGCAAGGTCTTGTCCATCGCCGGGGGAATCGAGAATTCATTGAATTCCACCAGCAGGTAATCCCTCTCGTTGATGCAGTATTGCCGGGGCTCCTTGCGCAACGAGGCTAAGTTCTCAGGATTGAGGTGAAAATCACACCCGGTAGCAATCCTGAGCCGGGTGCCGATTCGGCTTTGCAGTTGATCGCGGAGGCGGCGCACCGTTGCGAAATCGAACCGGTAGCTGTCGCAGGAATGCGGCGTGGCCACAACGTGAGTTATGCCATCGGAGATCGCCGTCTCTGCCATCTCCAGCGATTCTTCCACTCTCTCGGGACCGTCGTCGATCCCCGGCAGGATGTGACAGTGCAAATCGACCATGCCTCCCCCCTTCACCGCCACCAGGCACTGAGCGCCTGCCACACGCCCAGCGCAAACAAGGTTCCTGCAAAAACCTGCCGCATCCGCTGCGGCTTCAATTTCTCGGCGAGTTTTCCGCCCACGATTCCCCCTAGGAACACGCCCGGAATCAGCAACAAACCGGTCCTCCAGGAAACAAAGCCTCCCCGCGCGTAGGCCACCAGCGCCAGCGCTCCAGTCGGTGGAATCAACGCCACTAAACTTGTTCCCTGAGCGCGGTGCTGGCTGAACGAGAAAAGCAAACCCAGCAGGGGCACCAGCAGTACTCCTCCGCCGATTCCAAACAAGCCGGAAGCCATTCCGCAAAGACACGCCACCAGGAAAATCCCCGCGTCCCGCCCGAGGCCCTCAGTCATGAGCGCTACTGTTTTTCCGCAACAGTCCTCCTCCGCTCGAGTTGCGATCTCCTCCACAGCAGGATTGCGGAGAGCACCAAAAAGCAGCCGAACAGCCCCTGCAAATGGCGCGAGGGGATGGGCAACGCCGCCAGGCTTCCCCCATACGCGCCAAAAAGCATTCCGAGCGCGCACAGAATTCCCGCTCTCAAATCCACCTGACCCTGTTTCCAGTACTCCCTGAGGGCGCCAAGCCCGATCGGCGGCAGCAACATAAAAAGAGACGTCCCTTGCGAAAGGTGTTGATCCATCCCCAGCAGGTAGACCATCGCGGGCACCAGCACGACACCGCCGCCAACGCCCAAAAGACCCACCAGGACGCCCACACCGAGTCCCAGCAGCAGAACGATGAAAGTCATGCCGACTCCGGCGCGGCGACCAATTCTGAACGTATGGTAGTCGTGCCGTCACCTATCTTCTCCGGTCCCGAAGCAAGCAGCAACTCCCGTAAACAAATCGCCACATGCCAGCATCGAACTTTTTTTGTTTTGCGCGGAACCTGTTATATTTACCTGTCTTTGCCCGATTGCTCGCGATTCCTGCTGGCTTGCTTAGATGACCGTAGCGGCGAAGAAGTATCCCGAAAATCTGATCCTTCGGGACCCCGCTCGGCCGAGGTCCCCTAAAAAGGAGTGCGACTCGACCCATGCCCATCGACCGGAAACCTGAATTCTTTAAAGGCGCGCACCTCAGAGTGGGAATCATCGGCTGCGGTTACGTCGGCTTGCCGCTGGCCCTGCGCTTTGCCGAAGCGGGTCACAAGGTCACCGGTTTCGATACCGACCCTGACAAAGTGTCCATGCTCAATGCCGGCCGATCTTACATCCAGCACATTCCCCCCAATAAGATCCAGCAATTTGTCATCAGCAAGCACTTCAGCGCTACCACGGATTTCGCCAAGCTGAGAGAAGCCGACGCGGTCCTGATCTGCGTCCCGACCCCACTCGACGAGCGCCGCGAACCCGATTTGAGTTATGTCGAGCAGACCGCTCTTTCCATTTATCCGCACCTTCAAAAGGGGCAACTCATCGTCCTCGAGTCCACCACTTATCCGGGAACCACCGAGGACCTGGTCCTGCCCATCTTGGAAAGAAGCGGCTTGAGCTGCGCCATCGCCCTAGGCCAGGAAAATGAGGATCTGGTTTGTGATTTCTACCTCGCTTTTTCCCCGGAGCGCGAGGATCCCGGCAACAAACAATTCGGGTTAGCGCAGATTCCCAAAATCGTCGGCGGCTTGAACCCGCCGAGCGGGCGCGCGGCGCAGGCGCTCTACAGCCAGGTGGTGGCTCGCGTCGTTCCCGTCAGCTCGACGCGCGCCGCGGAAATGGCCAAGCTGCTCGAGAACATCTTCCGCTGCGTCAACATCGCTCTGGTCAACGAGCTCAAGCAGCTCTGTCTGCGCATGAACATGGACATCTGGGAAATCATCGACGCGGCGGCCACCAAGCCTTTCGGTTACATGCCGTTTTATCCGGGGCCCGGGCTCGGCGGCCACTGCATCCCGGTCGATCCGTATTATCTGTCCTGGAAAGCCCGCGAATACGATTTCGCCACGCGGTTCATCGAATTGGCCGGGGAAGTCAATACCGCCATGCCTTATCACGTGGCCGATGCCACCGCCAATGCCCTCAACCACCAAAAGAAAAGCATGAAAGGCTCGAAGATTCTGCTGCTCGGCGTGGCTTACAAGAAAGACGTCGACGATTTGCGCGAATCACCGTCGCTCAAGATCATGCAGCTGTTCCGGCAGCGCGGCGCAGCGCTCGATTACAACGACCCGTATTTCCCGCAACTCCACAAGATGCGTCACTATAATTACGAAAACATGAAATCCGTGCCGCTCGATCCGCAAACCCTTGCGAGTTACGATGCTGTGGTGATTGCCACCGACCACTCGAGTTACGACTACCCGGCCATCGTCGATTCCGCCAAGTTGGTCATTGACACGCGCAACGCCACACGCCGTGTCGTGCGGCACCGGGAAAAAATCGTGCTCTGCTAGGGTCCGGAGTTTGCGCTCCGCAACTGCTCTTCCGCCGCAGCATGCTCGGCGCTTTCTGGTGTCAGGAACGATGATGGCACTCACTCCGGATGCTGATCGCTTAGCGGCTTGTGTCGCGGCTTTCCTGCCCTCATTTCGCCAGGGCCACGCGCGCCGTGGCAAAGGGCATGACCGCTTCCAGCAGCACCGGCGTCCGCACCCCATCGTTTGCGAGGTACAGCGCGAAGGAAGCGTCCTTTGACTCCACGCCATTCTCAAAAACGTGAATCGCGATTTTTGTCGCGACGTAGTCCCCCGCGGGCACGCCCACCACAACTGAAGGGCTCACGAGCTTCGCGCGAACTTCGTACAACTTGCGCCCGTCGTACACCGGGCTGCTCACTACGCGCGTTGCCTTCCAATCCACAGCGCGCAAATACTGCAGCATCCCCAGCGGATCGCGTGTTCCCGGCACGACCCGTGCCTCGGTCCTGTCCGCCGTCGCCGGCTCCCGGCCGGTCGGGGTCATTCGCTGGATCGATTGCACTTTTTGGCCCCGCTCGTTCAGCCGCATTTCGTACTGCAGCGACTCGAGCGTCCGCGCGTCGCTGTAAGAGTCAAATTGGTCGTCCAGCTCAAAAACCATGCGCAGCGGCTTCAACGTGTGCGCGGCCGCCTGCAAATGCCAAACGCTCTTGCCCAAGAAACTTCCTTGGCCTGCGACCTTGAGCGTCAGCGTCGCCACGTTCTCGAGCTTGGCCACGTCCGCCGTGTAATTCAACACCTCTCCGCTCTTCAGCGGCAAGGCCGGCTCGGCCGGCAGCGCCTTCTTTTTCGCTTTTGTCCTGGTGGCCTGCTTTGCGGACTCAGGCGTTGCCGGAGAATTTCCTAACACGGCTTCCTTGAATCCCGGCGGCTCCGGGTAAACCACGTCCGGAAGAGGCAGCGCCTGCTCGCCCCGGGCGCGCATCCAGTAAAAGCCTCCGGCCGCCAACCCCAGCACCACCAGGGTGCCGGCCGCAATAGTAATCTTTCCGCCCATCTTGCCTGAGAGGTCCCTCGAAACCCACGCTTGTGCGCCGCATTCCGTCGTACAATATGTACATCTGCTTGTACGCGGAAATCCTCCGGCGCTTAGCCGGCGCGCCGCGAACTATCAGCGTACCAAAACGCGGGTCCCTCGTCTTTCTCGGCCTCGCGCGTGGTGCGATTGCGGCCACCTGTCGTCCCCAACGCGCTTCCTGGCCCACGGTGGTTGCTTCAGTTTAGGAGGTTTCCCGCATGCGATATCTGGTGACCGGCGGCGCCGGTTTCATCGGCTCGAGCACCGTCGATGAACTTGTCCAGCGGGGGCATAGCGTCGTCGTGCTCGACGACTTTTCTGCCGGCAAGGAAGAAAACCTCGCGGACGTCCGCAACAAGATCACCTTCATCAAGGGCAGCATCACGGACATCGAAGTCGTCCGCAAGGCCATGCACGAAGCCGAATTTGTTCTGCACCTCGCCGCCCGCACTTCCGTCCCGCGCTCGGTGAAAGATCCCCTGGAAACGAACCGCATCAATGTCGAAGGCACGCTCAACGTTCTGGTTGCGGCTAAGGAATTCAGGGTCAAGCGCGTGGTTTTTGCCGCGTCTAGTTCCGCTTACGGCGAGACGCCTACTCTTCCCAAGGTCGAAACTATGCAGCCCTTGCCCATTTCCCCCTACGGCGTCACGAAGTACGTCGGTGAACTTTACGGACAGGCGTTTCTCAAGTGCTACGGCCTCGAAACGGTTTCTCTCCGCTATTTCAATATTTTCGGCCCGCGCCAGGATCCCGGTTCGCCTTACTCCGGCGTGTTAGCCAAGTTTTGCACCGCGTTCCTCGAAGATACGCAGCCCGTCGTTTTTGGCGATGGCGAGCAAACGCGCGATTTCACCTTCGTGGACAACGCGGTCCACGCCAACCTGCTCGCCTGCGAAGCCCCCAACGTGGCCGGCAAAGTTTTCAACGTGGGCTGCGGCACGCGGATCTCACTTAACCAGGTTCTCGCCGCACTCGGGAAAGTCACGGGAAAGCCTCTCCAGGCCAAATACGATCCTCCGCGCGAAGGCGACATCCGCGACTCCCAGGCGGACATTTCCGCAGCCCGCAGGTATCTCGGCTACGAGCCGCAAGTGGGCTTTCAACAGGGTCTCGAGCTGACCTTCGGCTGGTACCGCGAGTCGCAACAGAATCCCGCCGCCAAAGCCGAAAGGTGACACCCTAGCGCCGCTGCCGCTGGCCTCCCGAGCGAAGTTCCGCGATCTGCTTCTTGCTCTTGGCACGAACACCGGGCGGTGGCGCGGAGACCGAGGCTCGGCAGAGGCTTTAGGACTTACGCTCCCTGTCACGGTGTCGTGGTTCTGCCGTAGCTCAGCGGGTCGCCGGACTTGGGTACGTCGTAACTGTTCGAGAAGAACAGCGGTTCGAGCTTTTTCTCCTCTGGCCACACCTGGTTGAGGGTATCGCCCTCGAACAGTTCGCCATTCTTCATCACCCAATGGATGGTATTGGTGTTGTGGATGTCATCGAGCGGATTCTTGTCGAAGATCACCAGATCCGCCAGCTTGCCCGGCTCGAGGCTGCCGATCTCCGTTGGACGCCCGACGATGTGCGAGCCGTTCACCGTGGCGCACTTCAGCACTTCCATCGGGGTCATCCCGCCCGAGGCCAGCATCCACATCTCCCAGTGGTAGCCGAGGCCCTGAAGCTGGCCGTGGCTGCCGACGCCCACCAGGCCGCCCGCGCGTTCCAGCTTGGCCATCTGCGCGGCCAGCTTCGGGAACGCGTATTCATCCTTGCGGAACCACGAGGGGCGGCGCTTGGTTTTTTCGTCGAGGATGCGATGGGGCGTGAAGCGGTTGAGCTTTCTGTTATCGTGGACTTCGCTGTACTCATACCAATAGTTTTCACCGAACGGGCCGCCGTAGTTGACGATGAGCGTCGGCGTTTCCGAGACCCCGGATTTCGCAAAGATTTGGAGCACGTCGTTGTAGAGCGGGGTGATCGGTAGGGTGTGCTCGTTGCCGTGGAAGCCGTCGATGACGTGCGTCAGGTCCAGCTTGAGGTCCAGCGCGCCTTCGGTGGTGGGCATCATCTCCAGCTCTTTCGAGG
>Ga0126381_100005002_pt1 | contig 14504 bp, 9 predicted proteins | sample PanSoiMetPlot_28_FD_96465 | JGI IMG/M metagenome (GOLD analysis project Ga0126381, IMG submission 96465) | Tropical forest soil microbial communities from Panama - MetaG Plot_28 | ecosystem: Environmental > Terrestrial > Soil > Tropical forest > Bulk soil | place: Panama | collected 2016-02-17
AAGTTCCACAATTGGTGGAACGCTCCGGAAGTTTGGGCGCGGGTACAGGCGATCGACCCCATCGCCTCTCATGCGTCGTGGATGGAAAATTTTCCGTGGACACGTCTGGCAAATATCAAGCTGCCACCGAACCAAAAGGCGATGAGCGATTTGGAAAAAGTGCGCCGCCTCGATCCGCAATCGTTGCGGGAATACCTCAAGGACGGCAACTACGGTGGTTTGTATCAGCGCGACGATGAGGAGATGATGAAGATTTGGCGCACAGCCGTGGAAGAAACGCGCGCCCTACTTGGCGAAGAGTGGGATTAGGACGAGGCGCATCACTGCTCATTATCGATTTCCTGAATCTCTTCGGCCAGTAAGTCGAAAGGTCGCTGCGCCAATAGTACCATCGACTTGCTTCGCGCTTCGTGCACCGACGATTGCGTCTGTCACTGCGGGATCCCGCAGCGCCCAGGCGATGGCGACTTCGTCAGGCGATTTTCCGTGACGTGTGCCGACCGTGCTTAACCGTTCAACAAGCGTAAGATTTTGCGATAGTTTCGGCTCCCGAAATTGCCCGTTTGGTGTGCGCCAATGGTCCGCCGGAAGATCGGCGATGCGCTCGCGTGTCGTTGCGCCAGTCAGCGCAACGAGGGCGTTGCGCGACGAAAGGGCGGTGTTTTAAATTTGAACAAAAGTGTCGTTGAATGGTCAGTTCTAAAGTGGATAACGACTGAATAACCCACGTGTGACCATGGAAAAGATATTCACAATGACTCGTGGCATCGGACCTGCTCCAACGGCAAATGTCCAAAAAATGAAAAGAAATCACCAAATTCGGCAAATCATCCGGTCGCGCACTCGGCTTTCGCTGGGTGATTTGATCCTGGCAGTCAGTTCGTGCACGCATAGCAGCAGGGAAATGGTGGCAGCGGTTGCGGATCTTCTGGCCAGCGGCCAAGTGCGTGTGCAAGATAACGGCCGCTTTCTGCGTGCCCGAGTTTGCTAAGGAGCAGGATCTCGCGCGATTTAGTCCCGGCGAGGGTTGGACACTTCTTTTTAGTGTCCTTCATCCTTAGTGCACTCGGTTATCTCATGCGCTGGCATCGGTGCAATCTACGGCTTACAACTACCGGGCCAGGGAAACAAAAATGCTTTCCCAAGAATCCGGCTGCTTTATCTTTCCCGGCGTGATTGACCGCTATTCCCGGCCGGAGATGAGCAAAATCTGGTCGGACCAACGCAAGTTTGAGGTTTGGCTGGAAATTGAAGTGCTGGCCTGCGAGGCGATGGCTGAGGTATGCCAAATTCCCAAAGAGGACGCTGCGGAGATTCGAAAACGGGCACGCTTTTCGATTCCGAAAATTCTCGAGATCGAACAGCGAACCAATCACGACGTTATCGCTTTTCTCGAAAACGTGGCCGAATCAGTGGGGCCTGCCTCGCGCTGGATTCACCAGGGACTAACTTCATCAGACATTCTGGACACGACACTTGGAGTGCAACTCAACGAGTCGTGCAAGATATTGCTGAACGACCTTGAAGCGTTGCGAACCGTCATCGCCGACCAGGCGCGCCGGTACAAAATGACGCCGATGATTGGGCGCAGTCACGGCGTCCATGCCGAACCGATCACGTTCGGGTTAAAGCTTGCACTAATGCATGACGAGTTTGGGCGCGCCATAGAACGGCTCACTCAAACACGTGAGCGAATCCGAGTCGGTAAGATCAGCGGCGCAGTCGGCACGCACGCACATATCGATCCAGGCATCGAGCGCGCAGTATGCGAGAAGCTTGGATTAAAAGCGGCGACGCTCTCGACCCAGATCATCCAGCGCGACCGGCATGCGGAGTTTATGACCATACTCGCAATCATCGCATCGAGCATCGATCGTTGGGCAACGGAATTTCGACATCTTCAGCGGACTGAAGTACTCGAAGTAGAGGAATTTTTCGGCGAAGGCCAGAAAGGCAGTTCGGCCATGCCGCACAAACGCAATCCGATCACAAACGAACGCTTGAGCGGCTTGGCGCGTGTGATTCGCGGCAACGCAGTCGTTGCTTTGGAAAATGTGGCACTGTGGCACGAGCGCGATATCAGTCACTCGAGCGCAGAGAGGATTATTCTGCCCGATTCATGCATCCTGCTCGATTACATGCTCGCGAAACTCCGCGATATCGTAGAGAAACTGCAGGTCTATCCCGAGCGCATGGCTGAAAATCTCGCGCTCACGAAAGGCCTGTACTTCAGCCAGTCGATCCTGCTGGCCCTGACTCGCGCAGGAGCCGAACGCAAGGCCGCGTACGAAGCGGTGCAGCGAGCCGCGATGAAAACGTGGAAAGGCAGGGGAACTTTTGCCGAGAATGCGAAACGAGAACCTGAAATCGCCGCGCGGCTTTCATCAGAAGAAATCGATCGTCTCTGCTCCCTTGATACTCATTTCAAATACGTTGATGCGACATTCAAAGGATTAGGCTTGGAATAGTCGCGGCGAGTGATCGTTCAGAATTCTCTCGTTTCCTAAGCGGGCGGCCTTTGTTCCGCCTGGAAGTTACGTGTGATCAAGCGTGCGCCCTTGTCGAAGGTCAGATACGCCCACGCCCATTGAATGAGCACGAGCAAACGATTGCGAAAACCGACGAGGAAAATGATGTGCACAAATAGCCACGCCAGCCACGCCGGAAAACCGCTGAGACGAATAAATTTTAAATCCGCAACGGCTTTGTTACGCCCGATTGTGGCCATTGTTCCCTTATCGAAATACCGAAATCGCTGCGGCTTTTGACCTCGAATCATTCGTAGAACGTTGCGAGCTGCGTGACGGCCCTGTTGCATCGCTACTGGCGAGATTCCCGGCAGAGGCTCTCCACTTTGATGCGAAAAATTCGCCAGGTCACCAATGACTTGTACTTCCGGATGTCCGCGGATGGTGAGGTCGTCGTTCACAATCACGCGACCAACGCGGTCAGCGGGTGAGTTGAGTGTTTTCCCAACGAAGGATGCGTTGTTGCCGGCTGCCCAGATCTTCACGCGGCAGGGAATGAATTCGCCGTCCATTTGCACGCCCGCTTCGGTGATATCCGTTACTCGTGCGTTTGTGCGCACTTGTACTCCAAGCTGGGCCAGTTGCTTTCGCGCCCTGTCGGATAAATCCTCGGGATACGCGGAAAGCAGGCGCGGAGCGCCTTCAATCAGGATCACCTCTGCCTGTGACGGATCGATATGTCGAAAGTCTTTGGCCAGTGTGTATCGAGAGATCTCTGCGATCGCGCCAGCCATTTCAACACCGGTTGGCCCGCCGCCGATGACGACGAAGGTCATTGCCGCCTTGCGCGCTGCTTCGTCTGTTGTTTTTTCCGCGAATTCGAACGCCAAAAGAATCCGCCGTCGGAGCTCGACGGCGTCCTCAAGGCTCTTCAGTCCCGGTGCGAGTTTTTCCCATTCATCGTGTCCAAAGTAAGAATGCCGTGCGCCGGTGGCGAGGATGAGAAAGTCGTAATCAAATACTGTGTCGTTCGTTTTTACCTTTCTACTTTCAACATCTACCGATTCCACCTCAGCAAGAATAACTTCTACGTTCCTGCATTTGCTCAAAATTGCGCGCACCGGAGCAGCAATGTCGGCCGGTGAGAGTGCGGCTGTTGCGACCTGATAAAGTAGAGGCTGAAACAGGTGGTAATTCGTGCGGTCGATCACCGTGAGGTTCACGTCTTGACAGGCAAGCTTCTTGGCGGCCTCGAGGCCGCCAAACCCTGCTCCGACAATGACAACCCGTGGCTTTTTCGGCGTGATGTTTTGCATTCGAGCAACATTACGGACACAACCGCGCAGCGACAAATAGTGTGGCGTGCGCTGTCGCAGGCACCTGTAGTGGAATCGTTACCACCCGTAGCTTAAAGCAGTTGCCTCTCTCGTAGCCTGTTCTATTTTCCATGTGTATGCCGAAGCCCATTGCACGCAGTAAAACGCGCAAGTCTGTGGCGAAGCGCTTCAAGGTCACCGCACGCGGCAAGGTTTTGAGGGGGCGTTCTTCCCGACGACATCTGTTGTCGACGAAAACCGCAAAGCGCAAACGCCGCCTTGGCAAAGCAGCGCGCGTGGACGAAACGGATGTGGCCCGAGTAAAGGCAAATCTTCCTTTCGGTTAAGAGATAGGGACAGCGCGCTGCGCCGTCTGCCGAAAGCGTTCGAGACACGCGGCGTCCCAAACCCAATAGCGAGATTCCGGAGTCGGCAATGCTTCTACACGCCACTGCCTTGTTCGAGCTGTCGTCGTACTTGTCGTAGTGACACCGTACCATTGGCGGGCCGCTTCTAACGACTCAGGGCTGGGCTCTGGGCTATAAAGATCCCGGCGGTTAACAAGAGTTGTGCAGCAGCACTGAATCAGGAGAACAAGAATCACGAACCATTTCACTGCGGCATCGAAACAGACTGACGCGAGGGCGTCAACGCATGAAATAACCAATGACAAAGGAATGACAACTGACACCATGACGAACAATCGCAGACGAAAGCCCGGACCCGTGCTTCGTCATTCAGCGGTTGCAGAATTCTGGTCCCGCAACCATGTTTCGCCTCCGTCAGGGGCTATGGATTGAGGACTTACGAACCCCGCCAGGGCAGGAATGCAGCAACGGCAGTATGATCCTCCTTGCCGTAGTTCTCTGGCGGGCTTTTTCTTGCCGGTAGGGGCGGCCGCCAGGGGTGCCGCAAACGCATTTCAACCGTGAAACTTCTCAAGGCCAAAACAGCCCGGTTTGCCAAGCTGGTTGAAAACGCCGGAAAACCGCAGGTTTACACGCTTTGGCAGAAGCCATCCGGTGATCGCAACTTCCAAGCTCAAATGAAGAAAAACCGCGTGATGACAGTGTTGAAGAGCGAATCTGAAACTGACTTCGGCATCGTCGGTTTCAAGAAAAGTAAGGGAGCACGATATCTGATTTTTCCGAACTCCCTGAAGCGATTTGCGGAAAAGCGTATCACCGGAATTGATTGGACGCTTGTGCGTGAGTAGCGCCAGTTCACACCGGTTGCCGCGCTTCACCGTTTTGACTCTTTAACCTTTTACCGTGGCGAAGCGACTATCCCGGTGGCCATGCCAGTGCGCGTTTCCCCAGCAAATGTACATGCAGATGCGGCACGCTTTCACCCGCATCGGGACCGCAGTTGATCACAACTCGATAGCCACTGGAAAGGCTCAATTCCTTCGCCATATCGCGCGCGACCAATAGCAGTTTGCCTAATAGCGCAACGTCATCATCCGTCGCGTCTGCAAGGCGAGGAACGGCTTTCTTTGGCACGATCAGCACATGCGCTGGCGCTTGCGGGTCGACATCGTGAAAAGCAATCGCGTCTTGATCTTCCCAGATGATTTTGGCTGGAATTTCCCGCGCGATGATTTTTTCGAAAATGGTCATGGCAAATAGCGTTTCACTACCGTAGCGAACAATCAAGCCGCGCATGATCGGTGGCGCCTGCCAATTTCTCGCGAACGAAGCAGACAATTTCCTCGCGCAATACATCGCAGCCCCGAGTCCACGATTTGGTGCCGCGGAGATGTTTCACACAAAGTTGTAGCGAAGAAAGCCGAAGATTGTCAACGCCGGCTTCGATGAGCGCGCTGATTCGCTTTTCCAACAAGCCGAAAAATGCCAGCTCGTACCCTGCTCCGGCAGATCTAGCGATATCTACGAGCGAAATAGAAATCGGCGGGGGCGCCGGTGTAAAATGCGGCCCAATTTCCTTGTAGCCGATCGCCTCCAGAACATCACGCACGGCTTGCGACAGTCGGCCAAAGGCGACAACGTTTTCATCGTTTAGCAGGCGCATATAAAAAGTAATGCTTTCAGTCACGTGTTCAGTGAGCCACCAGCCGGGATAACCAGCTTCGTCAGCAGCCCGCGTAATGGCAGCGTGCAGCCAATCTCGGTTGAACTCGAAAAGTTGTCCCGAGGTCGTCCGGAGATATGGGAATTCTTCCTTAAACGCGACCATGATTCTTACCTGCGGTCTCGCGGGACCGAACGCCGGCCTTTGAGCTCTTTTGCGTTGTCTCTGGTGGAAACAATTCCCGCTGAAGCGCATTCGGCTTTATGCGGCGCCCGAGCCTGTGGATGGCATCGACAAATTGATCGACGTCCTCGAAACGTTGATAAACCGAAGCATAACGCAAATAAGCGACCTCATCGATCTCGCGCAGTTTCTCCAGCACTTTCGCGCCAATCGTTGAGGAAGGAACCTCGCGTCCGCCGATCTCCAGTTCGTGTACAATTTGGTCGACCATGTCTTCCAGGGTGAGCAGACTGGCAGAACGCTTTTCAAAGGCTTTGGCAATGCTGGCGGCAAGTTTGCGCCGATCAAAGGGCTCATGTTCTCTGTTGCGTTTTACCACGCGCAGATCTGAACGTTCGATCTCTTCATAAGTCGTGTAACGATATTTGCACTTCAGACATTGCCGGCGACGACGGATACTCGATCCGTCACGCGATTGACGGGAATCAATGACTTTATCGTCACGTGACCCGCATTTGGGGCAACGCATAGTATGGAAAATCCAATTACCATACCATTCGTTGTGGCGTCAATTGCTTCTTTGATCTTTTTACCGGAACATAGCCATCTTGGCTGTGAGGGCCGATGGGCATTTTGTCTGTCGGTTTTGGTTGATCGTCAGTGTCGCGAGGATGGGCTCCGATTCGCCAGCCCTGAAATCACGCGCATCAAGGATTGTCCTCGAAATCCGTCTAAAGCGTTGTTGACAGGTTTTCGACGCTTCTGCTAAAAGGGAAATGCCAATTTGCGTAGAGGCTTTCCTCCTTAATATGGAGCAGGGACTCTCGGGAGATGGCTTCCCAGCCAGAAAACTCCCATGAAAAAGAGACAAAATGATTCGCGCGCTTCGGCTGTGCAGTTCACATTCATTTCGTTGCTGGCGTTGTCGCTGACGCTCGGCGTGGCATCTGCGACAAATCAACTCGAGCAAGACTCGGTCAGCAAGAGTGCGACTCTCCAGACTCCGCACCAGCACGCAGTTGTGTCAGACTCAACTGCTGCTGCAAAACAGAGGAACATGCCGAAATCGGTGCGCGTTAAATTTTCGGCCCGCCGGCAGGACGGAAGCGAAGGCATCGACGATCCAAGCTGGGTTAGCACTGGCAACATGGGCAGCGCGCGTCAATATCACACGGCGACGCTGCTGCAGTCCGGGAGGGTGCTGGTAGCTGGGGGAGTCGGAAGCAGTGGTTATTTAATCAGCGCGGAGTTCTATGATCCGGCGACAGGAACGTGGGCCGCGACTGGCGGCATGGGCAGTGCACGAGCTTATCATACGTCGACACTGCTGAGGTCCGGCAAGGTGCTGGTGACGGGTGGACACAACGATACTGACGGTGACCTGACCAGCGCGGAGCTCTATGATCCGGCGACTGGAACCTGGACTTCTACCGGCAGCATGGGCACCGCACGCAGATTTCACACGGCGACTCTGCTCTCCTCGGGCAGGGTGCTGGTGACGGGTGGACTCAGTAACAGTAGTGTCTTGAGCAGCGCGGAGGTCTATGATCCGGCGACTGGGACATGGACTGCGACCGGCAGCCTGGGCGGCACCGCACGCCGCAATCACACTGCGACGCTGCTGTCATCGGGGAAGGTGCTTGTGGCTGGTGGACTCGGTAACAGTGGTGGTGCCTTGAGCAGCGCGGAGCTATATGATCCCGCAAGTGAGACATGGACCGCGACTGGCAGTCTGGGCACCGCACGTTACAGTCATACGGCGACGCTGCTGCCCTCAGGCGAAGTCGTAGTGGCGGGAGGACTTGGTACCGGTGGTTACTTGAGCAGCGCAGAGTTGTATGATCCGACGACCGAGACATGGACGGCGACCGGCAGCATGAACACGGCGCGCGGGTCGCAGACGGCGACACTGCTGCCGTCAGGCCAGGTGCTGGTGGCGGCGGGAGTTGGTAACAGCGCGGAGCTCTATGATCCCGCGACCGGGACGTGGACGCCAACCAGCAACCTCGACACGGGGCGCTATGGTCACACGGCAACGTTGCTGTTCTCAGGCCAGGTACTGGTTACGGGGGGAAAGAATGGTTCTGCTTACCTGAGCAGCGCGGAACTATATGATGCGGCGAGTGGGACATGGTCGGCGACGGGCAGCATGGTGACAGGGCGCGCTAGTCACACCGCGACGTTGCTGCCCTCGGGCAAGGTGCTGGTAGCAGGGGGAGACGGTCCCGGTCCGTTAGCCAGCGCGGAGCTGTATGATCCAGCGAATGGTACATGGATGACCACCGGTGGAATGGGCATTGAACGTGATTCTCACACTGCGACGTTGCTGCTCTCAGGCCAGGTGCTGGTGGCGGGAGGATACGGTGTCACTGGTTACTTAAGCAGCGCGGTCTTATATGATGCGGCGAGTGGGACATGGACGGCGACCGGCAGCATGAGCACGGAACGCTTTGAAGATACAGCGACGCTGCTACCCTCAGGCCAGGTGCTGGTCACGGGTGGATATGCTCCCTTCGCTTCGTTGAGCAGCGCGGAGCTATATGATCCTGGGACCGGGACATGGACGGCGACCGGCAGCATGGGGACCGCGCGCTATGGTCACACCGCGACTCTGCTGGCTTCGGGCAAGGTACTGGTTGCAGGTGGGTACCTATTTGAGGTCGGTTACTTGAGCAGCGCCGAGCTGTACGATCCCGCGAGCGGGATGTGGGTCACGACCGGCAGTATGACCACCGCTCGCTCTAATCACACCGCGACGCTGCTACCTTCGGGTGAGGTGTTGGTGGCTGGGGGAGCAGCAGAGAACAGTGCGGAGTTGTATGATCCGGCGAGTGGAACGTGGACGGCCACCGACAGCTTGGGCGCCACAGGCGGTGGTCGCACGGCGACGCTGCTACCCTTGGGCAAAGTGCTAGCAGCAGGTGGATACTTCAACCATCGCTTCGGCTACTTAAGCGGTGCGGAGCTGTATAACCCGGCGGATGGGTTATGGATTTCGACCGGCAGCATGGACACTGCGCGCCAGGTTCACACGGCGACGCTGCTACCCTCAGGCAAGGTACTGGTGGCTGGTGGATACAACGATACTGACGGCGATCTAAGTAGCGCGGAGTTGTATGATCTCGGTCTCGGTTTTGAGCCTTCTTGGCAACCATTACTCACCATGGTCTCACCATCAATCTTGCAGAATGGTAACCCCCTAACAGCTTCTGGCTCACGTTTCCAAGGCATCTCCGAAGCTTCCGGTGGCAGCTTCCAGAATTCGTCCTCCAACTACCCGTTGGTTCAACTACTGAGCCTCGTCAATGAGCAAATGCTTTTTCTGCCGGTGAATGCGATGGCTGGCTGGTCTGACACCTCTTTCACCTCTGCGCCGATAACTCTCATGACTACCAGTTCGAGCGGCTTCCCCATTGGCTACGCGCTTATAACTATCTTCAGCAATGGCATCCCCAGCCAATCGCAGTTCGTACTTGCCACAACGTTAACACCAAGTCCGACGCCGACGCCCACGCCAACAGCTACTGCAACACCTACACCTACCTCAACCCCGCGGCCGACGCCCACGCCGAGATCAGGGCCTACACCGCGGCCTCGTCCGACTCCGGTGCCTCGTCTGTAGGCTTACCCGGTGCCGCAGATCAATGCCTCTACATAACCCGGGTGACAACGCTTCGGCAGTCCGATTTACTAGCACGTTCACCGGCATGCCTGGCAGCTCAAGTCCTACCGCCAGCCAGAACAATTTCCAGGTTAGTTACTCAGGCGGCGATGGGAACGATCTCACGCTGACGGTCGTGCCGTAGGAAATTTCAGATGCTATAGGAACTGTGAGGCCGGGGAGCCGCCGGTTCACAGGGCTGGGCCATCAGTCAGCCAATAATTTTGTCCTGCTTTGCAATAACCATCTGCATTGACGCGCTGCACCCTCGACGATACAGGCTTCAAGATGGAAGCGCGCAGAACGCGTGTTGCACGTTACGGACCGTGGCTGGTTGGCCTCGGCGCGGCGCTTTGGGGGACAGAAAGCGCGTGGCGCATCCCGCTTAACGAATTGTTCGACGCAAAAGTGATCGTTTTTTGGGAGCACATTTTCATCCTGATTATGTTCCTGCCGATCTTAATCCCGCGTCTGCGCGAGATCCCGAAAGTGCGCCTGCGCACATGGGGATTTCTGATTTTCTCCGGGTTCGCTGGCTCCGCTGTCGGCACTATCTTTTTCACGCTCGCGTTGAAACACGGTAACCCGACAGTCGTAAACGTGATCCTGAACATCCAGCCCGTTATCTCAACGATCGGCGCATTTCTTCTTTTTGGTGACCGGCTTGCTCGGCGCTTTTTCTTGTACGCCGGAATCGCGATTGTCGCCGGCATTTTTGTCTCTGTATCGTATCCGACTCAGATCGGAGTTTCTTTCGAACGCGCCGGCTTGAACGCGGGCACTGGCTACGCGCTGATTTGTGCCTTGTTCTGGGGACTTTCGACTGTTGCCGGCCGCGGAGTCATGGTTGGCATGTCATTGCGACTTGCTTCCAGCATGCGCATCGTCGTCGGGTTGGCATGCACGACCGTGATTCTTTTGACATACGGCAAATTGACCGGCGCGGAGCTCTGGCCCGCGGCCGCGCAGGCGCATGCAATCAAGGCGATTGTGTTGCTGCTTTTCCTCGGTTCAATCTCAGGCGGGATTCCGCTCCTGATTTATTTTCAAGGGCTGCATCTCACGCGCGCATCTACGGCGGGCTATTTTGAAATGATGCAAACGCTCGCAGCAGTCTGCATCACCTGGGGCTTTTTCCACGCCAGTCTTCACCCGCACCAGGTCGTTGCAGCGATCATCCTGATCGCATCTGTGGCGATGGTGCACCACGTCCAACAACAGTTCGAACCTGCGGGACATCCTCGTTAGAACATCCGCTCGATCGCCTTGCAGAAACAGGAGCCGTGGATCGGATCAATGTCTCGCGACTGGGTGTCAGGCCTGTCGAGAAGTATAGAAAAACTCGACATCCTGTCGGGACGAAGCAGCATGAGGCCACCGGCATTCATTGCAATTCTTGGTGTCTTTCTCCACAGCGAGACTGTTATTGGAGTTGATATACCCAGCAAACGGCAATTGTGGAGCTTTGCCGGAGATGGCGGTCTGCAGTCGGCGCCGGTCATTGTGAACCAGACAATTTACATTGGCAGCAGTTTCGGCATGCTTTTTGGCCTGAACAGGAGTGGCCAGCAGATATGGAGCACTAATGTTGGCGTTCCGATTCCAGCCCCTGACGAACAGGACTCTCTGCCGACAACTGGTTTCGGAGCAGGAAACGCCCTCTTGGTTGTGCCCACTGCCAGCACCCTCGTCGCCTACGGAAACTGAGACGTTTCCGTCTTCACTCTACTTGTTTGTTGGGCCCTCATTGCTGCTCTGTCGCTGACTCAACTGCACGGCTCGCGAAAATCTATCAGCACGGCTGCGAGCTGATGCGCTCTCCAGCTTGGAGGGACATTTTGTTCCTTGATGGAGCTGAGCGGATTGTAAATCGCTGGGCACGCAGACTTCACGTTCATGTTCCCACACGCGCCGGCTTTTCGGGAAATTCGAAGCCAACCTTGCCGTCCTCCAATTTCAGATAAGCGGAGAAGGGGCGGCCGCGTTTTGAGATGAAGCCTTCGAGGAGACCAGTTTTTCCCGTTGTGAGAAGTTTTTGGGCCTGCTCTTTGGGAATGTCGCGACCGAGGATTGCTTTGCTGAGCTTAAATTTGCAGGGCTCATGATCGGCCTGTGAGTGCTCGCAAATGTAAGCAGTTTCCGTCTCAAAGATTTTTCCACTGCACACCGGACATTCGCCGAGTGGTTCTTTGCCTGAGAAATCAATTTTCTCGGCCGGCTCTTTGGATTTTCGTTCTTTCTTGAATTTTGGCTCGCGCTTCTCGAATTCGAATCCGACATCTTTCTTGTCGGTCAATACCAGAAAGGCTTTGAATGGCCTGCCCTTGCGGGAAATAAAACGGTCGAGCAGGTCTGTTTTTCCCGTCGCGAGCAATTTTTTCATCTGTTCCTGCTCGATCGGTCGTTGCAGGATAACTTTGCCCGATCGAAAATCGCACGTCTTGCCAGGCCCGACTGAATTTTCGCAGAGATAGCTCAATCCGGATTCGAAAATGCGCCCGCCGCATTTGGGACAGGTTCCCAGCACCTCCTGTGCAGAGAAATCCACCTGCTGAGTTGCGCCGTTCTCCTGTCCATTCGGTCCGAAATCGAATTCCGCCTTGAAATCATCGCTCAATTTGAGCGCGGCGTGGAACCGTTTGCCTTTCCTGCTGCGAAAACCGCCCAGCGGCCCGACCTGTTTGTCGCGGACGAGTGTCTCGAACTCGTCACGGCTGAGCAATCGGCCGGCGATCGTTTTCCAGATCGTGAAGTCGCATTCTTCATTGGTGCAGGCGAAACTTTTGAATCGCTCGACAACCGGTGCCCCGCACTTCGGGCATTGGCCAAACGGTTCGGTGTCGGGCATGTGTTCGTCTGGGTGAAAATGTTTGGCTTTGCCGACGATGTCTTTTGTCAGATCGCGGATATCGCGCATGAACGCGTCACGTGTGAGCTTGCGATGCTCAATTTCATGCAGGCGAAATTCCCATTCGCCGGTTAGCTCCGGGCTGGTCAATTCCGGCACGGCGCTTTTGAGCAGCATGATCGTCTGGATGGCCTTCGCGGTGGGTTGGAGTTCCTTGCCCTGTCGTGTGAGATAATGAGCCGAAATCAGCGTCTCGATAATTGCCGCGCGTGTGGCTGGCGTGCCGAGGCCTTTCTCCTTCATCGCATCGCGAAGTTCGTCGTCGTCGACGAGTTTGCCCGCTGATTCCATCGCGCTGAGGATCGTGCCCTCGTTGTACCTAACAGGGGGTCGGGTCTGTTCCGTGTTAATGTTGATGCGCACCGTTTGGACGCGTTCGCCCTGGCGGACCGGCGGCAGGTTCTCTTCGGGTTTGTCATCGGCAGCTTCGCGGCCATAGACCTCGAGCCATCCGGGCGCGACCATGATTTTTCCTTCAGTCTTAAACGGCTCGCCTTGTACACGTGTGATCCGGGTCGTGTTCTCGTATTGTGCGGGAGGAAAGAACACGGCTACAAAGCGCTTGGTTACCATTTCGAAAATAGCTTGCTCGTTGTTATCGAGAGAACGCGGAACGGTGCCGGTCGGAATAATTGCAAAGTGGTCGCCAACTTTCGCATTGTTAAAGATCCGTTTGTTAGGCTTGACCCAGTTATTGTCGAGCACTTTGCGCGCGAACGGATTGTCGAGCTTGCTTAATGTCGATTTCACCGTCGGCATGTAATCCTCGGGCAATGCGCGAGAATCCGTGCGCGGATAAGTGATGGCCTTGTGTCTCTCGTAGAGCGCCTGCGCGATCTGCAAAGTGCGTTTGGCGGAGAAACCGAAGCGGCTGTTGGCTTCGCGTTGCAAGCTCGTGAGATCGTACAATTGCGGCGCAATCTGCGTGCTCGTTTTTCTCCCTTCAAGCTCAACGACACCCTCTCTGCCGCTGCACTTGCGCTGAATGATCTCGGCGATTTCTCGATGCCACAATCGCGACGCCGCCCGGTGCTCGTCCCAGAGCGAGCCGTTTGCAGGATTAAGGCGCTTTTCGGCATCCGCCAAATTTAACTGAAGCCGCGTGAGCAGTCTCTTCGTTCTCGCGATCTCGCTCTCTTCCTTGTTGAATGCTTCGTCGTACCATCGGCCTGGATATTCGCCCGTCTTGGCTTGGAATTTGCCGATGATTTCATTCAGGTCGCGAGGCTTGAATTCCTTAATCTTGTTTTCGCGATCGACGATGATCGCGAGGGTCGGCGTCTGCACGCGTCCAAGTGAAGTGACGGTGCTGCCGCGTCCGCCGCTGAGTCGCAACGTAAATGCGCGCGTGGCGTTGATGCCGACCAGCCAATCCGCCTCGTTTCGGCTGCGCGCTGCGCTGGCCAGCGGTTGCATCTCAGCGTCGCTGCGCAACCGCGCAAAGCCTTCGCGAATAGCCTCTGGCGTCATCGATTGCAGCCAAAGACGCTTGATCGGTTTTTTTGTGCCAGTGTATTGGACAATATAGCGGAAGATCAGTTCGCCCTCCCGGCCGGCGTCACAGGCATTGATAATCTCGGAAACATCTTTGCTTCTAATGAGTTTTCGCAAAGTGCTGACGCGACCGCCCATTTTGTCTGCCGGCTCAAGTTCAAACTCCGTCGGCATGATGGGCAGTTTCTTCATGTCCCATTTGTCCTGCTCTTTCATTGCAGCAGGGACAGCCAACTCGAAAAGATGACCGACCGCCCACGAGATCAGGTATTTCTCGTTCTCGAAATAGTCCTTGCCTTTTTTGAAACCGCCGAGCGCCTTGGCGATGTCGCCGGCGACCGAAGGCTTCTCAGTAATGATGAGAGACTTAGACATAAAACGGGCTGGAATCGAAACCAGTTACGGCATTTTTGCAAGTGGCAGCCGTTTGCCAATTCGTGATT
>Ga0126381_100005003_pt1 | contig 14503 bp, 12 predicted proteins | sample PanSoiMetPlot_28_FD_96465 | JGI IMG/M metagenome (GOLD analysis project Ga0126381, IMG submission 96465) | Tropical forest soil microbial communities from Panama - MetaG Plot_28 | ecosystem: Environmental > Terrestrial > Soil > Tropical forest > Bulk soil | place: Panama | collected 2016-02-17
CCTATACTGAACTCTGGGACGAGCTGCGCGCGGGCAAACTGCGAGCCGGCGAGTTCAAGCGCATCGGCAAAGGCGGGCGGGAAGTTTGGATCCAGGCGTCGTACAATCCGATCTTTGACCCCAACGGCCGGGTCTTCAAAGTTGTGAAGTTTGCAACCGACATCACCGCGCAGGTTACAAAGAGGGTAGAGAGTTCAAGAGTCGGAGCAACGGTGGATGGCAAGCTCGGTGACATCGTCGAGGCAGTCTCGAATATGTCCACTCAAACCGCGTCTGCCAGTTCAGCCTCTACTCAGACCCTACAAATCGTCCAGACGGTCGCTTCCGCTTCAGAGGAGCTCAGTAGCTCTATCGGTGAGATCTCGCAAAGTGTCGCGCGGTCGAACGGCGCCGTAACGGATGCGGCAAACAACGTGAGCACCGCCGGCCGGGAAATCGAGGCCCTCGCGAGCGCATCGCAAGCGATGGGCGGAGTGACCAAGATTATCCAGGAGATAGCCAGCCAAATCAACCTGCTGGCGTTAAACGCCACAATCGAAGCGGCGCGTGCAGGCGCTGCGGGCAAAGGCTTCGCTGTGGTCGCAGAGGAAGTCAAGAGCTTGGCGCGACAGGTCGCGACCGCAACCGAAGAAATATCGTCGCAAATAGATGGACTGCAAAAGATTTCCGAGGGTGTTGCTGCTTCTTTGTCCGCCATAAGGGATGCAATGGAAACCGTTCAGACCAGCGTTTCGGGAGTGGCGGCCGCCATCGAGGAGCAGAGCGTGGTCACTAAGGAAATAACGTCAAACATGCATATGGCCTCGGAAGCAGTTAGAGATATCGATAAGGGCGTGCGAGATATCCTCGCCTCGACCAAGGTCGCCAACGACCGCGCAGCCGAGGGCCGCGAGGCGTACGGTCTGCTGATGTCGGCTTAAGGCTCACAGAGCGCCGCTAGCGAGGCGGACGCAACCCGTATTTGCCGTCAATTCGTCCCAGCCCGCTACTACCGGGCTGGACTGGCCTCACCTCGCTGATCCGTCTGACTCGGTCGCCCTGGCCATCCGCGTCAGTCCGCACGATTGCGATATCGGCGTTCGGTATAAGGTGATGGCGTATTCAGGGATTGCGCAGGCTCACCTGCTGCAGTCTCGCATTGACGAGCCGGTTGTCTGGACCGAAGAGGCGGGTGCGGAGGGCGGCCGTACACGGCTTGCTCACCTCTGAGTATGCTCTCGGAGGCGAGAGCGGCAACGCTGTCACTGAACTAGCCGCAGCGCGGCGGGCGTACGGCGACTATCGTTCTTCGAGTATCGCGTCTCAGGACCGTGCGCTCTTAGCGAGCGAAGGCCCAGGCACTTTATGAAGCCAAGTGCTTCGCTGCCTGCGCGAGGCCGGATGGCCCAAGAGGAAGCCCGACATCGAGAGCCGTTGAGCACGCGCTCGTTCGAGTTAGATTGGGCCTGTGTCGATCATAGAAAAAAGCTGATGAAGCTAGACACCTCGGTATCTCTATCGACCTATCGTGCAAGCGATGGTGCTGCATACGAAAGATTTCTCGGGCGGTGGTCGAGGCTGCTCGCTGACCCATTTGTCGAATTCGCGCGAGCGTCCGATGACGGCGGTGCGCTCGATGTCGGCTGCGGCACCGGGAGCTTGGCGCTGGCCTTGAGCGAGCGCGGAGGGCCGTCAAGGATCGCGGGCATCGACATCGCTACTCCCTACATCGCGTTCGCGCGCTCGCGGCAGAAGGGAGCGGCTATCGATTTCCTCGTCGGAGACGCGTGCCGATTGCCCTTTGCCGACCGCAGCTTTGCTGCGGCCCTGGCGCAGCTCTCGCTCAACTTCGTCCCGAATGCGGAAATGGCGGTGCTCGAGATGCAACGCGTCGTAAAACCGGGTGGGGTTGTCGCTGCCACGGTCTGGGATTTCCGTGGTGGCCTTGTCTACCAACGCTTGTTCTGGGACTCCGCGGCTGGCCTCGATCCCGAGGCTGGGGCAACACGCGATCGGCTGTTTTCAGGCCAGCTCGCGTTGCCGGACGGTCTACCACGGCTGTGGCGTAAGGCCGGCCTTCGGGCGGTCGAGCGCGATTCTTTGACGATCCGAATGGAATATGCCGACTTCTACGACTATTGGGACCCGTTGCTCGGCGGGCAAGGGCCGGTTGGGAGCTATATCGAGAAACTGCCCCTTGAGCGTCGCCGGCAAATCGAGGAACGGGTGCGCGCCGCGTTTCTGTCGGGCGCTCCCGATGGTCCGCGGTCTCTGACCGCGACTGCATGGGCGGTGCGCGGCGTCGTGCCGTAGCGCTAGAATTTCGTCCTCGGGACAGCGGCCGAACTGCTATCGTTCCGGGTTCGAACAAACGGGGACAACTCGCATGAGCTCGAACGGGAAAGTCGCTCTCGTCACCGGTGGAGGAAGCGGGATCGGAAAGGCCGCGGCGATCGCCCTTGCCAAGGAGGGTTTTGCCGCGGTGATCGCCGGGCGCCGCCCGGAGCGATTGGAGGAAGTAGCACGCGAGATCGAGAGCTTTCAGGGGCAAGCACTAGCGGCCCCGACCGACGTCACCGACCCCACCGCGATCAAGAACCTCTTCGCGAAGACCAAGGAGCGCTTCGGGCGTCTCGACGTGTTGTTCAACAATGCCGGTTTCGGCGCGGCGGCACCTATGGAAGAATTGGCCTATGAGCGCTGGAGAGCCGTCATCGACACGATCTTGACCGGCTCGTTTCTGTGCACTCAGGAGGCCTTCAAGATTATGAAGGACCAGAATCCAATGGGCGGCCGGATCATTAACAACGGCTCGATTTCGGCGCACGCGCCGCGGCCGAATTCCGTTGCCTACACTTCTGCCAAGCACGCGATCACCGGGCTCACCAAATCGACGTCGCTCGATGGCCGCAAATACGACATCTCCTGCGGCCAAATCGATGTCGGCAATGCGCTGACCGAGATGACGCAGCGCATGCTCGGGGGCGTACCCCAAGCCAATGGTACAGTGATGGTCGAGCCGACAATGGACGTCGAGAACGTCGCGCGTGCCGTCGTGTTTATGGCGACCGTCACACCCGAAGCCAATGTCCAATTTCTCACGGTAATGGCGACAAAAATGCCTTTTGTAGGCCGCGGCTAAGAGTCGTCCGGCACCGGGCTGTCGCGAGGTCGCGAGGTCTGCAAGATGGAGCAAGAGAGGCCCGAAGCACAGCGGCAAGCGATCGTCGCAGGGATCGCCGGCAACGTTATGGAATGGTATGACTTCAGCGTTTACGGCTACTTCGCAACGACGATCGGGCGCCTTTTCTTTCCGGCACAAGACGCGGTCTCTTCGCTCCTTGCGGCGTTCGGTGTGTTTGCCGCAGGATTCCTGATGCGGCCGCTCGGGAGCCTGTTGTTTGGTCACATCGGCGACAAGAAAGGCCGAAAGCTAGCATTGACCGCATCGGTCGCGTTGATGGCACTGCCGACATTCCTGATCGGGGCTCTCCCGACCTATCAGCAGATCGGTGGTTGGGCATCGGTATTGCTGGTTTTGATGAGGCTCCTTCAAGGTTTATCTGTAGGAGGCGAATACACGACCTCGTCGATCTTTCTGGTTGAGCAATCGAGCTCTGGCCGGCGCGGCTTCCTCGGGAGTTTTGCGCCATTGGGCGCCTCCGCTGGCGTTCTGCTCGGATCGGCCGTTGGCGCTGCCGTGACAACGATTTTCGACCAGTCGATGGTCGCGACATGGGGATGGCGCGTCCCATTCCTCTTTGGCTTCACGATCGGTCTCTTCGGGCTCTATATCCGCCGTCATACGATCAACGATGAAGGCAGCCGCGGGGAACAGCCGCACCCGGCGTCACCGGTTCGCGAAGCCTTTCAAACCGAGTGGCGCACGATCGGGAAGCTTATAGCGCTCGGCGCCGTGGGCTCGGTTGGTTTCTACATGTCCTTTGTCTACATCACGACCTATTTGCGACAGATCGACCATCTAACCGCGTCGAAAGCCCTCGATATCAATACAATTGCCATGGTGATTCTATTGCTGCTGCTCCCAGCGGTCGGAAGATTATCCGATCAAGTTGGCCGCAAGCCGGTTCTGCTCGTTGCCACCGCCGGGATGTTTCTACTCGCCTGGCCACTATTCTGGTTGTTGCATCACCCCAATCTGTCGCTGATGCTCGTCGGGCAGGTCGGTTTTGCGGTGTTGAGCGCCAGTTTTTGGGGAGTCATCCCAGCGACGATGGTCGAGCTTGTGCCGGTCCGCGTGCGCTGCACGGTGCTTTCGGTTGGATATAATGCGGGGATGGCGGTCCTTGGCGGTCTGACGCCCGTGGTCGCCGTGTACACGATAAGCCGGAGCCAATATGACCTCTCGCCGGCCTTCCTGCTGATGGCGGCCGCGGCCGTGTCCTTCGTCGTCGTGCTTGGCTTACGGGAAACCTTTAAGATGCCGCTGGCAAGCGCCGCCGCCGCGTTAGCCGACGCCGCCTAGCTCCTCAGTGCCGCAATGAGGGCTGGTCGATAGTACTCGAGGGGCCGAGTTTCGTACCCCGGCAGTTTTGCTGCCTCGTCCCATCTCCGGATCCGAGTGGCCTCGTCGGCGTATGGCATCGAACGGAAAGCATCCGCTTCGGCGATGGTAAACGCACCGCCTTGAAGCTCGAGACTGTGCACCGATGCAGCCGACAGGAGGCCGAAATAGGCCGGGTCGATGGCGCAAAGATAGCGTTTTGCCGCGACGTGCAGTCGTACCGGCTCGGCGACAGCAGCGCCGAATGCCTCTCGCAGATGCTTGGCGCCGAGTTCCTCGTGGCGGTCGTCTACGCCTCGCGGGCTCGGGCGCTCGCTGGCGTCGTAAAGCAAATGGCCAATATCATGCAACAGCGCAGCCGCGACGAGCGATCGCGGTGCATCCTCCTGTTCAGCCAGTAGAGCGCATTGCAGCGCGTGCTCGCATTGCGAAACTCGCTCCTCGCCGTATTGCCGCACGCCGTTTGTTGCGAGCAGTTTCAGCAGCCTTTCGACGATCGCGCTCATCGGCCCTCTCGACGATTGATAGTATCCCGGGTAGCGGTTGATGGTTATCAGACCACGGGGTCTTCGACAACGGGACTGCAGCAGATCGGTGCACACCTCTCGCCGACAGCTGCCTCGAAGCAGTCACTCCTGCCCCTCCTCGATCGCACTTTCGTGCCAATGGCGCAGCAGGAGGCGCGATAGAAGATCCAGCAGGAAATAGATGACGATGCCGGTCAGCGAAAGCATGAACAGCGCTGCGAAGAGGCGCGGAATCGCGAGGCGGTAGCCGGCCTCGAGAATGCGGAACGCAAGCCCGGTTTCGGCCCCGCCGGTGCCGGCGACAAATTCGGCGACGACAGCGCCGATCAGCGCGAGGCCGCCGCTGATCCTCAGCCCAGCCAAGAAATAAGGCAGTGCCGTCGGCAGTTTCAGATAGCGCAGTGTCTGGGCTTGCGAGGCGCCATAAAGCCGGAACAGTGCCAGTAGGTTGCGATCGGCGCTGTTGAGCCCGACGGTCGTGTTAGCGACAACGGGAAAGAACGCGACGATCCACGCGCAGACGAGAAGAGCGAGAAAGGGTTCCTTGACCCAGATGATGATGAGTGGCGCTATCGCGACGATCGGCGTCACCTGTAGGATTACGGCATAGGGAAAGAGACTAAGCGCTAGGACACGGGAGAGCGAGAACAAGACCGCAATACCGCCGCCCAAAACCGCCGCTGCGGCCAAGGCCGCGATGGTGATCCGCAATGTCACCAGGAGCGATCCGAATAGGCTGGGCCCGTCCGTCCATAACGTCGCAGCAATCAAAATCGGGCCAGGTAAAATGTAGGGCGGTATCGCTTCGATCCGAACAATGGACTCCCAAAGTGCAAGCACGACGACGCCCACGGCGAGTGGAGCGGCGGTGCGCCACAAACGCGCGCTGTTCACAACTGCCTCTCCGATCCCATTGCGGCGGCGAGGCGCTGCGAAACCATCGCGCAGACCGTGGCATACTCAGGGGATGTCCGCAGTGCCCGTTCGCGCGGTTGCGGCAATTCGACTGGCAGATCAGCGACAATGCGCCCGGGCCGGGGCGTCATTACCGCAATGCGCGTCGACAGATAGACCGCTTCAAAAACGCTATGCGTGACAAAGACGACAGTCGGGCGGCGGTTGTCCCACAGTTGCAAGAGATCGTCGTTGAGCGCCATCCGTGTAATCTCGTCCAGCGCGGCAAAGGGTTCGTCGAGCAAAAGAAGATCGGGATCGGTGATCAAGGCGCGGGCGATCGAGGCGCGCATCCGCATGCCGCCCGACAGCTGGCGGGGATAGGCCCGCTCGAACCCGGTCAGACCGACCGCGCGGATTTCCGCGACGGCGCGCTCCCGCTCGGCGGTGCCGACAGGCCCAGGGATCCGAAACGGCAACAGAACATTGTCGAGGACCGTACTCCAAGGCATCAAGGTCGGGTCCTGAAAAACGAAACCAATGCGGCCAGACGCGATTTGCCCCCCGCGCTCCATTGCCAGCGATAAGCGCCGAACGCCCTCAGTCGGCTCACTGAGGCCTGCGATGATGCGCAGCAAGGTGGTCTTGCCACATCCGGACGGACCGAGGAGGGTCAGAAACTCGCCGCGGGCAATTTCGAGATCGATCTCTTCGAGCGCCGCAATGCCCGATACGAAACGCTTGCCGACGCCGCGCAGCGTGAGGACGGGCGTCAGTGCGCCATGCCCACTTTCTTGTTCACGAATTGTAATGTGAAGGCTTTCTGGAATTCGAGATTTTTGGGAAAGACTCCCACACTTGCCATCGTATCAAAGAAATTGCGCCACCGCGCTTCCGTCATCGCGCCAATGCCGGCTGTTTTGGCATGGCCGCTGTCGACAATGCCATATTCCTTGATCTTAGCGATGCCATAGGCGAGCAGCGCGTCAGTCATTTCCGGGTTATCGCGTTTGATCAGCCCATTGCCGGGCGCGGGATCGCCGTACAGGTAGCTGTACCAGCCCTCGATGCTGGCGTCGACAAAGCGCCGCACGAGATCGGGCTTTTCGCGGACCATCTTATTCGACGTCTGGATCAGTGAGCCGTAACTGGCATAGCCGGCATCGGCGATCAGCATTACGACCGGCTTTACCCCTTGTGCTTCGATCGTGAACGGCTCGCTCGACAGATAGCCCTGCTGGATCGCCTTGGGATCCGCGAGAAAAGGCGCGACACTGAACGTATAGGGGCGGATCTGGTCGTCTGTGTAGCCGAATTTGCTCTTGAGGAAATTCCAAGAGGTAACCCGCGTATCCGAGCCGATCATGATCGGTTTGCCCTTGAGAGCGGCGAGCGTGTCATTTCCTTGGCCCGGATGCGCAATCAATACCGAGGGGTCCTTCTGGAAGATGGCGGCAACCGCCACCATCGGTATGTTTTCGCTGACGAAATTCAGCGGACCGAATGAGTTTGGCGCAAGATTGAAGTCGAGCCGGCCGGCGGCGAGCAGCTGTGCGTGATTGACTTGCGGTCCGCCTTGCCGCAGCGCCACGTCAAGCCCGTGCTTTCGATAAATTCCCGTCGCGATCGCCTGGTAATAGCCGCCGTGCTCGGCCTCGGCCTTCCAGTCGGTTCCAAAGCTGACTGTGTCCGCTGCCGATGCGGTAAAGCCGAAGGCCAGGCAGGTGGCAATCCATAATGCCCCCAGTAGAACCCGCATTCCCGCCAACTCCTCACTATTAGCCCGCCGGGAGTTTAGACTGCGCTCGGCGAACCGTCACCCCGGCTACTCTCGCAATATACCGTGTGATCATGTATTGTGGTGGAAAGGAAGGCCCAAAATCGGGCGGGTGAGCGCGGGGAGTGCGCAATGAAGAATCTGCTGACCGTGGTCGGAGACGGCAATGCGGGGCCGGTGCTCGACACCGCATTGATGGCGGCGCAACGCTTCAACAGCCATATCGTCGGGTTGCACAGCCTGACAACCGAATACGCCGTCGTATTCGGGGGCGAGATGGGGTTTTCGATCTCGTCCGAGGTCGACCGGACGCTCGAGCGTGAGGGACATGAGCGGCGCGACCAGGCGCGCCGGCTCTTCCGCGATTTTATGGACGCCAAGGGTGTGCCGGTCGGAACGATGTCTCCGGGACATAACGGGCCGACGGCCTCATGGCGCGAGGAGGATGGCCGCCAGAACGCCGTCGTTGGGATGATCGGGCGGGTCTTCGACCTGATCGTCGTCGAGCAGCCGGAGAAGCTTGCCTCGATCGCCGAGGCGACGCTGGAAGATGCGCTGTTCGAGAGCGGTCGGCCGGTGTTGATGGTCCCCAAGCGGAGCCTCCCCACATTGGGCGAGGTCGTCGCGATTGCGTGGAACGGCAGTACCGAAACTGCGGTCACGGTCGCGATGGGGATGCCGTTTCTCAAGCAAGCACGGAAGGTCGTCGTTGTCGCGGTCGGCCCGCAGCACATGCCGGAGCCCGGGCCCGAGGGCGAGGAACTAGCCCGCACGCTCGAACGGCACGGCATGGATGTCAGTCTTCGCACCGCCTATGGCCGGCAGAAGGCGCAGGGCGAGTCGTTTCTGAAGGAGGCGACGGCGGCGGGCGCTGACCTGCTCCTCAAAGGCGCCTACACTCAGAGCCGTATCCGCCAGATGATCTTTGGCGGCGGAACCCGCCACATCATCATGGAAAGCGAACTCCCGGTTCTGATGGCCCGCTAGACGCTTCCAAGATTTCGCCAACAACGTCTCCTGGCTCCTCACCCTCCCGCGAATCCCTCCTCTCCCGGCTTGTCCACCTTCCCTCCCCCGCAAGCGGGGGAAGGAAGGTGGGGGGTGGTCTGATTGCGTCAACCGAACCGTGAGACGTCGACCGCTTTCTCGGTGATGAATTCGAGTAATGCCGGTGTTCCCTCGCGGGTCTTTTGGATGCCGCGGCGGATCGCCGGCACGATCTGCTCGGGCTCGGCGACGCGTTCGCCATAGCCGCCGAGCGCCCGCGCGAAATCGGCATAATTGCCGCTGATGTCGGTCGACCGGTACTTTTCCGTCGCGACCGGCATCACCTTCAATTCGATCGCCATAGAGAAATTGTTCATCAGAATAGAGAGGATCGGGATGCGCTCGCGCACCGCGGTCTCGAAGTCCATGCCGGTAAAGCCGATCGCCGCATCGCCCCAGACATTGATGCAGAGCTTTTCGGGCTTCGCGAGCTTCGCGCCCATCGCAAGGCCGAGCCCATAGCCGAGCTGGGTGGTCTTGCCCCAGCCAACATAGCTGAGCGGCACCTCGCTGACCCAGAACGGCGTGAGTTGGTCACGCGGGCTGCCAGCGTCGTGCGTGATGATCGTTTCTTTGACGTCGACGGTATGCAGCAAGTCCCAAATTACCCGGTAGGGCGACAGCGGCGTCGTATTCTGCGTCAGCCGCGGCATCCATTGCTCCATCCACTCTGTTTTGAGCGAGCCGATTCCGCGGGTCACGCCTTCGAGCCGGCCGCGCGGCTTGCCGTGCAGCCGGTCCTTTACCTCTTCCAGTAACGCGTCGAGGGTCAGCCCAGCATCACCGACTGCCGCGAGCTCGACCGGCACGTCCTTGTTGATGTCGGTCGGATCGAGCGTCGCATGCGCGATCCTCATCCCCTTGGGCATCGGCGTCGCAAAGCTCGAGCGCGTAAAGCTGCAGCCGATCCCGAACACCAGGTCAGCGTTGTGCAAGAACGTGTGGAGCTGCTTTGAGATGCCGATCCCGCCGGAGCCGAGGGCGAGCGGGTGGTTCTCCGGGAAGGCGCTCTTACCCGGAAGTGTCGTCATGACCGGTGCTTCGAGCAATTCCGCCAGATCTTTTAGTTGCCTCCACGCCTTGCCGTAATGGACTCCCTGTCCAGCAACAATGACCGGGCGCTGCGCCTCGACCAGGGCCGCGGCGATCCGGGAGACCGATTGTGGATCGGGCGCGCTCTTCAACCGCGGCGCCTTTTGGTATTCGATCGGGCCGCTCAATTCCTCGCGCAATAGATCCGACGGAAATTCGATCAATACCGGCGCCGGCCGGCCGTTCTTGACCTGCGTGAAGGCGCGGCGCAGCGCCTCCTCGGTGGCGCTCGGCACCGTCACCTGCTCGATCCATTTCGTGACGTGGCGGAAGTTCAAGGCGGCGTTAAAGTTCGGGCGGACTTGATTGACGTTGCGGGCATAGCCGGCTGGGAGCACGACGACCGGACAAGAATCGCCAAAAGACTGTGCGACACCGCCAAACGCATTCTCGGTGCCGGGCCCGTGCTGCATAGCAAAGACGCCGATGCGGTCACCTGACGTGACCTTCGCGATAGCGTCACACATGTGCAGCCCGATGCGCTCTTGGCGCACCATGATTGTGCGGATGTCGGCCTCGGCCGCAGCCTCGATAATCGGGTTGACCGGGTAGCCGATCAGAAACTCGATACCCTCGCGTTTCAGTATTTCGGCGACGGCATTGGCGACCTTCATAGGAACCCTCCTCGGTCTTTGGCGGTGGTCGAACGATTGTGACACAACCCCTGCCTCGGATGTGAATTCTGCCATAGGCTTGACGTCAGAGGGTAGGATTCCACCTCCGTTTGGTATTGGTATACGCGCCACGAGCCTGAGCACAGCTCGCGCGCAACAGGCGTCTTGGAGAAGGAGCAGGACTTGCCGGCTGAACTCACCGAACTTAAGGTGCGAGACGTCGCCATCAAACTGCACCGCGCCGGGCGCGGCCCCACGGTGCTGTTCTTGCACGGCGCGGGCGGTGTGCCGCAATGGCTGCCGTTTTTCGATGCGCTTGCCGAGCGCTACGAACTGCTGGTGCCCGAGCATCCCGGCTTTGGCGGCTCCGACGACCCGCCATGGATCCGCTCCGTGCCAGATCTGGCGATGTTCTATCTCGATTTTGTCGAAGAGGCGGGGCTCGATCGGATCCATCTCATCGGCAACTCGCTCGGCGGCTGGCTCACCGCCGAGATTCTGATCCGCGACCGCTCGCGCTTTAGGAGCCTTGTCCAACTGGCGCCGGCCGGCATCCGCGTCAAGGGCGTGCCGTGCGGCGACAACTTCATCTGGGGGCCCGAGGAGGCGGTGCGCAGCCTCTATCACGACCAGTCCTTCGCCGACCGCATCTTGGCGCTGACCCCGAACGAGGCGCAGATGGATCTGATGCTGAAGAACCGCTTCACGGTGGCAAAGCTCGGCTGGCAGCCACGCTGGTTCAATCCTGATCTCGAGAAATGGCTGCACCGCATCAAATTGCCGGCACTGATCGTCTGGGGTGACGCCGACAAGATCATGCCGCCGGCCAATGCGGCGCTGTGGCATGAGCGCCTGCCGGATGCGCGCCTTGTGATGGTCGAGGGGTGTGGGCATCTCCCACACGTCGAACAGGCCCCTCTCGTTACGAGCCACGTCATCGACTTTCTCGAAGGCGTTGCCGCATGAAGCTCGTCTCCTTCCATCTGATGCCGTACCGGCCGCTCGACCTCGCAGAGGCGGCAAAGCATCGCTCGCCCTGGGTCGTTCTGCCGAACCGGCTCTATGACCCGGTAAAGGGCGCCGAGGAATACGCGCGCCACATCGACGCCCTCGTTTATGCCGAGGAGCTCGGCTTTGATGCGATCGGCGTCAACGAGCATCACCAGACCGCCTACGGGTTGATGCCGGCGCCCAATCTGATCGCCAGCGCATTGATTCAGCGAACCAAAAGGGTCCAGATCGCGGTCCTCGGCCGGGCTCTGCCGTTGGTCAACAACCCGATCTACATCGCCGAAGAATTCGCGATGCTCGATGTCATGTCGAAGGGCCGCCTCATCGCGGGCTTTGTGCGGGGCATCGGCTCGGAATACCACTCCTCGGGCGTCAACCCCTATTTCTCGCACGAGCGCTTCCACGAGGCGCACGATCTGATCATTCGGGCGTGGACCGAGCCCGGCCCCTTTGCGTTCGATGGCGATCATTTCAGCCTGCGCTACGTGAATTTGTGGCCGCGTCCCTATCAGACGCCGCATCCGCCCGTCTGGATCCCGTCGCAGGGGTCGAGCGAGACGGTCACCTGGGCGGCCCACCCCCAGCGCAAATACCCGTTCCTGGTGACCTTCTCGCCAGCCGACCTCGTCTCGCGCTATCACAACACCTATCGTGACCGGGCGCGAGAGTACGGTTACGAGGCGACGGCGGACCAGCTCGGCTGGGCCTGCCCGATTTATGTCGCGGAGACCGACGAGGGCGCTCGCCAAGAGGCCGGACGCGCGGTTGAGACATTATTCAACGATTTCCTGCGGCAGACTTTTGAGATGCTGATGCCGCCCGGGTACACCTCGATGAGCTCGATGAAGAATTTCATCAGTATGCGCCGAGGCCTGCTCGGCGGCGGCAGGGCCACGGCCGATGGTCTCATCGAGAGCGGCACCGCGCTGATCGGCAGCCCCCGCACCGTGCTGGCGGGGATCGAGCGGATGCGCGAGCACACCGGCTTCGGCATCCTCGTGGCCCTCCTCCAATTCGGCATCCTCTCCGACGATCTCACGCGGCGGAACATGGAGCTTTTCGCCGCCGAGGTGATGCCACATCTAAAGAGCTGAGACCTCGTGAGCCCCGAGCGCGCTTAACCGGCGTCCGCTGGTGAAGAGCCTGCGTGTTCTCTTCAGCGAGGTCGAGATCGCCGCGCGGGTCGAGACCCTCGCCGCAGAGATCGCAGAGCGAACCCCAGCCGACTTCGTAATCGTCGGGCTGCTCAAGGGCGCGGCCGTGTTTGTCGCCGACCTCGCCCGCGCATTGTTCCGGGCCGGGGCCCGCCCCGAGATCGACTTTCTGCAGCTGTCCAGCTACGGTTCCGCCAAAGAGAGCACCGGCGAGGTGCGTCTCGTCGGAGACGTTCCGACTGGCCTTGCCGGACGGCGGGTTTTGCTCGTCGACGACATTGTCGACACCGGCCGATCGATCGCGCACGCCGCAATGTTGCTGCGCCAGAGCGGGATCACGCAGCTCTGGACCTGTGCGCTGCTCGACAAACCCGCGCGCCGCGAGGTCGCGGTTGCGATCGATTTTGTCGGCTTCACCATCGACGACGTATTTGTAGTCGGCTACGGCACCGACTACGCCGAGAAATATCGCTATCTACCCTATATCGGGGTCGTGGAGTGATCCGGCACAGCCGGTTGAGGAGGCTCGTGACTGGCCCTGCCATAAGGCTTCCGCGCCGGCGGCCATTACGGTGCCGCCGAGCTCGCGCGGCCAATGAGCCTTATTGCCGAACTCGTCGCGCCACGTAGTTAGAGAATGGTGTCTGCCATCACCCTTCCTTTTCCCTGCCATTCCCTGCTGACAGGGAAAAATTCGCATCTGTGCCGGGAAGCTTCCCGATCAATGGCCAAAATATCATATATATCAGATATTTACACATCCATTTGGTCCTGTGCGACGACCCCTAGCGGGGAAGTTCTTTTCCCTGCCATGGGCATTAGCAGGGAAAGCTGCGGGGCCCGCCCGCTCCCCCGCTGAAGGTGTCAGCGATTGCCCTCACTCGTCCTGCCCTCGCTCGTCCTGCCTTCGCTCGTCATGCGGGCGACATTCCACCACGATGACGCTAATCGTACGGATTAATCTGGACGCCGGAATGGCGAAGTTCTCTGTCGCCGCTCACCGCAGGCTGAGACCGCGGGCGATGATGCCGCGGAGGATCTCGGGCGTGCCGCCGCGCAATGTCCAGGACGGCGCATGCAACAGGGTTTCCGCCCACACCTCCTCAAAGCGGTCGTTCGCGGCACGGCCATCGACGGGCGCCACGAGGCGCGCGAGTTCGGGAATCTTGCGCTCGAAAGCGTTGCCGAGATCCTTGACGATGGCGGCCTCGAGATTGGGAGTCTGGCCCGCCTGCAGCATGCCGGCGATCGAGAGCGACATGCGCCGCAGAGTTTTGAGATGCGCGACCATGCGCCCGACTGCCTGGGCGATTTGCGGTTCGGGATCGGGGCCGGCGCGGCGCGCGAGCTCCACGAGCAGCTGAAAGGAGCTGAGAAAGCGCTCGGGCCCACTGCGCTCGAAGGCCAATTCGCTCGTCACCTGCCGCCAGCCCTCGCCTTCTTCGCCGACGAGACGGCCCTCCGGCACAAACACCTGGTCGAGCACCACCTCGTTGAAGTCGTGGTCGCCGGCGAGATTGATGATCGGCCGGATCGCGACGCCCGGCGATTTCAAATCGAGGATCAGCTGGCTGAGCCCGCTGTGACGATCGCCCGCGGCGGGTGCTGTGCGCACGAGGGTGATCGCGAAATGCGACTCGTGCGCGTAGCTCGTCCAGATCTTGGTGCCGGTGACCTCATAGCCGCCCGCGACCTTGACCGCACGGGTGCGGAGCGACGCGAGATCGGACCCCGCATTGGGCTCGCTCATGCCGATGCAAAAGAAGATCTCGCCCTTTGCGATACCCGGCAAAAACGCGAGCCGCTGCTCCTCGGTACCATAGCGCAATAGCAGCGGCGCGCTTTGCCGATCGGCGATCCAATGCGCGCCGACCGGCGCGCCC
>Ga0126381_100005004_pt1 | contig 14503 bp, 13 predicted proteins | sample PanSoiMetPlot_28_FD_96465 | JGI IMG/M metagenome (GOLD analysis project Ga0126381, IMG submission 96465) | Tropical forest soil microbial communities from Panama - MetaG Plot_28 | ecosystem: Environmental > Terrestrial > Soil > Tropical forest > Bulk soil | place: Panama | collected 2016-02-17
CGGCATCGTCGTCCATCACGAGGGCAAGGTTTTCGGCGTACTCACCATGGATGCCGGCGGAGGACAGATCCGAAATATTTACATCGTCAGCAATCCGGACAAGCTTGCGGCCTTGCCCGGCCTCCGTTCTTGAAAGAAAGGAAGTATTCATGAAGTTAGTTCAGGCAAGACTGGTTACAAAAGACGTCCCGGCGCTGGCGCGATTCTACGAAGAGGTTCTGGGAGTCGCGTCTATCGGCAGCGATGACTACGTGGAGTTGCGAGTTCCAGGAAGCACCCTGGCCATTTCCAGCAAACGCAGCGTCGACATTTTCAATGCCGGAGCGGCGGAGCCCGCCGCCAATCACTCGGTGATTCTCGATTTTCAGGTGAAGAACGTCGATGAAGAGCGCTTCCGCCTCCACGAGCTAATCGGAAAATTCGTATTGGAACCGACCGACCAACCCTGGGGCAGCCGGTCCATGCTGTTCCGCGATCCCGACGGCAACCTGATCAGCTTTTTCACGCCGATAGAAAGGGGACCACGATATGAATAAGTTCTGGAAGGTGGCGCCTTGGCTGTCACGCCTCATGTTGCTGCCGCCTACCGCTATTTTTGCTCTCATTGCCGCTCGCTACCTCGCGGATCCTGTTGCATCGGCAGCTGCTCAGGGGATTGTTCTGCCTCCCGGGCTGGGCGTGACTATCGCACGAGTTGGCTTCGGTGGTTTTCCTCTTGGCTGCTCCATCTTCCTGGCGACGTGCCTGCTGTCTGAGCGCCGGGTGATCATCGGTTTAACGTTCGTGGCCATCATGATCGGCGTGGTCTTGGGAGTTAGAGTTTTTGGTATGACCATGGATTCCACGGTCCAGGAAAATCTAAAGCTCGTTAATGCTGAAGCCGGGCTTCTCGCGGTGACCGGTTTCGGTCTTTTCCTCGAATGGAGCCGCCGGCGGCGCCCGCGATCGCAGCACGGGACCGCCGGTTAAGTGAGGACCGATTACTTATTGCATGATCGCCATTCCGTTGGCGTTCGGGACGCCGAGATCCACCGGACTGCCGCTCGCGGCTAATTCTCCAAATCGATTGTAGGTAAACACATTGACATGGGACGTCGGGTTTGTTCCCGACGTGTGGTCGATCACTGCCAGATAGTGCGCGGCCGCATCGGTGTCGGTCGGCGATCCGCCGGTGACCACTTTGGCGGTGACGGCGTCGTCGATAAATATATTGTTGCCGGTGCCGACAACCCGGCTGATGGTGGCACTGCCGGTGTTGACGATAAACACGTATTTGCCGACGCGGGTGGTCCAGCAATTTCCAGCCTGGCCGCCGCTGGTGACGATCGCCTTAAATGCGGAGTCTCTGAACAGACCGTCGTGGCCGGAATGTGCCAGAGTGATCATCGCGGTTCCGTCGGGGTATACGGAAAAACCAAACGGCGTCAGTGTTCCGGCGGGCGCAGAGACGGCCTCTGCCGGACCGGACACGGCACCATCATCATCTAATTTAATGACATCGACGGTTCCGGGAATCGGATCTGTCTTGATGGTCACAAGAAGCGTCCCGCGACCGGCAGCCCCGACCTGGGCTGTAGCGCCGGCCGGAGGAACGCCGCCGCCTGCCAGTATCAAGTGAGCCGTACCATCGAGTGCTCCGACATGATTGCCCACAAGCCGGAAAGAATCGACCGTATCCGTACCGGCAACATACATGTGGCCGTTCGCAAAATCGACGCTCACGGGAGCGCTAGTCGGTACAACCAATTGATCGAAAGTCAGACCGTTTCCGGCGCGCTTGAACACCGCCACCGTACCCGACCCATAATTGACAGCGGCCAGCAATTCGTCTCCATACTTCTGAATCCCACGCGCATTTCCTCCGGCTCCACCCTTGCCGTTGGTTGACAGCGTTTGCAGTACCGAGTGGGTGGCGGCGTCCAGTACAACGATTTTGTTGGCCTGGCTGTCGTTTGTCATCGTAATCACAAGAGTCGAACGGCCTGCCGCTCGGACATGGATACCGGCGACGAGCAACAACGCAAAGCTGAACAAAACGAGTATTCTCTTTTTCACAGGTGTCTCCTTGTATGACAGTCCATCCAGTCTTTCTGGGTTCGCGAGGCCGGCGGGAAAGGTTACGGTCGGCTGATGAAAATTTCGGGTTGTTCCGTCCAATCACAGGATGATGGAGGGAGGAAAGCGCGAGGATCCGCTTGCGGAGCTGATGAGCCGCTCCCAGGCGGGCGATGCTACAGCCTACGCGGAGCTGCTGAAAGAGACCGCCAGGATTTTGCGGCGGGCGATCCACGGGTGGCGCACAGGCTTAACGGATGAAGACATCGAGGACCTCATTCAGGAGATCCTGTTGGCCGTGCACAACGTTCGCGCCACTTACGACCCGTCGCGTCCGTTCATGCCGTGGCTTCTCGCGATTGCCCACAATCGCTTCGTTGACGGGGCAAGGCGATATGCACGGCGCGGCGCCCGCGAAGTGCCGGTTGACGAGCAGAATGTAACCTTGAAGGAGCCGTTCGCGAATACGATAGAGGAGACATTCGGCGAATCCGAGGCACTACAGCGGGCCATCGAAGAACTCCCCTCGAGCCAGCGCGCGGCGATCGAGATGTTGAAACTGCAGGAGATGTCATTGAAGGAAGCCTCGGAAGCCTCGGAAGCCTCGGGAATAAGCATCGGCGCTCTCAAGGTGGCAACGCATCGGGCAATGAACGCGCTGCGGAAGCTGGTGAAGAAGCGATGATCAAGAACACAGAGGAATTGATTCATAACCTGTCCAGCGATCTTTCGCCGGTTCGGCCTCTGCGAAGCCCGCTCATCCGCTCGGCGTTATGGGTCGGCATTCTCCTGCCTTACACAGGACTTGCGATTGTCGTGACGGCATTGCTCATCAAGCGCCCGATTGCAACTCTGGATCGAGCGTTCGCGATCGAGCAGATATTTGCGCTGGCAACAGGGATTGCCGCCGCAATGGCTGCGTTTGCATCGGTGATTCCGGGGCGCAGCCGGAGTTATCTCCTCTGGCCCGTTTTTCCGCTGGCCGGCTGGCTTGGAACCCTCGGAGAGAGTTGTCTTGCTGCCCCTCCGCCGGCTGTTACAGGCCACAACCTCTCGTGCTTCCCTTTCATCATTTTTCTGGGCACCGCACCGGCAATCATCCTATGGAAGATGCTGAGGCGCGGCGCCCCCCTGACCCCTCATATGACAGCAGGCCTCGGGGCCCTGGCGGCCGCTGGAGTCGGCAACTTCTGTGTGCGCATGGTCCATCAGGAAGACGTGACTCTCATGCTGCTCGTGTGGCACGTGGGAGGAGTCTTCCTGCTCGCCTTTTTGAGCTCTATGGCTGGACGATACCTATTGAAGTGGCGCAGTCCAGAGTCTGCCGTAGATTGACGAATAGCTGTCAATGTAGCGCGGTGCTTTTAGGCCTGACCAGTTTTGGAGACGCCCACCGTCCTGGGGTTTTCCGAGAGGTGTTGTCCGGATCGAGCCGGCAGAGTAACTGTTGAGAGTTTCCGATCTTGCGACTTTTGGGGAGTAATTCTCTTCGACGATGTGGTTTGTCAAACCATCGGCGGCGACTCTTGCCGTTCCGTTATCGAACAGAATTGCGGAGACTCTGCTCCCAAGGGTCCAAACGTGGCAGGAAAGAGTCGATGATCCAGTAAATTCGATCACCCCACAGTTCGCTCTGCCGTTGGATCGAGGGCCTTTCGGAATGCGAATATTAAGGCCAGCTAGGGCAAATCGTATCCGTACGCGGTCCACTTTTCGAGGACGCGTTGTCTGATGTCTGAAGGCCAGCCGTGTTCCAGATCCGATCGTTGTGGACGTTCCCCGGCGGGATAACGGTCGGCCAGCAGGCAGTTATAAATGACCTTCGTTGTGTGGAATGAAAACTTCTCGTCGGGATCGAGGAAGACCGGCAGGGCGTTCTGCGCTTCGTTCCGGAAATAGATCTCGCCATGTGAGGGGTGAACGCGGCTGGCAAACGCCCATACAACCTGTTCGATGTCAGTGACATTGAAGTCGTGCTCCACGAGGAGAATCTTTGCCACGCCGAAACCCGCCTTCGACTTGAACACGGTTTCGCCGACACGCCCGGAAATGGTTTTGGAGTCGATCGCGGCGCGCTCGTGCCAGTCCGGCGATAGGGCAACAAGGAGCCAATGGCATGCGCTTTCCAGAACCATCCAACAGGTTGAAACCGGCACACCGGCCGATTGTAGCAGGTGCAGAATCTCCGCCGCGTGCGGAATACCCCAGCCCGTATGGTTTTCATCGACCGGAGCGCCGGCAACGGCGAATGGAAGAATCGGATCGCTCCGATAAGTAATGGCGCTGACGTGAAGGACCGGTTTGGGCGATGCGCCCTGACCGACGTAGCCGGGATATTCGTCCATCGGTCCCTCCATGGCGGTTTCGGAATGCGAGATGTGGCCCTCGACGACGATTTCCGCCGTGGCGGGGACATCAAGCGGAAGCGTCTCGGCCGGAACCAGATCCAGCGGCTCTCCGAAGTATGCGCCCAGGTACGCTGCTTCATCCATGTTCTCCGGGATCGGCATGCCGCCCGCGAACGGCAGCGCGGGCTCGACGCCCTGAGCGATAGCGATCGGGGTCGGTTCACCGCGCTTTTTCCATTGCGCGTGGATGATGCCCAGATGCTGATTCGGAGGAATCAGGCAGGCCAGGCGGTTCCGATCGAGCAGCATCATCCGGTTGATCGACCAGTTGGTCCAGGATCCATCAGGAGTTCTGACGATGTTCAGGCCGTAGGTTTGGAAGTATCTCCCTCCATCCGCGCCGTGTATCCACGGTGTCGGAAAGCGAAGGAGATCGACATCGTTGCCACGCAAAACATTTTGTTTGCACGGCGCTTGCGACGAAGCAACAACTCGTGGCCGGATTAGCGGACGCTTGCGGGCTTCAGCCAGAGATCTCACGGCATCCAGAGGATCCGAATCGGCCGGCAATCCGAGAGCGAGATTGATGCGGCCGTACCGAAGACCGGGCAGCGCACTGAGTCCGCCCGGTGCTCCGAAGGCTCGAAAGCCAGGCGCGATTCCGGCAATCCGGTTAAATAAAGGAGCCCGTGCCCGAAGGTCCATGGACCGGCGGGTGATCGCGCCCATTTCCAGGTTCCAGTCCACTTCCCGATCGATCTCCCTGAGGTCGCCGATTTCGCGAAGCCCGGCCAGAAATTCTCGAAGACTCTTGATGTGTTTCATGAGATTACATTCCGATCGCTTCGATCACGAGCCTAGCCGCCGCGGCTCCGGAGTATTGCTGTTGGCCCGTCACGAGATTTCCGTCGCGAAGCGCGAAAGACCGGAAACGCCCGCTGACGACAAAGTTTGTGTCCGGAATTTTGCGCGCCTCCTCTTCAATCCAGAACGGCTGAATTCTGCGACCGACGAACGCATCCGCGTATGCCTCCTCCGAGTTCGCAAACCCTGTCCAGGTCTTACCATCGACAAGCAGTTTGCCGTTCCGAAGCTTCGTCTTCAGCAGGATGCATGTAGCGTGACAGATCACGGCAGTCACCTTGCCCGCTTCAAAGAAATCTGCAGCCAGTTTGTGAACCCTCTCATCATTGTAGAAGGTGTACATCGGCCCCTGCCCGCCAACGAGAAGAACGCCGTGATATTGACTGCTCTCCAGGGATAGTAGCGGCCGCGAATTCTCAATCAGCTGGTAGTGTTGCGGGGAGGATATGAATCCGAGGCTGAGAATATCTTCGGCGGAGTATCTGCTGTCGTCCCGCGGATCGCTCCACCGATCGGCCTCGAGCTTGCCGCCGTCCGGGCTGTAAATATCGACGGCATATCCATGCTCCACGAATTCCCAGTAAGGATGAACGACTTCGCTCCACCAGAAACCGATCGGCCATCCAGTCTGTTTGGAGAAACCCGGATTGGAGACGACGATCGCGATTCGCCGCGGATCTTTTGTACTGCGGACATCGATTGTAGCGCCCATGTTATTTGCTCCTGAACAAAGAGTCTGTTGTTTATGGTCGCCTGAATAACAGCCGCGATCCCACACAATTTTTGTCAAAGATTCGTCAATGGTTGTGATCAGAAACGTTGCCGAGCGCCTGGATCGGCGGTTTTTCTTTGTGTATGCACGGTGGGATGCCGCAAGGGACCGCATGCAGGCAACGTCCCGTCGAATCGCTTCTGGAGAACAATCTCGCTCCGAATGACGATTCGTAACGATTAACGCCGCATGGTTTACTTATCGCACCCACCTGGACGAGTTGGCTACAGGTAGAAGTGTCGAGGCCCTGAAACGGGCCATGTATCGTCCAGGTTTCCGCACACGAAAGTCGCTAGGAAAGGCTCCGTTGCGCTTCGGAGCCATCAACAAAGCCAGGGTCTTTTAGGGCAATGCGCCCTGGCAACGGTGGCAATCTTGGCAGCATTGGGAATGTTGAATCTGTAACTTGCGGACCTTATTATCCGGGAGACGGAACGAATCCCTCTCTCCGCTCTTTTAGAATCAATTGTTTACGTATTATACAGAGGGGGTTTAAAGTCACAACGCAGCAAAATGGCATAGCATAACGAGTTTAATATCAATAGCTACAATATGTTACGTGCGAGCCCAAGCCGTTACCCTATATTGCCCTGACGTAGACTTTCTATACAAACCAAGGCTAACGCATCCTTATTTTCAATAATTTACAAGAATCGACGCAGAGGGGGCGCCAAGCACAACCAAACGTGCTTGCCATCAAACCCAACAGGCTAGTGAATAGATATGGGCGATCCCGAGAGCCCAGGATTAGTGGCGGGCTGGCCTTCTCGTCCGAAAGATAGGCGATGCCCAAACTTGGAACATCCCCAAACGCCAGGAATTTCAAAACGACGCGCTCATCGCATTTAGTCCGAGCGACAGGGCGCAGCAATTGCGACGTCGAATCAGAAAGAATTCGAGCTCCTTGGGTCTGAGTTGAAAGTATCCTTGGTTCTCGTGTGAATGATGGAAAACTTGATAGGCGAGCTGATCCCCCACCAGGGATGCGCGATTACAAGAATCGACGAAGGCATTAAGGTCGCTGGTTCGGCGATGAACTGGGTGCTGTCTGCGGCGGTGGCGCCGCTTGTGGTTCGGGCGCCGTTGGCCTTTCGCGTTGTGGGCATGACAGATTCCACCAATCTGCGTTTGTATTGGCACCGGGGCATTGTGATCCTGAACTGGGAATGCGACGTCCGTGAGCTTCGCGTTCACGATCCGCTTACCGCGAAACAGCATGGCCTGCCGGGGAAGGGCTTCATCACTACTAATGAATGGCACGAAGTCCTGTGGGAGATTCGACTCGACAGCATGCGGGCCGTCGTCGATGGCGAACTGCTGTTTGAAACGAAGGGCAATTATTCCGGCATCGAGTCCGCGCCCTCCGTAGGCCCATGTTTTGGAAGCGCAATCTCGGTTCGCGAATTCAACATCACTCCACTTTTATGAGCGAAAACCTGATCGCCAAACTCATTCCGCATCAAGGCTGCGTGATCACCCGAATCGATGACTACATCCACGTCGCGGGATCAGCGATGAACTGGATCATGTCTGCCGCCGTGGCGCCGTTCGCTTGCCGGCCGCCATTTGTCTTTCGCGTCGTCGGCAAGACAGACTCAACGAACCTGCGCATGCACTTCCATCGGGGCGAATTGATCTTCAATTGGGAACGCCAGGTCCACGAGCTTCGCGCGAACGATCCGGCAACGGGAGAACAGCATGGCCTTGCGGACAAAGGCTTCCTCACCACGAACGAATGGCATGAAATCCTTTGGGAGATTCGGCTCGATAGTTGGCGTGTGATCGTCGACGGCGACGTGAAATTCGAAGCAAAGGGCGATTACTCGGGCATCGAGTCAACGCCGTCTGTCGGTCCATGTTTCGGCAGCGCGATCTGCATCCGCGAGTTCAACATCACGCCTATTAGGTGAGGAATGCTGATCCCAGACCAGTAGCATGCCGTAGCCTGTTAGCAGGCACGCTGCAGGTTTAGAAAACGTTGTTCCCCGACAAAATTCTCCGTGCCTCGATAACCGAATCGCTCTTATACGGCACATCCTCGCAACGGACTACCCGCAACCCTCGCTCAAAACTCCTACGCTCTCGCCGCTCCGATGTCATGTATGTTCCCCACACCTGTGCTTCTGAGAGGCTGAAGGCCGATTCGTAACGACTGTCGGCGAAGTAATCCGATTGTCTGTGGTTTTTCGCCTTCCTACGGCAAAAAGGCTCGTCACGTCGGCCTCGTAGGTTTCCGAGGCTCTCGCTTTTGCCTTTTATTCGCGGCAACGATTTCTGGTCGCTGGTGTTCTTGGCTCCAGCTAAGGGCATCACTCCCGTGCAGCACGGCGAGCTTGCATGAGCAACCGGTCCAGCGCATCGCGGTCAAAGAACCGTCCTGCGCTGAACACGCCGCGAATCTGCCGAACGTTCGTAATATCCTCAAGCGGGTTCGCATCCAGCAACACCAAGTCGGCGGTTCTACCAGGTGCAACAGTGCCAAGCGTCGTTTCGCGGCTGAGGTATCGCGCTGGATTTATCGTGGCTGTCTGGAGTGCGGACAGCGGCGTCATGCCACCAGCCACCATTAGAGCCAACTCGTTATGCACACAGAATCCCGCGATCATCGCGTCGCACCCGGCCAAAATACCGACTCCGGCTGCTGCCATGTCGCGGGTCACGGTTTTGGCAACCTCCGCCTGGCTCTTAAGAACTGCGAGGATTTCCGGCTTATTGATAAAGAACGCTTGGTTCGCCGCCTGCATGTCGAGGAAGCGTTTATTGGCAAAGGCGAGTTGGTCTCGACTGATCTTAGATGCCGGTGTCCCAATGACGGGCATTTCGGCGAGGGCGATCAGTGTTGGCGTCTGCCAGACGGCCCGTTTCGCCATCATCTCGAAGAAGGGGCGACATGCCTTGGCGTCATACTGACGCCCGCCCGAACACGCCTTCCATACGCGACCATCCTCTCCGAGGTGCTCAATGCTCAACATTCCGGCATCAATGCCTTTTTGTATGGTCACCTTCAATGGGACGTGTCCAGCAACCGGGAGTTGCTGCTGATGTGCCTCTTCCGCGATGGCAAAAAAGGCATCGCGTGGCGTGTTATTGTGGACCTTAATCAAATCCACACCGCGGCGCTTAAGAAGACGAACTGCCGCCTGACCCTCATCCGCATTCCTAACGCGCATCCTGAATGGCCAATCACCCGGCGCATCGTCCAGGATCGGACCCGCCGCGATAATCCGCGGTCCAAAGACTCTACCGGACCTAGTGGCTTCTCTTATATTCAGAATGAAATCAAGGTCTGCGCCCATATCGCGGATACCGGTGACTCCGTTGGCTATACACAATGGTAACCACGCGTTTTCGTTACCCTCGATATGCGTATGCATGTCCCAGAGGCCCGGAATCAGGAACTTACCGCGGCCGTCTATGCGTTGTGCACCTGAGGGAGGGTTGCCGTTTCGTGTCACACTCCTGATCGTCTCACCGACCACGAGCACAGTGCTGTCAGGTATAATTCGACCATCAACAACATCCACGACGTTCACGCCGGTGACGGCAATCGTCTGGACCTGTGCCGAGAGCCCTAAGCCCAGGGATGACACCACGACGAAGAGACTCAGCCATCTAAAGACGCTCCGATGATCCATCGCTGTACCTCATGGTCTGACTGCTCAGCCGCTGTCGCGCAGCAGCCTTTCCGGAGCGATCGAAGTCACCCGCCTGGCTGCCAGGTAGCAAGCTGTCAGGGTCAGGGCGACAAATGCGATCCCAACCGAAGCCAGCGTGTATGGGTCGAACGGTGAAACACCAATAAGAATTCCGCGAATGACCTGGCTCGCGAAGAAGATTGCGGGCAAACCAAGCAGGAAGCCGAGGGCGAGAAGGCGCGCTCCCTCCCACACGACGAGCTGGATTACGCGTCCATGAGTTGCACCGAGTGCTAAACGGACGGCGAGCTCCCCGCGCCGGCGGGAGACGGATCCGGAAATCAGGCCGAACAGACCCATCAGCAGTAAAAGCAGGCCGCCGAGCGCAAATCCGGCGATCAAGACGGCACTGATCCGCTGTTGTCGAATCGAGTCCGTCACGATGTCATTCATGGTCCGGACCGGAGACACGGGAATGCGCGGATCGAGCTTGTGGATCTCGCCCCGTATCTCGGCCATGAGAGGATCGGGTGGTTTGTCGGTGCGGACAACGAAATTGTTCGCATATGGGTAACCTTCGAAAGGCCGGACAAAGACTTGCGGGCGTCCGTCTTGATACAACGTATACAGCCGCGCCTGCTGAACAACACCGACGATCGTCAGAGCCAAACCGTGAAGCACCAGCTTTGAACCGATCGGGTTTCCTGCCGGAAAGAATCGTTGGGCCAGATATTGATCGATCAGCGCCTCCATCAGATCCTGCCGCGCAGACTTTTCGAAATCGCGGCCGGCAACAAGACGTATGCCCATGGTGTTCACATAGCCGGGCCGCGCCGTAAGAACGTCCACAATGGGGGCGTCGTGGTGACGGTCGCCCGTATTTCCCGGCGCGCCGGGAATAAGAATATCGGTTTCTTCGGCTGACGCGCTGAGCGGGAGCGAAGAGGCAGCGCTGACCTGAGTCACTCCCGGTAACGCCGCAAGCGCAGACTCGACGCGGTCCTGAAATGTGAGCGCGTCGATGCTTTTAGGGAAGAGGCGCGGACCGACAGATACAGCGGACGTCAATACTCCGTCAGGACGGAAACCGGGATCCGCGCGAAGCAGCGTTTCGAAACTTCGGACAACCAATCCACCGGCGCTGAGCATCATCAACGACAGAGCAACCTGGGCGATGACGATGCCTCGTCTCATTCGTCCTGCGTGACCCGCTCCGCGCACCGACGCCGCTGCAATCAGGGAGTCCAGCGACAATCGGGCGGCCCACAGCGCGGGAATCAGAGCCGCGACGATGCCCACGAAAACACCGGCACCGATCACAACGACACCTACCTTCCAGTCCAGTCCTATGGTTTCCCGGCGCGGCAGGTCTAACGGCGCAAGCGCCACCAGGAGCCTGGCTCCCCACAGACCAGCGACTGTGCCGCCGATGCCTCCCAGCAGCCCCAGCGCAGCGCCTTCGATGACAATGGCCCTGACGATGGCGATCATGTTTGCTCCGAGCGCACGCGAGACTGCAACTTCTTTCTCGCGTTCAGCGGCACGCGCCAACAGTAAGGATGCGAAATTCACAGTAAGCGCCAGCACCAGCACAATGCCGGCCAGGCTTAGCGCAAGAAGTGCCGGACGGACATCCTTAACCAGGTCCGATTGCAGATTCACCGGGTATAGCTTCAAACCACGCCGGTTGTTGTCCCGCTCATCGATGAATCTTCCGACAGCACTGACTGCAGCTTGGACCAATTCCACCGATGCCCCTCGGCGCGCCCGGACGATAGCGGCAAAGGACTGGCTGTTCGCCGGCTGCGTCGCCAGGTCGAATCGGAACGGTGCATAAACATCCGCTTCTTGCGGCGGCCCGACACTGGAATGCATCAAAAACCTGAAGCCGGTCGGCATCACCCCGATGACGGTATAGGGACTTCCACTGAGCCAGACTTGCGAACCGACAATCGATGGGTCTGAACCGAGCCGCTTCCAGAGCGTGTCGCTCAGTATCACGATCGAAGGGCGTTTCGATCCGGTTTCGTCGAGCCGAAAATTGCGGCCGAGGACCGGCTGCACACCGACAAGGCTGAAAAGATTCGGTGAAAGAAGCATCAGGTGAATCTGCTGCGGATCGCCATCTCGCGTCGCCGATAACGTCGGTCCGGCAAGCTGCATTCCCGCGACGTCTTCGATGACGCCGCCCGCCTTCTGCAGCTCCGCAACATCTGGCCCTGAGAGCCAGCCGCGAGCCTGATCCATATAAGCCCTGTAGTCGCGCCAGACGAAATAGAGGTCCTCTGGATTCCGATAAGGCATCGGTTCCAAAAGAATTTTATCGACAGCCGTGTATACGACTGCGAAACCACCGAGCCCGATCGTCAGGGTCGCGACTACAGCAATCACGAAGAGCGGCGCACGAGCGAGACGGCGGAGTACGCGCCCCATATCCGTCCCCCAATTTCCGTTGCGGCGCCATCCCGCAGCCGGCCGGAAACGCTCGGCTGGACCGTTGTGCAGAGTCTCACCCATCGCGTTCCACCAGACTCCAATCATGGATACAAGCGGGAACCGCGAGCAATCCAGCGTGTGCCGGCAGCGATCCACGTACGTTTGGACGAGCGAGTCGCCCATTTCTTCACGGAAGTCGGCCGGATACAGCCGGAGCAGCAGGCCGAACCAGCGCTCCGACAGGCGCAAGAGTCGTTCGCCCTTCATCGGGTCGGCCTTTCGAGCAAACCTCCACTCCGTGCAGCTCGTGTCAGCGCCTCCAGCCGTCGAGCCTCCGCCTTCGCAACACGCTTACCGAAATCGGTCATGCGATAGTAGTTGCGACGCTCATTGCCAGTCTCAGGTTCCTTTTGCAACCCCGCCGACGCAATCAATCCCTGGTCGAGCATTCGCGCCAGCGCCCGGTATAGAGTGCCGACGTCCACCGACTCCCCGCGCTCCTCCGCATCTTGAATGATCCCGTAGCCGTGCCGCTCCCCGCCTGCAAGGCTCAGGAGGATTTGAAATTCCACCGGCCTTAGCGGAAGGAGACGCTCGACCCGCCGATCCCTGTCCATAACAATCGCCCCCAGACAATATATGTGCAGTGCATATATTACATGCGTCACGCATCTATTGCAACCGGCACTGAGTATCACTACCGCATTTGACAAGAACTCGAAGCGCAAACAGACGACTCTGTGAATGGCGAGCAATCAGCAAAACAAGTCTTTCGGTCAATGACTTTTCGCTGACTAAAGGCGCGTTTCGGGAACACCACAGCGTTGTCGAAGCTCGTCCTCGTGAGGCTTCGGCTAATTCTCGACAGGAGTTTCCGCCCGATCGATGACGAGAACATCTACAGGTCCCCGTTGGGCATCCAGTTTTAACCCCAGTTGCTCCTGCAACGCCGTAAAAATAGACGGACCATTTGGATCGATGACGGGCCCGCCAGGACCGAAGTCAGGAATTTGATCGGGCGTGAAGTGTAGATCGATGTCAAACGCACCGGATAGGCCCGTTCGATCGATCACCATTCGACCGAGTGAAGACCCGGTATTGGAGAGCATTGATAACCGCCGCACCAGATCCGGCATCGTTATGCCTCCAGCTACGATGGCACCCGGAATGACTCTCGAACCACAGACAGGACGATCGCCGGATGTCGGCGGCTGCGGTGCATTTGAGCTGGGCGAGCGCGATGCCGTGACGGCCGCACAGTCGACGGATGCCCTGCGCAACTCCGGGCCGAGTCGACCATCCGCGCGTGCGAGAATGAGAGCAAAGACCGGAAGTTCCCGGGTTTCGTTATGCACGACGAGCTTGAATCGGTCGGCGAGGAGCGAGCGCAGCATCAACTGTTGCTGGGTTGGACCGAACGGTTGCTTGGCCTTGAGGAGGTCAGGGCTGGACGAAGTGGCGGTCACGTCGAATCGATCGTAATCTAGCCACTTGGGCCCACCAACTATTTGAAAATCCTGAAGATCATAGGCACTCTGAATCAGCATCTGCAGCGTGTATCCGGTCATCGTGACCCGGTCGCCCCTAGCCTGATTAAACACAATGTTATTTCCGGTCTTGTTCGGTTTAATCGATGCAACATCAAAGGACTGAAACGGGGCTGCAAGCGCCGATATCGTAATCATTACCAACAGCGCTGACTTCAGGAAGAGACTGAGAAGAGACACCTCGGTTCCTCCTTTGAAAGCAATTTGAGGGATGCACAAGGATCTTATTACGAAAAAGTTAATCCCTGTTCACTTTTGGGCCGCCTCGTCGATTCCTCGCCATAAACGCCGAAGGGTTTATGAATCGATTTTCCCGGAAATAGGTCAACGCTGAGCGACTTTGCGTTACCTAATCGCATTTACGTCTGCCACGCGAGCCTGCGCGGGTCGCCGAGACATTCGCATCCGCCAATAAACAGTAGCGATCAACACAAGTAGCAGCGGAATGGTGCGCACCTCAACGGGTTCGCCCTAAGAAGAAAGAAGCAGTTGCGACGGACGTTGCCGCGCCCATGCGGCCGAGATGACGCTTCAGACGCACGGCGCCCGCTAGGCGCCGGCGGCAAACATCCGGATATCTTGCACCGCTGCTCGTACAGCGAATGCGCCGAGGAACAAGTAGAGCACCGGGGGATAGCCGCCCGGAATTCGCGGATCTTCGTGGCCGAACACGCCGTATCAAAAAGTCACGATGTACGCGATGTCGGCACAGGGACGAATCGTGCAGTCTCCGACGAGGGATTGTAGGCGCGCCTTGGTGAAGTGTTCAGACCGAAACCCACCCTCTGTCATCAGATACTCGGCCGACTCCTGCACGACCGTGTGCCCCAAGCGCCGGTACCATTC
>Ga0126381_100005006_pt1 | contig 14501 bp, 14 predicted proteins | sample PanSoiMetPlot_28_FD_96465 | JGI IMG/M metagenome (GOLD analysis project Ga0126381, IMG submission 96465) | Tropical forest soil microbial communities from Panama - MetaG Plot_28 | ecosystem: Environmental > Terrestrial > Soil > Tropical forest > Bulk soil | place: Panama | collected 2016-02-17
ACTGATGACGTCGTTGGCAAGATGAAGGTCTCGGCCCTGCTTGAGTCCATGCCTGGCGTGGGTAAGGTTCGCGCCAAGCAGATCATGGAGCGGCTTGGCATTGCCGAGTCGCGCCGCGTTCGCGGGCTTGGCGCCAACCAGCGCATCGCGCTGGAGCAGGAATTCCGCGACGTCTGATCGGTCGGTCAGGCACTAACACGCGGGGACGGGGGAACTGCGTCATGGCTGACCTTGCCGCTTCGTCGGGGTCAGACGGCGCAGTCCCTGTCCCTGCGAGCCTGACGGTCCTGTCCGGCCCGTCAGGGGTCGGCAAGAGCACCGTTGTCCACGCGATCAGGCGCGACTGCCCGCAGGTGTGGCTGTCGGTCTCGGTGACGACGAGGCGGCCAAGGCCCGGCGAGAAACACGGTCGCGAGTATTACTTTGTCGGCGAGCGCGAGTTTGAGGAAATGGCCGGGTCGGGCCAGCTGCTTGAATGGGCGCGATTCGCGGGGAACTACTACGGCACGCCCCTGGCGCCCCTCGCCGAACGCCTCGAGGCGGGAATGCCCGGCCTGCTCGAGGTGGATGTGGTGGGCGCCAGGCAGGTTCGCGCGGCGGTGCCCGACTCGCTGCTCGTATTCCTCGCGCCTCCGTCCTGGGACGAACTGGTCCGCAGGCTGACCGGCAGGGAAACCGAACCCGCAGAGGTGATCGAGCGGCGGCTGGAAGCGGCGCGTGCCGAGCTGAGAGCGGAGAGTGAGTTCGACGTCACGCTCGTCAACACGTCGGTCAGAGATGTCTGCGCTCAGCTGGTAGCCTTGATGACGGCCCAGCCGGCTGACCAGTCGGCTGGGTGAGGGTTGCGATCGGGAAGGCAGAAGGTGGCAGGGACTCCGGCGCTCGAGGGAATCATCAATCCGCCCATCGACGAGCTGCTCGACGTGGTGGACAGCAAGTACGGCCTGGTGATCATGGCATCGAAGCGTGCCAGGCAGATCAACGCGTACTACGCGCAGCTTGGCGAGGGCCTGCTTGAGTACGTCGGCCCGCTGGTCGAGACCCGCGTGCAGGAGAAGCCGCTGTCGATAGCGCTGCGTGAGATCAGCGAGGGCCTGCTCCAGGCCGAGCCGGCGGACATCCCGCCCTCCTAGCTGACGTCGGAGCGGGGCGAACGCTGATGCGCATCGTCCTCGGTGTAGGCGCAGGCATCGCCGCGTACAAGTCCTGTGAGCTACTCAGACTGCTGACCGAATCTGGTCATTCGGTGCGCGTGGTGCCGACACCTGACGCTTTGCGTTTCGTCGGCGCGCCGACCTGGGAGGCTCTGTCCGGCGAGCCCGTCACCATCAGCCCGTTCGAGTACGTGCCCGGCGTACCGCATGTCACGCTCGGGCAGCAGGCCGACCTGGTTTTCGTTGCCCCCGCTACCGCGGACCTGCTGGCGCGTGCCGCATCGGGCTTGGCCTCTGACCTGTTGTCCAATGTCCTGCTGACCGCGCGTTGCCCGGTGGTCTACGCGCCAGCCATGCACACCGAGATGTGGCTGCATCCGGCGACGGCTGCGAACGTGGCGACGCTGCGCAGCCGCGGATCGCTCGTGCTTGAGCCCGCCACGGGCCGGCTGACGGGAAGCGACACAGGACCCGGCCGCTTGCCCGACCCCGCCGAGCTCTACCAGGTCGCGACCCGCGTGCTGGCCAGGGGATCTGCTGGCCTCGCGGCCGACCTTGCGGGCAGGCGGGTCGTCGTGTCCGCCGGAGGAACGAGAGAAGAGATAGACCCTGTCCGGTTCATCGGGAACTGGTCATCAGGATTGCAGGGGTACGCGCTCGCGAGAACCGCGGCGGCCCGCGGCGCGCAGGTCACGCTGATCGCAGCCAATACCGCGCTGGCTGATCCGGCGGGCGTGCTGATGGTCGCCGTGACGTCGGCTTGCGAGCTGCGCGACGCCGCGGTCAGGGCGGCTGCCGATGCCGACGCGGTGGTCATGGCGGCCGCTGTCGCTGACTACCGCCCGGCGACAAGGAGCGACGTGAAGCTCAAGAAGTCAGGCGCCGCGCCCGACCCGATTCCGCTGACCGAGAACCCCGACATACTGCGCGAGCTATCGACGACGAGGCGGCTGCCCGGTCAGGTGATCGTGGGATTTGCCGCCGAGACCGACCACCTGATCGCCAACGCTCAGGCAAAGCTGGCCGCTAAGGGCTGCGACCTGATCGTGGTCAACCGGGTCGGCAACGGCGCGGCGTTCGGCGCAGCCGACAATGAAGCGGTGATCCTCGCGGCGGACGGGCAGCGGACAACTGTGCCGCGCGGGCCGAAGGAATCTCTGGCCGACGTGATCTGGGATCACGTGGTCGCGCGGCTGCGCTGACGAGAACCCGGCCTGACCGACGGCGCCCGGCTAAACTTCGGCGAGACCCGCCGAACGAGAAAAAGGGTGCCCAGTGGCTCGTCGCCTGTTCACGTCTGAGTCGGTTACTGAAGGTCATCCGGACAAGATGGCCGATCAGATCAGCGACACGATCCTCGACGCCATGCTCAAAGGGGACCCGCAGAGCCGGGTGGCGGTCGAGACGCTGATCACCACGGGCCAAGTGCACGTCGCTGGGGAGGTCACGACCTCAACCTATGTGGACATTCCCGGCCTGATCAGGGACAAGATTCTGGAGATCGGATACGACTCGTCGGCCAAGGGCTACGACGGCGCGTCCTGCGGCGTCTCGGTATCGATCGGCTCCCAGTCGCCGGACATTGCCCAGGGCGTCATGTACGCGTTCGAGCATCGCGAGGGTGAGGGAGACGACGAGCTTGACCGGCAGGGCGCGGGCGACCAGGGATTGATGTTCGGCTACGCCTGCCAGGAGACGCCGGAGCTGATGCCGCTTCCGATCATGGCGGCGCACCGGCTGGCCCGACGGCTTGCCGAGGTGCGGCACAGCGGCGAAATCCCTTACATCAGGCCGGATGGCAAGACCCAGGTCACCATCGAGTACGCGGGCAACGAGCCGGTCAGGCTCGACACCGTCGTCGTCTCGACGCAGCACGCGCCCGCCATCGACCTGAAGGCGATGCTGATGCCTGACATCAGGGAGCGTGTCGTCGAGCCTGTGCTTGCCTCGCTTGAGCTTGACAAGGCGAATTACCGGCTGCTCGTCAACCCGACGGGAAGGTTCGAAGTTGGCGGCCCGATGGGCGATGCCGGCCTTACCGGGCGCAAGATCATCATCGACACCTACGGGGGGATGGCGCGGCACGGCGGCGGCGCCTTCTCGGGCAAGGACCCCTCGAAGGTGGACAGGAGCGGTGCTTACGCCATGCGCTGGGCGGCGAAGAACGTTGTCGCTGCGGGGCTCGCCGACCGCTGCGAGACGCAGGTCGCGTATGCGATCGGCAAGGCCAAGCCGGTCGGGCTTTTCGTCGAGTGCTTCGGCACCGAGCAGGTACCGCTCGAGCGGATACAGGACGCCGTTCTCGCGGTGTTCGACCTGAGGCCTGCCGCGATCATCAGGGACCTCGAGCTGTTGCGGCCGATCTACGCGCAGACGGCCAGTTACGGGCATTTCGGTCGTGAGGAGCCCGACTTCGCGTGGGAGCGCACCGACAAGGTGGATGCGCTGCGGGCAGCCGCCGGATTGTGACGGTCGCAGGTGGCCAGCGTGACACCGGGCTCGCGGATCCTGCGCCGCGGCGCGCCAGGTCGGCCTCGGTGCGCCGGGCCAGGCCGGCAGGCCGGCGCGTCGTCGCCTCTGAGCTGCCGGTCGCCCGGGTGGCCGTCGACCTGCCGCTGCCTCACTTGGACCGGCTGTTCGACTATCTGGTACCCGAGTCGCTGACAGCCGATGCCCGGCCGGGCTGCCGGGTGCGGGTTCGGTTCGCCGGCCGGCTGACCAGCGGATTCGTGCTGGAGCGTGCCGAGGCGAGCGAGCACGTCGGCCGCCTCGCCTTCCTCGAGCGCGTGATTTCTCCTGAACCGGTGCTGACCGAGGAAATAGCGGGCCTGGCCCGCGCTGTCGCCGACCGCTACGGCGGGACCCTGGCCGACGTGCTGCGGCTCGCGATACCGCCCAGGCACGCGGCCGCCGAGGCGGCGCCGCTGGCAGGGGTAGAGCCCGCTGAACCGGAAGCGGGAGAGCGCCGCGACCCCGGGCCTTGGGCTCGCTATCGCACCGGGCCCGCCTTCCTCGCGGCCCTAGCGGGCAGGCGCGGCCCGCGTGCCGTGTGGACAGCGCTGCCGGGACCCGACTGGGCGTCCGAGATCGCGGTCGCGGTGGCGTCGACCGCGGCGGCCGGGCGGGGCGCGGTCGTCGTCGTGCCCGATGGCAAGGATCTTGACCTTGTCGACGCCGCGCTGACCCGCGTGCTCGGCGGTGGCAGGCACGTCAGCCTCTCCGCGCAGCTCGGGCCGGCCGAGAGGTATCGCCGCTGGCTCGCGGCGCTGCGCGGGCAGGTCGCGGTCGTGGCTGGCACGCGGTCCGCCACGTTCGCCCCCGTTGCGCACCTGGGCCTGGTGATCATCTGGGACGACGGCGATGACCTGCATGCCGAGCCGCGGGCGCCGTACCCGCACGCCAGGGACGTGCTGCTGCTGCGTGCGCACCGGTGCGGCGCCGCGGCACTGATCGGCGGCTTCTCCATGACGGCCGAGGCGGCGCAACTGCTCGCGACCGGCTGGGCGCGGCGGCTGGCTGCCGACCGGCAGTCCGTGCGCGCCCACGCCCCGATGGTCAGGACCACGGGCGACGATGCCGAGCTGGCCAGGGACCAGGCCGCGCGCAGCGCTCGGCTCCCCGCGCTTGCGCTGCGCGCTGCCAGGCAGGCGCTGGCCGACGGCCCTGTGCTGTTCCAGGTTCCCCGGCGGGGGTACCTCGCGGCGGTTGGGTGCCAGCATTGCGGCACGCGGGTTAGGTGCCCCTCGTGCGCAGGTCCGGTCGCCCTGGCCGGTCCAGGTCAGTCACTGCGATGCGGCTGGTGCGGGACGCCGCCCGCGGCAGCGTGCGTGACCTGCGGGCGGACGGGATTGCGCGCCGTGGTGACCGGCGAGCGGCGCACAGCGGAGGAGCTGATCAAGGCGTTTCCCGGGGTGCCGCTGCTGACCTCGAGCGGATCGCACGTGCTGGCGGCGGTGCCGAAATCCCCGGCGATCGTCATCGCCACTCCGGGCGGCGAGCCTCGCGCGGCTGGCGGCTACGCCGCCGCGGTGCTGCTTGACGGCTGGGCTCTGCTTGGCAGGCCCGGCCTGCGCGCCGCTGAAGAGGCGCTGCGGCGCTGGATGAATGCGGCCGCGCTGGTCCGGCCCTGGCCCGCTGGCGGCAGGGTCGTGATTACGACCGACCCGGCCCAGCCGACCGTGCAGGCGCTGATTCGCTGGGACGCCGCCACGCACGCGGATCGCGAGCTCGCCGAGCGCGCTGAGCTGCGTTTCCCGCCGGTGTTCAGGATGGCGGCCCTGACCGGGCCCGATGACGCCGTACGCGAGCTTCTGGGTGCCGTCGCCCTGCCTCACGGGGCAGACGTGCTCGGCCCCGTGCTGGCCTCGAGTGACCACGGCTCGCAGGGCGGCGAAGTAGCGCGTTACCTCGTAAGAGTGCCCTCGGCTGACGGCACGGCTCTTGCGCTGGCGCTCAGGGCCGGACTGGCCGAGCGCAGTGCCAGGAAGAGCGTCGCAGTCATCCGGGTTCATCTCGACCCGGCCGAGCTAATCTGACGCGGCGCTGCTGAGGCCGTAAGGTGCTTGGGTGGCACGTTCACCGCACAGCCCTGGTGCACCGCCCGGAGGCCGGCCGGGCCAGGACAGAATCGTCGCAGCTCAGGTCGCAGATATCATGCGCGCCGACCGAACCGGTACGCCTGAGCAACGCAGGCTGCCCTCGGTGCGGCTGGCCCCTCGCGAAGATCTGGCCGCAATGGCGCGGGTGGCGCCCCTGCTCAGGGCCGCGCGAGAGCTCGCCCGCTGGTCCATGCGGCGTCCGAGTCTCGCCGTGACCCGCGAGCTGGCGCCCGCTGAGGTCACGGCCGCGGCATCCGCACTTGACCTGGCGCCACGCGAGGTCACATCGGCCTGGCGGGTGGTTGCCGCTGTCAGCGGCGAGGAAGTCCCGCCGAGCGCCCCGGGTGATCTCGCCGCGGTACTCGGCGGCGGGGAGACCGAGGCCGTCTTGCGGGTCTGGGATGTCGCGCTGGCCAACGTGCTCGACTCCGAGGAGCTTGACGGCATCGCGACCGCTCTTTACACGGTGGGCGGCCCCGTCGGTATGGACGGCCTTTTTGACGCGTACGCGGCGGCCGCGAACTCCAGTACAGGCTTGGCCGGCACATACCGTGACCATGGGGCGGAACTCTCGCTCGCGCTGGAGACTCTGGCCGATCTCGGCGTGGTCGAGCTCGGCACCGACGAAGGCGACGCGAGTCTGACCGTCGCCTTGTCACCGCTAGGCACGTGGGGCATGCACCGCAGGCTCCGCGCCCAGGGCTGGCACGTGCCCGTGCTTGGCTCGGCGCGGCGTGACGGTGCGGGTGGTCTGCTCGCGGCCCTCGCGAACTGCGACGCCGAGGACGGCGAGGCCGAGATCGCGGCGTGGCTGCAAGCTCGTGATCCGGCCGGGGCGGCATCCGAGCTGATCGACGCGGCGGCGAGCGGCTCACCTGGCCAGCGCGGAGCGGCGTTCGCGGTGCTCGACCGGATCGGATTGCGCGCGCTCGACCAGGTACGCGGAGCGCTGGACAGTCCGCTCCTGCACGCGCACGCGGCGGTGTGGCTGATCGAGCACGGCGAGGAAGTGCAGCTCGACCCCGCGGACCGGACCTGGCTCCTCGTCGACCTCGGTGCTGGCCTGCTCGAAGAGGCCAACGCATCCGATGTCGTCGTCGAGCTGCTGCCCGACTTGCCGCCCGAGGACCAGGCGGAGATCGTTGCGAGGCTCTGGGAAGTGAGCCATCCCGCGGTGACCAGCTTCCTGACGGCGCTCAGTGATCATCATCCAGACCCGGCCGTCGCGCGCGCGGCGCGAAAAGCGGCGTTCAAGGCGCGGTCGCCAGCGGCGTCGACCGACTAGACCAGGCGGCCGCCGCCTGCCGCTCCATGATCGTGGTGGATTGACCGGGCTATTCGACGGCAACCCACCACGATCATGGAACGGCCTCGCGCAGCGCCGCCGGGCAGAAGCGGATTCGTAGACTGGGTCAACGCAGACACGCCGACTCGGCGAGCCGGAGACTGGAGGGCAGCGCCGGTGAGCATCAAGCCGATCCGCTTGTTCGGAGACCCCGTGCTCCGCACGCCCGCCGAGCCGGTCACCGTTTTCGATGCTGAGCTGCGCAGGCTGGTCGCTGACTTGACCGACACGATGCAGGACGCGCCCGGCCTCGGCCTCGCCGCACCGCAGATCGGAGTCGGGCTGCGGGCCTTCACGTATTACGTCGACGACGAGCTTGGTCACCTCATCAACCCTGACCTCGATCTGTCGACCGACGAGGAGACCGACGACGAGGGGTGCCTGTCCTTTCCTGGCCTGTCCTACCCGACCAAGCGCTCCTACGGCGTCGTGGCCAAAGGGTTCAACATGCATGGCGAGCCGGTCACGATCGAAGGCAGCGGGCTGCTTGCGCGGTGTGTACAGCACGAGACCGATCATCTGGACGGCGTGCTTTTCATCGACCGACTCGACCCGGAGCAGCGCAAGCTCGCGATGAAGGAGATCCGGTCGGCGCAATGGTGGGGCGAAAAGATCCCTGCCGTCAAGATCTCACCGCATCTGACCCGCGGCCAGGCGCTGTAGCCGATGCGCCTGGTTTTCGCGGGCACACCGCAGGCGGCCGTACCCTCGCTTGAGGCACTTCTCGGCTCGCGGCACTCGGTGGTCGCGGTGATCACCAGGCCGGACGCACCCGCCGGGCGCGGACTGCGGCTGGCCGCGAGCCCCGTCGCCGATCGAGCCAGGCAGGCCGACCTTGAGGTGCTACAGCCTCAGCGACCATCGGACCCGGAATTTCTCGCCAGGCTGGGTGAGATCGCACCTGACTGCTGCCCGGTCACCGCGTACGGTGCCCTGATCCCTACCCCTGCGTTGCGGATCCCCGCGCACGGGTGGGTCAACCTGCATTTCTCCGTGCTGCCTGCGTGGCGCGGCGCGGCACCGGTCCAGCACGCGATCCTGCACGGCGACGAGATCACCGGCGCGACGACGTTCCTGTTGGTTCCCGAGCTCGACGCCGGTCCGGTTTTCGGCGTGGTGACGGAGGCCGTCAAGCCGTCGGACACGGCGGGCGACCTGCTCGCGAGGCTGGCCGTACATGGCGCGGAGCTGCTGGTGGCAACGATGGACGGGATCGAGGCCGGCGACCTCCAGGCGCGGCCTCAGCCCGACGACGGGATCAGCCTCGCTCCCAAGATCGGCCGCGACGACGCCAGGGTTAAGTGGACCCTGCCGGCGCTGGCCGTCGACCGGCTGATCAGGGCGTGCACGCCGGCCCCAGGGGCGTGGACGACCCTGGCTGGCGCCCGAGTCAAGCTCGGGCCGATCAGTTGGCCGGACCGCGAAGCAACCGGGACGGGCGAACTGAGGCCTGGCGAAGTGGCTGTCCGCGGCGGGCAGGTGCTGGCGGGGACAGGAACTACGCCGGTCGCTCTCGGCGAGTTGCAGCCGGAGGGGAAGCGCAGGATGGCCGCGGGTGAGTGGCTGCGCGGGATCAGGAGCAGCCAGGTGGTGCTTGCCTGACATGGCCGGCGCCGCCGGGGGACGACCCGGCCGTGACCGGCAGGGCGACCAGGCCAGGCGGGTCGCGTGCGACGTGCTCGCCGCGGTCACAAGCAGGGATGCTTACGCCAACCTGTTGCTCGCGGCCGCACTGCGCGAGCGCGGCCTGAGCGGGCCAGACGCCGCTTTGGCCACCGAGCTTGTGTACGGCACGCTGCGCAACCGCGGCTGCTACGACGCGGTGATCGGCAGCTGCTCGGACCGAAAGCTCGCCCAGATCGACCCGCCATTGCTTGACGTGCTCAGGCTGGGCGCCCACCAGCTTCTCGACCTGCGGACCGCCCCGCACGCGGCCGTGGCGACCTCGGTCGACCTCGCGATCGAGATCGCGGGCAGGCGTCCATCTGGGTTCGTGAATGCCGTGTTGCGCCGCGTCGCGATGCGGGACAAGGAGTCATGGATCGCGGTGGTTGCCCCTGACAGATCGGCCGACCCGGCCGGGCACCTGGCGGTCAGGTACAGCCATCCGCGCTGGATCGTGACCGCGCTGGCCGAAGCGCTCGGGGAGGTGAGCGACGGCGAGCAGGCTGCCGAGGCGGGTGACCAAGGCGATGGCCTGGATCAGACGGAGGCGGCGCTGGCAGCCGACCAGAACCGCCCCACCGTCACTCTGGCGGCCGTGCCAGGCCGGACAGATCTCGCTGAACTCCTCACGGCCGGTGCTGTCGCCGCCAGGTGGTCGCCGTTCGGTGCGTACCTGGCGCAGGGCGACCCGGGGGCGATACCGGCCGTTGCCGAGGGTCGGGCTGGCGTGCAGGACGAGGCGAGCCAGCTTGCCGCGCTGGCGCTGGTGCGCGCGGAGATTGACGGGCGGGACACGGCCTGGCTGGACATTTGCGCGGGACCCGGCGGGAAGGCCAGGTTGCTCGGCGCGATCGCCGAGGCGCGCGGCGGCCGGCTGATCGCCGTCGACGCGCACGAGCATCGGTCCCGCCTGACCGCCGCGGCTTTGACCGGGATAGCGCGGGCGCGCGCGCTGACCGCGGACGGGACCGTTCCCGCCTGGCGGCCGGCGATGTTCGACCGGGTGCTTGCCGACGTGCCGTGTTCCGGGCTCGGCAGCCTGCGACGCAGGCCCGAGGCGCGGTGGCGGCGGAGCGACCGGGACATCGAGCCGCTCGGCGGCCTCCAGCGATCGCTGCTCGTCTCGGCGATCGAGTCGGCCAGGCCAGGCGGAGTGGTGGCCTACGTCACGTGCTCCCCGCACGTGGCCGAGACCACGGGTGTGCTTGATGACATCCTGGCGCGCCGGGCCGACTTGGAGGTTCTGGACACCCCGGCCCTGCTCGCCGAGGTTCCGCTGCTCGGCTGCCCTGGGCCGAATGCGCGGTACGCGCAGTTCTGGCCGCACCGCCATGGCACCGACGCGATCTTCATCGCGCTGCTGCGGCGGGTCAGATAGCGCTCAGCGCGATCGAGCGGGCGCTCGGGTCAGCGAACGACCGCGCGCACCGGACAGTCGCGTCGTGCCGAGGTCGGCGCGCTGACCCTGGCTGTAGCCGTCGCGGTAGCCGCTGCCGCTGTAGGTGACCCGCGCCTTTCTGGTGACCGGGTAAGCGTCTTCGACCTGCCTGCGGATGATGAGTGAACGGTCTGCCAAAATGAGCGCGGCTCGCTCGCCGCCTCGCGTGCGCTGCGCGGTGGCAGCAATCATTGCGCCGTGCTCGGCCTCGCGTACTCTCGCGATCACCGCCGTGGCGAACCCGAGCAGCCAGCTTCGCCGCCACGCGCGAGGGCTACTGCTCCACTGCGGCACTCTGGCGCCAGCCAGCCCGTGCGACATCTGGACCAGGACCGAGGTGTAAAGGACATCCGTGCGGTCGATATCGGAAGCGAAGCCGAACAGATGAACCCGACTGCCAGGCCGGGTGCCGCCGAGCAGTATGCACTGGCATCGCAGCGCCGACGCCAGCCCGCTGAGCAGGTGAGCCTTCTCCCTAGCCCACGGGTTGTCGATGTCGAGTATCCGGTTGGCCGGCTGATCGGATTCCGGCCTGTCGGCGGCGAGCAGCGCACGGTCGATGCCGTACTTGGCCATGAGTTCGGCGGCCTTGGCCGTGAACGCCTGCGCCTCGTCGGGGGTGACCGAGTCGTCCTCGGCCTGCGCGAGCAGCTTGCGCACCCGGTCGAGCAGCCGCTCGGGCGCCTCGGTTAGTTGCACATGCCCTCCTTCGGTCGGCATTCGAATACGCGAGCGAAGGTAGCGGAGGGGTATGACATTGTGCCCCGGCTGCCGCGACGCCCGTAGACTGCCCATGTCATGGCCATGCAGATAGCGCCGAGCATGCTCGCGGCGGATTTCGCGCGGCTGGCCGATGAGGCCGCCGCGGTCGCCGACGTGGCCGACTGGCTGCATGTCGATGTCATGGACGGCCATTTCGTGCCGAATCTGACGATTGGCCTGCCTGTCGTGGCCGACTTGCTGAAGTACGCCGCGCTGCCGCTCGACTGCCACCTGATGATTGCAGACCCGGACCGCTGGGCGCCGGATTACGCGTCCGCAGGCGCGCAAAACGTCACCATCCATGCGGAGGCCGCCGCCGCTCCGGTCAGGACGCTGCGGATGATCAAGTCGGCTGGAGCGCGGGCCGGGCTCGCGGTCAACCCGGGCACGCCGGTCGAGCCGTACGCGGACCTACTCGATGAGATCGACCTGCTCCTTGTGATGACCGTGGAACCCGGATTCGGCGGGCAAAGCTTCCTCGACCTGGTGCTGCCGAAAGTGCGACGGGCCCGCGACCTGATCTCGCGTCATGGCGGAGAGGTCTGGCTCCAGGTCGACGGCGGGGTTACTGAGGAGACGATCGGCCGCTGTGCCGAGGCCGGAGCGGACGTGTTTGTCGCGGGAACGGCCGTATTCCGCTCGCAGGAGCCCGCGGCGGCGGTTGAGCACCTGCGGGCTGTCGCCGAGGCGGCCGGGGGCCAGGCCCGGCCAGGAACGGTCGGCTGATCCCGCGGCGCCGCTGTCGAATCCCGTGCCCGTCATTCGTCGGAAACATCGGGGGTCGGGCACAACACATATGCAGGGCACTCAGGCACAACACGAAGGAGAGCAGTCATGGCCCAGTACGCGATCTTGATTTATGAAGCGGAGGGCGGCTACGCAGGCGGCGGGCAGGAGGCGTGGCAGCAGGCGATGGAGGCGCACACCAGATTCGCCGGGCAGGTCGGCGAGCGCGGCGGCAAGATTCTCGGCGGCGACGCGCTCGAGCCGACCGCTACCGCAACGTCGATCCGCGGCGATATCGTCACCGACGGCCCGTTCGCTGAGACGAAGGAGGCGCTCGGCGGCTTCTACCTGATCGAGGCGCGCGATCTCGACCATGCCATCGAGATCGCCAAGCTCTGCCCTGCCCCGTACGGCGGCGTCGAGGTTCGTCCGATCATGGACACCTCGGGCGGCTGACCGGGAGCGTACGGGCGGTGCGAACTGTGGCGTCCGCGAGCGATATGCCAGGCGCGCGCCGAGACACCGGGCGCAACGCGATCGCGGCGGCGGTCGCCGAGGCGCACCGGCGCGAGTGGGCGTTCGTACTTGCCGCGACGGCGCGTGTCACCAGAGATCTGGATGCCGCAGAGGAGTGCGTGCAGGACGCTTACGTCGCGGCGCTCGACGCGTGGGCTCGGCAAGGCGTCCCGCGCAATCCCGGTGCCTGGCTCACAACGGCAGCCAGGCACCGGGCGTTGGACACCTTGCGCAGGGACCGCACGCTCCGCGCGAAGCTGCCGTTGCTGATTGTCGGGGAGCAGTCCTCGGGCGACCGGGACGAGCGCGCCGAGGGCAGCGAGGTGATCGCCGATGACAGGCTGCGGCTGATCTTCACGTGCTGCCATCCGGCGCTGGCTAGGGAGGCTCAGGTAGCGCTGACCCTTCGGCTTGTCTGCGGCCTGACCACCGCCGAGATCGCGAAGGCGTTCGTCGTCTCCGAGCCCACGATGGCCGCCCGCGTCACGCGGGCCAAGAAGAAGATCTCGGCGGCCAGGATCGCCTACCGGGTACCCGAGGCTGCCGAGCTGCCCGACAGGCTGGACGCCGTGCTGACGGTCATTCACCTGCTCTACACGACCGGTCACACCGACCCGCTAGGTTCGGTCGGCCTGGTCAGGCCTGACCTCGTCGAACGCGCGATCGCGCTGGCGCGTCTGCTGCGCGAGCTGATGCCCGACGAGCCGGAGGTCGGCGGTCTGCTCGGGCTAATCCTGATCACCGACGCGCGACGGGCCACGAGGACCGACCCGAATGGCGGCCTGCAGCTTCTCGAAGACCAGGACAGGTCCCTGTGGGACGCGGCGGCGATCGCCGAAGGGTGTGCGCTGGTGACGAACGCGCTGCGACGCGGACGGCCAGGCAGGTTCGCACTTCAGGCGGCGATCGCGGCACTGCACGCCGAGGCGCCAGGCTACGACGCGACGGACTGGCCGCAGTTGCTCGTGCTCTACGATCGCCTGCTCAGGGCGTGGCCGTCGCCGGTTGTCGCCCTCAATCGCGCCGTGGTCGTCGCGATGGTCCGCGGGCCTGACGCGGGCCTCGACGAGATCGCCAGGCTTGAGCAGGACGGGCGTCTGGCAGGCTACCGGTACCTGCCAGCGGCAAAGGCCGACCTGTTGCGCAGGCTCAACCGGCGCGACGAGGCACGGCAGTCCTACCAGGCTGCGTTCGACCTGAGCGAGAACGCCGCCGAGCGAGCCTTCCTCGCGGGCAGGATCGCCGAGATGGCTCGGGTCGGCCGGTGATCCGCGGATCGGTGTGCCTGGCACGACCCGGCGGATTACAGTCTGATCCCGTGACGCGCAGGCCGCTCGAGGAAATCATCGATCCCGGATGGGCCGAGGCGCTGCGCCCGGTTGCCGAGCGGATCGCGCAGGCCGGGGACTTCCTGCGGTCTGAGATCGCCGCGGGCCGTTCCTACTTGCCGGCCGGCGAACTCGTGCTGCGCGCGTTCAAGCAGCCTTTCGCCGATGTTCGGGTGCTGATCGTCGGCCAGGACCCGTACCCGACGCCGGGACATCCGGTCGGGCTGAGCTTCTCGGTCGCGCCGGCGGTCAGGCCGCTCCCTCGCAGCCTGGTGAACATCTTCCGCGAGTACAGCGCCGATCTCGGCTATCCTCCGCCGTCGACAGGAGATCTATCCCCGTGGAGCGAGCGCGGCGTGCTGCTGCTCAACAGGGTGCTCACCGTCCAGCCAGGCAGGCCGGGCTCGCACCGCGGCAAGGGCTGGGAGGTGGTCACCGAGCAGGCGATCACGGCGCTCGCGGCGCGGCCGGTGCCGATGGTCGCGATCTTGTGGGGCAGGGATGCGCGCAATCTAGCCCCGCTACTGCACGGCGTGCCGCTTGTCGAGTCAGCGCATCCCAGCCCGATGTCCGCTGACCAGGGGTTCTTTGGGTCACGGCCGTTCAGCAAGGCGAGCGCGCACCTTGTCAGCCAGGGCGGCGCGGAGATCGACTGGAAGCTGCCATAACGGCATTTGCGCCGAGCCGAACCCGTTTTGCCAGGTCGTTTCCGCCATCAGAGCACAATGTGGGTATGACAGTATTGCCTGAGGCCGATGTGACCGCACTGCGCGGTCAAGCCGGGATGCAGCAGGCCGACGTGCCTGGCCAGGCCGACGAGCCGGCAATGGTCACCGTCTCACGGCTCGCGGTCAGCTTCGGGCCGGTCAGGGCGCTGGACGGAATCGACCTGACGATCAGGCCAGGCGAGGTCGTCGCCCTGGCGGGTGAGAACGGTGCGGGCAAGACCACGCTTGTGCGCTGCCTGGC
>Ga0126381_100005007_pt1 | contig 14500 bp, 10 predicted proteins | sample PanSoiMetPlot_28_FD_96465 | JGI IMG/M metagenome (GOLD analysis project Ga0126381, IMG submission 96465) | Tropical forest soil microbial communities from Panama - MetaG Plot_28 | ecosystem: Environmental > Terrestrial > Soil > Tropical forest > Bulk soil | place: Panama | collected 2016-02-17
CTTTGGCCATCGACCTTGGAAGGTCGCCGATCCTCAAGCAAAAGACCACATGGGAGTCGGGGCTTTTAATCTTGTGCGCCGCAGTGCTTACGAGGCCATTGGCAGCTTCCAGGCGTTGCGCTTCGAAGTCGTCGACGACATGAAGCTGGGCAAATTGATCAAGAACGCTGGTTTCCGTCAGCGGGTCGTGTTCGGGGATGACCTGATCTCGGTACGTTGGGCACGGGGCGCTCGCGGGGTGGTAAACAATCTAACCAAGAATTTTTTCGCCGTTATGTCCTTTCAAACCTGGCGCGCTCTGCTGGCTTGCTTAGCTTTGGGGGTGTTAAATCTCTTGCCCTTTTGGGGGTTGTTGTTTGCCCCTAGTTGGGCGCGGGTACCCTACGGGTTGACCGTGGCGGCGATGTTTGTCCTCTATGCTGGGATTTGGCGCCAGGTCCAGATCCCGGCATGGTATTTCCTGCTACACCCGATCAGCACGGTGCTGTTCATCTACACCATGTTGCGCTCTACATTTCTTACCCTGTGGACCGGGGGGGTGGAATGGCGCGGAACATGGTATCCACTGGAAGAGCTGCGGAAAGGTCTGGTGTAGATACTTCGTGGCCTAGCGAAAGGCCGCGCCGCAGTATCTTACGGTCAGTAACCAATCAGGGATACAACACGACCCACCATTGGCCGGGAGGCAGATCCCACGCTAGCGAAATGCCTTCACCGCCGAAGTCTCATCGTCCTTCACGTCAAAGACGGTGTATAGCTTGGTGATTTGCAGCAGGTCGTGGACCTTCTTCGTGAGGTTCAGCAGCTTGAGCTCGCCTCCCTGATTTCGCACCGTGGTGTAGGCACTCACCAGTTCGCCGATGCCCGAGCTGTCAATGTAGTTCACATCCCCCAGATTGAGCAGAATCTTCTTCTGCCCCTTGGAAAGCAGGTCTTTAACCAGATCGCGCAAGATTACGCTGCCCTCACCGAGCGTAATGCGTCCACTGCAATCCACGATATTGACGCCGTCAACCTGGCGTGTGCTGGTTTTTAAGTTCACTGCGACTCCTCCTTGCCGCCCTCGGCTGGTCCGTGGACGTGCTTGACAAGTTTGACTTCGGTGCCGTTATGCGAGGGGTGGATCTCCACCTCGTCCATAAACGAACGGATCAAAAATATGCCGCGACCTGAGGTCTTTAGGAGGTTTTCCGGAGCCAAAGGGTCGGGGATCTTAGTCAGGTCCATGCCTTTTCCTTGATCCCGGATGATGATCACCAGGGCGCGCTTGGTACGCTGAAATTCTAATTCTACTTTCTTTTCTGGATCGTAGGCATTGCCATGGAGGACGGCATTGACCGCGGCCTCCCGAACCGCCATGGCTATCTGCATGACTTCGTCTTCCCCAAAACCGCTTTCCGACGCGACGCGACTAGCGGTTTGTTCCGCGTTGTCCACGGTCTCCAGAGTCGAATCTAACCTGTAGGAGAACCGGTCTCCGGCCATAAGTAAAGGTTTCAATGAAATCGCGAAAACTGATGCGTTTAAACGCCCTGTCTGGCGATGGCCCACACCCGTTCCAGGCAGATTCGGTAGTTTGAACCTTCTCGCGAGGAAATGTCAACGGCGGAAAAAAATCGATGAAAATCAAAGCCAAAACTTGTCCAAGAAGATTGCCCGGCTGAGGTATCATCGTCAACCATCGACGGTTGGTCTTTCGCCATACTATGTTGCGATGCAGATCCTGTGCTTCCTCTCTACCTGATAAGGCACGTTTTTGCTCTACTTGTGGAGAAGCCATCAGCTTCGGCGATTCGCCGACGATGGCCACGGCAACTCCTCACCCCTCCGAGCGCGCAAAACCGGCCAGTGGGCAGTCATCCGAGCGAAAGAGCGATTCGCGCCTGAGCGATCCCGCAAGCGACAATCGTTTTCTACCCGGGACCTTGCTCCTCGACCGCTACCGCATTGTCGCTTTGTTGGGAAAGGGTGGAATGGGAGAGGTCTATCGTGCCGACGACCTAATTCTTGGTCAATCTGTGGCTCTGAAGTTTCTTCCTGAATCCGCTTCACATAACGAGCAATTACTTGTCCGATTCCGCAATGAGGTGCGCACTGCGCGCCGCGTATCGCATCCCAATGTTTGCCGTGTTTACGATCTCGGCGAGGCCGAGGGGCACACTTTTCTCTCGATGGAGTATGTCGATGGCGAAGATTTGACCTCGCTATTGCGGCGCATCGGCCGCTTACCGCATGACAAAGCGGTAGACATCGGCCGACAGCTGTGCGCCGGCCTGGCAGCCGCACACCGCGAGGGAGTTCTGCACCGCGATCTAAAGCCAGCCAACATCATGCTGGATGGACGCGGTCATGCTGTGATCACGGATTTCGGCTTGGCCCAGGTGTTCGAAGAGATTCAACCCTCCGACATTCGCAGCGGCACGCCGGCGTACATGGCGCCGGAACAACTGGCAAGCAAGGAGGTAACCGCCCAAAGCGATATCTATTCCTTGGGACTTGTACTCTACGAACTGTTCACCGGGAAACGTGCTTGGGAGGGGGAAACTCTGGCCGATCTGGTGAAAGTTCGCACTGATCGGCCGATTGCGAGTCCGGCGACTTGGGTGAGGGATCTTGATCCGTCGGTTGAGAAGGTGATCCTGCACTGCTTGGAACTAGATCCCGCCAAACGCCCGAACTCGGCGCTGGCCGTCGCCGCCGCACTCCCCGGAGGCGATCCACTCGCCGCCGCGCTGGCTCGAGGAGAGACCCCCTCGCCCGAACTGGTGGCCGCGGCCGGCGAACGGGAAACTCTTGAACCCGTCTGGGCAATTGCCAGTCTGGCGACCGTCATCGCGGGTTTGGTGATTGTCACCTGGATCGGCCTGTATCGCAATGGATTGAATTTGATTCCTCACGCGTTTTCGTCGGAAGTGATGATGGCAAAAGCGCAGGAAATCATCCACCGCCTGGGCTACGCGGAGCGTCCGGTTGACTATGCTGGAGTGTGGCTATACCAAACCGGCATCACGGGGTATGCGGAAGAACACGATGGCCCGCGACCGGATTGGCGCAAGATTTATTCCGAGCGGCCGGCGATGCTCGAATATGGCTATCGGCAGGCGCCCCTGTACCTCGACGCTACAGGCTTTCAGGGAATCTCGATGACCCCTAGTGTCGTCGGATTCAATGATCCTCCGGTCACCCAGTCGGGAATGATCAATCTCACACTCGATGCGGAGGGCCGTCTGACATACTTTGAGGAAATTCCGAACGAGTACGAAGCCAAAGTGTCGTCACCCAGGCCGCCCCTGGATTGGAAGCCGCTCTTCACCGCGGCCCAGATCGACGCTTCCCAGCTCGAACCCGCTGACCCCGAATGGGTGGGGATGGGCGTGTTTGACCAGCGAATGGCGTGGACGGGTAGTTGGCCCGAATCCGGCCGCCCCTTGCGTGTGGAAGCTGCCTCCTGGCGCGGTAAGCCGGTCTTTTTTAAGCTCATCGGACCCTGGACGAAGCCGGCGCGAATGGAGCAATCCGGCGGACGACACACGAGTGAGGTTCTCGAACTCGCTTTAGTTCTGGTCTTGCTGATCGGCGGCGCATCGATCGCACGTCGTAACTATCTGAGGGGAAGAAGCGATGTAAGAGGCGGCGTACGCTTGATGTCGGCAGTTTTTCTCCTTGAAATCGCGATCTGGATATGTCGCGCTCACTTCATCCCTACCCTCGCCACCTTTGGCCGTTTCATTTTGGCGCTTAGTACCGGACTATTCCTTTCCGCCAGCATGGGAATGCTGTACCTGGCGCTCGAACCTTATGTTCGCCGCCACTGGCCGCAAGCAATCGTCTCCTGGAGCCGCCTGACGGCAGGCCGAGTGCGTGATTCCTTAGTAGCTCGAGATGTGTTATTCGGAATCGCGCTGGGCCTGGTGTGGTCATCCGTCCTTAGCGTTACGCTCTGGTATCTGACTCGGCTGGGTTTGGGCCCAGATTTGCCGAGCCAAGATCTTTTGGCTGGAGGTCGCCAGATGGTGGGCCAGTGGTTATTGAATGTCGTGCAATCTATTCTCGCCACCCTCGAATTCTTTTTCGTGGCCTTTTTGCTGCGCGCGCTGTTGCGAAATAAGTGGCTGGCCGCCCTGGCGTTTGTGGCAATCTTCGCTACTAAGGAGTCTATACGAGCCTCACATCCGGAAATTCTTGCGCCGATCTTTGTAATTGTGTTTTCAATCGCTGCCTACGCCGTAACCCGCTTCGGCCTGATCACTCTGGCAATCGCTATCTTTACCACCAATCTCCTGATGAGCTTGCCTTACACTGTGGACTTTACCAAGTCGTATGCCATCGATGTGTTCTTGATCGTGTTGACCGTCGGACTTGCGGGCGCCTGGGGGTTCTACGCCTCGACTGCCGGTCAGAAGCTGTTGAGAGAAGACCTCTTTCATTGAAATCTATCTCTCGGTGCTTTCACGATACTGGATGGAACCAGAGTTTTAAGAACGCCGAGGTACGCCGTACAGCCAAAGCAGATCCTCGAGATCACAGGCGTAAATCGAGGCCAGGGCGTAGGAACGGTGAATGTTCGGTACGGTGTGCTTTCTCTCGATGGCGTGCAAACGGCTGGGTGGAATTATAAAAGCCCGATTGTCGCATTTTCTCGCGATCGCGATGCTTTCTTTGTATACGTCGCGCAAGCTCAACCCCAGTGCTTCGCGCAACTCACGTAAATACCTGCCCGATGGCAGCCGGCTCGATTTTGCAGGAAGGGTTTTGCGCAAAGAAGTATCTGTTGGTTGCCGCTGACTCAGATTCTACTCAGGACATCGCGAACAGCTACTCACACACGATACCTCGTCCCACTAAAAATGGCCAGTTTAGGGCAAGATCTAGTCTCGTAATGGCCACAGCAATCGCCGGCACGCCATCGAAGATACTTGAAGACGCAAAATGAAGGGTTAGAGAGGCGGTAACGGCTCCCCAGAGCTGATGTTTTCCGAAAAAAAGTAACTATCGCAGGCGGCCCAGTTTGTCCATCGGCCAGTAGCCAAACACGGCCTTGCCATAAATGTAGCTGGCGTCGACCGGGCCAAAATCGCGGCTATCATTCGAGAGACTCCGGTGATCGCCAAGGACGAAGTAGGTGTCGGGGGGAACAATAAGTTCCGGATGGGAGCGACCGTCTTGATAGATCGCCGGGATGTAATCTTCGACCAGCATTTTGCCGTTCAGATAGACTCGGCCGTCGACGATATGCACGTGGTCCCCGGCCACTCCTATAACTCGCTTAATAAAGCTCTTGGCCGGATCCCGCGGATAGCGGAAGACAACAATATCGCCTCGCTGAATAGGCTCGATGCGATAGACGAATTTGTTGATGAAGATTCGCTCCTGATCATCGAGCGAAGGCATCATGCTCGTGCCTTCGACTTTCACCGGCTGATAGAGGAAGACGATGATGAACGCCGAAATGGCTAGCGAGATCACCAGATCGCGCATCCAGGCGGAGAACAGAGTAGCCGCCCGGCGTCCAGTGTTGATCGTAGTGGCAGCGAGCTTGGCGGTTAGGTCAGGAGGTTCCGTAGTTGAGGCCATCGCGCTCCAATTCTACTGGATTTGATGCGGCCCCGGTAAGGGTCGATGTATTTGGCTATTCGGGCGGCGAACTCGGACGATATTCGAAGCTCGATTGTTGGCATCGAGAGCTCGAATACCTCGATTCCGGCTCATGCCAACTCCGAGCAAAGCATTTTACCTTTCGCGTTTTCCTCGTGTCCCTGCTAAAATCTTTAAAATCCACTCCCCGGAGAAGCGATGCAAGCCATCCTTGCGCTGGAAGACGGAAGGGTCTTCCGAGGCAAAGGCTACGGCGCCAAAGGCGAATGCTACGGCGAAGTCGTTTTTAATACTTCCATTACCGGTTATCAGGAGATCTTTACCGACCCCTCCTACGCTGGCCAGATTGTTGTTTTAACCAATCCCCAGATCGGAAATTACGGGACGAACCCGGAAGATCAAGAAGCCACTCACCCTTACATCGAGGGCCTGATCGTACGCGAGTTTTCCAGAGTGAGTTCCAACTGGCGCTCGCAACAGGTCGCGGAAGAGTACCTCGAACAGTTCAAAATACCGGTGCTTGCCGACATCGATACCCGCGCTCTGGTGCGCCATCTGCGCGACCACGGAGTCATGCGCGGGGCAATTTCCACCATCGAAAGCGATGCGGAGAAGCTCATCGCTAAAGCCCGATCGATTCCCAAAATGGATGGACGGGACTTGGCCAAAGTCGTCAGCACCAATCGGCCCTATGTCTGGGAAGTGGGAGAACGTTCCCACGAACCGGTTGAGGTCGTAGGGGTAAAGGATCAGCCGGAGCGCTTTCATGTGGTAGCTTACGATTTCGGGATTAAGCAGAACATTCTGCGTAAGTTACGTAGCGAGTCTTGTCGCGTTACAGTGGTGCCGGCGCAGACCTCGGCCGAAGACGTTCTCGCGCTGAAGCCAGATGGCGTCTTCCTCTCAAACGGCCCCGGCGACCCGGAGCCCTGCACCTACGCGGTCGACAATATTCGCCGTCTCATGGGACGCCAGCCCATCTTCGGCATCTGCCTTGGCCACCAGCTCACAGGAATCGCGCTTGGGGGCAAGACGTACAAGCTTAAATTTGGCCACCATGGAGGCAATCATCCGGTGAAGCAGCTAGCGACCGGCAAAGTCGAGATTACCGCCCATAATCACAACTTTGCGGTTGATCCCGACTCGCTTTCGCAGTCAGAAGTCGAGCTGACCCACATGGACTTGAACGACTCGACGCTCGAAGGCTTGCGCCACCGCAATCAGCCGCTGTTCAGCGTTCAATATCACCCCGAAGCCAGCCCCGGTCCCCACGATTCGCACTATCTGTTTAAGGATTTTGTGAAGCTGATGGAGGAGTGGAAAGCCAGTGGCCGGTGATCACTTCTCGCTGGTTCATTTCATAAACGGGCTCTATGTCGCTATGACTTTCATAACTGGAGCTCGGGGCATGTTTGCGCAAGAAAGCAACCTGTGGGAGACCGATTGTCTATGCGGTCGGCTACAGCACGTCGAGAGAATTCCAGATCGAGAACTCGAAAACGTCTTTTCAGATCGGCGACACGGGTTGCGCCATCTTTCTCTAGCCCTATACGAGCGACAAAACAGCCTAGCCTGCTGTGACGATCTGAGTGCCATGGAGACGGTGACCACGGGCAAGGGCGGGAGATTCGAATTTAAGACCAAGAATCGCCGCGAGTTGTGGTTGGTCACGAACTGGAATAACCAAGAATATAGGCTCCCGGTCGTCTATCAGCCGCACAAAGAACTCTTCAACCATGTGTTCAGAGCAAGGAATTGAGCTTCATGACAACGGAAGTGCTAATTCATGGTTAGAGATCACTGTCGAGTAAGACCGCTGGCAAATGACTTTGAGAACGGAATTCCATGCCCAAACGCACTGACATCTCCAAAATCCTGATCATCGGGTCCGGGCCGATCATCATCGGACAATCCGCGGAGTTCGACTACTCGGGCACTCAGGCTTGCAAGGCGCTAAGGTCGGAGGGTTACGAGGTGGTACTAGCCAACTCGAACCCGGCAACGATCATGACCGATCCCGAGTTTGCCAACCGCACGTACATCGAGCCCTTGACCCGGGAATACCTGGAAGAAATTATTCGTCTCGAGCGTCAGCTCTTACCCAGTGCCGGATTCGCGCTGCTGCCGACCGTGGGCGGACAGACGGCGCTGAACCTAGCCATCGAGCTCTCCGACAGCGGAGTGCTCGAGAAATACAACGTGAAGCTGATCGGCGCCAACGTCGAAGCCATCAAGAAGGCCGAAGACCGTCTCTACTTCAAAGACGCCATGCAAAAGATCGGCCTCGACATCCCCAAATCCCTCCTGGTCAATAACATCAAAGACGGGCTGGAATTTGCGGGAAAGATTGGCTTCCCGGTCATTGTGCGACCGTCGTTCACCCTCGGCGGTTCCGGCGGTGGCATGGCATACAACCGGGAAGAGCTGCTCGAAGTGCTGGCCCGGGGCCTGGATTTCTCTCCCGTTCATGAGGCCCTCATCGAGGAGTCCGTCCTCGGGTGGAAGGAATTTGAGCTCGAGGTTATGCGCGACCTCAAAGACAACGTCATCATCGTCTGCTCAATTGAAAACTTCGATCCCATGGGAGTGCACACCGGCGACTCGATCACGGTTGCGCCGGCGCAAACTCTTACCGACCGCGAGTACCAGGCCATGCGGGATGCTGCCATTGCCGTGATTCGCGAGATTGGTGTGGAAACCGGCGGATCCAATATTCAATTTGCCGTGCACCCGCACACCGGCCGCATGGTGGTCATCGAGATGAATCCTCGCGTATCGCGGTCTTCGGCTCTGGCCTCGAAGGCTACGGGATTTCCTATCGCCAAGATTGCGGCACGTTTGGCAGTCGGCTATACGCTAGATGAGATTCCTAACGACATCACGCGTAAGACTCCGGCTTGTTTTGAGCCCACGCTCGATTATGTGGTGGTCAAAATTCCCAAATGGCAATTTGAAAAATTTCCGGGGGCGGATGAAAATCTCGGTCCGCAAATGAAGTCAGTCGGTGAAGCCATGGCCATCGGCCGCACCTTCAAAGAAGCTCTGATGAAGGGTATTCGCGCCCTCGACACCGGCAAGCGCCTCGGCTCAGAAAAGATCGAACCCAAGATTCTTACCCAACGACTGGTCACGCCTCATCCCGAGCGGCTGGCCTATTTGCGCTACGCCATCCGTCAGGGCCACACGGTCAAACAGCTGGCCAAGACCACCGGCATCGACCCCTGGTTTCTCTATCAGCTCAAAGAGATCAATGACATGCAGCTTGAGCTGGAGAAGCATCCCCTGGACTCGGTTCCTGGCGAGGTATTGCGCTCTGCCAAGCGCATGGGCTTCTCCGATGGACGACTGGCGGGAGCCTGGCGCTTGAGCGGCAAGGGCGATCAGGAGAAAATTCGCCATCTTCGCAAGAAGCACGAGGTACAGCCGGTCTACAAACGCGTGGATACCTGCGCCGCGGAGTTCGAAAGCTACACGCCGTATCTCTATTCAACCTACGAAGAAGAGGATGAAGCCGGTTCTACGGAGAAAAAGAAAGTCGTGATCCTGGGCAGCGGGCCCAATCGCATTGGGCAGGGAATTGAGTTTGATTACTGCTGCTGCCATGCCGCCTTCGCCTTGCGGGAAGACGGTTATGAGACCATCATGGTCAACTGCAATCCGGAGACGGTTTCAACCGACTACGATACCAGCGACCGCCTGTATTTCGAACCTCTGACCTTCGAGGACGTTTACTCGATCTATGAACACGAGACGGCGGCTGGGGCGGCGGTGGGCGTTATCGTCCAATTCGGGGGGCAAACTCCGCTCAACCTTGCCCTTCCCTTGAAAGCCGCAGGAGTGAAGATCATCGGTACCTCTCCCGAGTCGATCGATCTGGCGGAAGACCGCAAGCGCTTCGGGAAACTGCTCGATGAATTAGGAATTCCTCAGGCGCCGGGTGCCATTGCGGCATCGCTCGAGGAGGCGATCGAAGCCGCCGGCAGGATTGGCTATCCAGTTCTGGTGCGTCCTTCTTACGTGCTGGGTGGGCGCGCCATGGTCATTGCCTATGACGAAGAGACTGTCGTCCGCTACATGAAAGAAGCGGTCGAGTATTCCCAGGACCGCCCCGTGCTGATCGACCACTTCCTCGAGGACGCCATCGAGGTCGATGTGGACGCACTGTCTGACGGAGAAGACGTGGTCATCGGCGGAATCATGCAACACATTGAAGAGGCCGGCATCCATTCCGGCGATTCCTCCTGTGTGCTGCCTTCGGTCGATATACCCCAGCACCTACTGGCGCGCATGCGCGAGTACACCTTTAAGTTGGCGCGCGCGCTGAACGTCGTTGGGCTCATGAACATCCAATTTGCCATCCCGCGCACGGGATACACCAGCGGGAATGGTCATGACGCCGGCAAGGTATATGTTCTTGAGGTCAATCCTCGCGCCTCGCGCACCGTGCCATACGTTTCGAAAGCCACGGGCATTCCCATGGCAAAGATCGCCGCTCGTCTAATGACGGGGCGTAAGCTGCGCGAGTTCCTGCCAGAATTCATCGAGCAGAGAAAGGATTTGGATACCGGCTCTCACTATTACGTAAAGTCTCCGGTCTTTCCCTGGAACAAATTCCCCGGCGTCGATACCGTGCTTGGCCCGGAAATGAAGTCCACCGGGGAGGTCATGGGCGTGGCCGACAATTTCGGCGAGGCCTTCGCCAAAGCGCAACTGGCTGCGGGACAAAAACTTCCCACCCGCGGCTGCGTCTTCATCAGTGTTACCGATCACGACAAGTTGCAGGTAGCCGAAGTCGCCCGGAAGTTCGTAGACATGGGATTCACGCTGGTAGCGACGGCGGGTACGGCCGAGGTGATCGAGCAGGCGGGAATGACCGTAGAACGCGTGTACAAGGTTAAGGAAGGTCGCCCCAACGTGGTCGATTGGATCAAAGGCGACCGCATCCATCTGATCGTCAATACACCCCAGGGGCAGGACCCATTTTTCGATGAAAAGGCGATTCGCCGTGCGGCGGTGACGGCCCGCATTCCAACCATCACCACGCTCGCCGCGGCCCGCGCCGCCGCCGAAGGCATCTCGGCGCTCCAGCGCGGTGAACTGAGCGTACGGGCGCTGCAGCAGCTACACATGGAAAGAACCCAGACTTCAGGGGCCCTCTCTTGAAACTGAGTCCGGGTTTCGGGTTTCGCAGAGCCTCTGGAGGCAAGGTTTTGACGCCGAGTCTTCGGGGCTGTGGCGTCCGGTAAACCGTGCTGCCGAATTCCTGTGTCCGAACTTGGCATGGAATGGGATGCTATGGCATAAAAACTGGAGCTGCTCGAGCCCTCAAGTCCCCTAATTTGTTGGCAAGGTTAGAATAGAGCCTACGGCTGGGCGATAGAGGCGAAACCAATTATGCTCCTCGACGGCATCTTTCCTCCGATTACAACTCCGTTTTATCCCGATGGACGGGTGTATCACAAAAAGCTTGAGCACAATCTCGAGCACTATTCGAAGACTCCGGTGGGTGGCGTGGTCGTGCTGGGTTCGACCGGAGAGGCCATCATGCTTTCTGATGAAGAGCGGCGCGAGGTATTGAAGACTGCCCGTGGCGCGTGCGCCCCCCATAAAGTGCTTATCGCAGGCACCGGCAGTGAGTCGGCGATTGACACTCTGCGCCTGACCGAATATGCCGCCGAGCTCGGGTATGACGTTGCCCTAGTGCGTACCCCTTTCTATTACCGCAAACAGATGTTGCCGCCGAATATGCTCGCGTTCTATCGCATGATCGCCGACCGCTCACCCATTCCCATCATGATCTACAGCGTGCCAATTTTTACCAACTACGATATGTCGGCCGAATTGGTAATCGAACTAGCGGAACATCCGAACATCATCGGAATCAAAGAGTCAGGTGGTGATGCGGAGAAGATTCAGAAGATGGCCGGAGGCACCCGCCATATCCGGCGCACGGCCCTGGTTACGGATACCTTTTCGGCCGTGACTCCGCGAATGCTGAAGGCGGAAGCGAATGGCAATGGCGAGCTGGTTCCCGTCGCTGCACTAGCCGGAGAGGCGAAACCGCGAAGCGAGCACCGCACCTCGTCTGGGTTAACTTCTTCCTCCTCGGCCATACGAGTCGTGGGAGGTTTGAAAACGCGGCAAAAGGAAGTGGGTTTCCAAATCTGCGCCGGTGCGGCACAAAGGTTATATCCCTCACTCCAGGCGGGCGCAGTCGGCGCCATACTCGCCTTTGCCACTCCCGCCCCCACGGTCTGCTATGAAGTGTATGCCGCGTGGAAGGAAGGGAATCAAGAACTAGCGCGCACCAAACAGGAGCGAATCGCCGGGGCTGCTGCTAGGGTAGCCGGTGAACTTGGAATTCCCGCACTTAAGTATGCCTTAGATTTAAACGGGTACTATGGGGGCCCACCTCGACTGCCTTTATTGCCGCTTAAGGCAGATCAGAAGGCGGAAGTCGAACGCCTGATGGCCGATATTCGCAACTGAAATATCAGCTTCCCGAACAATCTCCCTCTCGCCAGAAGCGGACGGCTTTGTGTCGCTAGAATCCCTGCCTGTCATCTCATGTAGCTGGCGCGGGATGCCAACTCTCAAAAGTCATGCCGGGTACACCGGGTGTTACCTTTCAAATTGATCAAGAGGGCCTATCGAATCATCCGCAACCCCAGCGATATCTCCCGCAGCTTGTGACCGATGAGACATCGATGGGTCTCGAAAGATGGGGCCGCATTGGTCTCAGGTTCTCAGAGCACCGAGGTAATCAAGACGGCTCCGAACAGAAACGCTAAATTAGGATGGCAGAGGAAGCTCGAGCACCTGAAAACACAAGCGACTTTGGGAGCCATGGAAGCCTAATTGTTGGTTCATCGTCCACAGGTCTTCCCCCGTAGCCGATCCGTCGAACTCCCGAAGCGCGTTGAACGCGTGACTAGGAAAACCGACGCCTGTCGGCGTTGAATTGCCCATGAGTCCTTTCACAAACCCGTATGTCGCCAAATTCTTGACCCTGCGCACACGATTGAGCCCGGAGGAGTGCTGCCGCCGGCTGCAACCGCTGACCCTGCCCTGGCTGTCGATTATGCTTGTAATCCCTTGGGCATTCTCTCGTCTTCCTCTGATGGGCTGGGTTGACCCGACTGGATTCGCGGTCCGCAAGAGAACTGTGTCGCGTAACGTCAGCTTGAGCATGCAGCCTGAGGCCAAGACGCAGTTCACGGTCGCGCCCGATGGGACGCGCATGATCGATTCCCGACATACAACTCCGAACTTTGGCGTGGCCAGGTTGCCCGCGCCGGGGGGAACAAAATACCCTGAGCAACCACCCGAAGCGTAACGAGCTGTCCGTTAAGCCAACGACGTCACGGGAAAGCGCCAAGCCCGAGTCTTCGGATACTGACGTTATTGGAAGATCCTGAGTGAAGGAACAGAACCAATTCAGCAGTAGGCGTCAGCTCTGAAGTGGCCATGGGCGTTGCTCTCCAAACAGGATGCCAGACGCATTGATCAAGTACTGTTCATCGCTAAGCCTCTCCACCAATTCGTCGGGAAAGGGAGAGATTTCGCTCTGCAAATAGGTGGCCAGCTCGCGATAGATTTCCCGCCGTGCGTACGGCGCTAGTTCGTTGCGACGACGCAGCGCATCTTGAATCAGACTTGCCAGTTCCGGCGTTGCCGCTCGGCGGAGATGCACCGCGATTGTGGGATACTCCATGAAGGAGTTGTACTTCTGCCGCGTCCAGGATTCCTCACCCGGCATGGCCAGCGGCGTTTGGCGTACCACGAGCGTCCCCGCCACTCGGTCGCCGAAGCGTTGCATTAGAGGACTGCTCATTACGGAAATTCCTCCAACTAGATACGCGAACGGCAACGCATCGAACACGCGCATCAGATTTCGTACCCACGCCTGTTCGATCCGTAACGGAAGTCCCGTCTGATCAATCACGCGCAAGTGGAATAGGCGTTTTCCAATCGTCTGCCCGTTCCAAAAACCTTCCAACAATGCGCCATAAGCAAACCCAATTGCGAATTCCGCGAGCGTAACCACCATCACTCCAAATCCTGGTGCTTTCGAGAAAATCCGGTACACCAGCAGCCCGATTCCGTTCACCGTGCCAAGCACGATGGCGATATCGAGCAACATGGCATAAAGGCGGGACGCGGGACCGGCCAGTGGCAATCGAAAGAGCACACCTTCGGGGGTCGCAATGGCCAGTTCGATGGCTGTCGACGCGCGAGTTGACTGTGTATCTGTCATCTGTTCTCAGAAGGAACGCCAGAGCGCGCTTCCGCGCCGCTCTCCCTTCGTCCGATCAGTAGTAGATAGATCGTCAGCAGCACGAGTTCAGCTGCGGCAACCGCAACCTTAAAGCCATACGGCAAAATGGGCGCGTGATGCTGAGAAAAAAACGCTTCCATGATTCCGGCCCACACCAGCATCATCGCCAACCCAGCCACCAGTACCAGCCATTCGCGCATCGATTGACGAACATTACGATCCTCGCGCCGATGCAGCAGCAAGCGCGCCAAGTAAAACCCAGCTTGCCCGGCGATTAGGATCGATGGAATCTCGAACACGCCGTGTGGCAGCAGCCACGCCGTCATGAACAGTCCAAAGCCCCGTTGCGTATAGTGCACCGCTACGGCCCCGAGCAGTACGCCATTTTCGAAGAGGAGGAGTGCCGTCCCGATGCCAAACGTCACGCCAAGTGCCGCCGCGAGCAGCGCCACCTGGGTGTTGTGCGTGATCAGTTGGGCCGAGAATGCTGCTTCGGTCTGTGCCGAGTGGAGGTGCTGCCCCTGACCGTGTTCTTCTTGGTGCACGCGCTGCTCCGGATTGCGCAGGTAATCGGCCGGAAGCAGCACGTCCACAGAAGCGGGATCGTAGCGCACTGCGAGTCCGCCC